>Ga0209985_10000160_pt1 | contig 77126 bp, 73 predicted proteins | sample NOAtaG_FD_187305 | JGI IMG/M metagenome (GOLD analysis project Ga0209985, IMG submission 187305) | Freshwater lake microbial communities from Lake Erie, under a cyanobacterial bloom - NOAA_Erie_Diel6S_1000h metaG (SPAdes) (version 2) | ecosystem: Environmental > Aquatic > Freshwater > Lake ... | reverse complement strand
GTGCCGGCGGCGGGTGATCGGGTGCGCCTGATCCTCAAGGCCAGAGGGTTCGGCGACTGGATCGAAGCCCGCCGCGGCCACCGCAAGGGCAAGCTCAATGTGGGCGATGTGCTCACGCTGGAGACCCGCTGGGCGCAGCAGTACGACCAGGACGGCAACGCCAAGGGCCCCAAGATCGCCGACCAGGCCATCGCTGACGGTCTGCCCCGCAACGTCACCGTCGGCTTCTACGGACCCCTCTCCCTCAGCGAGGGCAGCGACCCCCGCTGGATCGAGGCCGCCGAGCAGGCCTACCGGAGCGATGAGGCGGCGCAGCGCCAGCAGCAGGCGATCGAGCTCGATGGCGGCGATCACTACGCAGAAGAGTTCGGCGACGACGAGGAGGGGCCCTTCTGATGAGCAGCCCCCACAACCACCGCTCCGGCCGCGGCGACACCAGCCGCCGCAGTGCCCAGCTGCCGGCCTTCTGCCGCAGCCGCAGCTCCCGCAGCCAGCTGGTGAGCGTCAGCAATCTGCGCAACCTCCAGCGCCTGCTGCTGCTGGTGTTGCTGTTTCAGCTCAGCACCCTGCTGCTGGTGATCGTCGGGCCCATGCCGCCGCGGCCTCAGGTCAGCACCAGCCCCGACATGCCCCGCCATGTGGGCACCGCTGGCGATGGACCTGGTCTTACCCCACAGCGCGCAGAGCGATGACCACGGCCATGCCTTTCTCCTCTCCAGCAATGCCATCCGCGTCGATGGATCTCCACGCCCAGCGCTCCCATTGCCTGATCGCCAAGCCGGTCTCAAAGAGCACCTCCGGCGGCGACGTCAAAACCACCGCCATGAGGTTGACGCCAGGCACCCACGTCGGTGTTGGGATCAACCTCAGGCGCATCCGCGCCCTATTGGCAGGTTCCTGATGGACACCGCCACAAAACCAACCCGCCAGCGGGTCTGGGTCACGACGGCAGCGGCCTGCACTGCCCTGGGCATGAGCCGCGAGACCCTCCGCCAGCTGCGGCTGCGGGGGGTGCTCACTCCCGGCAAGCACTACCGCCGCTGGGGCTGCACCCAGGGCCGGGGGCCCCTGCAGTGGCATCTGGAGAACGTGGAGGCCACGATCACGGGGTGGAGCCGGCGCCACCTGTAGCAATCGAGGTTCGATCAGGGAACCAGGGGCGAGCTGATCACCTTGATCAGAGCGCCATTGAGCTTGTTCTCGCAGCTCAGCCAGACAATCGGATGGATCGAGCCGCCCTCTGCCAAGGAGCAGCTCACCAGTTGACCAGGCATAGGCCTCAGCTGGCATAGGACAGCCCAACCCAACAATCTTGCGGTGGTTGCGGCTGCTGCGATTATTTCGATTACTGTGCAAGTGGCCCCTCCCCCGTTGCCCATGGCCGTCGCTCTCCCTGGCTCCATTGAGCCCGTGATCCCCACGGCTGAGGCGGCTGCGGCCGCAGGAGCAAGCCTGCGCGACCTCGCCGGCTTCCGGGCCACCCACGGCCTGCGCCAGGCCAGCCTGTCCCTCGATCTGGAGGACGGCCAGCGCGCATCCGTTCCCATTCCGGCCGCGGTGTTGGAGTTGCTGCAGGGAATCCTGGGGCAGATGGCCCAGGGCAATGCCGTCACGCTGGTGCCGGTGCACGCCGAGCTCACCACCCAACAGGCCGCTGATCTGCTGAACGTGTCGCGGCCCTTCCTGATCGAGCGGCTGGAGCAAGGGGAGATCCCCTTCCGCAAGGTCGGCACCCACCGGCGCATCCGCCTGGCCGATCTGATGGCCTACAAGCACGCCATCGACCAGCAGCGTGCGACGGCACTCGATGAGCTGGCGGCCCAGGCCCAGGAGCTGGGCATGGGCTACTGAGGTGAATCGCTTCACCGTCATCTACGACGCCTGCGTTCTCTATCCCGCTCCACTCCGCGATCTGCTGATGCGCCTGGCGCTCACGGATCTCTACCGGGCTCGCTGGAGTGACCAGATTCATGAGGAGTGGATCACGGCCGTGCTGCGGAACCGGCCTGATCTCTCCAGAGCGCAGCTGGAGCGCACCCGCTCGCTGATGAATGCTCACGTGCGTGATGCGCTGGTGGAGGGCCATCAGCCCCTGATTCCAGCCCTGGAGTTACCGGACCCGGATGACCGCCATGTTCTGGCTGCCGCCATCCAGTGCGGAGCTGATCTGATCCTCACTTTCAACCTGGATGATTTCCCAGAGCAGGCCCTCGCGAGCTATGGCATTGGCGCCTGCCATCCCGATCCGTTTCTGGTGGATCAGCTGAACCTGGATGCCGAGCGGGTCTGCCTGGCGATGCGGCAGCACCGGGCCAGCCTCAGGAACCCACCCAAGACGGTCGAGGAGTACGTGGCAACCCTGGAGGAGCAAGGGTTGTGCAGGTTCTCGCAGGCCGTGCGGCACTACGCCGCTGAGCTCTGAGCGCGCAGGCCCTGGCCCAGCCGTTGTTCCGCCTTGGCGAAGGCGTCATCCACCACGTCATCCCCGCACCAGCGGCTGTAGGCCGCGAGGTGGGTCTGCACGCTGTGGCCCATTGCCGCAGCCACCACCTTGGGCGGCAGGTCACAGACCACGTGGGCCCGGTGGGCGTAGCCATGCCGGCATGAGTAGAGCACCAGTTTTTCCCCCTGGGCCTCGTAGTCACCCCTGAGCTGCATCCACAGGGAGCGGCGCCGCAGGTACTGGCTGATGTCCTGTGCCCCATGCCCCGGCCGCATCGGCGGCAGCAGGTCCGATGAGAAGGTTGCCTCCAGGTTCCAGGCCGCGGCCCACTGGTCGCATGGGAGCAATCGCAGGGGCCGGGGCTTGGTCTTGCCACGCGCCGAGACCTTTTCATAGAGGCACCAGAGGCGGCCCCGCCTCACTTCCAGATGCTGGATCTCCTCCGGTCGCAGCCCATAGGCAGCAATCAGCTGGAAGCAGAGCCGCCAACGCTGATCAGGGATGGCCTGCACCATCGCCAGGATGTGCTCGACCGCAATGGGGGTCGTGACCGTCCGCTGCTGGCGCGAGCGACCGATGTATGGGCCGAGATCCTGAGAAGGCATCCACGCCTCTGGCAGGTAGTCCTGTTGCACCAACCAGCGCAGCAAGGCGGCGGTGTACTGCACCTGCAGCTGACGGGTACGACAGCCAGGCCGTTCGGCCCACTGCTCCGCTGTCAGGCGCAGGAGCGCATCGGCATCCTCTGGCCCACCGGCGGTCAACAGCTCCAGCAGGAGACCCATTCGAGGCCGGTACATCCGCTCCCAGGTGGCGGCCTTCACCTCACCACTGCAGAGTTTGTGATCGCGGTAGATCTCCACCAGGGCAGGCCAGGCAGGACTCCTGCCGGGATCTGGCGCAGACTGCGGCGAGGAAGACTTGCCGGTGGAGGCCAGCGGCGGCTGCCCTGGGTAAAGCCGGATCAAAGCGTCTTCCAGATCCTCGCCGTCCTGAAACGCCGTATGCAGGGCCACCACTGCATCCCGCACCTGGTCCACATGGTCCCCGTCCCAGGGAACGGGAAGCAGCAGCTGCCTGCGACGACCGCCGCCGGCATGGGCCGTGATGTTGAGTCGGACCAGGCCGCGATGGTTGGCGACACTCCAGCCCCGCCGACAACCGAGTCGAGACAGGGAGTGAGACACCCCCGCACGCAGCACCGTCTCCCAGGCAAGGGCGGCAACCATGTGAGAAGGAACGTGAGAAGGTATGTGAGAAGGTTGCCCTCAAAGCCTGGCATGCCCGTGCAGAGCCAACCACGCACTGGAACCCCGAAAACCAGTGCAGAAGCGGCTTTGAGCCGATTTTTCAAGTCCTGCCTGCAATGCGCGATGCCGGGTTCGAACCAGCGACATCCTGCTTGTAAGGCAGGCGCTCTACCGCTGAGCTAATCGCGCGTGAACAGGACGCTAACGCAGCCGCCCCAGCCGATCGTGCCGCCCTGGCTCAGGGTGCGCTGGCGGCTGGAAGCATGGGGCGTGCGCCTGCTGCTGGCCCTGATGCGGGGCAGGAGGCACGCCACGATGCAGCGGGCGATCCGGCTCAGCCTGAGCTTGGGTCAGCCCCTGCTGGCCCGACGGCTGGGCACGGCCTGCGCCAACCTGGAGCGGGTCTACGGCCCTGGGCTGGGACCTGGGCAGCGCCAGCGCCTGGCGCGCCGGTCGGTGGAGCAGTTCTTTCTCTCCTGCCTGGAGTCGATCATCGAGCCGGTCGATCCAGGCCGCATCCAGGTGGAGGGGAACGGAGTGACGCAGCTCTTGCAGCGGCCCACTGGCCAGGGGGTGATCGTGGGCTCCCTGCACCTCGGCTGCTGGGATCTGGGGCTGCGCTGGCTCAGTGAACACCTCCAGCAGCTGGCCGTGATCTACAAGCCCGCCCACAACCCGGAATCCGACCGGCTGCTCAACGCCGCCCGCAGCGCCAACAGCCGCTGCCACTGGATTTCCAAATTCGACCACCGCGCCATCCTCAGCTGGCTGCACCGGGGCGGCGTGCTGGTGGTGATGACCGACCTGCGCAGCCATCGGCATCGACTCACCGTCGACTGGCTGGGGGTGGAAACCTATCTCCAGTCCGGCCCGATGCGCCTCTCCCAGCGCACGGGGGCCCCCCTGTTTCCCGTGGCCCATGTGCGCGAGCACAACGGCCGCTTCCGGCTGATCTGTGGCGATCCCCTGCCGCCCGAGCCCGGGCCGGAGGGGCTGCAGCGGCAGGCCCAGGCCCTCTGCAGCTGGCAGGAACCCTGGATCCAGGCCTACCCGGAGCAGTACTACTGGATCAACCACCGCTGGCGGTCCGGCGATGGCAGTGGGCGGCGTCTGCGCCAGCTGCCCCCGCCGGGACGGCCCTGAGCCATGGCCAGCGGCCGCGACCACGACCGCGCCACCTGGCTGCTGGCCCTGCCCTTCGGCCTGCTCTGGGCCCCCTGGCTGGGGAGTGCCGGCGTGGGCTGCGCCGCCGCCGGCTTCCTGCTGGGCGGCCTGCTGCTCTCCCCCGACCTCGACACCCGCTCCAACTGCAGCCAGCGCTGGGGCGCCCTGCGGCTGCTGTGGTGGCCCTACCGGCACTGCCTCTCCCATCGCTCCCTCCTCTCCCACAGCCCGTTGCTGGGCAGCGCGGGGCGCCTGGCCTACCTGGCCGGCATCGTGCTGCTGGCAGCTACGGCCCTGGAGAGCCTCGGGCTGCCGGCCCTGACCTGGTTGCGGGCGCACCTCCCCGGCCTGTGGCAGGAGCACCGACCCCTGCTGATCAGTGCGCTGGCCGGCGTGGAGGCGAGCAGCTGGCTGCACCTGATCCAGGACGGCGACCCGATGCCCCGCCTGCCCCGACCCCTGCGCCACCGACGAACCCGCAGGCGCGGGCGCCGCCCATAGGCTGAAGGAGGTGTCACCAGCCCTGGGGCTTGAGCGCCTTGTCACCCTGCGGCCCATCCACTCCCCGGCCAGGCCGGCGGGCGCTCTGGCTCACGGCCCTGGCCCTGCTGCTGGCGGCCGGCTCGCCCCGCTATCGCCCCAGCGCCGGCGAACCCCCACCCATGCCGGCCAGCGGGGCGGGCCTCGGTGCCGCGGAGGTGGCCGTGGTGGTGAACGAGGAGGATCCGCAGAGCACCGAGACCGGCCGCTTCTACCAGCGCACCCGGGGCATTCCCGCCCGCCAGCTGATCCGCGTGCGCTTCCGCCCGGGCAGCCCCAACCTCGATCCGGGCACCTTCGCCCGGCTGCGGGAGGAGATCCTGCGCCAGACACCGGCCCACGTGCAGGCCTACGCGATCGCCTGGACCGCCCCCTGGCGGGTGGGCTGCCAGTCGATCACCAGCGCCCTCAGCCTGGGGGTGGATCGGCGCTGGTGCGCCCAGGGCTGCCGCCTCAGTCGCCCCAGTCCGTACTACGGCCGCGGCGGCGTCCGCCGCCCCTGGGATGAGCTGGGCATCCGCCCCAGCATGCTGCTGGCCGGCGTGGATGCCGAGCAGGTGCGGCAGCTGATCCTGCGCGGCCGGGCGGCCGATGGCACCGCCCCGCCGGGCACCGCCTATCTGCTCAGCACCAGTGATCCGGCCCGCAACGTGCGGGCGGTGCTCTACGGCAGCGTGCAGCGCCAGCTGGCACCCCGGCTCAAGGTGCAGGTGCTCCGCCAGGACCGGCTGGAGGGCGCCGACGACGTGATCGCCCTGTTCACCGGGTTGGTGAAGGTGGAGGGGATCACCAGCAACCGCTTCCGCCCCGGTGCCGTGGCCGACCATCTCACCTCCTTCGGCGGCGAACTCACGGCCGAACCCACCCCGGCGGGCCAGATGAGCGCCCTGCGCTGGCTGGAGGCGGGCGCCACCGGCAGCTACGGCACGGTGGTGGAGCCGTGCAACTTCCTCGCCAAATTCCCCAGCCCCGGGCTGCTGCTCGCCAATTACCGCCGCGGCGACACCCTGATCGAGGCCTACTGGCGCAGCGTGGCCATGCCGGGCCAGGGGGTGTTCATCGGCGAGCCCCTGGCCCGCCCCTGGGGACCAGCCCGGAACGGCGGGGCGTGACGGGCTGCAGCGTGGGCGCCCGCAACCGTGAGAGGGTGGGCGCCCTACCTGGAATCGCGATGAACGCCGAAGCCTCCGCTGGCGCAACCCAGGCCGCCCTGGCGGAGCTGGTGGCGGTGGTGGCCCGGCTGCGCGACCCTGCGGGCGGTTGCCCCTGGGATCTGGAGCAGACCCACGCCTCCCTGGTGCCCTACGTGCTGGAGGAGGCCCACGAGGTGGCCGATGCCATCCGCCATGGCGACGACCGCCACCTGGCCGAAGAACTCGGTGACCTGCTCCTGCAGGTGGTGCTGCACGCCCAGATCGCCAGCGAGGCCGGGCGCTTCAACCTCGAGCAGATCGCCCGGGGCATCAGCGCCAAGCTGGTGCGCCGCCACCCCCACGTGTTCGCCGGCGCCGAGGCGGCCGACAGCGCCGCCGTGCGCCGCAGCTGGGAGGCGATCAAGGCGGAGGAAACACAACAACGCCAGGCGGCACAGGGCGGCGCGGTCGAGCCCAGCGCCAGCCCTCTCAGCGACCGGCTGGCAGGCAAGCTGCGCGGTCAGCCTGCCCTGGCTGGCGCCATGACCATCTCCCGCAAGGCCGCCGCCGCCGGCTTCGAGTGGGACGCCATCGACGGGGTTTGGGCCAAGGTGCACGAGGAGCTCGATGAGCTCAAGGAGGCGGTGGCCGAGGCCCAGGCCAGTGGCGACCCCAGCCACGCCCAGGAGGAGCTGGGCGATCTGCTGTTCACCCTGGTGAACGTGGCCCGCTGGTGCGGCCTTGACCCGGAGGCGGGCCTGGCTGGCACCAACCGCCGCTTCCTCGATCGCTTCTCGCGGGTGGAGGCCGCCCTGGGCGGCGACCTGCAGGGCCGCAGCATCCAGGAGCTGGAAGGCCTCTGGCAACAAGCCAAGGCGGAGATCCGCGATCAGAGCACTGGCACAAGGGAGCCCTGAACGAAAGCGCCAAGACAGCGCAATCGGCAAGATGGTGGCAAAATCGCTACCATCGAGGCATGCGGGTCGTGATCGACACCAATGTCTTCATTGGAGCCTGTCTCGGCTCAAAGCCCTGTGCTGACGGTTTGCGGGCTTGCTTCATGGGACGCGCAACACCCCTGATGGGAACCACCTTGCTCACGGAGTACGAAACGCTCCTTCAGCGAGAGAAACCCTTGAAACGCAGCAGGCTCAGCCCAGCAGAACGAGAAGAACTGCTGGACAGCCTCCTGGCCCGTTGCGAATGGGTGCGGATCTACTACGGATGGCGGCCGAACCTGCCCGATGAAGGCGACAACCACCTGGTGGAACTGGCCATCGCCGGCGGGGCTGAAGCGATCGTGGGCCGAAACGCCCGTGATCTGAACCGGAGCGAACTGTTGTTTCCTGCCCTGGCCATTCTCAGCCCCGAACACTTCAGCGAACGCCTGCCATGAGTGCTCTCACAGTCCGCCTCAGCGACGACAAACACCAGCGGCTCAAAGCCCTCGCCCGCAGCCGCGGCACCACCCTCAACCGATTGATCGACGAGATGGCCACCCAGATGCTCACCGAGCACGACGCCGAGCTGCGGTTCCAGCTGCGGGCAGCTCGTGGTGCCGGCCAGGAGCAACGCGCCCTGGAACTGCTCAACAAAGCCGCTCAATCCTCTGAAGGCTGAATCCGCCCACGCCGCTGCTGCTTCACAGCACTGCGCTGCTTCTTGGCCGCCAGCCGACGCTGCACTGAACCGCGTGTGGGTTTAGTGGGTCGGCGTGGCGGCGGCGGTGGTTTGATCGCCTCCTGCAGCAGCTCGACGAGGCGCCGCTGCGCCGCCACGCGGTTCTGCCATTGGGAGCGGTGCTCACTGGCGGCGATCACCACACAGCCCTCCACCAGCCGCGCCTCCAGACGGCGCAGCGCCCGGGCCCGCAGATGCGCGGGCAACGAGGGAGTTGCTGCCAGATCAAACAGCAGCTCCACCCGTGAATCGGTGGTGTTCACGTTCTGGCCGCCGGGGCCACCGGAGCGCGAGAAACGCCAGCGAAGCTCCGCCGCGGGAATCATCAGCCGTGGGCTCAGTTGCAAATCCACTTGCCGAAACCAGGCCCGGCCACAAGCATGCCCGTAGTACCACCCGCTTGACGATCGCCATGGGCCAAGGTCGAGCTACGACCAGCTCCACCGCAACATCGTGATCCGCGCTGACATCGGCGGCGGCGCCAAGCGCGCCCCCAGGATCCTGGCCGCCGGCTATGGCTTCAGGGGCATCCAGGGAATCCCAGGCCTGCTTAGCGAGAATGAGATCGGCCTTGCCGAAGCAGCAGGAGCCGGGGTGGTGCAGCAACTGCTGGGACTGGATCCAGCGGCGCCGTTCCACAACATCACGAGCGGCGCCTCGCCAATTGCCGCTGGCGCAGGCGGGGGATTCAGCAACGGACCGGTGACGCACACCTTCAAGGAAGCGATGCCGATCGAGTTCAGCCACCCGCTGCTGCCGAGCACGGTGCTGCCTGCAAACTTCCGCATTCACCTCAACACCGGCGAATGGCGGCTCACCAGCAGCTCCAGCCAGGCCAACAGCTGGGTGAGCTCGGGCGCCTGGCACTTGGTGGATGTGCCCTTTGCCACCAACCCCAGCGACAGCTACACAACCGATGTGGTGGAGCTGCGCAACAGCCAGCGCGACGACTCCGTTTACACCGCCAATGCGCGCCAGATCAGCCGGCTGGAGCAAGCCGGCTATCGCAACAAGGGAACCGTGTTCACCGCCTATGCCGATCCTCTCCGGGGCCTGGATCCGGTGTGGCAGCTGGTCTCACCCGAGGGGCAGCACGCCACCACGGCCTCACGCCAGGAGCGCCGCCATTGGCTCGAGCAAGGCTGGCGCAACGAGGGCGTGGCTTTCTACAGCGTGGCCTTCCCTAACGCCGCCCTAACCAGCGGGTGGGAGGCTTAGCTGGAAGGACCGATCAGCCCAGGCCTGTGAGCAGCATCCCCGCCCCCACCCCCGGCTGGCCCCTCTCCAGCTCGGGCTGGCCCCTCTCCAGCTCGGGCTGGCCCCTCTCCAGCTCGGGCTGGGTGGACGAGATTTTTGATGGCGTTCGCTACGGCCTGGAAGGCCGGGTGATCGCCGAGCAGCAGTCGGCGTTCCAGCGGGTCACGATCATCGAGAGCGAGCGCTACGGCAAGGGCCTGCTGCTCGACGGCTGCTGGATGACCGCCGAGCGCCAGGAGCGGCATTACCACGAGGCGCTGGTGCATCCGGCCCTCTGCGGCGCCGAGCAGATCGATCGGGTGCTGGTGATCGGCGGCGGCGACGGCGGCACCGCCCGCGAGTGCCTGCGCCACGCCGGCGTGCAGCACCTCGACATGGTGGAGATCGACGGCCTGGTGGTGCAGTGGAGCCAGGAGCACCTGCCGAGCATCGGCGGCGGTTGCTGGAGCGACCCGCGCTTCCACCTGACGGTGGGCGACGGCATCGCCTGGGCCGCCAATGCTGCGGATGCCAGCTACGACGTGGTGATCGTGGACGGCTCCGACCCGGCGGGGCCGGCGGAGGGGCTGTTCAACCGGGCCTTCTTCGAGAACTGCCGCCGCATCCTCAAGCCGGGCGGCGTGTTCGCCAGCCAGAGCGAATCGCCGGAGGCCTTCCGCCAGGTGCACCTGGAGACGGTGCGCCTGATCCGCGCGGTGTTCGGCCACGCCGACCCGCTCTACGGCTGGGTGCCGATGTACCCCAGCGGCTGGTGGAGCTGGACCTTCGCCGCCGTGGATGGCCCCCGTTACCGCCAGCCCAACCCCGAGCGAGCCTCCGCCGTGGCCGCCGGCTGCGAGATCTGGAGCCCCCGCTGGCAGGGCGGCGCCTTCGAGGCCATTCCCGCCGCCATTGAACGCGCCCTCCAGGAACCGGCCGGCTGAGAAGCTGGCCCGATGGCCAATCCCTCCGCCCTGCCCAGCCAACCCAACGCCAGCACCCCGTTGGAGAGCGATCTGTTCGACACCGACGGCGCCATCTACATGGGAAGCCAGCGCGACCCGGCCGGCTGCCGGGTGGGCCTGTTCGGCGTGCCCTACGACGGCACGACCTCCTTCCGGCCCGGCACCCGTTTCGGCCCGGCGGCGATCCGCGAGGTAAGCAGCGGCCTGGAGACCTACTGCCCCCAGCTCGATGGGGATCTGGAGGATCTGGCCTGCGCCGACCTCGGCGCCGTGGCCATTCCCTACGGTGCCCCCGAGCCGGTGGTGGCCGCCGTGAAGCAGGCCACGGAAGCCGTGCTGGCCCTTGGGCTCAAGCCCCTGATGCTCGGCGGCGAGCACTCGATCAGCTCCGGCGCGGTGGCCGCAGTGGCCGCCCGGCACCCTGAGCTGGTGCTGGTGCAGCTCGATGCCCACGCCGACCTGCGCCAGAAGTGGCTCGGCGCCCACCACAGCCACGCCTGCGCCATGCGCCGCTGCCTGGAGGTGCTGCCCAGCCAGCAGCTGCTGCAGGTCGCCATCCGCAGCGGCACCCGCGAGGAGTTCAGCGAGCTGCGCCAGAGCGGCCGGCTGGTGGCGATCGAGCAGATGGCAGAGGCGCTCAGGCCCCTGCGCGGCAAGCCCGTCTACCTCACGGTCGACCTCGACTGGTTCGATCCAGCCGTGATGGCGGGCACCGGCACCCCCGAACCGGGGGGCTTCCTCTGGAGCCACTTCGCCGAGCTGGTGAGCGAACTGCGCCACCACAACCTGGTGGCGGCCGACGTGGTGGAGCTGGCCCCCCAGCTCGACCCCAGCGGTGTGAGCAGCGTGCTGGCGGCCAAGGTGGTGCGCAGCCTGCTGCTGCTGCTGGGTCAGTAGCAGCAGGTCCCGCTGGTGCGCTGCTCCCTCAGGCGCTCGTGCTGCTGACCGATCAGCAACAGGGCCAGGGTGGGATGGTTGTGGAGCAGGTTGAGAAAGCGCAGCCGATCCAGCCGCACCATTTCCACGGGCGTGCGGGCCAGGGCCGTGTTGCGGTAGAGACCCACGCCCCAGAGGATGTCCTGGTAGCTGAACAACTCGCCCGGGCGATAGCAGAGTTTTTCTCCGTCCTCCCCCAGCACCTCCACGATGCCGCGGCGCATGGCGTAGATCGAGTCAGCCGGCTGACCCCGCTCAAACACCCCAGCTCCAGTGGGCAGGGTGAGGATCTCCGATTCCACCTGGGCCGCCATCAGATCAACAGGCGTGCACACCGCTGGCGTCGCAACCAATCCCGTCACCTCCCGGCTTAAGACAACAACCCATTACAACCGGTCAACGGCCCCAGGGTGTGCAGCGCGAGCAGAACTGCGGCACATCTTGGGGTTTTTAAGGGTTTACACAGATTGCGGTCGGGCTGGGATGGTGGTGGCCCCTGCTGCTCTCAGCGCAGCTGGCCCAGGTCGCCCTCGAGGCTGAGTTGGCGACCGGCCCCAGGCACAGCCCCTCGGCCAGGGGCGGACATCATCTGGGCATTCAGGGTGGGCAGCCGGGGCTCCCTGGCGGTCCAGTGGTGACAGGAAACCTCGGCCACCAGCTCGGGATGGATCGGCAGCTGGCGCAGGCGACACCAGCCCATGGCCCCATTCTGGGGAGGCTGCCCATGGCGACAGCCGCGGCAACTGGGTTGGCTGGCCATGGGCCGCATGCTGGAGCGCCAAGGGTAGGGGGGGCGCTCCGGACTGTCGCGCCGGATACCTGCATCTTCTGAATGTCTTCCTGAGTGCTTCTTAAAGTTTGCTGTTCGGCAAACACTCCCGTGTCCGATCCGCCCGGCAGTGCGGTGTCCTCCCTGTCCTCCCCGGGACGATTCCTGGCGCTCCTGCTGCTCTGCCTGGCCCTGTTTCTCCCCGGTATCGCCAGCCTTCCCCCCACTGACAGGGATGAGGCGCTCTACACCCAGGCCACCCGCCAGATGCTGGAGAGCGGCAACCTGCTCGATATCCGCTTCCAGGAGCAGCCGCGCTACAAAAAACCGATCGGGATCTACTGGCTGCAGGCCCTCAGCGCCGGCGCAGCGCGCCAGGCCGGCATTCCAGCCACGGCGATGGCTCCTTACCGGCTGGTTTCGCTGCTGGGGGCCACGGCGGCCGTGCTGCTGCTGTACGGGCTGTTCGCGCCCCTGGTGGGCACCCAGCAGGCCTTCCTGGCCGCCGTGTTGCTGGCCGGCTGCCTGCTCCTGGCCGTCGAGGCCACCCTGGCCAAGACCGATGCCACCCTGCTGGCCACGGTGGTGGCCATGCAGGGTGGGCTGGCGCGGGCGACGCTCGGGGAGGAGCGCCTGCACCGCGGGGGGCGCGCCCTGTTCTGGGGCGGGCTGGGGCTGGGAATGCTGATCAAGGGGCCGGTCGCCCCGCTGGTCGCTGCCCTCACGGTGGTGACCCTGATGGCGCGCGAGCGGAGCTGGCGGCTGCTGCGGCAACTGAAGCCCTGGCCCTGGCTGCTCCTGAGCATCACGCTGGTGGCCCCATGGCTGATCACGATCCAGCTGATCAGCTCGGGGGACTTCCTGCAGCAGTCCCTGGGCGGGGATGTGCTTCCGAAACTGCTGGAAGGCCACGAATCCCACGGGGCCCCTCCCGGCACCTACACCCTTTTGGCACCATTGCTGCTCTGGCCCACCTCCCTGGTGCTGCTCCCGGCCGCCTGGCTGGGCTGGCGGGTGCGGCGGCAGGCAGAGGCCGCCGGGGGCACCCTGCACTTCGCCATGGCCTGGCTGGGTCCCGCCTGGCTTCTGTTTGAACTTGTGCCCACCAAGTTGCCCCAATACACCCTGCCCCTCGTGCCGGCTCTCTGTCTGCTGGCCGCTGCCGGGATGGCCGACCTGCCTGCCCGGGACAGGGTCGGACGCTGGCTGACGCGGGTGGTGCTGGGGGTGTGGATCCTGGGGGCCCTGGTGCTGGCCGTGGCGGCTCCACTGGCCTCGGTCTGGGCCCTGGGAAGGGTGAGCCTGGCGGCGGCGATGGTGACGGCCACCTGCCTGGCCCTGCTCTTTGGCTGCACCCGCGCCGGTTTGGCCCCAGGGCGGCAGTTGGCCCTCTGCCTGGCTGCGGCGGTACTGCTCTGGATGCTGCTGCTGCAGGTGCTTGCTCCCTCCCTCAGGCCCCTCTGGCCGGCGCCCCAGTTGGCCGCCGTGCTTGCCGAGCATGGGATTCACGACCAACCGGTGGCCATCACAGGCTTTCGAGAGCCCAGTGCCGTGCTGCTGCTGGGAACGGCCACCCAACGCACCAACCTCGACGGCATCGGGCGCCATCTCGCCGACCACGGCGAGGCCATCGCGATCCTGCCCAGCTCAGCCCTCCCCACCCTGGAGACCCGCTTCCCCGCCGGGGCGGGGCGCCAGCGCCTGATCATCGGCAGGGTGCAGGGGCTCAACATCACCAAGGGACGCCCCCTGGATCTGAGCGTGCTGCAGCAACGCTGCCTCAGTGGGTCCGGTCGCAGCACTGGCTCCTGCTGAATCCGACCCCACTGCTCTGGCCTGGCCATAGCCTCAAGGGCCCCCTGGCCCGTTCCGATGGCGCTCCAGCACACCCCCCTGCACGCCGCCAGCGTGGCCGCCGGCGGCCGCATGGTGCCCTTTGCGGGCTGGGAGATGGCCGTGCAGTACAGCGGCCTGGTGGCTGAGCACGAGGCGGTGCGCAGCCACTGCGGGGTGTTCGACATCTCCCACATGGGGGTGCTGGAGCTGCGCGGCGACGGCGTGAAGGACGCCCTGCAGGCGCTGGTGCCGAGCGATCTGTTCCGGATCGGCCCGGGCGAGGCCTGCTACACGGTGCTGCTCAACGATGCCGGCGGCATCCGCGACGACCTCATCGTCTACGACCGCGGCCGGGTCGTGGCGGATGGGGGCGAGAGCGACGAGCTGCTGGTGGTGATCAACGCCGCCTGCGCCGAGGCCGACACCGCCTGGTTGCGCCAGCACCTGGAGCCCAGCGCCATCGCCATCCGCGACATCAAGGGCGACGGCGTGCTGCTGGCCCTGCAGGGGCCCGACGCCCCGCGGCGGCTGGAGGGCCTGGCGGGGGTGGATCTGGCGGGCCTGCCCCGCTTCGGCCACCGGGAGCTCACCCTTGCCCACGCCGAGGGCGGCGCGGCGGGGGCCCGGGTGTTCGTGGGCCGCACCGGCTACACCGGCGAAGACGGCTTTGAGCTGCTGCTGGAGCCGGAGGCGGGCCTGGCCCTGTGGCGCCAGCTGCTGGCGGCGGGTGTCACCCCCTGCGGCCTCGGCGCCCGCGACACCCTGCGCCTGGAGGCCGCCATGCACCTCTACGGGCAGGACATGGATGCCGGCACCTCGCCCCTGGAAGTGGGCCTGGGCTGGCTCGTGCATCTGGAGATGGCCAAACCGTTCATCGGCCGCCCGGCTCTGGAGCGCCAGAGCGCCGAGGGGGTGAAGCGTCGGCTGGTGGGGCTGGAGCTGCAGGGCCGGGCGATCGCGCGCCACGGCTACCCGGTGCTGCACAACGGCGCGGTGGTGGGTGAGGTGACCAGCGGCAGCTGGGCCCCCAGCCTGGGCAAGGCGATCGCCCTGGCGTTGGTGCCCAGCGAGCTGGCCCGGCTGGGCAGCGAGCTGGCGGTGGAGATCCGCGGCAGATCAGAGCCGGCCACCGTGGTGAAGCGCCCCTTTTACCGCCGCTGAAGCGGAACAGCCCGGCGCAGACAGCAAGCCCCATCCCGGAACCAGGCTGCCCCTCAGAGCAGGGTCACCTTGCCGCTGCCGATGTCGAAGTAGGCACTGCGGATCGACAGCTTGCCGGCAGCCACCGCCTCCTTGAGCACGGTGCTGCGGCTGGTGAGTTGGTCGGCGGCGTAGCGCACATTGCCCTGGATCGCCGCGTTGAGCGCAGCACCGCTCTATGGACAGACCAACAGCAGCGGGCCACAGCGGTTCCCAGATGGGCGCCGTGGGAAAATCGCCGATCCGCTTGCTTTCCACCATGCGCAGCCACGGATGCGGCGACCTGCGCCCCGATGCCACCGGCCAGGCCGTGCATCTCTGCGGCTGGGTGGACCGGCGCCGCGACCACGGCGGTGTGATCTTCGTCGACCTGCGCGACCGCAGCGGCACCGTGCAGATCACGGTGGACCCCGACCTGGGCGCCGAGGCCTTCGCGGTGGCCGAGCACCTGCGCCACGAAACCGTGGTCCAAGTGGCGGGCACGGTGCGGGAGCGCCCGGCTGAATCGATCAACGAGAAACTCTCCACCGGCCGGGTGGAGGTGCTGGCGGGCGCCATCACCGTGCTCAACGCGGTGAAGGGCAACCTGCCCTTCCCGGTGTCGGTGCACGACGAGGAGAACACCCGCGAGGAGCTGCGCCTCCGCCACCGCTACCTGGATCTGCGCCGCGAGCGCATGAACCGCAACCTGCGCCTCCGCCACCAGGCGGTGCAGGCGATGCGCCGCCATCTGGAAGACGCTGGCTTCATCGAGGTGGAGACGCCGATCCTCACCCGCTCCACCCCCGAGGGCGCCCGCGACTATCTGGTGCCCTCGCGGGTGTGCGGCGGCGAGTGGTTCGCCCTGCCCCAGTCGCCCCAGCTGTTCAAGCAGCTGCTGATGGTGGGCGGCCTGGAGCGCTACTACCAGATCGCCCGCTGCTTCCGCGACGAAGACCTGCGGGCCGACCGCCAGCCGGAATTCACCCAGCTGGACCTGGAGATGAGCTTCATGGACCAGGAGCAGATCCTGGAGCTCAACGAAGGCCTGATCGCCGCGGTGTGGAAGGCGGTGAAAGGCATCGAACTGCCCCGGCCTTTCCCGCGGATGAGCTGGCACGAGGCGATGGAGCGGTACGGGACCGACCGGCCCGACACCCGCTACGGCATGGAGCTGGTGAACGTGTCCGACCTGGTGGCCGACATGGGCTTCAAGGTGTTTTCCGGCGCCGTGGCAGCGGGCGGATCCGTGAAGGTGCTGCCGGTGCCCGGCGGCAACGACGCCATCTCCAATGTGCGCATCAAGCCGGGTGGGGATGTGTTTTCCGAGGCCCAGAAGGCCGGTGCCGGCGGCCTGGCCTTCATCCGCGTGCGCGAGGGCGGCGAGATCGACACGATCGGCGCCATCAAGGACAACCTCTCCGCCGAGAAGAAGGCCGAGCTGCTGCAGCGCACCGGCGCCCAGCCGGGCACCCTGCTGCTGTTCGGTGCCGGCGACACCGCCACGGTGAACAAGGCCCTCGATCGGGTGCGCCAATACCTGGCCCGGGAGCTGGGCCTGGTGCAACCCGACCGGGAGAACGCCAGCTGGAACTTCCTCTGGGTGGTGGATTTCCCGATGTTCGAGTTCAACCAGGACGAAAACCGCCTCGAGGCCCTGCACCACCCCTTCTGCGCCCCCAACGCCGAAGATCTCGGGGCCGACCCAGCCGCCTGGGCCGACACCCTGCCCACGGCCCGCGCCCAGGCCTACGACCTGGTGCTCAACGGCCTGGAGCTGGGCGGCGGCTCCCTGCGCATCCACGACTCGGCCCTGCAGCGCCAGGTGCTACAGACCATCGGCCTGCCGCTGGAGGAGGCCGAGCGCCAGTTCGGCTTCCTGATGGAAGCGCTCGACATGGGCGCTCCACCCCACGGCGGCCTGGCCTACGGCGTGGACCGGATCGTGATGCTGCTGGCCGGCGAGGAATCGATCCGCGACACGATCGCCTTCCCCAAAACCCAGCAGGCCCGCTGCCTGATGACCCAGGCCCCAGCCGATGTGGCAAACAAGCAATTGGAGGAGCTGCACGTGGCCAGCACCTGGGTGGGCGAGGAGAGCTGAGCCGACCGGCCTGTCGCACCGGAGCGGCGACAGCCGCGCCGTGAAAACCGAAAGCAAACCGGCTAAAGCAGCCAGCCCTGCCACAGTTCTGGCAAGCCTATACACAGCCGATCAGCACTATTGCCCCGCGCCGCCTCCACCGACCTGGTGCGCCTGTACCTCCAGGACATCGGCCGGGTGAACCTGCTCAGCCAGGAGGAGGAACTCACCCTGGCGCGGCTGGTGCGGGAGCGGGAACGGCTGCTGAAACTTCAGCCGCCTGAGAGCGGCGATCCGGAGGGAACGCAGGCGGCCTGGGCGCAGCGGGCCGGCCTCAGCTCAACCCAGCTGCGCCAGGCCCTGCACCGGGGCAAACGGGCGCGGGAGCGGATGATCCAGGCCAATCTGCGCCTGGTGGTGGCCGTGGCCAAGAAGTACCAGCGGCGCGGCCTGGAATTGCTGGATCTGGTGCAGGAGGGCAGCCTGGGCCTGGAGCGGGCCGTGGAGCGCTTCGACCCCACCCGGGGCTTCCGCTTCAGCACCTATGCCTACTGGTGGATCCGCCAGGGCATCACCCGGGCCCTGGCCAGCCAGAGCCGCACAATCAGGCTGCCGGTGCACATCACCGAGAAGCTCAACCGGCTCAAGCGGGCCCAACGGCAGCTCTGCGTGCGGCTGGGGCGCCTGCCCACCCTGGCCGAACTGGCGGGCGAACTCGACCTGGGTGAACAGGCTGTGCGTCACATCCTGATGCAGGTGCCGCGGCCCGTCTCCCTGGAGGGGAGGGTCGGGCGCGAGCAAGACAGCGAACTGGGTGACCTGCTCCAGGATGAGCACGCCACGCCGGAGCAGCTGCTCGCCCGCGAACAGCTGCACGACGACCTGGAGAGCCTGCTGGCTGAACTGAACGGGCGGGAGGCCCAGGTGATCCGGGAGCGCTTCGGCCTCAACGACACCACGCCGCGCACCCTGAGTGAAATCGGCGAGAGCATGGATCTCTCACGGGAACGGGTGCGGCAGATCGAGTCGCGGGCACTGCTGAAGCTGCGCCAGCCCCAGAACCGCTGTCGGGTGCGCGACTACCTGGGCAGCCTGGACGAACGCTGAGGGGCTGAACCAACGCTGTCGGGCTACAACGATCTCCAACAGCAGGGCCTGCCCCACACGCCGATGCACCCCTGACGGGCTAAAACGGAATTACTCCGCTTTAGATCCCATGGCTGCCAAAGCCTCCGCCGCCCCGCCGATCGACATCGGCATCCCGGCGGACCAGCGTCAGCAGATCGCCGACGGTCTGGGCCGCGTGCTGGCCGACAGCACCGTGCTCTACGCCAAGACCCACGGCTTCCACTGGAACGTGACCGGGCCGATGTTCAACACGCTCCACCTGATGTTCATGGAGCAGTACACCGAGCTCTGGAACGCCCTCGACGCGATCGCCGAGCGCATCCGCGCCCTGGGCCACGTGGCCCCCTTCGGCGGCAGCACCTACAGCGGCCTCTCCTCCATCCCCGAAACCGAGGGCGTGCCCGCAGCCCTGGCCATGGTTCGCGAACTGGTGGAGGGCCATGAGGCCGTGGCCCGCACCATCCGCGGCGTGTTCGCCGTGGCCGACGACGCCGGCGACCAGCCCACCGCCGACCTGCTCACCCAGCGGCTGCAGATCCACGAGAAGACCGCCTGGATGCTCAGGAGCTTGCTGGAGGGCTGAGCTCCTGCCGTTGGCGGGTGGCTCTGGCGTCGGCCGGGCGAAGCCGCTGCGCGGCTAACGCCGGCCTCTCACCAGAGCCACCCGCCAACGGGAGCAGGGGCTCAGGCAAGTGCGCGGGGGGGGGGGGCAGTGGTGGCTGGGCCTCACCAGCCCCTGGCCTCCTCGCAGCCGCACCGGGGGGCTTGGGGCACTCGGTACATTGAAGGGTCAGCCACCGGGGTATGAGCAAGTTCGTCTTCGTCACCGGCGGCGTGGTGTCGAGCATCGGCAAGGGGATCGTGGCCGCCAGCCTGGGGCGCCTGCTCAAGAGCAGGGGCTACAGCGTGTCGATCCTCAAGCTCGACCCGTATCTGAACGTGGACCCGGGCACGATGAGCCCCTACCAGCACGGCGAGGTGTTCGTCACCGAGGACGGCGCCGAGACCGACCTCGACCTGGGCCACTACGAGCGCTTCACCGACACGGCGATGTCGCGCCTCAACAGCGTGACCACCGGCTCGATCTACCAGGCGGTGATCAACAAGGAGCGCCGCGGCGACTACAACGGCGGCACGGTGCAGGTGATCCCCCACATCACCGGCGAGATCCGCGAACGCATCCACCGGGTGGCGGCCAACTCAGGCGCCGATGTGGTGATCGGCGAGATCGGCGGCACCGTGGGCGACATCGAGTCGCTGCCGTTCCTGGAGGCGATCCGCGAATTCCGCGGCGATGTGGGCCGCCACGACATCGCCTACGTGCATGTGACCCTGCTGCCCTACATCGGCACCTCCGGCGAACTCAAGACCAAGCCCACCCAGCACTCGGTGAAGGAGCTGCGCTCGATCGGCATCCAGCCCGATGTGCTGGTGTGCCGCAGCGACCGCACCATCTCCGAGGATCTCAAGCGCAAGATCGGCGGCTTCTGCGGCGTGCGCGCCGGTGCGGTGATCCAGGCCCTCGACGCTGACAGCATCTACGCGGTGCCGCTGGCCATGGAACAGGAGGGCCTCTGCCGCGAGGTGCTCGACGTGCTCAGGCTCGAAGACCGCACCAGCGACATGGCCGGCTGGGCCGAGCTGGTGACCAAGCTGCGCAATCCCGGTCCCGCTGTGAAAGTGGCCTTGGTGGGCAAGTATGTGCAGCTCAACGACGCCTACCTCTCGGTGGTGGAGGCCCTGCGGCACGCCTGCCTGGCCCAGGACGCCTCGCTGGATCTGCACTGGGTCTGCGCCGAACAGATCGAACAGCAGGGGGCGGACGCACTGCTGGCCGGCATGGATGCGGTGGTGGTGCCGGGCGGCTTCGGCAACCGGGGGGTGGATGGCAAGGTGGCGTCGATCCGCTGGGCACGGGAGCAGCGGGTGCCGTTCCTGGGTCTGTGCCTGGGCATGCAGTGCGCCGTGATCGAGTGGGCCCGCAACCAGGCCGGCCTCGGCGGTGCAACCAGCGCCGAGCTCGATCCGCACTCCCCCCATCCGGTGATCCACCTGTTGCCCGAGCAGCAGGACGTGGTGGATCTGGGCGGCACGATGCGGCTGGGGGTCTATCCCTGCCGCCTGCAGGCCGGCAGCCACGCCCAGCGCCTCTACGGCGAAGAGGTGGTGTACGAGCGGCACCGCCACCGCTACGAGTTCAACAACGCCTACCGCAATCCATTCCTGGCAGCGGGTTACGCGATCAGCGGCACCTCGCCGGATGGTCGCCTGGTGGAACTGGTGGAGCTCAGGGACCATCCCTTCTTCGCTGCCTGTCAGTACCACCCCGAGTTTCTTTCCCGCCCCGGCAAGCCCCACCCCCTGTTCCGCGGGCTGATCGAAGCGGCCCAGCAGCGCGCTGGCGCAGTCGCCAACGCCTGATGCCCCGCCAACCACGGGGTTGAACCATCCGATCCCGACAGAGAGATCCCCGATCAGACAGATCCAGATCAGATCCGCTTGAGCGAATCAGCCTTGTTCTTGAACTCGCCCAACAGCAGCTGCAGGTAGGTGACCTTGCGCAGCTTGATGTTGGCCGTCAGCGACATGCCCACCTGCAGAGGCAGGATCTGGCCGCCCTTGAGACGGAACTGCTGGGAATTCAGAGCAATCCTGGCGGGGAATCGATAGGTGGCATGGCGCTCATCCGGCGGCAGGGCATCAGAGCCGATCGACTCCAGCTTGCCTTCCAGCACGCCGAAATCCGTTGCCGGGAACGAATCGATGCTGATCTCCGCCGGCTTGCCCACCTGCACGAAGCCGATGTCGCTGCTTTCAATCTCCACCCGGGCCTGCAGGTCGCGGAATGGCACGATCTTCATCACGGGCTCACTGCCCTGGGCCACGAAACCCGGGCCGGTGGGCTTGAGATCGAACACCAGCCCATCCACCGGTGAGCGCACATCCTGGTAGCGGATATTGATGCTCAGTTCGGTGAGTTTGCTGCGCAGATCTGCCAGCTCACCATCGAGCTGGGCTTTGGACTGGCGCAGGATGGCCTCCTGTCGCTTGCGATCCTGGGCCAGCTTCTCCAGCTCCCCCCTCACCTCCTGCACCTTGTTGCGTTGCTGCAGATACTGCAGTTCCTGCACAGCCCCCTCCTTCTGCAGTTGCTCGAGCCGATCGAGGATGATGAGCTCCAGTTCAAGGTTGCGTTGGAGGGTCTGCTGTTCGGTGTCGTTGAGATTGAAGTAGCGCTGCATCTCCAACTGCTTGAGCTGCAGCTGCTGCTCCTTGGAGCGGATCGTGTCGAGCGTGGCCTTGCGGCGATCAAGCGTGCCTTCGTTGTCGAGCCGCAGCAGCACCTGACCCTTGCTCACCCGCTGGCCTTCCTTGACCAGCATCTCCTCCAGTACTCCTCCCACGGGCATCTGCACCGTCTTGACGTCGCCGATCGGCTGCAGCTTGCCGGGGGCCACCACCACCTCGTCGGTGCGGGCCAGCGCCAGCCAGGCCAGACCGGCCGCTGCGGTGCCCACCAACACCCAGGTGATCGTGCGGGCCAGGAAGCGGGACTGCTGCAACGCCATGCCCCCCTGGCTGCTGGTGACCCGGCGCTCGATCGCGTTCTGGGCAGCGCGGAGCAGGGAACTGGAGGAGGGACCCCTGGCCTTCGGACCGGGGGGTGGGGTGATCTGGGTCATCAGCCTGCCTCCTGCTGGCGGTAGAGCGCGAAGTAACGACCCCGCTGCTCCATCAGGGCGTCATGGGTGCCCACCTCGGCGATGGCCCCCTCATGCAGCATCACGATCAGGTCGGCACGCCGGATCGTCGAGAGCCGGTGGGTGATGAAGAACACCGTGCAGTGGTGCAGCCCCTGGAGCAGGTTGTCGCAGACCCGGCGTTCCGTGTCGTAGTCAAGAGCGCTGGTGGCCTCATCGAGCACCAGCAGCTTGGGGTTGGAAAGGAGGGTGCGGGCCAGGGCCAGGCGCTGCCGCTGGCCGCCGGACAGGCCAGCGCCCCGCTCGCCCACCTGGGCGCTGTAGCCACCTGGCAGATCCATGATGAAGTCGTGGGCACAGGCCATGCGCGCGGCCGCCACGATCGAGTCACTGCTGGCATCCGGATCGGTGAGGGCGATGTTCTCGGCGATGGTGCCGGTGAACAGCAGCGGCTCCTGGGGCACGATGCCGATCTGGCGGCGCAGGGAGTACAGCTCCACCTTGTCGATGTCGTAGTGGTCGATCAGGATCCGGCCCGAGCTGGGCGCATAGAGGCGGGTGAGCAGCTTCATCAGGGTGCTCTTGCCGCTGCCGCTCTGGCCCACCACGCCCACGAACGTGCCGGCTGGGATCTGCAGGTCCACGTGGGAGAGCACCGGAGGTGCACCACTGGTGAACGAGAAGGTCACGTCCTGAAACACCACCTCGCCGTCGATCGGCGGCAGGGGGATCTTCTGCTTGTCGGCCTCATCCGACTCCTCCGGTGTATCCACCACATCCGCCAGGCGCTCGAACGACACCTTCAGCTCCTGGATGTTCTGCCAGATGGAGGAGAGCCGCAGCAGGGGCTGGGTGACGTAACCGGAGATGATCCGGAAAGCGATCAGCTGGCCAAGGGTCATCTCGCCCTTGAGCACCAGCGTCGCCCCCACCCAGAGCACCAGCAGCTGGGAGAGCTTCTGCAGCACCTGGGAGGTCTCCACCAGGGCCGTGCCGGTGATCGTCTTCTCGAAACTGCGGGAGATGTAGCGGTTGTAGAGGTCCTGCCACTTCCAGCGGCTGATCATCTCCACGTTCTGGGCCTTCACCGTCTGGATGCCGGTGAGCACCTCCACCAGGTGGCTCTGGGTGCGGGCATTCTCCTGGGCGGCATCGCGGTACTGGCGCCGGAACAGGGGAGCGCCCAGCACGGTGAGCCCCACCTGGATCGGCAGCACACACAGGGCAATCAGCGTGAGCAACCAGCTGTAGAACACCATCACCACGATGTAGATCACCGAGAAGGCGGTATCGAGCAGCGTGGTGAGGGCCTGGCCGGTGAGGAATTCGCGGATCTTCTCCAGCTCCGCCACCCGGGTGCCCAGCTCCCCCACCGGCCGGCGGTCGAAGTACGACAGTGGCAGCCGCAGCAGGTGATCGATCACCTCGGCGCCGAGGCGCAGATCGAGGCGGTTGGTGGTCTCGGTGAACAGGAAGGTGCGCAGGGCGCCGATCAGCCCTTCCAGCACGGTCACCACCACCAGGGCGATGCCCAGCACCTGGAGAGTGTCGAGGCTGCGCTGGCTGATCACCTTGTCGATGATCACCTGGATCAGGAGGGGGTTGGCCAGGCTGAACAGCTGCACCACGAAGGAGGCCACCAGCACCTGCAGCAGAATGCCGCGGTGGCGCTGCAACGCCGGCCAGAACCAGGCGAAGCTGAAGCGCTGCTCTGGCGTGCTGCTGCTGCGCTCCACCAGCAGCACCTCGATCCCCTCGGGGTAGGTGGCCTCGATCTGGGCTGGGGAGAGTTCCACCCAGCCATCGCGGGGTGAGGCCAGCACCAGCCCCCGGGCATCGGCCGCCCGCACCACCGCGAAGCCCTCCTTCCAGGGCACCATCGCCGGCACCTGCAGGCGGTTGCCCTGGCTGGCGGGCACCTGCACACCGGTGACGTGCAGACCCATCATCGCGGCGATGTTGCCGCAGAGCTGCAGATCCGGCGTCTGCCCGCGGCGCAGCACATCGCGCAGGATCTTCTCGATCGCATCGCGGCGGAAGGGAAGCTTCAGCTGGGCCGCCAGCATCTGGAAACAGGCCAGGGTCTCCTCCAGGGGGCCCTGACCCCGCAACAGCAACAGCTCCGGCCGGTCGCGCTGGCCGAGATCGAGGCCACTGGCCAGGGGGGCCTGAGCCTGGGCTGGGACCGGGGCCTGGGCAGCGGATGCCGGTTCCAACCCAGCTGGGGCCGACTCGCCCGCCGGACTGACCAGGGCCATGGCCGCTGCCTGGGGCAGGGCGATCAAACGGGGAGGCAGCGGGCCCCGACTGGCGGGAACTCCGGCGGCGGGATCCAGCTGGGCACCCAGGGGCTGATCAACGAGGTTGTTGCTGGCGGCATGCAGGAGCACCGCGTCCGGCCAGTTGCGCAGGGCCGCCTGGCTGGGAGGCACCAGCCGGGCCTGGCCGTGCAGCGCACGCCAGGCTTCCAGCACCGGCACGCCAGCCTGGGCCCTGCGTCCGAGCAACGACGCCACCAGGGCCAGGGTCTCGACACCGAACAACTGGGACGCCGCCCAGGCAGCAAAAGGGGGCTCCTGCTTCAGCAGCTCCAGCACCAGCTGGTCTGGGATCGCCAGCGCTTCCAGCTCGGATGCGGCCGCCACCTCCTCGCAGGCCATGGCCCGCAGCAGCGAGGCCAGACCCACGAAACTGCCCGGGCCAAGCTTCTCCGCCGTCTTGAGCACCCCACCGTCCTGCCAGAGCAGCCGGGCCGTGCCGGAGCGAATCAGCAGCACCTCCGCCGGGATCAGCGTGTCGTGGCAAAGGGGCTGGCCCAGCCGGAAGCGCCGGGACTCAGCCTGGAGCTCCAGCCGCTCGGCAGCCCGATTGCTGATCCCGGCAAACGCGGGATGGTCCCGGAGGAGGGACGGACTGGAGAGATCGGCTGGAGACATCGACGGGGGAGCTGTTCAACGAAGAGAAAAGCCTTGAACGGAAGACCTGGCTACAACACAAGACTTGGCTGGAACTGAAGCTCTGGCTGGAGAAGCTCTGACTGGAACAGAAGCGTTGATCAACCCCAATCAAGGCAGCTGAACGCTAGGGACGGAGAACAGTGATGGGCGATGAAGTCAGGACAAGGGAGCCGCCCATAGGGAGGCATCAGGCTGGTGGCGGCTGATGGGGCTGGGCTCGCAAACGCTGATTGACCTGCTCTTCAAGCCACTCTTCCAGCATCTCCTGGGTCATGGCCTGGGCCGCTTCGGGCCCAAAGACAGCGGGCACAAAATTCTCCAGTCGCAGTAGAATCCACCATGATTCTATAGCAAACGGGTCCAGGACAACCCCCGGCTCAGCTGTGCGCAGGCGGTTCACGAGATCCGGATGGCCCTGATCCAGGGGAACGGGCCCCACGATGCCGCGGGTGGCACGCTCCGGCCCCTGCGCATGCTCGGCAGCGAGGTCGGCAAAACTGGCCTCCCCCTCCCTGATCTGGAGGCACAACTCGCGGGCCAGGCCGCCATCCGCCGTGCGCAGCAGGCTGTAGACCACCTGGTCGAGACCGGGCTTGCGCTTCAGAAAGCGGGACTCGGCCTGGGCAGCGAACTGACGATCGGCGAAGGCCCGCAGACGCAGCGGATAGGTGATCTGATACTCCAGGTCCGCCGCCGTGAGCTGGTGATCGCGGCAGAAGGCCTCCAGACCTTCCTGATCCGCGATCCCGTTCTCCTGAACAAAGCGCCGTTGCGCCGCGGCCATGTCCTCCTCACTCAGGGCGATCCCTGCCAGCGCTTCCTCCAGCAACACCTGCCGCAGGTAGGGGCGCAGCAGGCGGTAACGCGCCAGCCGGGAGAGTTCCACCTGAGCCATCAGCAACCCTGCCCGTTCCGGGCATCTTGCCAACCCGGCGATGGGGCGGCAGGTGCCGGGGAACGCCTCGCCACCTGGCCTCCCTATGGTCTGATGGCCTTAGCTCCCGATGGAAGGATTCCCCACGGCAAACAAGGGCACCGACAGCAAGTCCCCCACCCTGCCCGTGGTGGAGACCTTCCACTCCCTGCAGGGGGAGGGTCTGCACGCCGGCCGCAGTGCCTTCTTCATCCGTCTCGGGGGCTGCACGGTGGGCTGCAGCTGGTGCGACACCAAGCACTCCTGGCCGCAGGTGATCCATGCCCGGCGCACGCCTGAAGAGCTGACTGCCGAAACCAGTGCCGCCGCAAGCGCCGGGGCGGCGTTCGTGGTGATCACCGGCGGCGAGCCACTGCACCACAACCTGGCCCCCCTCTGCGACGCCCTGGCCGGGGCGGGACTGCCCCTCCACCTGGAGACCAGCGGCGTGGATCCGCTCTCGGGCCGGTTCGCCTGGATCACCCTGTCCCCGAAGCGCCACCGGCCGCCGCTGGAAGCCCTGCTGGCCTGCTGCCATGAGCTGAAGGTGATCGTGCATGAACCGGCAGACCTGGCCTTCGCCGAGGCCATGGCGACCGCCGCCTTCGCCGCCGGCAACCGGCCAGCCCTGCTGCTGCAGCCGGGCTGGCAGAGCGATGCCGGCCGGGGGCTGGCCCTGGAGCACGTGCGCCGCTCGCCCGGATGGCGGCTCAGCCTGCAGAGCCACAAGCTGCTGGGCGTGCGCTGAGCCGGCAGCTGCTCAGAGCTGCTGCGCCTTCTGCTGGCTGGTTTCCGCCTTCCACAGCCGCCAGCGCACCTGCAGGTCGCGGGGGGCATAGACCACGATCGGCAGGCTGGCGTTGTAGCGCACCACCGTGGGTTCGCCGCCCAGGGCCACGAACTGGCGGCGGGGTGGCTGGTCCGGCGGACAGGCCATGCGGGTGGAGGCCACCGCGTCGCCACCGCTCACCCGGAAGATGCGGTAGCCCCAGCCGGGGATGGTCTCCGCCTCGATCCGGCCGCGCAGCAGCTGGCGGTTGCAGTCCACCTCCAGTTCCCGACCCACGATCAGCTCCACCCGCCAGTCGGCGGGGTTGGCGGAGATGGCCGGATCGCTGCTGGGTTTCAGCACCCCCGGCAGCTGGATCACCCAGCGGCGCTGATCGGCGGCCGGAGCGGGGTAGGGCTTGAGATCCAGCCGGGGAATGGCCGGGGCGGCGGCGGGCGCCCCCAGGCCGCTGAGCAGCCCGAGCAGCGCCGCCAGGCGGCCCCAGCCAGCGGATCTCCAGATCACGGTTGTTCGGCGTCACTGGCGCCATCGTGACCCGGGGTGCCGGCCGCGTCCAGCGCGGACGTCGGAGAGGATGGGGAGCGTCACACCGCCCCGTGCGTGCGCCAGGAATGGACGGCTGCCCGACCCGGTGCACCCTCTGCCGGACCAGGTTCCGCCGCGCACCGCGCGCCCACCCATGCCGCCCCAACCCCTGCCCCAGCCACCACCAATCCAACAACCCCTGCCCCAGCCACCGCTGCCACCGTCAAACCCGGAGGCCAGCCGGCAGCCGCTTGGCGAGAGCAGGCCCGAGGCCTGGGCCATCGCCCTGCTCTCCGGCGGTCTGGACTCGGCCACCGCCGCGGCCCTCGCCCAGGAGGCGGGCTACCGGGTGATCGGCCTCTCCTTTGATTACGGCCAGCGCCATCGCCGCGAGCTGGAGGCGGCCCGGCAGGTGGCCGCCAGCCTGGGGTTGGCGGAGCATCACACGATCAGCGTCAACCTGGCGGCCTGGGGGGGCTCGGCCCTCACCGACGCGGATATCGCCGTGCCCACCACGGGCGTGCAGGCGGGGGTGATCCCCAGCACCTACGTGCCAGGCCGCAACACCGTGTTCATCGCCCTCGGCCTGAGCCTGGCGGAGGCCCGCGGCGCGGAGCGCCTGGTGCTGGGGGTGAATGCGGTGGACTACTCCGGCTACCCCGACTGCCGGCCCGACTACCTGGCCGCCTTCCAGAGCCTGGCCGACCTGGCCAGCAAGGCGGGCCGCGAGGGCCACGGGGCCCGGCTGTGGGCCCCACTGGTGCACTGGAGCAAGACGGAGATCGTGCGCCAGGCCCAGCGGCTGGGGGTGCCGATCGCCAGCACCTGGAGCTGCTACAGCGGCGGGGCCGAGCCCTGCGGGCTGTGCGACAGCTGCCGCATCCGCGACGAGGCCCTGGTCGCAGCCAGCCTGGCCGGCCTGGCCAGTGGTGGCTCACGGCCATGAGCGCCGGCCGTCGCCGGGCCCTGCCCTGGTGCGCCCCTGAGCGGCTGCTCGACGCCCTGCTGCCCCAGCTGGAGCGGCCGGGGCTGGTGTGGCTGGACGGCGACGGCTCCCGGCTGGGCGGTCAGAGTTTTCTGGCCATCGACCCCCAGGCCGAGGTGGTGTGCCGGGGCCTGCCCGGGGATCGGCATGGGAGCGACCCCTTCGGCACCCTCGCCGAGCTCCAGGCCGATGGCGGCCACTGGCTGGGCTGGCTGGGCTACGAGGCGGCGGCCTGGCTGGAGCCTGGCAGCCACTGGCGGCGGCCAGCAATGGCGCTGCTCTGGGCGATGCGGGTGGATCCGCTGCTGGTGTTTGACCATGGGGCGCGGCAGCTGTGGCTGCAGGGGGAGGATGGGAGGCGCCATGAGCGTCTGGGCCAACGGCTGGAAGCACTGATCCAGGCCCTGGCTGATCCCCCTGATCCCCAGCCCACCGGCCCGGGATGGCCGGGACCTGCCCCCCAGCTGCCCCTGGATGGCTGGCACTGGCACGCTGACGCCGACGGCTTTGCGGCGGGCGTGCGCCAGCTGCAGCACCTGATCGCCGCCGGCGACCTGTTCCAGGCCAATCTCACCAGCTGCTGCGAGCAGCTGCTCCTGGAGCCACCGCAGCCGGCGGCCCTGCTGGCCCTGTACCAGCGGCTACGCCTGCACTGCCCGGCCCCCTTTGCCGGCCTGGCGATCGCTGGAGCGGCGGCGGCCGGTGAGGCGATTCTCTCGGCATCCCCGGAGCGCTTTCTGCGGCTCACGGGCGATGGACTGGTGGAAACCCGGCCGATCAAGGGCACCCGGCCCCGCCACGGCGACCCCCGGGCCGATGCCGAGGCGGCAGCCGAGCTGGTGAGCAGCCCCAAGGACCGGGCGGAGAACGTGATGATCGTGGACCTGCTGCGCAACGACCTGGGGCGGGTGTGCCGGCCGGGCTCGGTGCGGGTGCCCCAACTGGTGGGCCTGGAGAGCTACAGCCAGGTGCACCACCTCACCTCGGTGGTGGAGGGTCAGCTGCGCGAAGGGCTGGGCGCGGCAGAGCTGCTGCGGGCCTGCTGGCCCGGGGGCTCGATCACCGGCGCCCCCAAGATCCGCGCCTGCCAGCGCCTCAACGCCCTGGAGCCCGTGGCCAGGGGCCCCTACTGCGGCAGCCTGTTCCGGCTGCAGGGCCGCCACAACCTCGACAGCAGCATCCTGATCCGCTCCCTGTTCGTGCAGGCATGCAGCCTGCGGGTTCACGCCGGCTGCGGCATCGTGGCCGACTCCGATCCCCAGGCTGAAGCTGAGGAGCTCGGCTGGAAACTGCAGCCGCTGTTGCAGGCCCTGAGCTGCGGCGGCACCACCCATGGCTGAGCCCGTGATCGCCTGGGTCGACGACCCCGCCCCCGCCGGCCGCTGGGGACGGCCCCAGGAGCTGGGGGTGCCCCTGGACGATCGGGGCCTGCTGCTGGGGGACGGCCTGTTTGAAACGGTGCTGGTGGAGGAAGGGCGCCCCCGGCTGCTGGCGGACCATCTGGCGCGCTGGCGGCAGGGCGCCGCCCTGCTGGGCATGGACGCGCCCCCGGCGGTGGCCCAGCTCGGGCCGCTGATCGGCGAGGCGGTGGCGCGCAGCGGCATCCGCCAGGGGGCCCTGCGCCTCAACTGGAGCCGCGGCTCCGCTGGCGGCGCAGCCCGGGGCATCAGCTGCCCGGGCTCCTGCCGCCACCGCTTCTGGCTGCAGCTCACGGCCACGGCTCCCTGCTTCGCACCGCTGCGGGTGATCGTGAGCCCCACCGAGGAGCGCAGCGCCACGAGTGTGCTCAGCCGCTGCAAGACCTTCGCCTACGGCCCAGCCATCCAGGCCCGCCGCCAGGCCGAGGCCGCCGGCGCCGACGATGCCCTGCTGAACAGCAGCGCCGGCGGCCTGTGCTGTGGCACCACGGCCAACCTGCTGGTGCGGCTGGAGGGCCGCTGGCTCACCCCGCCCCTGGCGAGCGGCTGCCTGCCCGGGGTGATGCGCGCCCGGGCCCTGGCCCTGGGGCTGGCGCGCGAGGCCAACCTGGGGGAGCTGAGTGAGGCCACGCTGCGTTGCGGCACCGGCACGCTGCTGCTGAACAGCCTGAGTTGCCGGCCCATCATCCACCTGGGGGAGACGCCCCTGGCATGGGCAGTGGCGCCGGCCGGCCCGGGCAACGCAGCCGCCGAGGCACGGGCCCTGTGGCAGCGACTGCTGCAGGACGGGAGCAGCTGAGGCCGTCAGCCGCCATCGGAGTCAGACGCTCAGGAAGCGCTCCACCACGTCCCTGCTGAGGTCGCTGGTGGAACCACTGGCCACCACCCCGCCCTTCTGCATGGCGTAGTACCAGTCAGCCTGGCGCACGAAGTGCAGGTGCTGCTCCACCAGCAGCACGCTGATGCCGGTGGCCTCGATGATGCGGCGCACGGCCCGCTCGATGTCCAGCACCACCGAGGGCTGGATGCCTTCGGTGGGCTCATCGAGCAACAGCAGCTTGGGCTTGCCGAGCAGGGCGCGGGCAATGGCCAGCTGCTGCTGCTGACCGCCGGAGAGGTCGCCGCCGCGGCGGCCGAGGAACTTCTCTAGGATCGGGAACAGCTCGAACACGATCGGATCGATGTGGCGGTTGCGGGCCAGGCCGCCCGGCAGGGCCTCCATGCCGAGCAGCAGGTTCTCGCGCACCGTGAGCTGGGGAATGATCTCCCGGCCCTGGGGCACATAGCCGATGCCGCCGCGGGCACGGCTGTGGGGCGGCAGGGCCGACACCTCGCGCTCCTGCAGGTGCACCGAGCCGCGGCGCTGGCGCAGCAGGCCGATCACGGTCTTGAGCAGGGTGGTCTTGCCGACCCCGTTGCGGCCGATCAGGCACACCATCTGACCCGGCTGCACGGTGAGGTCCACATCGCGCAGGATGTGACTCTCGCCGTAATACACGTTCAGCCCCTGAACCTGGAGCGTGGGCGGCAGCGATGCTCCGCCGGAATCGCGGAGGGGATGGTTGGTTGACACGTGGTCGCTGGTTGAAACGTCGATCGGCGCCGTCATCGGAATTCCCCCTCCGCCTCGCTGCCGAGATACACCTCAATCACCTTGGGATCGCTCTGCACCTGGTCCATCGAGCCCTCGCAGAGCACGTGACCCTCGTGCAGCACCGTGACCGGGGCCTGCAGGTCGCGGATGAACTCCATGTCGTGCTCGATCACCAGCACGGTGTGCTCCCCCGCCAGCTGCTTGAGCAGATCGGCGGTGCGCTCGGTCTCCTCATCGGTGAGGCCGGCCACCGGTTCATCCACCAGCAGCAGCTGGGGGTCCTGGGCCACCAGCATGGCGATCTCCAGCCACTGCTTCTGGCCGTGGGACAGACCGCCGGCCTGCTGGTTGGCGTGGGGTTCGAGTCCCACCACCCCCAGGAGCTGCTGCACCCGGTCGCGTGCGGTGGAATCGAGGCTGCCGAACAGCAGATCGAAGGGCGAGGCGCGACGGCTCACCGCCAGCTCCAGGTTGCGGCGCGGCGTGAGGTTCTGATACACCCGCGGGGTCTGGAACTTGCGGCCGATGCCGAGGCGGGCGATGCGGTGCTCGGCGGTGCCCACCAGGGAGCGCCCCTTGAACAGCACATCCCCCTTCGTGGGTCGCACCTTGCCGGTGATCACATCGAGAAAGGTGGTCTTGCCGGCGCCATTGGGGCCGATCACCGCCCGCAGGTCGCCGGGCGCAAGGCACAGGTTGAGATCGTTGAGGGCCCAGAAACCATCGAAGCTCACGCTCACCCCGCGCAGCTCCAGCAGGGGAGCAGCTCCGACCGCAGCCCCGGCGGAGCTGGTGCGTGCCGTGGTCATCGCGCACCTCCTTCCAGTTCCGATTTCTCGGCCTGTACGGCCGGATCGAGATCGAGTTTCGGATAGGTGGCCGCCAGGGGCGGCCAGCCCACCATCGCCTGAATGCGGCCCGGACCGCCGCTGCGCCACCAGCCCACCAGGCCATCCGGCAGGGCAGTGACCACCAGCAGGAACAGACCGCCCTGGATGAACAGCCAGGTTTCCGGCAGGGCCTCACTCACCAGGCTCTTGGCGTAGTTGATCAACACGGCGCCGAGCACCGCACCGATCAGGGTGCCGCGACCCCCAACCGCCACCCAGATCACCATCTCAATCGAGAAGGGCACGGCCATGTACTGGGGCGAGACGATGCCCGACTGCACCGTGTAGAGGGCGCCGCTGATCCCCGCCAGGGCTCCGGCCACGGCGAACACCACGGTCTTGTAGGCGGTGGGGTTGTAGCCGGTGAAGCGCAGGCGGGGCTCGTCATCGCGGATGGCGATCAGGGCATCGCCGAAGCGGCCGCGGGTGAGCCAGCGGCAGAGCAGGAAGGCCCCGATCACCAGCACCACCGTGAGCCAGAACAGGTTGCGCTGCATGGCATCACTGCCCACCAGTTCCCCGAAGATGCGGGCGGTGTCGGTCTTGAGACCGTTGGTGCCGTTGATCAACTTCTGCTGGCCGTTGAAGAAGTTGAAGAACACCAGCAATGCCGCCTGGGTGAGGATCGAGAAGTAGACCCCCTTGATGCGGTTGCGGAACACCAGATAGCCGAGCACGCCAGCCACCAGTGCCGGAATCACCCAGATCGCAAAGAAGGTGAACAGGGCGGAATTGAAGGGTTGCCAGAAGGCCGGCAGGTCCTGCACGCCATAGAGGCCGAAGAACTCGGGCAACTTGCCGGGCTCCAGGGCCAGCAACTGCAGGTGCATGCCGAGGGCATAGCCGCCGAGGGAAAAGAAGATCCCCTGGCCGAGGCTGAGCATGCCGGTGAAGCCCCAGATCAGGTCGATCCCCAGGGCGGCGATCCCCAGGGCCAGAAACCGGCCCAGCAGGTTGAGGCGAAAGGGGGGCAGCACCACCGGCAGCACCACGGCCAGCAGCACGATCACGGCCCAGATCAGCCAGCGCACCCAGCCGGGACGGCCTGCCCCGGGGGCCACCGCAGGCAGAAGGAAGGAACGGGCCATCGCTCAGGCCTCCACCATGCGGCCCTTCTGCGGGAAGAGACCAGCCGGCCTGAACTGCAGAAACACCACGATCAGGGCGAATACCAGCACCTTGGCCATCGAGGTGGTGGCGAAGAAGGTCACCAGCTCATTGAGGCCGGCGGGCATGGCCGGCCATACCAGCAGCAGCGACCCTGAACCGATCACATAGCTGAGGATGCCGATCCCGAGGGCAGCCACCACCGTGCCCATCAGCTTGCCCACGCCACCGAGCACCACCACCATGAAACAGTCCACGATGTAGTTGCCGCCGAGGTTCGGGCCCACCGAGCCCAGCAGGCTCACGGCCACCCCGGCCACCCCCGCCAGGCCCGAGCCCACCAGGAAGGTGAGGGCATCGACGCGCTCCGTGGGAATGCCCAGGCAATTGCTCATGGGGCGGTTCTGGGTGACGGCCCGGATGCGGATGCCCCAGACGCTCTTCTGCAGAAACCAGGTGACCAGCACCAGGGCCACCACCGTGAGCGCCACGATGAACAGGCGGGCGGTGGGCATGGTGATGCCGGCCACCTCGATCGATCCCCGCAGCCACTGGGGGGCGGTGACGTCGATGTTGCGGGCGCTGAACCAGGGCTGGCGCAGGGCGCGGACGCCGGCGAGTCCGAGGGCTGCGCCGATGCCGAGCACAGCAGCCAACAGCCAGTTGCCCACGGCCAGCAGGGGCGTCCAGCGTTGTTGCCACCAGGGGCTGGGGGTGAAGCGGGGGACCAGCAGGCCCACGGCCACCGCCAGCACCAGGCCAACGGCGAAGGAGGTGCTCACCGAGCGCACGAACTGCTGGAGGATCAGGCTCACGCCCCAGGTGGCCAGCAGCGTTTCCAGAGGCCTGCCATAGAGGCGGCGGATCACCGTTTTCTCGAGCAGCAGACCGAACAGCCCACTAACCAGAAAAGCCGCTGGAATCGCCAGCAGGATGTAGGCGGGAAAGAGGGCCTCCAGGGGGCCGCTCTTGAACAGGTTCTGCACCACGAAGGTGGTGTAGGCACCGATCATCATCAACTCGCCGTGGGCCATGTTGATCACGCCCATCAGGCCGAAAACAACGGCCAGGCCAAGGGCGGCCAGCACCAGCACCGAACCGATCGCCAGACCGTTGAACAGGGTGTCGTAAAGGAGATCCATGGGGCCCGTGCGGGCTCTGCAGAAGAGAACACAGACCGGAGCCTCGCGAGCAGCCGATCAGCGCAGTGACCCGTGCTGGACGCAAGACTCTCAACAGAAAGACGGCGGGGACCATCACGTCCCCGCCGCGGACACAGATGCGAAGGGTCACATCTTGAACTTGCTCACATCTTGAACTTGCCGGGATCGGGTACGTCGGTGCGGGTCCAATCGCAGGTGTAACCCTTGGTTTCCGGCACGAACTGGTTCCAGGCAAGGGGCTTCACGACACCCTTGTCTTCGATGATCTTGAACATGCCATCCTTCTGGACTTCGCCAATCATCACCAGTTCGGTGGTGTGGTGATTGGGCTGTACCTCGATCTTGCCTTGGGGGGCATCGAAGGTAACCCCGATCAGGGCCTCACGAACCTTGTTGTCGTCGACGCTGTTGGCCTTTTCAGCACCCTTTGCCCAGAGGTACACCATGTTGTAGGCCGATTCAGCCGGATCGTTGGTGACCCGGTTGTCGCCATACTTCGCCTTGAACGCCTCGGTGAAGGCCTTGGAGGCGGGGGTGTCGAGACTCTGGAAGAAATTCCAGGCTGCGTAGGTACCTTCCAGATACTCAGGGCCGATGGCGGCCACCTCTTCCTCAGCGATCGAGAAGCTCATGATCGCGTAACCATTGGCCGGGGTAATGCCGGCGGCCTTGAGCTGCTTGAAGAAGGCTACATTGCTATCGCCATTGAGGGTGTTCACGATCACACCTCCCTTGGGCAGGGCCTGCTTGATCTTGGCAATGATCGGGGCCACTTCCGTGTTACCCAGGGGCAGATAGTCCTCGCCTACCAGGTTGCCGCCCTCGGCCTTGAGCTGCTCCTTGATGATGGTGTTGGCGGTGCGCGGATACACGTAGTCCGAACCCACCAGGAAGAAGTCCTTGCCCTTGTTCTTCAGCAGCCAGGTCACTGCAGGCTCAGCCTGCTGGTTGGGGGTGGCACCGCTGTAGAAGATGTTCTTGGAGCACTCCTGCCCCTCATATTGAATGGGATAGAAGAGGAAGTGATCCTTGGCCTCGAACACCGGCAGCATCGCCTTGCGGCTGGCGGAGGTCCAGCCGCCGAACACAACGGCCACCTGATCCTGGTCGATCAGTTTCTTGGCCTTCTCGGCGAAGGTGGGCCAGTCAGAGGCGCCATCCTCCTCGATGGGTACGATCTTCAGCTTCTTGCCATCGATGGTGATGCCGCCCTTGGCATTGATCTCATCGATCGCCATCAGCTCGGCTTCGGCCACCGTGTTCTCGGAGATGGCCATGGTGCCGGAGCGGCTGTGAAGGATCCCCACCTTCACTTCACCATCAAAATCGCCGGCAGCCTGTTCGCCGCCGCCGCAGGAAACCAGGGAGAACGACAGTGCCAATGCCGTGGTCCCAGCCACAACGCGAAGAGGCTTCTGCATCAACACGTTGCGCAGGAAGGAGGGATTCATAGGAGCTCCTACGGAAAAATCCGCTGAAAAATCCGCTGCTACTCAGCGGTGTTCGTGACCGTATCCAGCAACACGTTGGCCGCATGTAACAACGACCACCGTTTCGGGTCTCATGGGCGAAAGAGACCTGACCGGAGATGAAGGCAATCCTTAATTCGGTAGCTGTTGCAGCAGAAAACGCTCGACCAGATCCACGCCTTTGTTTTCGCGAATGTTGGTGAAGCACCAGGGCCTCCCGCCCCGCATGCGCTCGGTGTCGGCCTCCATCACCGCCAGACTCGCCCCCACCAGCGGCGCCAGGTCGATCTTGTTGATCACCAGCAGGTCGGAGCGGGTGATGCCGGGGCCGCCCTTGCGGGGGATCTTGTCGCCGGCGGCCACGTCGATCACATAGATGCAGAGGTCCACCAGCTCCGGGCTGAAGCTGGCGGCCAGGTTGTCGCCGCCGCTCTCCACCAGCACCAGATCCAGATCCGGAAAGGCCGCCTCCAGCTCGGCCACCGCCGCCCGGTTGATCGAGCAGTCCTCGCGGATGGCCGTGTGGGGGCAGCCGCCCGTCTCAACCCCGCGGATGCGCTCGGGCTCCAGGGCACCGGCCCGGGTGAGGAACTGGGCGTCCTCCTGGGTGTAGATGTCGTTGGTGACCACCGCCAGCTGCAGGCGATCGCGCAGCCGCCGGCACAACGCTTCCACCAGGGCGGTTTTTCCCGATCCCACCGGCCCGGCCACCCCCACGCGCAGCTTGCTCATCGCCCTGCTCAGCTCCTGAACAACCGGGAGTAGAGCTCAGCATGGCGCAGCTGGGCCAGGCCGGCGCCCACCCCACCGCTCCAGAGGCTGCGGGGGTCGGCCGCGGCCAGCACCGCCGCCCGCTCGGCGATCAGGGGGGCCAGCTGCAGCTGCAGCCGCTGCCCCTCGGTGGCACCGAGGGGCACCAGGCGCACGGCGGCGCTGATCTGGTTGGCGGTCCAGCCGTAGAGATAGGCCTCCTCCAGCTCCGGCGAGCCGATCTGCAGGCAGAGCCCCGCCCAGGCGAAGGCCGCCGGCCAGGCCAGCTGGGGGCGGGTTGCCGGAACCGCTGCATCCGGCACGCCAACGGGCAGGGGCCAGCCCAGATCGTCCAGCAACTGGAGCAGCGAGGCGCCCATCTGGCGCTGCTGGGCCCGCACCTCCGGCGCCTCGCGCAGGGCCAGCAGCCAGCCATCCAGCTCCAGCACGGCCAGGTGCTGATCCGGGCCGTCGCCCTGGCGCCAGCCGTTGAGCGCCTGGCGCAGCTCAGCGAGGGCGGCGGCCTCCAGGGTGAGGGTGCCCCGCTCCAATTCGGCTCGCAGCCACTGGCCCAGGGCGGCCCCATCGCCAAGGCGACCCTCCTGCACCAGCACCTCCAGCCCCTCGGAATAACTGAAGGCCCCCACCGGCAGCGCCGGACTCACCAGCTGCAGCAAGCGCAGCCGCGACTCAGGGGCCATCGTGGTGCCCATGGGCGTGGGAATGGGCGTGGCCCTGCGCATAGGCCCCGGGTTCAGGCCGGAAGGGTGCCCGCAGCCGCCGCAGGGCCAGGCCCCGGCGCACGAGCAGGTCGGCCAGCACGCTGTCATCGAGCAGCAGCAGCCGATCGGCGTGCACCTCCATCGCCACATGGCGGTTGCCCAGGTGATAGGCCGCCTGCAGCAGGGCCAGGCTGGTGGCGGCGCGGATCTCCAGCAGGTCCTCCTCGGCGGCCACCACCTCCACCGCCACCGGCTGGAGCCCACCCGGCGCGGGCAGCAGCCACTCCCCCGGCCGCAGGGGCTCCTGGCGGGGGAGTTGCAGCAGCACCACCTGGCCGTCCTGGCACACCCGGCGCCCCCGCAACTGGCTGCGCTCATGGGCCTGCAGGGGCAGGCGCCAGAGTTCGGCCAACCCCTCCGGTCTGCCCGACTGGCGGAGCGTGAGCGGCAGCGCTTGGGAGCAGTCGTGCACCACGGCGGCAGGGCTGATCAGGGAGGGGTGGTCTGGCCTGACAGCAGCTCCTGAAGCTGCGGCCGGCCCAGCTGGGGGCGGATCAGCAGGGGCAGGGGATCGCTGCCCATCCTCACCCCGCCTTCCGCCTGGGCAGTCTGCCTGGGGGAGAGCGCTGCGGCGCGCTGCTGGCGCAGGTGGCGATTGAGGAAGGCCAGGCTCAGGGCCCGCAGGTCCCGCTGGGCCAGGGGCCGATCGGGACCGATCAGAAACGCCGGCAATGGGGCATGGCCATTGAGGAATGACAGGTGGGTGCCGTTCCCCTGCAGCACCAGCAGGGAGCCCGGCTGCCGGATCGCCGTGTAGGGCTCCAGCTGCTGGGAGACGGGCGGGGCGAACACGTCGTGGCTGCCCGCAATCACCAGCAGGGGCACGGCCACTGCGGCCAGCGAGCTGGTGCTGAAGATCGGGGAGGTCACCGGGTTCACCGCCACCACCGCCCGCACCCGGGGATCGCGGAAGTCCCGCCGTTCCAGCACCTGACCCGGGGCCTGGCACTGCCAGATCACCGCTGGATTGAGCACCACCTGCTGGGGGTCGGCCAGGGCTTTGCACTGCTGGCGCAGGTGGGTCCAATCCAGGGGGGCGCCGGCCAGGGCCACGGCGGTGTAGCCCCCGAGCGACTGGCCCAGCACCGCCACGGCCTGGGTGTCCACCCGCCCGCCCCAGCGGCCCTGCACCTGGTCGATCAGCTCGCTGACGGTCTCGGGCTGGCCGGTCCAGGCGTTGGGGTCGGGAATCGCACCGGTGCCCTGGATCGCCGCCTTGATCGCGGCGCCGCTGGTGTAAGGAAAGTCGAGGGCGGCCACCGCGTAACCGTGGGAGGCCAGGTGCTCGCCCAGATAGAGCAGGGAGTTGAACTCGGTGTTCAGGCCGGGGGCCAGCACCACCAGGGGGAAGGGGCCAGGACCCTCAGGCAGCAGAGCCACGGCCTCGATCGTGGCCCCGGCGCGGCTGTCGAAGGTGAAGGGCTCGGCGCTGAAGCGGCCTGGACCCGGCGCCGCCAGAGCGGCCAGGCTGAACCCAGGGGCGGCCTGGCCGCTGCCCAGGGCCACCAGGGCCGGGAAGAGCTGATTGTCGAGGTTGAAGTCGTGGCCCAGCTGCCTGGTGAGGGAGAGCACCGCTCCCAGGTTCACCGCCAGGCTCGGCAGGGGATAGGCCTCCAGCACATCGATCAAGCCCACCCCAGCGTCGCCGGCCCGGGCCGCCGTCAGGATCAGGGCGGAGGAGAGTGCAGGTTCGGCCACCGCCGGCGGCCGGTCGAGCACCTTCACCAGCTGCTGAAGGATGCGTTGCCCCAGGGCGGTGGAGAGGAAGTTGGCGACCATCACCGCCGTGACGGGTGCCCGCAGCTTGAGGGCCTTGCGCAGGCTGGCCAGCTGTTCGGGCTGGAGACGCGCGACCACCGGCCGCAGCTCGGGATCGACCTGGCCATCGCGGGCAAAGCGCGCCAGCGCCGCCACGGACACCGAGCGTTCCAGTTCCCCCAGCCGGGCTGAGACCCGCTCCGCGGCCAGCGACGGCAGTGCCGCCAGCACGACACTGGCCACGGTGAGAGCCAGGGCCAGCGGCCTTGACCTGCAGCAACGCCCTCGGCCCATGGTGACGGCCCCACGCAGGCGTCACCCTAGGAAGGGTGCGGGGAGAGACCGAAGGTGGTGTCGCAGACAGAAGCGGAGTCGGGCTGGGCGGCCCGGGCCTGGCTGGAGCTCGACCGCAGCGGGCCCGACGGGCGCGTGCAACACCAGGGGGGGGCGAGCGCCCCGCTGAAGTGGCAGCGGGCCAGCCACCACGGCGACGGCTTCCTGGAGCTGCCGTTGCTGCACACCGCCGGCGGCCTGGTGGGGGGCGACCGGCTGGAGCTGGCGGTGCGCAGCCGCCACCAGGCCCGGGCCCTGCTCACCAGCGTGGCCGCCCAGAAGGTGTATGGATCGGTGGGGCGCTTCCGAAGCCAGCCCGGCGGGCGCTGGGCCAGCCAGCAGCTCAGCTTCGACCTGGACGACGCCAGCGGGCTGGAGTGGATGCCCCAGGAGCTGGTGCTGTACGCCGGTGCCCTGCTGGAACAGCGGATCACGGTGCACCTAGCCGAGGGCGCGAGCTTTCTGGCCAGCGATGTGGTGCGCCTGGGCCGCAGCGCCGCCGGCGAAGATCTCGGCGAGGGTTGCTGGCGCTCGCGGCTGGAGATCTGCCGCCGGATCGGCGACAGCAGGCGCTGGGAACTGGGCGATGCCATCAGTCTGGATGGGGCCAGCCTGCGGGGAGAACACGGCATGGCCAGCCAGCCGGTGTTCGGCAGCCTGGTGTGGGTGGCGCCGCGCCAGCTGGAGGCCCCGGTTCGAGCGGCCGTGCTGGACCAGGCGCGCCGCGGCCGGGCGGACTTGGAGGGAACCATGGCCTGCGGCCTGCTGGAGTCAGGACTGATCGCTCGCTACCGGGGACCCTCGAGCCAGGCTGCCCGGTTCTGGTTCACCCGGATCTGGGCCGCCGTGCGTCAGGCCGGCGGGCATCCCACCCCCCAGATCCCCCGGGTCTGGCCGTTCCAGGAACAACCGCTGAGGAGTTCGACCTGAACAAGCCAGGCGCCCCCATCCCTGCCACAGTTCCTGCATGCTTCGCGATTCATGCATCTCTCTCCCCAGGAAAAGGACAAGCTGCTGATCGTCACCGCCGCCCTGCTGGCGGAGCGGCGACTGAGCCGCGGCCTCAGGCTCAACCACCCCGAAGCCGTGGCCTGGCTCAGCTTCCAGGTCCTTGAGGGCGCCCGCGACGGCAAGAGCGTGGCGGCGCTGATGGCTGAGGGCAGCACCTGGCTCAGCCGCGACCAGGTGATGGAGGGAGTGCCCGAGCTGATCCCAGAGGTGCAGATCGAGGCGGTGTTCCCCGACGGCACCAAGCTCGTGACCCTGCACGACCCGATCCGCTGAGCCTGCCCAGCCCCCCCGCTCCTCATCCACCGAGAGCTTCTCGCCATGCCCCCCCTGATTCCCGGCGAACTGCTGCCCGAACCCGGCGAACTCGAGCTCAACGCCGGCCGGCCCGTCACCACGATCACGGTGGCCAACACGGGCGACCGGCCCGTGCAGGTGGGCTCCCACTTCCACTTCCACGAGGCCAACAGCGCCCTTCGGTTCGATCGCGACGCCGCCCGCGGCCAGCGGCTCGACATCCCCGCCGGCACGGCGATCCGCTTCGAGCCCGGCGACAGCCGCGACGTGCAGCTGGTGCCCTTCGCCGGCGAGCGCCGCGTGTTCGGTTTCAACGGCCTGGTGAACGGCCCCCTCGATTAAGGCCCCAGCTCACTGCGACACCACCCCCTCCCATGCCCTACCGCATCTCCCGCCGCGCCTACGCCGAGACCTACGGCCCCACCACCGGCGACCGCCTGCGGCTGGCCGACACCGACCTGATCCTGGAGGTGGAACAGGATTTCACCGTCTATGGCGATGAGGTGAAATTCGGCGGCGGCAAGGTGATCCGCGATGGCATGGGCCAGGCCCAGACTCCCCGCAGCGAAGGCGCGGTGGACACGGTGATCACCAACGCCCTGATCCTCGACTGGTGGGGGATCGTGAAGGCCGACATCGGCCTGCGCGACGGCCGCATCTGCGCGATCGGCAAGGCGGGCAACCCCGACACCCAGGCGGGCGTGACGATCGTGGTGGGCACCGGCACCGAGGCGATCGCCGGCGAGGGCCACATCCTCACCGCCGGCTCGATCGACACCCACGTGCACTTCATCTGCCCCCAGCAGATCGAAACCGCCCTGGCCAGTGGTGTGACCACCCTGCTCGGCGGCGGCACCGGCCCGGCCACCGGCACCAACGCCACCACCTGCACCCCCGGCGCCTTCCATCTCGGCCGCATGCTCCAGGCCGCCGAGGGGCTGCCGGTGAACCTGGGCTTCTACGGCAAGGGCAACGCCAGCACCCCCGAGGCGATCGAGGAGCAGGTGCGCGCCGGCGCCTGCGGCCTCAAACTGCACGAAGACTGGGGCACCACCCCCGCGGCGATCGACTGCTGCCTCACGGTGGCCGACCAGCTCGACGTGCAGGTGTGCATCCACAGCGACACCCTTAACGAGGCCGGCTTCGTCGAGGACACGATCCGCGCCATCGGCGGCCGCACGATCCATACCTTCCACACCGAGGGGGCCGGCGGCGGCCACGCGCCGGACATCATCCGGATCTGCGGCGAGGCCAACGTGCTGCCCAGCAGCACCAACCCCACCCGCCCCTACACGGTGAACACCCTCGAGGAGCACCTCGACATGCTGATGGTGTGCCACCACCTCGATCCCAAAATCCCCGAGGATGTGGCCTTCGCCGAATCGCGCATCCGCCGCGAGACGATCGCGGCCGAGGACATCCTCCACGACCTGGGGGCCTTCTCAATCATCGCCAGCGACTCCCAGGCGATGGGTCGGGTGGGGGAGGTGATCACCCGCACCTTCCAGACCGCCCACAAGATGAAGGTGCAGCGGGGGCCCCTGGCGGGTGACAGCGAGCGCAACGACAACACGCGCCTCAAGCGCTACATCGCCAAGACCACGATCAACCCGGCGATCGCCCACGGCATCGACAGCCAGGTGGGATCGGTGGAGGTGGGCAAGCTGGCCGACCTGGTGCTGTGGAAGCCGGGTTTCTTCGGCGTGAAGCCCCAGCTGGTGATCAAGGGTGGTTCGATCGTCTGGGCCCAGATGGGGGATGCGAACGCATCGATCCCCACGCCAGGCCCGGTGCATGGCCGGCCGATGTTTGCCGCCTTCGGCGCCGCGCTGGCCCCCAGTTGCCTCACCTTCATGAGCCAGGCCGCCCTGGATGACGACCTGCCCAGGCGGCTTGGGCTGCGAAGGCCCTGTGTGCCGGTGGTGCAGACCCGGGGGATCGGCAAGGCCTCGATGCGAAACAACGATGCCCTGCCCAAGGTGGAGGTGGACCCGCAGACCTACGAAGTGTTTGCCGACGGCGAGCTGCTCACCTGCGAGCCTGCCGACGTGCTGCCGATGGCCCAGCGTTACTTCTTACTCTAAAAGTCCTGGCCTAATGGAAAAGCCTCGGTCCTGATGGACCGAGGCATAAGGGATCAGGAGGCGTCTGATTCAGACTGGCTCTCGATCAGGCCAGCCGGCGGATGCGACGACGGAGGCTGCGACTCCAGACGAAACCGATGCCAGCACCAACGAAGGGCAGGGGAGCAGGAACGGGCATGTAGTCATAGGAGTAATGCCAGCGCACGGCTACACGACCAGAGGCCACGGAATCGTCGAAGTTGGTGAAGGGGCCGGGGGGGGAAATATAGGTCCAGGAAGCCGAATACCCCGTGAGGCTGGGCAGAGGGGTGGCCGGAGGGGCGGTGTAGTCCGCGGGGGTTGCCAATGACAAGAAGGGATCAGGAGCGACGAGGCTGGCGGCCGACCCAGTCAGTGGTAGGACAACACCGGAGCTAGGGGGAATGCTGCCTGTGGCGGTAGCCGCGAGAGGATTGAATGCCAGGGTTCCACTGGAATCGAGCCGATCAAAACCCAGAACGACTTGGGTGTTAAACGGACCATTAACAGTATTCCCAGTGCTGTTAAAGAGACCTAATGCGCCCGAGGCGTTGACGTTTGTGAGAACGTAGTCGTAACCGAGCAGCACAACATTGGCCTTCTCATTGCTGAGCTTGCTGGGGTTGAAGCGGCTGAAGCTCAGCGTGGCCGTGCTGGAGCTGTTGCCCGTCAGCGAAAAGGCCGAGGACGAGGAGGTCTGAAAGGAGGTGAGCGCTTGGGCGCTGGGGGCCTAAAAGGCTGACCCGGCTAGGGCTGCGGAGACGAGCAGAAGGCGAGTGAGGGCCATGAGGGGACAGAAACCCAGAAGCTTTCGGGCAAGTTACCACCCAAATTCGCGAATGTGTGCAGGGCGCCCCCGGGACGGTGGGCAAACGGTCACAAAGGCCAGAAGCTGCGGCTACGACCCGGGGATGGCCTAGGTGCCGAGCGCCCTAGGCAGGCCGTAGCGCTCAGGCCAGCGACTGGATGGCAGCCAATGGCTGCCAAACAGGCGGTCGAGCCAGGGGAAGATCGCCGCATAGTTGCGGTTCGCCGCCACCGGGCCATCGATGGCGTGGTGCCAGTGATGGAAGGCCGGCGTGGCCAGCAGCCCCTCCAGCGGGCCGAAGCGCAGGCCGAGGTTGGCGTGCACGAAAAAGCTCCAGATCGTGGCGACGACCGTGTAGAGGATCGGAATCAGGTCGAAACCCTGGGCCGATGGCTGGGCCAGGCCAAGCAGATAGATCGGCACCAGCCCCGCCAGGCGCGTGATGCACAGATCGAGCGGGTGGGCCCGGGTGTTGACCAGCCAGTCCATCGCCTCGGCGCTGTGATGCAAGCGGTGCCAGCGCCACAGCAGCGGTAGCTCGTGGCTCAGGCGATGGCCCCAGTAGGCGCCGGCATCGCCCACCACGAGGGCAAGCAGGAAACGCAGCAACGGCGGCATGGCCGCCATAGCGGTGTAATAACTGCTGTGGGCGAGCGAATGGAACAGCCAGGCCAGGGCTGAGAGGGGCAGGGCTAGCAGCAGCTTGGGCAGCAGGCCGCTCAGGAAGTAGTACCCGAGATCCGCAGCGAAATCCTTGCGGAGCACCGGTTGGCGGCGCTGGGGGAAAAGCCGCTCCAGCGGCACGAAGATCGCCATCACCACAGCCAGCCAGAGCAGCAGCCGGGCGATTTCGATCAACAGCAGCCGGAGCGGCGGCAGCACGCTCTCCAGGGGGAGCGACACGGGCATCAACGACCGGAGCGCAGGCGGCGGCGCAGCCTACGGCTGACACCGAAGGCGGCCGCACAGCCGGCCACCCCAAGCGGACCTGGCACCGGCGTGGGCGGATCCGGCGGATTGGGCGGGCCTCCCTGTGGGGACACCGACACCCCGGAGAGCAGGGCCATGGGCGGCTGGTTGCCCGGCGTGCCATTGGCCATGAACTCCAGCAGGGCCGAGGAGCCGCTGGCCACGAAGCTCAGAATCTGCTTCTGCCACACGGAAACGGGGGCATTCGCCGGCTTGGCGATCGTCTGCGAAGACTGGGTGGCGCCATCGAAGGACACCTCCCACCAGTTGGTGGTGGCCTGGTTGTAGGTGCCATCGACGCACTGTCCGTTCTCCAGGTAGCAGTCGAACTGACCGGCCGCCTGCCAGAAGGTCACGTCGTAGGTGGTGCCGGCTGTCAGGCCGGTGAGCGACTGCTGGATGCCACCGCTGTAGGCGGGGTCGCCATCGGAGGCGATGTACCAGCCCGAGTTGTCGACGCTGTTCACCGTCTGACCGGGGGTTCCGAACAGGGTCCAGTTGCGGCGGCCATTCTGCTGGGCGGCATTGAGGCCGGCTCCCTCCTTCGAGAAGGTGGTGCCATCGGAGACGACGTACATCAGGTTGTTCTGCCAACCGCCCACACCGCGGGGATTGTCGACAACAGTCCAACCTGGGATCGAATAGATCGATGGCTGGGTGTTCCCCACCCCGGGACCAGCGTTGATGCCGGCCGAAGGGGCCGCATCCGGACCGGAGATCAGGTTGGCGGAGGGAACGAGGCCACCGTTGAGGAAGGTGACGGCCATCGCAGGGCCGGCCATGGCGGGCACCACAGCAACAAGCAGGGCTCGGCCCACCAGAGGCAAGCGAGAGAGGAAACCACGCGGGCCGTGGCTCAGGGCCGTCGGAGACGTTGTGCGTTCAGGGGAAATGCGTGCCACAGAAAAAGAAGTATTCGGACAAAAGACGAATAGACCGCGAGGATTGTACGAATCCGGCACTGGAACGGCAAGGGCCAGACCGCTCCCAGGGGGCCTACTGGAGCAGCTGCCGCCTGGCTCGAGCAGCCGATCGACCCGTCCCGTCGCCAGCCGCGCCATCCTCAGCTCCGGTAGCAACCGTCACCGGGCCGGGCCCGGTCGCCACTGCAGGATCGCCCCACAGAAGAGCGCCTTCATGTTCACGGAGTACAGGCCCAACCACGGCTACGACGAGTACTTCCGCGCCGCCGACCACCCCCGCGACGGCCTCAGCCCGCTGCTCTCCTCCCTCGGGGCGATGGGCCTCGACCAGCTCAACCACAACCACGCGGCCGCCGGCATGCTGCTCAAGCGGCTGGGCGCCACCTTCCGCCTCAACGACTCCGGCAGCCAGGGGGTGGAGAGGATCCTGCCCTTCGATCCCCTGCCCCGGCTGATCACCGCCAGCGAATGGCAGCGCCTGGAGCAGGGCCTGATCCAGCGGCTCGAAGCGATCGACCACTTCCTGGCCGACGTCTACGGCGAGGGCCGGATCCTGGCCGATGGCGTCGTGCCCGTCGAAGACGTGCACAGCTCCCAGGGCTGGCGGCCCCAGATGATCGGCTTCCGGCCGCCCCTCGACCGCTGGTGCCACATCTCCGGCCTCGATCTGGTGCGCGATGGCGAGGGCACCTGGCGGGTGCTGGAGGACAACCTGCGCTGTCCCTCCGGCGTGGCCTATTTCCTCGAGAACAGGCGCGTGATGAAGCGCATGTTCCCCAGCCTGTTCATGGGGCGCACCGTGCAGCCGATCGACGACTACCCCTCCCATCTGCTGCAGACCCTGCGCGAGCTGGCGCCCTGGACGGAGACCCCCAAGGTGGTGCTGCTCACCCCCGGCGTGTACAACAGCGCCTACTTCGAGCACAGCTACCTGGCCCAGCAGATGGGCATCCAACTGGTGGAGGGCCGCGACCTGGTGTGCCAGGACGAGCGGGTGTGGATGCGCAGCACCTCGGGGCTGGAGGCGGTGGATGTGATCTACCGCCGCATCGACGACGACTTCCTCGATCCGGCGGTCTTCCGCAGCGACTCGATGCTGGGGGTGCCAGGCCTGATGCGGGCGTACAGCGCAGGCCGGGTAGCCATCGCCAATGCCCCCGGCACCGGTGTGGCCGACGACAAGCTGATCTATGCCTATGTGCCGGAGATGATCCGCTACTACCTGGGCGAGGAGCCGATCATTGAGAACGTGCCCACCTACATCTGCTCCAGACCGGACGACCAGGCCTATGTGCTGGCCCATCTCGGGGACCTGGTTGTGAAAGCGGTGGCCGAAGCGGGCGGCTACGGCATGCTGATCGGCCCCCATGCCAGCCCGGAGGAGATCAGCGACTTTGCCGAAAAGATTCAGGCCAACCCCCGCAATTACATTGCCCAGCCCACACTTGAGCTGTCCACCGTGCCCTCCCTGAGTGAGGGGGAGCTGTTCCCCTGCCACGTGGACCTGCGCCCCTATGTGCTGCGGGGGCAGGGGGCGTGGGTGAGCCCCGGCGGCCTCACCCGCGTGGCCCTGCGCCGGGGCTCCCTGGTGGTGAACTCCTCCCAGGGCGGCGGCTGCAAGGACACCTGGATCGTGTCCGAAAACCAGGAGGCCCTGCCATGCTGAGCCGCGTTGCTGATTCGCTCTACTGGATCAATCGCTACGTGGAGCGCGCCGAGAACATCTCCCGCTTCGTGGAGGTGAGCGAGGCCATGGCCCTCGACTGCTCCCCCGGCAGTGCCGAGCCCTGGCTGCCCCTGATCGATGCCAGCGGCGACCGCGAACTGTTCGACTCGCTCTACCCCCAGGGTTCGCCCGACGCTGTGGTGGAGTTTCTGGTGCGGGCCGAGGCCAACCCCAGCAGCATCTTCAACTGCCTGAGCATCGCCCGCGAGAACGCGCGCCAGATCCGCGAGGTGATCACCACCGAGATGTGGGAACACCTCAACGACATCTACTGGACACTCGTTGAGGACGAGACCTTCTGGAAGCAGCCACCCCAGGAGCTGCTGCGCGACATCCGCCGTACCTGCCAGCTGTTCTATGGCATCACCGACGCCACCCTCAGCCGCGATCTGTCCTGGCAATTCAGCCGTCTCGGGCGCCTGCTGGAGCGGGCCGACAAGACTACCCGCATCCTCGATGTGAAGTATTTCCTGCTGCTGCCCTCCCCCGACGAGGTGGGCGGCGTGCTGGACGAACTGCAATGGATCTCCCTGTTGCGCAGTGCCGGGGCCTATCAGATGTTCCGCCAGTCCCGCCAGCAGGCGATCGAACCGAAGGCGGTGGCATCGTTCCTGCTGCTGGATCCGATCTTTCCCCGCTCGGTGCGCTACTGCCTGGGTCGAATTCAGGAAACCCTGCGCATCGTGAGCGGCAGCTCGGTGCCAGGCACCCCCGATGCCCTGGAGTGTCTCAGCGGCCTCACGCTGGCCCGCTGGAGTTACACCCGCATCGAGGACCTGATCGCCGGCGGACTGCATGAGGCGATCGATGCCCTGCAGAGCGATCTCAACAGCATGCATGAACTGATTGAGCAGCGCTTCTTCACCGCCGCCACCCACAACCCCACCAACGCCGATCCGGCATGCGTGCTCGCGTAATCCACACTTTCCACTACACCTACGACGCCCCGGTGCTGCTCGGTCCCCATCGCTTCGGGCTCAAACCCCGCGGCCATGGCTTTCAGCGGCTGCTGGATTTCCGTCTGGAGATCAGTCCCGAGCCCAGCCGGCTCTACCCGCTGGTGGCTGCCAGTGGCGATGAGATCCTGCGGGCCCGCTTCCAGGGCAGCAGCGACCACTTCCAGGTGCGGGCCGTGAGCGAGGTGGAAACCGAGACGGCGCCCCTGCTGCAGGCCTGCCTGGAGGAGAACGAACCCCAGCTGCCCTACCCGGTGGGGCACCTCAACGGCGACCTGATGGGCTCCCTGGAGGGCTGGCTGCCCAACGGCCAGCATGACCCGGCGGCGGTGGACCTGGCCCAGGAGGCCCTGATGGGCAGCGACCAGCGGGCGCTGATGTTCCTGCAGCAGCTGGTGGAGATCATTCAGGACCGGGTGAAGTACACCCAGCGACACGTGGGTCCGGCCTGGCCGGCGGGCCGCACCCTCAAGGAGCGGGTGGGCTCCTGCCGCGACCTGGCGATGCTGATGGTGGAATCCTGCCGCTGCGTCGGCCTGCCGGCCCGCTTCGTGAGCGGCTACCACCTGGTGGAACCGAAACCCAAGCGCTACGACCTGCACGCCTGGGCCGAGGTGTACCTGCCCGGTGCCGGCTGGCGGGGTTTCGATCCCAGCGGCATCGGCGTGATCGACGATCGCTACATCACCCTGGCCACCTCCTCCAAGCCGGAGCTCACCGCTGCGATCACCGGCAGCTTCTCCGGCCCCCCCGGCGTGAGCAGCGAGTTCAGCTGGGCGATCGAGGCCGAGCTGCTGGATGGCAGCCCCCCAGAGGGAGCCAGGGTGCCCTCAGACCCCGCCGACCTGCCAGTAGCCAAACGAAGCTGATCCCCGCCAGGCCGCCCCGGTGCCTTCCGTTTCCTGGTTCACCACCTGGCCCCGGCCCCTGTCCTTGGCCACATAGAGCGCCGCATCGGCAGCCCCCATCAGCTCGCTGAGGCCGTACCCGGCCGGACCAGCCGTGGAGGCCACCCCCACCGACAGGTTCACCTGCACCTGCTGGCCGTCCCCGGTGGCAATCGGGGTGGCGTTGATCCGTTCGCGCGTGCGCTCCAGCATCTGGGTGGCCCCATCCCCCGGCAGCTGCACGAGGATGGCGAACTCGTCGCCGCCGAGGCGGCCCACCAGGTCGGTGCCGCGCACGGCCGCCCGCAGCAGTTCGGAAACCTGGCGAATCACCTGGTCGCCAGCGTCGTGGCCGTGGGTGTCGTTGATCTGCTTGAAGAAATCCACGTCGATCAGGGCCATGGCCATCGGCTGCTCCGTCTGGCGGGCCCGGCTGAGCAGCTCCTCAGCGGCCTCGCTGAAGGCGCGGCGGTTGTAGATGCCCGAGAGGGCATCGATCTGGGCCAGCTGCAGCAGCTCGGGGATCAGCACCCGGCGCAGCTGGAACATCAGGCCCACGCAACCGGCGGTGAGGGGCAGCAGGCCGGCCAGAAACACCTGCACCACAAAGGTCAGGGCGTCCCTGCGGGCCGCCTGCACGTCGGTGATCGTGATCAGGCTGGCCCGTTCGCCATAGCGGCCGCCGCCCTCAAGGGCCAGGGGGTACTGGCGCATCGTCATCAGCACGTCTCCACCGATCCAGGGCAGCGGCCCCTGAAACACCACCTCGTCGCGGGTGAGGCAGGCGATCAGGGTGGAGGTGGAAGGGCACTCGGTGAACAGCTCCCGCAGGTGCCGCTGGTTGGGCAGCTCCAGCACATGGGGCAGGGGCAGCCCCACCAGGGCGGCATTGGAGGCGGCCAGCACCAGGCCGCGCTGATCCACCACCAGGGCGTTCTCCACCTCCCGGGCGGCGGCGGCCGTCTGCAGACGGCGCTGCAGGTTGTGGAGGGGCTCGTAGCTGGTGAGCGCCACACTGAGCTGGCGCTGCAGGCTCTCGGCATCCCGCCGCAACTCCCTCGCCCCCTGGGAGAGCACCAGAAAGCCAGCCACCAGGGCCATCAACGCCGATGCACCGGTGGCGGCCACCAGCAAGTCAAGCCAGAGCTGGCGGTTCACGCGGCTGCTGAGCAGCTCCGTGCGGCCTGGGGCGCTGAGCAGCCGCTCGATCATGGATCCACCAGAAAGGCCGTGGTGGGCCGGGGCAGGGGGCCATCCGGCGGGATGCGCCCGGCGGTCCTGAGCAAGGCGCCCATGCCGCCGATCGCCCGAGCCACCGGCCCGTCAGCCGCCAGCAGGCGTCGCTGCTGGCCTGGTTCGGGATAGCGCAGCCCCAGTTCCGACTGCTGGAATTCGCCGGGGCTGATCTGCTGGCGCTGGGCCATCAGGCCCACGGCCTCTGTGCGGTGGCGGCGGGCATAGGCCTGGGCCGCCCACCAGGTGCGCACCAGGGCCTGGATGTCGGATCGGCGGGTGCGTGCCGTCTCCGGCGACACGGCCAGCACATCCACCACTTCGCCGGGCATGCGGCGGCTGCTGAACAGCTCGTGAAAGCGATCGTCCTGGCGGAGGGACAGGTCGTAGGGCGGGTAGGTGACGACCGCATCGATCTCGCCGCCCCGCAGCAACTCGATGAGTGCCACGGGCCCCTCGAAGCGCAACTGCAGATCATCGATCGCCACGGGCTGGCCCTCCAGGCTGCGCAGCAACAGGTATTCGGCCAGGACCGTGCGCTCCAGACCCACCCGTTGGCCGGCCAGGGCGGCGGGACTGGCGAGACCCAGCCGGGCCACCAGCCGGTCGGCCCCCACCGACTCATCCAGCACCAGCACCAGCTCCGGACAGCGGGCCGGCGCCTCCTGGCAGACGGCAATGGCCTCGGGCAGCGAGGTCGCCATCACATTCACATCGCCGTTCACGAACCCAAGGCGCTGATCCGCCAGCGAACTCGACTGCTTCACGCGCAGATCGATGCCGAAGGGTTTGCCGAGCTGCTTCTGCTCGGCCAGATAGAGATATTCGTTGGCGGGCCAACTGGTGATCGACACGGACAGCTGCTGCCCCTGGCGCCACTGCAGCCAGAGGGCCGACCCCCCGATCACCGCCAGCGCCAGCAGCAGGGGCAGAAGCAGCCAACGCCGCCAGGGCACAGCAGACCGGACCGGCGGTGGGGAGGGATTTGGGGAGTGCAAAGTGGCGGAGAAGCGGGCGAACTGTCAGCGAAGGACCGTCAACGCAGGGCGGCCTGCACGGGGGCCTGGCTCACCCGGGGCAGGGCACTGCCGGGGGGCACCAGCTTGAGCGCGCTCTGCACCGCCTGCACGGCCTCCAGGTTGCGCTCCAGTGTCCCCCCGGGGGCAAGCATGGCCTCCTGCTGGTGCAGGGGCCAGTACACCAGGCCCTGCTCGGCCGCGCTGAATTCCGCTGGGGTGAGACCCTCGCGGCGGGCCATCTGGGCGCGGGCCCGGGCGGGCTCGGCCCGGGCCAGGTCCTGGGCTGCCTGCCAGGCCCGCAGCAGGCGCGCCAGGGTGTCGCCATGGGCCGCGTAGAACTCCGGGCTCACCACCAGCACATCGAAGATCTCCCCAGGAATCGCGCTGCTGTCGAACAACCTGCGGGCCACGCCGTTGCGGTAGGCCAGCTCGCTGTAGGGGGGGAAGAAGGCCACCGCATCCACGGCGCCCCTGGCCAGGGCATCCCCCATCGCCGCCAGCGGCATGGTGCGCACGTCCACGTCGTCGAGGGAGAGCCCGGCCTTCTCCAGGGCCCGGCTGAGCACGTAGGGCCCGAGGGTGGAGAGGGTGAGACCCACCCGGTGGCCGCGCAGCTCAGCCAGGGAGCCAATACCAGGTCGGGCCGCCACCTGATCGCCCCCCCGGGACTCATCGAGCACGAGCACCACCACCGGACAGCGATCCGGCGCCCGCGAGCAGATGTCCACCGCCTCCACTGTGGTGAGCTGGGCCAGCTGCAACTCCCCCCGCAGGAAGGCATGCACGATCGCCTGGGGATCGGGGAACTCGGCGGTGCGCAGCCTGAGTCCCTGGGAGGCAGCCAGATCGTTCAGTTCGGCCAGGTAGAAGTATTCGTACCCGGGCCAGTTGGAGACCGGCAGAGTGATCTCGGGCGCCGGCCGGCTGCAGGCGCCGCCCAGCACACCGGCCAGCAGCAGCCCCAGGGCGATCGCCCTGCATGGAGCGGTGGACAGACGGCCACGGCTTGCCCGAGCCCCCAACACCACTCCCCCGTGTTCAAAACGAACCTGAACCGTAGATGGCGCGATTGAACGGCACCCCTACCGTTCATGGCGTGACACGAATGACCCGGAACCGACCTGCCCCATGCCCCCTTCCAGTCAGGTCTGGCCAGCAGCCGTTCCAGCCGAGCCAGAGAAAGCCCCCGCGCGGGGAAGCACCCTGGCCGTTCTGGCCCTGCTGAGCGGGCTGGCGGTGCTGCTCAATGCCCTGCCCATCCCGCTGTTCTACGGGATCCACGTGCTCCTGGGCTCGGTGCCGGCGATCTACGCCCTGCTGCTCTGGCCCCGCTGGTGGGGGGTGGGGATCGGCCTGCTCGCCAGCCTGGAGACCTGGCCCCTCTGGGGCCATCCCTGGGCGGTGGTGATCTTCACCCTGGAGCTGGTTTGGCTGTGGCTGTGGCTGCGCCGCTCCCAGGCCAGCGGCGATCCCCGCAGCAACGGCCAGGTGATGCTGCTGGCCATCGGCTACTGGCTGCTGGTCGGCGCCCCCCTGGTGTTCCTGTTCTACGGCCTGGTGATGCGAATCGACCCAGCCAACGTGCTGGTGGTGGCCGTGAAGCAGAGCTTCAACGGCGTGCTCAACACCGAACTCGCCTTCACCGCCTTGATGATCACGCGCATCCTCCAGGCCCGGCACAACGCCGGACCTGGCATGTCGCTGCGGGGGGCGATCATCGCCCTGGTGCTGCTCGCCCTCACCCTGCCCACCCTGCTGGTGAGCATCACGGCCGGCCGGCAGCTGCAACGGGCCGTGGAGCAGGGGGTGCTGGACGGCCTGAAGACCATCAGCCTGGCGGTGTCACGGGTGGGACCGGGCCAGCAGACCAACAAACTGCTGATCGACCAGCTCGGCGGCGATCTGGCCTACCGGCGCATCGCCGTTGACGGCGATGAAGACAGCTCAGCGGCCGCCCTGTTCGACCGTCTCGACAGCCAGTTCAGCGACAGCGGCCGCAGCCAGGTGGAGAACCGGGAGCTGGCCCTGCTCATCCCCCGGGGCCAGGGCCCGGCCCTGCACAAGTGGGTGAACGGCTACTGGAGCTACAGCGACCAGTACAACCGCCCCGCCGGCACCGAGCTGGTGCAGGTGGTGGCACCGGCCCGCCCAGCGGTGAGGCGCCTGCAGGAACAGAGCAGCCAGCTGCTGGCGTTGAGTCTGGCCGTGGTGGTGGTCGGGGCCTTGCTCAGCAGTTCCGTGGGCCGGCGGTTTGAGCGGGAGTTCGCCCTGGTGCTCGATCCCAGGCAGGGGGATGGCGAGGGTCCCTCGGATCCGGCCCAGCCCGAGGTGGGCTCGCCGGTGGCCCTGCTACGGCTCTCGGCCGTGAGCGAACTGCGCACCCTGGCCCGGCAGATCAATCAGCGGATCCTGGAGGCCAACCAGCTCTCGCGTGCGCTCCAGATGAGCAACGCCGATCTGCAGCGCACCCAGCTGGAGCTGGAGCACCTGCTCACCACCGATCCACGCACCGGCTGCGGCAACCGCAAGGCCCTGGAGCAACGCCTCCAGGAGGAGTGGCATCGGGCCCGGCGGAGTGGCGAGCCGCTCTCCTGCCTGTGCTTTGCCCTCGACGGGGTGGACCTGGCCAGCAGCGCGTTCGGCGCCGCAGCCGGGGAGGCGCTGCAGAAGGCTGCGGCCCTGGCCCTGCGGGAGCGGCTGCGCATCACCGACCATCTCTTCCGGCCGTCCCACCGGCAGTTCGTGGTGATCGCCACGGGCTGCAACGCCAGCGATGCCCAGCATCTGGGCCGCAGCCTGTTGGCGGCGATCGACAGCGTGTGGATCAGGCCCCAGGGCGATGGAGCAGTGGCGGGACCCAGCTGCAACATCTGGCAGCGGGACGATCCCGAACTGCGGGCCCTGCCACGGCTGGGGATCGCCAGCCTGGACATCCATCAGGATTCAGCCGAGAGCCTGCTGGAGCGCGCCGAAGAGTGCCTGGAGGCCACCAGGCCCGCCAGTCAGGCCTTCACCGCTTCTGGGCTCACCAGTTCAGACCATGCAGCTTCGGCAGGGGAGCTGTCTTGAAGGTGACGGCGAAAAGCCTGGGAATGCGGCGGCTGTTGTAAACCCGGAACTCCCGCACCACGCTCGCCCCCTCCTGGCGAACGGCCTGGTTCAGCACCACCGACCCATCGGGATCGGACACGGAACGGTGAAAGGTGCCCGGCGGAATGCGCAGGATGTCGCCCCCGGCCTCGAGGCGCACGATGTGATACGGGTAATTCCAGCCGAAGTTCACCAGATAGAAGGTGCGGCCTCCATGCAGGGCCAGCAGATTGTCCTCCTGGTGAGGATGGAGATAGAACTGCCAGGCGCCGGTCTTCTCCTCATCCGGCGGACTCACGGCCGGCCCGGAGTGGATCACCAGGTCGCGGGCATTCGAATCGGCAACCGTGATGTCGAAGAAGCGCACGGCGGGCGTATCCCGGAACTTCTCGTAGGGGATCAGCTCAAACATCGGCGCCGGCTTCGGCATGAAGGCAGTCATCGGCCTGGGGGAGTGGGGCGGGAGAGCTGGTTCAGTGAACCGAACCGCCACACCCGGCAACCGTGGCAACCACTACCGAAGTCCGCCGAACACTGGCCAGTTCCGGGAGTGACCCGAATCGCCGGCAGCAGGGCTCAGAACGGGATCGGCATCTCCACCGCCGCCGGCGCCGGGCCGCAGGCGGCCACCCGCTGGGCCACCACCTGGCCCACCAGCACGATCGAGGGCGAGGCGAAGTTGCCGGCGGCGGCACGGTCGGCCAGCTCCGCCAGGGGACTGAGCAGCAGGCGCTGCCCCTCCACGGTGCCCTGCTGGATCACCGCCGCCGGCGTGTCGGCCGCCAGACCGCCGGCCAGCAGTTCCTCGGCGATGCGGCGCAGGTTGTGCAGGCCCATGTAGATCACCAGGCCGTCGCTGCTGCGGGCCAGGCCGCGCCAGTCGACGCCAGGGCGCAACTTGTCGATCTCCTCATGGCCGGTCACGAAGGTGACGCTGGAGCCGGCCTTGCGGTGGGTCACAGGAATACCGGCATAGGCCGGCGCGGCAATGCCGGCCGTGACCCCGGGCACCACCTGCACCGGGATGCCCCGGGCCGCCAGATGGGCGGCCTCCTCGCCGCCGCGGCCGAACAGGAAGGGATCGCCCCCCTTGAGGCGCACGATCAGGCGGCAGCGGCCGGCCAGCTCCACCAGCACGGCGTTGGTGCTGGGCTGGGGCACCGAGTGGTGGCCGCGGCGCTTGCCCACGAAATGGCGCTCACAACCATCAGGCACCAGGTCGAGCAGGGCCTTGGGCACCAGGGAGTCGTACACCAGGGCATCGCACTGCTGCAGCAGGCGCTGGGCCTTGACGGTGAGCAGGTCGGGATCGCCGGGGCCTGCCCCCACCAGATACACCGTGCCCAGGGCTGGCGCTTGCCTGCTCACGGCAGGGCCTCGAGGGCGTCGAGCAGCACCGCCCGCAGCGCCGGCCGCTGCAGGAGGGGCACGCCGGCAGCTCCCGGCAGCCGTTCGCTGAGGCGGTTGGCCGCCAGCACCAGGGGCAGAGCTGGGGCGGGGACGTTCAGGGGCGGATCCTCGGGATCAGCGGCACTGTATGCAGCAGCCAGAGCACAACCGCCGCTCACCCGCTCCAGCCAGGCCAGGTAGCGCTCAGCCAGGGGGTGGGCAAGCGGGTGGTGCAGCAGCAGGGGCCGCTCCTGGCCCGCCCCGCTGGCCTGCCGCAGCCGCTCGATCTCCCGGCGCAGGGCCTGCTGCCAGCAGGGCCAGGCGCCGAGAAAGGGCAGGCGCCGCACGCGGGTGTGGCGGCGCCAGTGGGCGGCGATGGCGGGCAGGTCGTGGCGCACATGGCCCCCGGGCAACAGCAGCAGCGGCACCAGGGTGAGGGGCAGGCCCGCCACCAGCAGGCTGTCCGCATCGGGGGGGGCGTCGGCGGTGAGGGCCTGCAGGCGCACCGGCGCCCGGCGCCGCTGCTCGAGGTCGGCCGCCAGACTCACCAGCTCAGCCGGCAGGACGCCGCCGCTGCGGCCATGCACCACCAGCAGCAGCGGTTGCACGGGCGTCGCTGCCAGGCGGCGGCGCAAGCGCCGGGCCACGGCGGGATCAAGCAGGCCGCGGCTGAGGGGCACCAGCTGGCGGCGACAGCCAGGCAGGCGGGCCAGCAGGTCCACGGCCGCGGCCGCCAGCTGGGGATCGAGATCCCCCGCCAGCCGCCGCAGGCCATCGCCCAGGGCGGGCCGGGGCCAGGCCGGCAGCCCCACCGCCACACCCTCAAGGGCGGCACGCCGCAGGGCCGCAGGCACGGCCGCCTGCACCCAGGCGCCCAGCAGGGGCCAGGCCCGGGGATCGCGCTGATGGCCCAGCAGGGGAAGCAGGCCCGCCAGCTGCACGGCCGGACGGGAGGCGGCCAAGCGCACGGGATCCCCATCCAACTGCTCCAGCAACCAGGCCGCCAGGGCAGGATTGCGCTCCATCCCCACCAGCGGCGGCAGCTGGGCGTCCGGCTCGGCCTGGCCCACCCACCAGCGCAGCAGGCGCAGCGGCGCCCCGTCGCTCCAGTGGCCGGCCAGGGCGCCGAGCAGATCGGCGGCGGGCTGGAGGGTGCCACTCTCGACCGCCTGCAGCCAGAGCTCCTCATCGAGGTGGGGCAGCCGGCGCAGGCGCTGCAGAAAGGGCCAGCGGCTGGACTCACCCCTGCCGGGGAGATCGGCGGGACGGGGCTGGGCGTCGTCGGCCTGGGGAATCACGCCACGGGGACGGCAGGGGAAGGAGGGCGCGGCAGGGCGCTGGCGCAGAGGAGCCAACAGTCCAAAAACGCTAGGAGACAGCAACGCAGGGCGTCGCTCCCGCGGCCGGGTGGCGGCGGCGGGCGCCGAAGCGCTCCACCAGCAGCAGCTCCAGCACATCCGCCAGGTCGCTGAGGGGCACGCCCTTGTCGTGCAGCTCGGCCAGCTTCGGCTCGGCGTCCATCGAACCGCCCAGAAAAATCTTGACGGCCTCCACCATCTGGCCGTCCTTGCGGGCCTTGGCTCCCATCAGGCCGATCTGGCCCATGTAGGGCTGGCCGCAGGCATTGGGGCAGCCCGTCCAGTGCATCCGCACGGCATGGGGCAACTCAACCCGTTGCTCCAGCTCCTCCAGCACCATCTGAGCCGTGCCCTTGGTGGGGATCAGGGCGAAGCTGCAGTAGGCGTTGCCCGTGCAGCTCACCGCCTCGGCCTGCAGGGGCGAGGGATCGGGACGGAAGCGCTGCAGGAGCGGCTCGGCCAGCAGAGCCTCAACGCCCGCGGCGGTCACGTTCACGATCAGGGCGTTCTGGGCCTCAGTGAGGCGCAGCTCGCCACTGCCATGGGTGCGGGCCAGGCGGGCCAGCTCCGCCATGGTTTCGGCATCCAGGCGCCCCATCGGCACATGCAGGCCCACCCAGTGCAGACCGGCCTGCTTCTGGGCCTGAACCCCCAGGCCATCGCGAGGGGCCCGGTTCACCAGATGGCTGCCGTCGTGGGGAATCGCGGCAGCGGGATCACCGGCATGGTCGGATTTCGGTTGGGCCACCACCTCGACCACCAGCTCGGTCCACGTATCCAGCACCGCCTGGCGGTAGGCCTCCAGGCCGAGCTGGTCGATCAGATACATCAGCCGGCTCTTGTTGCGCTGCTGGCGATTGCCGGTGCGCTCGAAGTGGCGCAGCACCGCCAGAGTGAAGCTCGGCAACTGATCCGCCGGCAGCCACAGCCCCAGGGGGATCGCCAGTTCGTTGCGCTGGGCCGAGAAGAAGCCGCCCACCATCACCGTGAAGCCCAGCTCGCCGTTGTGGTGCGCCGGCAGGAAGGCCAGGTCGTTGTGCAGCAGGAAGCTGTCGGGGGCACCACCCACAGCCACGTTGAACTTGCGCGGCAGGTTGCGCGGGCCCGATGGCCCCAGCAGAGCCGCCTGGATGGCGTCCACCAGCGGCCGGGTGTCGATGATCTCCTCGGGGTCGATGCCGGCCAGGGGATTGCCGGTGACATTGCGGGGGTTGTCGTGGCCCGACTGACGGCTGGTGAGTCCCACCCGCTCCAGCTCTGCCATCAGGGGGGCCATGTCCTCCAGCAGCAGACCGCGCAACTGAATGTTCTGGCGGGTGGTGATGTCGGCACTGCCGTGCTGGCCGCAGCGGTCCACCGCCTCGGCCAGCACAGCCAGCTGCTCAGCGCTGATCACACCGTTGGGCAGCCGCAGCCGCACCATGAAACGCCCCGGCGTCACAGGGCGGAAGAAGATCCCCAGCCACTTCAGCCGGATCGTGAGCGTGGCCTCGTCCAGGGTTTCCCAGCCCTGACGGCCCAGCTCGTCCAGCCGCGGCGCCAGCTCCAGGCCGCAGAGATCGGCCTTGGCCTGCTCCACCTTACTGAGGGCGGACGGGGAGGAAGAAGAAGGACTGGTCATCGGCGGGTGCCAAATGGCGCAAAGTGATGTCGGAGTGCCCAGCCGCCCGGATTGGGATGGCTGGGATCCGAGCAAGCGCCGATGAGAGCTACGCCGCCGGAAGGAGATACGAGGAAGGTGCGCCCATGGCAGCAGCGCTGACCTCCGTGCTGGATGATCTCCTCTCAGGAGATGATCGAATTGTGCGCCGAGGCGCCCGGTGTCCGTGTCGCAACCGCTACCAACCATCGCCCTGAGACGGGACCAGCAGCTGCAGGCCCTCGGCCCAGAGCGGGCCCATTTCCGCGAGCTGATCGGCAAGGTGGGCAGCGGCGAGCACACCAGCACCGGCCTCAACCGCGAGGAGGCCCGCACGGCCATGGACCTGATGCTCCAGGGCCAGGTGAGCGAGGCCCAGCTCGGCGCCTTCCTGATCGCCCACCGCATCCGCCGGCCCCTGCCGATCGAACTGGCCGGCATGCTCGACAGCTACCGCCAGCACGGGCCCGTGCTGCGCACCCCCGGCAGACGGGCCCTGAGCTTCGGCGTGCCCTATGACGGCCGCAGCCGCACCGCACCGCTGCTGCCCCTGCTCGCCCTGGTGCTGGCCAGCGCAGGCGTGCCCGTGGTGCTGCACGGCGGCGCACCCATGCCCGTGAAGTACGGCGTCACCCTGGCAGAGCTGTTTTGCGCCCTGGGTATCGAATGGACCGGCCTGGCGCTGACGGCCCTGCAGAAACGCCTCGATCATCACAACCTGGCCCTCAGCCACCAGCCCGACCACTTCCCCGCCGCCGACCGCCTGCTGCCGGCCCGCGACGCGATCGGCAAGCGGCCGCCGGTGGCCAGCCTGGAGCTGCTCTGGACCCCCCATCGGGGCGAGCACCTGCTGGTGAGCGGCTTTGTGCATCCGCCTACCGAGAAGCGCGCCTGGGAAGCGCTCAGCGCAGCCGGCGAGAGCGAGGTGCTCACCGTGAAGGGCCTGGAGGGCTCCACCGACCTGCCCTCCAGCCGCGCCGGCATCTGCGCACGCCTGCGGCAGGGTGAGGCCGAGCGCCTGCTGCTCCACCCGCGCGACCACGGCCTGCACGGCGAGGAAACAGCCTGGGACAACCTGGAGGTGTGGCAGGAGCAGGCCCTCGCCGCCCTGGCGGGTGAAGGTCCGCTGGCCAAGGCCCTGCTCTGGAACCTGGGGGCCTACCTGTGGCTGGCCGATCAGATCGACACGCTGGACGCCGCCCTTGACCAGGCCCGCGGCCTGCTGGCCGCCCGCAGTGGCGAGTGCCTGCGCCAGGCATTGGCCAATCTGTAACAACCGCCACTCACAATCAACAGGGCGGCGTGGTGTCTTGGAAGGGTCGGTCAGCTCGTGCGCCGGCAATCCGCCTGGCCGGTTCGGTGCGCTTCGTTGTGGAGCCCGACCGGAGTGCAGTTCGTCATCACTCCGGCAGTTTCCACGCCGCTCGATCACCTCGCTCGATCACGTCGCTCCGTATCGCCCATGTCCAATCTTTCGCGCCGCAAGTTCTTGCTCACCGCCGCCGGCTCCGCGGCGGGTGCCGTGTGGCTGGCCGCCTGTGGCGGCCCCGGCAAGAAGCCGGAGATTCAGGCCAGCAGCAGCGCCACCGGCGCTGACGCGCCTGAAGTGCCCGGCGCCACCCTGGGCTTCATCGCCCTTACCGACGCCTCACCGGTGATCATCGCCCTGGAGAAGGGCTTCTTCGCCAAGCACGGCATGCCCGAGGTGAAGGTGGTGAAGCAGACCTCCTGGGCCGCCACCCGCGACAACCTGGAGCTGGGCGGCAGCCGCGGCGGCATCGATGGGGCGCACATCCTCTCGCCGATGCCCCTGCTGCTCACGGCGGGCACGATCACCAAGAGCAAGCAGCCGCTGCCGATGGTCACCCTGGCGCGGCTGAACACCCAGGGGCAGGGGCTCTCGGTGTCGAAGGACTTTCCCGGCCTCACGATCGACAATGCCGAAGCGATGAAAAAAGCCCTGGCGGCGGCAGGCGCCAAGGGCCGCAAGTTCAAGGCGGCCGTCACCTTCCCCGGCGGCACCCACGACCTGTGGATGCGCTACTGGCTGTCGGCCAACGGCGTGGATCCCAACAAGGATGCCGACCTGGTGGTGGTGCCGCCGCCGCAGATGGTGGCCAACATGCAGACCGGCACCATGGACACCTTCTGCGTGGGTGAGCCCTGGAACCAGCGCCTGGTGAACAAGACACTGGGCTACACCGCCGCCCAGACCGGTGAACTGTGGGACAAACACCCCGAGAAGTCCTTCTCCCTGCGGGCCGACTGGGTGGACGCCAACCCCAAGGCCGCCAAGGCCCTGCTGATGGCGGTGCAGGAGGCCCAGATCTGGTGCGACGACCCCGCCAATCTCGACGAGATGTGCGAGATCGTGGCCAAGGACAAGTACATCAAGGCCAGCGTCGACGACATCAAACCCCGCCTGGCTGGCACCGTCGACTATGGCGACGGCCGCAAGGTGAAGGACAGCCCCTTCAGGATGCTGTTCTGGGCTGGCGACTCCTCCTTCCCGTTCAAGAGCCACGACGCCTGGTTCGTGACAGAGGACATGCGCTGGGGATATCTGCCCGCCAACACCGACATCAATGCCCTGGTGAGCAAGGTGAACCGGGCCGATCTCTGGAAGGAGGCGGCGAAGGCCATCGGCCAGGAGAAGGCGATTCCGGCCAGCGATTCCCGCGGCAAGGAAACCTTTTTCGATGGGGTGGTCTTCGATCCGGAAAATCCCAAGGCCTATCTCGATTCCCTGAAGATCAAGGCCCTGGCCTGATCGCCGCCGCCAAGCAACCGTTCCGCTCCAGCCCCCACCTCCCCATCCTGTGACAACCCTCACCCCCGCCCGGCGGCGGCGGCGCCGGCTGCTGCCGGCCCTGCCGCAGCTGCTGCCCTATCTGCTCTGCATCGGTGCCTTTCTGCTGGTGTGGCAGCTGCTCTCGGCCGTGCTCGGCACGGCGCGCCTGCCGGGGCCGATCAATGTGATTGTCGACACCTGGGATCCCTACATCAGCCAGCCCTTCTTTGATGACGGCGGTACCAGCAAGGGTCTGGGCTGGCAGATTCTGATCTCCCTGCAACGGGTGGCCGTGGGCTATGGCCTATCCGCCGTGGTGGGCGTCGCCATTGGCGGTGCCCTGGGGCTGAACCGCTTCGCCGGCAAGGGCTTTGATCCGGTGGTGCAGGTGCTGCGCACCGTGCCGCCCCTGGCCTGGTTTCCGATCTCACTGATGGTGTTTCAGGACGCCAACACCTCGGCCATCTTTGTGATCTTCATCACGGCGATCTGGCCGATCATCATCAACACCGCCGTGGGCATTCAGGAGATCCCGCAGGACTACACCAACGTGGCCAGGGTGTTGCGGCTCAGCAAACGGGCCTACATCAGCAACATCGTGATTCCGGCCACGGTGCCCTATGTGTTCACCGGCCTGCGCATCGCCGTGGGCCTGGCCTGGCTGGCGATCGTGGCCGCCGAGATGCTCAAGGCCGATGGCGGCATCGGCTACTTCATCTGGGACGCCTACAACGCCGGCGGTGATTCCAGCTCCAGCCAGATCATCCTGGCGATCGTGTATGTGGGCGTGGTGGGCCTGCTGCTCGATCGCCTGGTGGCCTGGGTGGGCCGCAAGGTGAGCCGGGGGGCAGCCTGAGATGGCCACCCCGAACGGACTGCTCACGGTTGACGCCGTCACCCAGACGTTCAACCTCGACGACGGCGGCCGCTATGTGGCCCTGCAGGGGGTGACCCTGGACGTGCGCGCCGGTGAATTCATCACCCTGATCGGTCACTCCGGCTGCGGCAAGAGCACCTTGCTCAACCTGATGGCCGGCCTCAGCCAGGCCACGGAAGGCGGCATCCTGATGAACGGCCGCCAGGTCACCGAACCGGGGCCCGACCGGATGGTGGTGTTCCAGAACTATTCGCTGCTGCCCTGGCTCACGGTGCGCCAGAACATCGCCCTGGCAGTAGACACCGTCTACCCCCGGCTGAGCATCGGCGAGCGCCTGGAGATAGTGGAGCGCAACATCCAGCTGGTGAACCTCAGCGCGGCGGCCCAGAAACTGCCGGCCGAGCTCTCCGGCGGCATGAAGCAGCGGGTGGCGATCGCCCGGGCCCTGGCGATCCGGCCCACCCTGCTGCTGCTCGATGAGCCCTTCGGCGCCCTCGATGCCCTCACCCGCGGCAACCTGCAGCAGCAGCTGATGCAGATCTGCCAGGAGTCGGAGCTCACCGCCGTGATGGTCACCCACGACGTGGATGAGGCCCTGCTGCTCTCCGACCGGGTGGTGTGCCTGAGCAATGGCCCCGCCGCCGGCATCGGCCGGATCGTGGAGGTGCCCCTGCCCAGGCCCCGGGAGCGACTCACGGTGATGGACCACCCGGATTACTACCACCTGCGCGCCGAGCTGATCCACTTCCTGCAGGAGCAGCGCCGCCTCAAACAACAAGCCGCCGCTAGCCGCCGATGACCACCGCCCCCGCCAGATCCGCCACCCAGCCCTTCCTGGAGTTTCGGGAGGTGGGCCAGGTGTTCCACACCCGCCGCGGCCCCTTCGAGGCCCTGCGCGCCATCAACCTGCAGGTGCACCAGGGGGAGTTCCTCTGCGTGATCGGCCACTCCGGCTGCGGCAAGAGCACCCTGCTGAACATGGTGTCGGGCTTCCTCCAGCCCAGCAGCGGCACGGTGACCCTGGAGGGCACGCCGATCGAGCGCCCCGGCCCCGACCGGATGGTGGTGTTCCAGAACTACTCCCTGCTGCCCTGGCTCACGGTGTGGCAGAACGTGGAGATGGCGGTGAAGGCGGCCCGGCCGGAACTTGCTGCAGCCAGCCGCCGCAACGTGGTGAGCCACCACCTGGAGATGGTGGGGCTGCTGGAGGCCCGCAGCAAGCGGCCGGGCCAGCTCTCCGGCGGCATGCGCCAGCGGGTGGCGATCGCCCGGGCCCTGGCGGTGTCACCGGCGGTGCTGGTACTGGATGAACCGTTCGGCGCTCTGGATGCGATCACCAAGGAGGAGCTGCAGGAGGAATTGCTGGCGATCTGGCGCGAGCAGAAACCCACGGTGCTGATGATCACCCACGACATCGACGAAGCCCTGTTCCTGGCCGACCGAATCGTGATGATGACCAACGGCCCCTCGGCCACGATCGGCGAAATCCTGGAGGTGCCGTTCGCGCGCCCCCGCAGCTACGAGGCCATCCAGGACGACCCCCGCTACGGCCAGCTGCGCAACCACGCCCTCGACTTCCTCTACCGCCGCTACGCCCACGAGGTGGACTGAGGCAGGAGGCTTGGCGGTCTGGGGAGGAGGCTGCGTGGTGCGGATGAAACCTGGAGGCGGCTGAAGCCAGGAGGTGACATCGGGCAATGCAGTGCAGTAGCCGTGCGGCGCAGCGGGTCAAGCCAACGCATGGATGGCTGTATTAGCTCTGACAATTGTCTCTATTCTGCCAGCTTACGATGATGCTAATTGGGAGATCTGAATGGCCCGCCAGCAAAAACCTCTAGGCTGCCCACCAGGCTTCATCATCTCAGCACTGCTGGCCTCGGGACTAGCAACGGGTGTGCTGCCACAGGCGAACGGGCGGGACTGGGCTGGGGGTGCTGCTGGATCGATGGTGAGCATTCGCTGGATGGCCCCTGCACGCCAATCGCTTGTGATCCAGGGAGATCTACGCTTCAGGGGGAGCGTGACCGCAGACACCTCGACTGAATCCGACTCCAGGTCGCCTGCCGAGATCTTCGTGTTATCGGGGAGTGTGGATCTGGAACTGCTGGCAAAGTCACTCTTGGCGGCCTACAAGGATGCTCGCTACGGCGGGATCATGATTCGGCGTGCTGGCAACGGCGACTTGCTGATCAGCCATGACAAATCCATTCCAGCAAATTCAATCGTGATCGACCAAGCCAACAAAGGCACAACAATTCTCAATGCCCGCTCCCAGCCGCGCACTGATCAACTGGTTGAATTGCTCAGGCCACTACTGCGATGAAGGTCATCATCCACAGCTGGCCACTGTTTCACTTCAGGCCGATGGCCCTTATGGCCCTCAGCTTTCTGGCGCTGCCAGCACACACCCTTGCAACAGGCCTGGAGGTGAAGGATGGCCAGGGATCTGTGCTGGTCGGCTACGCGGAAAGTCATGCGCTGGTGATCTGGGCCGGGGAGTACCGCAACCCGTTCTGGAAGAGATTGACCAACCTGCGCGAGGAATCCACCCAGGTAGCACAGGCTCTGAGCAGCCATGGCTTTCAGGTGAGCGTTGTAGCCAATCCAACAAGCACGGAGCTTCGTTCATCGATAGAGTCCTTTATTCAACGCCACGGATTCAAATCTGATAATCGGCTGGTGATCACTTTTGCGGGCCACGGCTGGACACGCAAAGGTGATCTGGGCTATCTGGTGCCCATTGATGCCCCTGATGCCAGCAGCATTGAGGGCGACCTGGAATTCGCCAAGCGGTCTCTGAGCATGGAACAGATCCTGTCCTGGTCAAGGCAAATGGAAGCGAAGCATGTGCTGTTCATCTTTGACAGCTGCTTTTCTGGTGCCATCTTCAAGGTTCGCGGGGTCTCCAGACCACCGGCCTACCTGGAGAGGAAGATCAGTCGACCTGTGCGGCAGTTCCTCACAGCGGGTGATGCCAATGAAGTAGTGCCTGCCAAAAGCCTATTCACGCCTCTGATGATTCGCGGTCTGAGTGGTGATGCGGATCTCAATCGAGATGGCTATATCACCGGCTCGGAACTGGGCGATTATCTGCCGCAGTTGATGGCCACCTACAGCAGCTCCCAGAATCCGCAGTACGGAAAAATCCGCGATCCCGCCCTCGACGAGGGCGACATCGTCTTCCGCAGCCCAGTTCGCTCGCCTGTCACCCCCGCCCCAATCCCCTCACGCGCCCCTGCCCCGTCACCCGCGCCTGTCCTCTCGCCGACGCCCGCACCCACACCCCGACCGCAGAGCCCCGCAGCGCTCCGATCCCCTACGCCAGCACCAGCACCTGCCAGCACTGATGACAAGCCAGCCGGAGAGCCGGAACCAGCTACGCCAGAGGTCTTGCAAACAATCACCGCAGAAACGATCATCGGCCCATCGGCAGCGGTTGCCATGGCCAGGAAGCGCATTCCCCAAGGGGGTGTGGAGAGGCGCAACCGCTGCATCATTGTGGCGATAGCCGGCACCGATCGACATCGCTGCACCATCTGGTACGCCCAGGATCGTGGGCCATCAGGGCCCTGAATCAGGGTGAAGAATCCTTCCAGTTTCAGAATGAACCTCCAGATTTACTTGTGCTGAATGGCTCTCAACCCAGCAGCCACACGCGACAGAATCTTTGTCAGTTATCGCCGTGAGGACAGCCGTGGCGCCACTGGCAGGGTGTGGGATTGGCTGAGAATTGGATTCGGACGGGAACGGGTCTTTCGGGATGTTGCCAGCATTGGCGCTGGTAAATGGCGGATAAAAATCGACGAAGCCCTCGCCGCCAGCACGGCCTGCGTGGCGGTGATTGGCCGTCGCTGGGCCGACACCACCAACCTCCTGCGGCTTCAGGATCCCAACGATGTGGTGAGGCATGAACTGGAGATGGCACTGGCCCAAGGTGAGCACAACACGCTGGCGGTGATTCCGCTGTTGGTGGATGACGTGCAGCTCGATCAGATTCCCACCGATGCCCTGCCAGCAAGCGTTCAGCCCTTGTTCCGGGAATGGAACGTGCTGACCCTCAGCGACGCTGGCTGGGACGATGACACACGCCGGCTGATCGAGGCGATCGCGGATGCCACCGGCTTAGCGGTGAACCCAGAGCTGGGAGATTGGCTGGTGTTGCTGGGGGGGGCCCGGAAGGGACTCGCTGCCGCCCGGTGGACGGACGACCGAGAGATCAGCTGGCGCCAGAGGGACGAGCCGGCACTCAACAGCCTGCTTCATCGCGCCGCCAGATCCGAGCCGGTGGACAGGCCAGCCCTGAAGGATGCCCTGGCAGCTCTGGCGGCCGGCAACACCCTGCTGGCGGAGGCATCGTTTGAGCAGGAACTGCTGGCCAGCCAGGAGAGTCGCCTGGCGGCACAGGAGCTCCTGAATACCGCACATCAACGCGAGGCCGAGGCGGCCGCCAACATCGCCAGCCTGGCAGTGGTGCGCGGTGATCTGGTCAAAGCAACCACCTTTTACCAGCAGGCCCTGCAAGCCAATCCGCTGGCGCTCGATACCGCTCTGGACTTTGCCTATGCCTGGATCAGCCGGGGAGACCTGGTCCAGGCCAGGAACGTGCTCACGGACCTGATCTCGCGGTGCACGTCTGCTGGGGAACTCCAGGTGGAGGCTCGGGCCAGGAGGGGGCTGGGAGAGGTGCTGGCGTTGCAGGGGGAACGAGCGCCAGCCATGGAGGCATTCCAGACATCTCTGAAGATCCTTGCAGCCCTGGCTGCGAACGACCCCGACAACCGAGAGGTGCAGCGGGATCGAGCCATCACCCTGCACCGCATCGGCGATGGCAGGGCGGCCCAGGGCAGCGTGAAGGCCGCCCTGGAGGCGTTCGGCGAAGCCCTGGAGATCAGCGAGCACCTGGCTCTGGCCGATCCAGCGAACAGCCAATGGCAGCGTGATCTCTCAGTGAGCCAGGACAGGGTCGCGGGGATGCTGCTGGCCCAGGTTGAGCAGGCCAGCGCGCTGGCCCTCTATCAGGCCAGCCTGCGGGTTCGGCAGGATCTGGCCGGGCGAGATCCTGCGAACAGCCAGTGGAAACGGGATGTTTCCGTGAGCCACGAAAAAATCGGAGACTTGCTGTGGGCCCGGGGGGATGGGGCTGGGGCCCTTGGGGCCCATCAGGCCAGCCTGCGGATCCGCCAGGGTCTGGTGGGGCAGGATCCTGCCAACCGCCAGTGGCAGCGCGATCTTTCCGTGAGCCATGAAAAAGTTGGGGCGCTCCTGCTGGAGCAGGGGCATGGGGCGGAGGCACTGACGGCGTTTGAGGCCAGTTTGAGCATTCGGCAGTCGCTGCTGCGCTCTGATCCCACCAACAGACAGTGGCAACGGGATTGCTTTGTAGCCCAGACCAAGCGCGGGGATGGGTTGCTGGCAACGGGAGATCTCTCTGCCGGCCAATCGGCGTACCAGGGCGCTCTGGCGATCGCAGAAGCACTGACGCAACTCGATCCAGACAACACCCAGTGGCGGCGAGATCTTTATGTCGCCAAACTCAAGATGGCTGATTCACTGATTGCCCAGAACGAGCGCGACGGCGCCGAAGTTCTCTATCGCGACTGCCATGTAATTGCCACTTCTCTCATCAGACTGAATCCCGCTAATCCAGTATGGCAGTTGGATCTGGTGATCGCCTGCACACGGCTGGGGTCCGTGGAGGTGATGGTGCCGGCCCCAGAGCGGAGGCTGCTCTTGCTGCAAGGGCGAGAGACCGTGATGGCACTGCAAAATGATGGTCAGCCCGAGGAGCATCAGGAATGGATCACCTGGTTTAACCAGGCCCTCGATGCGTTGCATTGATCGAGACCGCCGGTATCACTCCAGGCTCAGGTCACGCATCAGAACACTTGGCAGATCCTGCTGGCGGATGGAGCGGTGGTCCCCCCGGTCCATGACCAAGGGATACAGACCCTGCGCCGCGGCAACCTGTACAACAGGCCTGCACAGCAGCGCAAGGCGATCGATTTAGCCTGAAGGGTCCGCACCCCAGGACGCGCGATGCCCATCCTCGGCCCGATCAGCGCCACGGAAGCGCGCTACCGGCAGCGCGACGTGGAGCGCCAGAGCAACCTCGGCGCGATCGAGCGCCGGGAGATCCTGACGATCGCCGCCAATACCCCCGAGCTGGTGCGCCAGCGCATCGAGCGGCTGCATGCCGACCCCGATTTCGTGCTCAGCCTCAAGCACAACGGCGTGGCCTTTGATCCCCAGGGCCCGGGCCGCTGCCCGCAGCAGTTCCCCCGCGCCCTGGAGCGGGTGCTGGCCACCAACGACCTGATGGGGATGCGCTTCTTTGAGCAGGGATTGCGGGTGTCCCGGGCGGTGGGGCGGATCCACATCCGTGACAGTGGCGGCGGCACGCTGGGCTACGGCACCGGCTTCCTGGTGAGTTCGCGGCTGCTGCTCACCAACCAGCACGTGCTGCCCTCGGCGGCGGCGGCAAGCCGCTCCACGGTGGAGTTCAACTACCAGGAAAACGCCAGCGGTGCGATCCAGGCCAGCACGATGGTGTCCCTCGCCCCCCAGGAGCTGTTCCTCAGCGACGAGCAGCTCGACTATGCCCTGGTGGCTGTGGCACCGGAGCCAGGCCTGGCCGCCTGCGGCTGGCTGCCGCTGATCGAGGACCAGGGCAAGTTGCTGGTGGGGGAGACGGTGAACATCATCCAGCACCCCAATGGCGAGCCCAAGCAACTGGCCATCCGCAACAACCAGGTGGTGGATGAACTGGAGCTGTTCATCCACTACCAGACCGACACCGACCCAGGCTCCTCCGGTTCGCCGGTGTTCAACGACCAGTGGGAAGTGGTGGCGCTGCATCACTCCGGCGTGCCCAAGCGCAACCCGGCAAACGAGCTGCTCACCACCGACGGACGGGTGTGGCAGGAGTGGATGGGCGAGCAGCGCATCGCCTGGCTGGCCAACGAGGGGGTGCGGGTGAGCCGGCTGGTGCGGCACATCCGCGCCCAGGCGCTGCCGCCTGCGGCGGAACCGCTGCGGCAGGAGCTGCTGGGGGCCACGCCGCCGCCGCCGCTGGCCGTCGCCCCGGCCACCAGCTCGGCAAGCCAGCCCGCCGCTGGCGCGGGCCTCACGGTGGCAGCCGGCACGGCCACCTGGACGATCCCCCTGCAGCTGAACCTGAGCGTGTCGCTCGGCGGCGCGGCCGGCACGGTGACGGGCGTCGCGGGCGACCCCCAGCAGGAGCTGCTGGGCCTGTTCGGCCGGCAACCTGCCTCTGCCTCTGCACCCACCGCAGCAGCCCCGGTCCCAGCTGCATTCCGCCTGGAGGCGCTGGAGCGCAGCGGTTTCAACTGGCAGGCGGCCCAGGCGCTGGCGCTGGCCAGCCAGCTGGCCTACAGCCCTGCGGCAGCGGTGGAGCAACAGGCACGGTCCTGGGGCTTTGCGGACTGCCGCTTCGTGGAGGCCCGGGCCGCCCAGGGCTTCCTGGCCAGCACCGCCAGCCTGGTGCTGGTGAGCTTTCGCGGCACCGAGAGCACCGCCGACTGGCTGAGCAACCTGAGGCTGCAACCCCAGGCAGTGGCGGGACTGGGGAGGGTGCACGCCGGTTTCTGGGGGCAGTTCAGCGCCCTGCGCGAGCAGCTGGAGGAGCTGCTGCAGCCACGCCGCAACCTGCCGATCCTGGTGACCGGCCACAGCCTCGGCGGCGCGATCGCGGTGCTGGCGGCCGCCACCTGGGCAGCGGAGCGCCCGCTGCGGGTGGTGTACACCTTCGGCCAACCGGCGGTGGCCCAGCCGGGAGCGGCCACCACCATCGGCTCGCTTCTGGCGGGCCGCCACCATCGCCTGGTGAACGACGCCGACATCGTGCCGCGGGTGCCGCCGGGCTACCGCCACAGCGGCCACCTGCTGCAGTTCGACGACCAGGGCCGCGTGCGGGAGACGCAGGAACCCACCACTGCCCGGGAGACTGCCCTGAGCACCCCTCCCACGGCAATGCTCAACAAGGAAGACTTCCAGGCCCTGCAGGAACGCCTGAGCGCAGAGGGGGCGGGGGCCGCCAGGGAAGGCGTCACCGACCTGATCAGCGACCACATGATCGATCAGTACCTGCTGCAGATCGGCAGGCAACTGGGGGGACATCCTGGCGGATAGGAGTTGGGGCTGAGGGATGGCGGCTGAGGGTTGGCCGCTGCGGGATGGGGGCAGTGGGTTCAGGCCGAACCAGGCTTGAATCCCGGGCCGCAAAACCAGACCACGAAGCGCAACGATTAATCGATCCTTAATGCAATCCTGACAGGTTGTGATGAGCACTCGAGGAACACGTCCATGCCTGGCTACAACGAGGCATTCCTGGAGGGCGTGATTCTGCCGATTCCCCGCTTCCGCACAGGGTTGGCCGCTGAATTGTTCAGTGAGGGCAGAACGTTTGCCTATCCAAACTACTCGGTAGTGATGAACGGCAACCCAGACAAGCGCTCGCCAGCTGTGGTTTGCCTGAACATTGATCAGAACCAACTGCAAAACACCCAACGCAGGGATCGCTGGCGCCTCGACCCACGCATCGGCGCCGCCAATCAGCTGGACAACGATTACTACGCAAATAACCCCTGGGACAGGGGCCACATGGCACGCAGGGCGTCAGCCGCGTGGGGCAGCACGGTGCGGGATGCGCAACTGGCCTCAGACGAAACCTTCTACTATTCCAACAGCACGCTCCAGCACGAGAATCTCAATCAGGATGAATGGCTGGGCCTGGAGGAATGGGTTCATCAACTCGACCTCGACAAGGACGGACGGATCACCTCCATGATTGGCCCGATCTATGCCGATTTTGATCGCAGCATTCGTCCGCTGGGGCGGCCAATCGCCCTTGTACCGGCGGGCTTTTTCAAGGTTGTTTCCTTCATCAACAAACAAACCGACAAGCTCGATGTGCGGGCGTTCATCATCTACCAGGATGCCGAGGCACTGGCCGACAAACTGGGCCGCACGCGCTACGACAATCAAACCTATCAGGTGACCACAACCGAAGTGGAAACGCTCACGGGCTTGATCTTCGACGATCAGATCTACAGCGCAAACCCGCTCTACTTCTCAGCAGCCAACGCCAAGCCCGAGGAGAATGTGAGGATCTTTCCAGAGGAGATTGAGGTTGCCAGGCCGGAGGATCTGGTCGCCGCAGGCGACAGCCGGCAGACGATTCTCGATGAGGTTGTGGATGTGTTCATCGCGGCTGCCATGCCCGATCCCGCAGGTGCCGATGCGGGCCAGGAATGGGTGTCGCTGATCAATCTGGGCAGTGAAGCCATCGATCTGCAGGGCTGGCAGCTCGCAGATCAGTTCGACAGGCGCACGGCCCTCAAGGCGATCGCCGCAGCCGGCACCTCCCTGCTGCTGGGCCCCGGCGAATCGGTGGTGCTGAAGGGACTGGAACCGCTGCGCCTGGCCAACAGGGGCGGCGTGATCAAGCTCTTCAATGACAGCAACGAGCGCATTGATTGGGTGAATTACACCGAACCCATGGTGACTGCCGGCAAGCCCGTGCTCTTCCTCACACCGCGCAACACACTGCAGCTGATGCAGGATCGTTGAGATCTGTCATGGCCAGGGTGAACAGCCATCGACCAGGTGCTTGAGGCAACCGCCCTGGCCCGCAAGCCGCTCAGCCGTCTCACGGCTGCCGGGGCGATGGCGATCGCCGCCACCCCCGTCATCTTGACCGTGTTCTAGTCAAACATCATGATGCACGTCACAAGATCAGGCGCGAGCCTTAGCCATGCGCACCACCCTCACCCTGGATGATGATCTGCCCGAAGCGCTCAACCGGGCGGCACGGCTGACTGCCGGAGCTTCAAGGCGGTGGTGAACGACACGCTGCGCCGCGGCCTGGCCCAATCCAGCAGCGGCACGCCCGGCATGGAGCCGTTTGTGGTGGAGCCCCAATCCTGCGGCTGGATGCCGGGCATTGATCCGCTGCGGCTCAACCAGCTGGTGGATGCTCTGGAGGTGGAGGCCTGGCCGACTCAGCAACGCAAAGGCGGAGACGCGGCATGATCCTGCCCGATGTGAACCTGCTGGTGTATGCCGACAACACGGATGCACCCTGGCATCAGCAGGCCAGGCGCTGGTGGGAGACATGCCTGGACGGCTCGCAGCCGGTGGCCATCGCCTGGGTGGTGGCCTTGGGCTTTGTGCGGCTGATGACCAGCCGCGCGGTGATGCAGCGGCCGATGGCCATGGATGTCGCCCTGAGACAGCTGGGCCGTTGGCTGGAGCGTCCTTCGGTGCTGATCCTGCAGCCGGGGCCGCGCCATTTCGCCATCCTGTCGAGCTTCTGCGAGGCCGGTGTGCTGCAGAGCGCCCTGCTCACGGATGCGCACATCGCCGCCCTGGCGATCGACAACCAGGCGGTGGTGCACTCCAATGACAGTGATTGCAGCCGCTTCCCGGGGCTGCGTTGGACCAACCCGTTGCGGTGAGCTGGCTGATGGGGTACCAATCCCTCAATCCGGTTCAGCAGGCCAGTAAGCAACGTGCCATACGCATCGCCTTGGGTGGCTGAGGCCAGAGGCCGTGCGTTGCTGCAGCGAGCAAAGCTTGATCGTGTCATGCCTTGGCAGCATTGAGGACGCCATGCCGTTGGTGAACGTGGAAATGCCAGCCCGGTACCACAAGAACTGGGCCGAGCAGGGCGAGGGGCTGCGCTTCTGCGTTCATCATCTCAACCTATCCGGCATCCCATCCCAGGTGCGACCTTCCAATACGCGCCCGGTTTCCTTCTTGTGTACGCCACCCCACTGCTTGAAGAAAAAAGCCACACCGTCCTGCAGGCATTGATCCCGGATCGCCACAACCCATTCTTCCTTCATCGGTCTGGCCTTCGGTCCTGATTCACCTCCAACGATCACCCAGTTGATTCCGCTCAGGTCAAGCTTTTTGATGGGCCCCAGCAGCGGCTCGATAGACAGAAATCGCACCGCTGCAGAGACACGGCGCAAATCGATGATTCTCTTCACTTCAGCCTGAGATTCCACCGTCACTCCCATCCATAGATTCGCCGGCCAAACCAGATCACCGGCCACTTCAGCGAGCCTCCGCGAGCGCTTGGTAAGCAACTGATAGGTGTGTTGCGGTGTCTCACGCATCACAGCAAAGCACTGCTGCACAAACGCCAGGGGCACCTGCTCATGGAATAAATCACCCATGGAGTTTACAAAAATCAACCGCGGCTTCTTCCATCGCTTGGGCAGCTCCAACATCTGTGGATGACAGGTGACCAAAAAGCCATTCCGATAGTTCTTCTGGCCCATCGCCTGCAGGCGCGCCGCCATCCGCTCCGCATAGCAATGCAGGCACCCAGCCGACACCTTGCTGCAACCCGTTACCGGGTTCCAAGTGGCTTCTGTCCATTCAATGGTGGAGAGGCTCATGACACTAGCGATTGAGATTGGCGATGAGGTGGTTGCTGATTCGCCGGGCTGTATTCAGTGCCTTGGAACTCGGATTGGTTATGCCCATCAATAGGGCAAACATGGGATAGCCCGTCGAGTTGCGCAACACCGCAAAGTCTGAAACGCCTGCGAATACGGATTGCATTCGTTTTTTGATATAGGCAAGAATGCGGCTCTCATTGGCACTCTTGATCCGGCTGGCATCACCAAACAGTTCACCTTGCTTCTCTTCCGCAAAAAACTCATCTCGCCAATCGGTGGATCCAAACAGCGAATCAAGTTTCGCCTCCCAGCTGGCATTCATCTGCCCTGATGATGGCAGCATGCGAATCACACCACCTATCGGGAACAGATACCAGATATCGCAGGCCCTGGTTCGGGCAAGATCTTCGATTGTCTCCCACCTCACTTGCAAGCCAAATGGGTCAAGAAAAACCAAGGCACGCGTTTGCTTCCAATTCGTAAACCTCACATAGTCCACAATAGCTGTGTTCGCGTCGGCTTCCACCACACGGATGCGATCGGCAAGGCCAGGCCATTCCGAGCGTGCTCGCTCAGCCAGTTTCTCTTTGGATTGATGGCTGGCTTCAATAAAGATAAATTGATCAAAGCCGCGTGTTGCCTGGCTTGAAACTTTCAGCGCACGCATGGCTGATCCCTCAAGAAATTCAACACGGGCTTCTTCATCTTCATCTTCGGCCAGGAATCCTAAATCCAAAGCAGAGGTCTTCAGCTGCTGCTTTCCCTGCCCAGCAAAGGCATCCACATAATGAAGCGCCCAGGCCTGGTTTTGCATCACCTTCAGATAGTTGACTGCATAGCTCTCAACGCAATCCAGTTTTTTTAGGCTCCACGGGCCTCCGAACGCCTCCATCGCCGAGCTGCATAGTACACCCATATTAGCCTTGTGGGGGGCCTGTGTCAATCAACCGGAGCGGCCGATTGTTTTGAGCAATGGCTTTCATCTCCATCCCACCTCCATCATCAATTTCGCATCCGCTCCGGCGCTTCAACGAAATCTCGCTGGCGCACCATCGCGTGATTCCCCAACACAGTCTGCTTCGCCACTTGCTCACAGGCCAGCACAACTCCGCATGACTCACGCCACTGCCATGGGCCGCTGCTTCCTGCCAATCCACATCAGAATATTCTAGAAAACCAAGACGCCCATAACCACAACCGCATCGCTTGCCTCCATCTGCGCCCTCTCGCCCGCTTCCGCCTTCACCATGGCTGAGGCAACCGTCCTTACCAGGCCTCGAATGAGAGGTTGAGACACAGCTCTCAAGCGTGAGGTAATGGGCCAAAGCTCCAGGAGATGAGTCTTGCGGCACTACTAGATGACTAGCAAGTTCGCTGTTAGCCCCTTGGCGAATCGTTCGATCAGCATTTCGATGGAGGAGGGTCTCTTCGCCCAGTTGGATGCCCAGGGGCCTCACCTACGGCGCCGGGGGGTAGCAGCCAACAGCCGAAACCCAACAGCCAGAGTTAAGAAACAGCCAGTGTTGAGGGATTGATGGATTGAGAGTTGACGGCAGGGTCCTGGGGGAGGCAGACCACACGGAACCCAACGAAGTTGAGGGCATAGTCGGGCCGGCCGAGGCCGCGGAGGGCCGAGCGGCAGTCCCCGGGGCCGTAGTTCCAGGAGCCGCCGCGCAGCAGCCTCCTTTCTTCATCCCTAGACGAATTGTTCTCCATCTTTTTCGTTGCTGTCTGATTCGATTCAGACTTACTCAACCAGGCACTGCCATCCTCTGGCGCTCCCTCATAACTCTCGTGCCATTCATCCAGGCACCATTCCAACACGTTCCCGTGCAGATCCTGCAGGCCCCATGCGTTGGCGGGAAACATCCCCACAGGGGTGGTCTGCTTTCGATACTTTCCCTTTGGCCCGTTCGCATAGGCAGAGCTGCCGTCGTAGTTGGCCAGCTCCGGGGTGATCTTGGCGCCAAAATGAAATGGCGTTGTCGTGCCCGCTCGGCAGGCGTATTCCCATTGCGCTTCGCTCGGCAACGTGTAGTGGCGGCCTGTGCGTTGGCTCAGCCGGTTGCAGAACTCCATCGCATCCTCCCAGCTCACGTTCTCCACTGGACGCTGGTCGCTGCTGGCTTCCCCGGGCAGCAGGGAAAACGTTCCATCGCGCCAACCTCCGGCCTTGGGATGGGGGCTTGGCTGAAAGAACGAAGGTTGCGGCTCTAATTCCCGGCCCCAGCTCTCGCCAGGCCCCGCCCGCCAGCCCGCCACTTCCCGCCATTGCCCCTGGGTGATGGGCGTTTGGCTCATGAAGGAGCCGGGAACTTGCACCAGATGCTGAGGGCTTTCGCTGTCCTGCCGATCCAGCTCCTTCTCCGGCGATCCCATCCAGAAGCGGCCTGGTGGAATCCAGAGCAGGGTGAGGGCCACCTCCTCAGCCAAAGGTTCCCGAAACCCCTGCACCTGCCGCGGCTGGCGCAGCAGGAAGGTGGCGGTGCGGGATCCGCTGGCGGGCGTGGCGGTCATGGCTGCGGCGAAAAGAAGGGCGCGGATCCGGCGCCGATGGCAGAGCCATGGGCGAGCGGGGCGCCCTCCGGCGCTGTGCGGATCAGCGGGCGGAGCCGGCCGATCACGGGAGCGGGTCTGGACCCTTCCTGATCTCCCGCTGGAATCCCTTCCAGCGGCTCTGTCGATGAAGGGTGCTGGGGGAGGCAGACCACACGGAACCCAACGTTGTTGTTGGCATTGTCGGGCTGGTTGTGGTTGCGGTGGGCCGAGCGGCAGTTCCTGGGGTTGTTGTTCCAGGAGCCGCCGCGCAGCAGCTGCGCGACCCGCCCGCTTTCAGGGTAGGTGAGCCGCGTAGGGCAGGCCAGCGAACAGGCGGCGCCGCAGGCGCCAGGTGTGGCCGTGGGCGAGGTGGGCGTTCCAGCTGAGCAGGCTGATGCGGGCGGCAGCGGCGGGCAGCGTTCCGGCCAGCACCGCTCGCTGCTGCAGCCGCAGGCGCTGGCGTCCGCTGCGCAGGTTGTGGTTGCGCACCCGCTGTCAGGCGACAGCGAAAACTGGTCCGGAGGCGACACGAAAACTGGTCCACCCCGTGGAGCACAACAGCAGGGCGAGCAAGGGACGAGGCGGGGCGCCACCTCTGGAGCCGATGGTT
>Ga0209985_10000155_pt1 | contig 77969 bp, 80 predicted proteins | sample NOAtaG_FD_187305 | JGI IMG/M metagenome (GOLD analysis project Ga0209985, IMG submission 187305) | Freshwater lake microbial communities from Lake Erie, under a cyanobacterial bloom - NOAA_Erie_Diel6S_1000h metaG (SPAdes) (version 2) | ecosystem: Environmental > Aquatic > Freshwater > Lake ... | reverse complement strand
ACCCAGCGCTGGAGTCGGCGGCACCACGCAGTTGAGGACGACCAGCGGATGCAGTCTATGCCGCATGGCCAGGAGCAGGAGCCTTCAGGCAGCCCCCAAGGCTGCGAGGCCGATGTGCCCTATTGGCACTCGATGCCCAGCCCGGGAACGGTCTGGGAAAGCCTTGCAGAAGAGCGCCGCTCGTCGCGGGGTCGCATGGCCGCGCTGGCGCGAGCCATCGAAGTCGAGGTCATACCGCGATTGGTCCGGTCGCTTGGCGAGCCGTCCACCGCGCCTTCCGCCCGGCCCACGGCGCTGCCCGATGTGCCGCGCTTCGTGTCCATCGTGCTTGAGGGCAGCGACAAGGAAGTCGCGGCCGCGGTTCGGCGTTGGCATCTCAAGGCCGGGTCGGTGACGTCGGTGTACCTCGACTTGCTGGCTCCCGCCGCGCGCCACCTGGGCGTGCTGTGGGAGCAGGACCGTTGCGACTTTGCGTCGGTGACGGTCGCGCTGGGGCGCCTGCAACAGCTTTTGCGGGCCTGGAGCCCGAGCTTCGGCACCGAGGTCCAGCATCCTCCCAACGGGCGGCGGATCCTTCTGGCGCAGCACGCCCGCGAGCAGCATTGCCTCGGGCTGGCGATGGTCGGCGACTTTTTCCGGCGATCCGGCTGGGAGGTCCTGGGCGGGCCGGCGGGAGCCGGGATGGACGAAGTCGGCTCCATCGAAGCTTTGAAACACGAGTGGTTTGATGCCGTCGGGTTCTCGATTGGCAGCGAATTGCGTCTAGACTGGTTGACATTACGTGTGGCGCAAGTGCGCCAGCTGTCGCGTAACCGAGGCGTCTTGGTGCTGGTCGGTGGGCCACTCCTGACGCTGCACCCGGAGTGGGTGGCACGAGTGGGTGCCGACGCTTCCGGTCATGACGGGGCCCGAGCGCCCGAGCTGGCTGAAAGCCTGCTCGCCTCCCGTGCAACGCTCGGTTGACCGCATCGGGCAGTAAGCGGAAACACCGAGGAGCCGAAACAAGGTTCGTGCCGATCCCGCAGTGGGCGCCGATGGCGCACCGATGCAGGTCCGTCCGGACAAGCTGAACAGGACCTCCAAATGCCCAGACCGCCCGCCCAGCCCCCCGGACACCGCCGGGGAGGGTCTGTTGCGGCAGAGCGCCAGGCAGCGCCGCCGCCCCATGCGGCGGCGGGTTTGGAGCGTGCGCTCGAACTGGCCGGCGAGATCGTGCTGGTGCTCGACGCCGAGGGCAGGGTGCTGGACTTGCTGGGCAGCGAGCGCGATGTCTGGAAGACCCAGGCTCGCGAATGGCGAGGGCGACCCTGGGCCGAGATCGTCACCGTCGAGAGCCGGCCCAAGGTGGCCGACATGCTGCGCGACGCGCTGGCTGAACCCCCGGTGCCGGCACGACCGCGCCAGGTCAACCACCCGATGCGCACCGGCGACGACGTGCCGGTCTTGTATACCGCGGTGCCGGCGGCCTATGGTTCGCACGGGCGCGTCGTGGCCATTGGTCGCGACCAGCGCAGCACGATGCGGCTGCAGCAGCGTCTGGTCGAGGCCCAGCAGGGCGCCGAGCACGAGTACGCCCGCTTTCGTGATGCCGAAAGCCGTTACCGACACCTGTTTCAGGCCTCAGGCGAGCCGACCCTGCTGGTCGACCTGTCCACGCTGCGCGTCCGCGAGGCCAACCCGGCGGCGCAGGCCCTGCTGGCGGGCCGCAGCGCACGGGCGGTGGGGACGTCGATCGCGGGGCTGTTCGAGCCGGCGGCCGCCGAAGCGGTGCAGGACCTCGTGGCCCGCGTGCGCACCGAAGGTCGACACGACGGCCTGGAACTGCGGCTGATCGGCGATGGCGGCCGGGTGCGGATCGCCGCGGCGCTGCTGCAGGACGCCGGAACGCGCTTGTTGCTGCTGCGTTTGCTGTTGCTGCCCGAGCCGGGCTTGCGCAGCGAGGCCGCCGAGTCTGCCGGCCGGTCAGGCAATGGCCGGCCTCGGTCCCAGGCGCCTGCGGGTTTGCCTTCGGCCGGTGATCGGCTGAGTGGTCTGTCGTCGGCTTACTTGCGAAGTGCCGGCGATGCCCTGGTCTTCACCGATGCCCAGGGTCAGATCGTGGCCGCCAACCCGGCCATGACGGCTTTGCTGCGCCTGCCGGGTGAAGATGCACTGATCGGCGCGCCGCTGGAGCGCTGGCTCGGCAGCAGCGGCGTTGAGCTGGCCGTGCTGATGGCACGGCTGGCCGAGCGCGGGGCCGCGGCATCGCTGCAAACGCAGTGCCGCGACGTGCTGGGCGCCGAAATCGACGTCGAGGTCCGGGCCTCCCGTCTGGACAGCAGCGCGCCGGCCCCGGCGCAGTACGCGTTCGCCCTGCGCGAGCGCCGCAACCCTTCCGGGCCAGAACCGAGCGGCGGCGCGGCCGCGGGCGGTGGCTCGATGCCGCATGCCGTCAAGCAGCTGACCACCCTGGTCGGTCGCGTGCCGCTGAAACAGATCGTCAGTGAAACCGTCGACCTGATCGAGCAGATGTCCATCGTCACGGCGCTCGACATGACGCACAACAACCGGGTGCTGGCCGCCCAGCTGCTCGGCTTGTCGCGCCAGAGCCTGTACATCAAGCTGCGCCGGTTCGGCATTGGCGGTGACGGTGGTGGCGAAGTGGGCCTCGAATCCGGCGCCGGCGACGGCGACGAGTGAAGACCCGGGTGTAAATCCAGGTTGACGCCCGTCGGCGTCAGGGGCAGCATTGCCTTATGGCACTGCCTGCCCCTTCGGCGATTGCCGAGCTGTTCAAGCCCATCACCTGGTTTCCGCCGATGTGGGCCTTTGCCTGCGGCGTGGTTGCGTCGGGTGAGGCACTGTCGGGCCGCTATTGGCTGATCGCGGCGGGGGTGGTGCTGGCCGGGCCCATGGTCTGCGCGACCAGCCAGGCCGTCAACGACTGGTACGACCGCCACGTCGACGCCGTCAACGAGCCGCATCGTCCCATTCCGTCGGGCCGCATGCCCGGGCGCTGGGGCCTCTACATGGCGGTGCTCTGGACCGTGCTGTCGCTGCTGCTGGCCGCCGTCATCGGACCGGTGGGGCTGGCCGCCGCGGCCGTCGGGCTGGCGCTGGCCTGGGCCTACAGCGCGCCGCCGCTCCGCCTGAAGCGCAACGGCTGGCTCGGCAATGCCGCCTGCGGCCTGAGCTACGAGAGCCTGGCCTGGATCACAGGTGCCGCGGTGATGGTCGGCGGCCTGCCGGGCATGCCCACGCTGTCGCTGGCGCTTCTGTATGGCCTGGGCGCGCACGGCATCATGACGCTGAACGACTTCAAGTCCATGGAGGGCGACCGCCGCCACGGGATCGCCTCGCTGCCGGTGGCACTCGGACCCCAGCGCGCCGCCCAGGTGGCCTGCCTGACGATGCTGGTGCCGCAAGGCGTGGTGGTGGCGCTGCTGCTGGCCTGGGGGACGCCGTGGCATGCCGCAGGCGTCGGAGCGCTGATGGTGGCGCAGGCGCTGCTGATGCGCCGCTTCCTGGGCTCGCCGACCGAAAGGGCGCTCTGGTACAGCGGCTTCGGAGTGACGCTCTATGTGCTGGGCATGTTGATCGCGGCGCTGGCCTTGCGGTCGGTCACCGCGGCGGGGACGCTGTCGTGAGCCCGCTGGCCGACGCCCGTGAGCCGCTGAGCTGGCTCGGCATCGCCCGGCTCGGCCTGGTGCAGGCCATGATCGGCGCCGTGGTCGTGTTGACGACCTCGACGCTGAACCGCGTGATGGCGCTCGAGTGGGCGCTGCCGGCCCTCGTTCCGGGTCTGCTGGTGGCGCTGCACTACGCGGTGCAGCTGAGCCGGCCGCGCATGGGCTTCGGTTCTGACCGCAGCGCCCGCCGCACGCCCTGGATCGTGGGCGGCATGTGCGTGCTCGCCAGCGGCGGTGCGCTCGCCGCGCTGGCCACGGCCTGGATGGGCACCGACTTCTGGCCGGCGCTGGCGCTGGCCACGCTGGCGTTTGTGTTGGTGGGCCTGGGCGTTGCGGCCAGCGGCACCTCGCTGCTGGCGCTGCTGGCAACGCGCGTGGCGCCCGAGCGCCGCGGCTCGGCAGCCGCCCTGGTCTGGGTCATGATGATTGCCGGCTTTGCCATCACCGCCGGCAGCGCCGGGCGCGCCTTGGAGCCCTTCGGGCCGACGCGGCTGGTGCTGGTCTGCGCGAGCGTGTCGGTCATCGCCGTGGTGGTGACCGTGCTGGCCCTGTGGGGCCTGGAAGGCCGAGGCCGCGCCTCGACAGGTGCTGCCCGTGACGAGCCGGCGCGCACGCCGTTCCGCCAGGCGCTGACCGAGGTCTGGGCCGAGCCCGATGCACGGCGCTTCACCATTTTCGTGCTCGTTTCGATGGTCGCCTACAGCGGCCAGGACCTGATCCTCGAGCCGTTTGCCGGAATGATGTTCGGCATGACACCGGGCCAGACGACGCAGCTTGCGGGCGTCCAGCACGGCGGCACCCTGGTCGGCATGTTGCTGGCAGCCCTGGCCGGCCGCCGTATCGCGGGTGCCGCGCTCGGCTCGCTGCGTGCCTGGACCGTGGGCGGTTGCCTGGTGTCGGCGCTGGCGCTGGTCGGCCTGGTTCTGGCCGCCACGGGCCTCTGGCCGGAGTGGCCGATCCGTGCCAATGTCTTTGCCATGGGCGTCGCCAACGGCGCGTTTTCGATCGCCGCCATCGGCTCGATGATGTCCTTGGCGGGGGGTGCACCGGGTACCGGCGGGCGTCAAGGCCGTGAAGGCACGCGCATGGGCCTTTGGGGCGCCGCCCAGGCCCTGGGTTTTGCCACCGGCGGTGTACTGGGTGCTGCCGCCAGCGACCTGCTGCGCTGGCTGTCGGGCAGCCCGGCCATCGGCTATGCCGGCGTGTTTGCCATCGAGGCCGCGATGTTCGGGCTCGCCGCCTTGCTGGCCTGGCGTGGCGGCGGACTGGCCGCGGCACGCTGGCCGGCCGGAGCCGTGGCGACGCCGGGCGATCCGTCACCTGTTCCTGTACCGCCGGCACGGCCGGCATCCGAGAGCCCCTTGCTGGAGCCGCAACGATGACCGATCCCATTGCCCCGAATGCCCGCCATGGCGACGCGCCGGTCCCCGATGCCTTCGACGCCATCGTCGTCGGCGGCGGCCCGGCTGGCGCCACGGCGGCACACGAACTGGCCCACCGCGGCCTGCGCGTGCTGCTGCTCGACCGCGCCGGCCGCATCAAGCCCTGCGGGGGCGCGATCCCGCCGCGGCTGATCGCAGACTTCGCGATTCCGCCGCAGCTGCTGGTGGCGCACGCACGCTGCGCCCGCATGGTTGCGCCGAGCGGCCAGAGAGTCGACATCCCCATCGAGGGTGGCTTTGTCGGCATGGTCGACCGCGAGCACTTCGACGAGTGGCTGCGCGAGCGCGCGGCCGCTGCGGGCACGTTGCGGGTCGACGGCAAGTTCGAGCGCCTGGAGCGCGACGCCGACGGCACCGCGGTCGTGCACTGGCGCGGCGGGCAGGGTGCCGCACATGCGCGGGCGCGCTTCGTGGTCGGCGCCGACGGCGCACGGTCCGAGGTCGCGCGCCAGGCCATCGAAGGCTGGGACCGCGGCAAGTTCGTCTTTGCGTATCACGAGATCGTCGCCAAGCCTGATCTGCCACCCGCGGGCTACGACCCGTCACGCTGCGACGTGGTCTACGACGGCACGCTGTCGCCCGACTTCTACGGCTGGGTCTTCCCGCACGGCAACACGTTGTCCATTGGCACCGGCAGTGCGGACAAGGGCTTTTCACTGCGCCACGCCACGGCGCTGCTGCGCGAACGCGTTGGCCTGGCCGGCGCCGAAACCGTGCGCCGCGAGGGCGCGCCGATCCCGCTGAAGGCCCTGCCCAAGTGGGACAACGGCCGCGACGTGGTGCTGGCCGGCGACGCCGCCGGGGTTGTCGCGCCGGCCTCGGGCGAGGGCATCTACTACGCGATGGCCAGCGGTCGGATGGCCGCCGACTCGGTGGCTCAGTGCATCGCCCAACGCAGCCCGGCGCCGCTGGCGCACGCGCGCAAGCAGTTCATGAAGGAACACGGCCGCGTCTTCTGGATACTCGGGGTCATGCAGCACTTCTGGTACCGCAACGACCGTCGCCGCGAGCGCTTCGTGTCGATCTGCCGCGACAAGGACGTGCAGCAACTCACCTTTGACTCCTACATGCACAAGCGCCTGACACGCAAGCGGCCGATGGCCCATGTGCGCATCTTCTTCAAGGACATGGCCCACCTGCTGGGCCTGGTGCGCGCCTGAACCCTCTGCCGGATCACCCGCAGTACACCCTGACAGCCGCTACGCCCACCTGGCGCCTTTGGCTGGTGGCGCTGGCCGTGGTCTTTGCGGTTGGCGCCGTCGGGGGTGCCGCCACCGAGATCGGCCCCTGGTACCGGGCGCTGAACAAGCCGCCCTGGCAGCCACCCGACTGGCTGTTCGGCCCCGCCTGGAGCACCATCTACGTCTGTGCCGCCTGGGCCGGCGTGCGCGTGTGGCAGCGCGCGGATGCGACGCTGCGCCGCCAATGGGTGTTGGCGGTGGCGGTCAACCTGGTGTTGAACGTCTTGTGGAGCGTGCTGTTCTTCAACCTTCGCCGGCCCGACTGGGCGCTGGCCGAGGTCGGCCTGCTGTGGCTGTCGATCCTGGCCCTCGTGCTGTTGGCCCGTCGCGTTGACCGACTCGCTGCTTGGCTTCTCGCGCCCTACCTGGGCTGGGTCGCCTTCGCGTCGGTGCTGAACCTGGCGATCGTGAGGCTGAATCCGGGCTGAGGCGATTGGGTACCGTGCGACCGGCTTACCGCTTCCGGCCGTGCTCCAGCTGTTTCACGTCCAGTTGGTCTTGTTCACGTCCTGTGGCGAGCTTGTTGATCTTCAGGTCGTCGACGCCAATGACTTGAAGCTCGATGTCGCCAAAGACGACCGATACGCGCCGCGACCAGCAGGCGTCGAATTCGACTCCCGACAGCGACGTCAAGAGGTCGATTCGAAGCGGCGGTCGACCGAACTGAACCACGCTGTCGGCTCCAAAGTGGCTCGCGTCCAAGCGAAGAGAACCGAACCCAAAATCCGAAATCGCCAACAGCAGGCGCTGGATGTTCTCCGGCGTTCGCCGAATCCAGAAGTCGATGTCGCCCGTAGCGCGCGGACGGCCGTGGGCGGCCAATGCCCACCCGCCAACCAGCAGGAACTCAACGCTTTGGGCGTTGAGAAACGACACAAACTCGCGAAAGTCGCGATGCAACATCTGCAGTTTCCGGATCCAAACCCCAGCACCGGAGGCTCAGTTCATGGACAGCGGCCAGACGTTCAACCATCGGGCGCGAGAGCCAATAAATCTGGTCAGGATCACCCTCGTCGGGACCGGGCCGCATCGGCACGATGGCAAAGGCTGTTTTGTCCATCTCCGAATTGTGCTCCGAAAGCCGAGTGCGGGTTCGCTCTACCTGAAGTTCTCCAGCACCCGCTCCAGCGCCATCGTGAACGGGGCTTCGAGCGCCGGGAGAGTGAGCAGCAGGCCGAGCAGGCCGACGCTGAGGGTGACGGGGAATCCAAGCGCAAAGATGTTGACCTGCGGCGCGACGCGTGAGACGGCGCCAAGGATCAGGTTGACCATCAGGATCATCGTGACGATGGGCAAGGCGATCCAGAAACCGACGGCAAAGATCTCGGCGCCCCACTGGTGCGGCAGGGTCTGGCGGACGAAGGCAAAGGGCTCGGGCCCGATCGGGAACGACTGGAAGCTCTGGACCAGTGCGGCAATGACGATCAGGTGGCCGCCGATGACGACGAACATCCACGCCACCAGGGTGCCGAAGAATCGGGCCGTGGCGGTTCCGTTGCTGGCGGCAACGGGGTCGAAGAAGCCCGCGAAGTTCAGGCCCATCTGCAGGCCGATCAGCTCGCCGCCGAACTCGACCGCGGCAAACACCAGCCGCACCGCAAAGCCGAGCGACAGGCCGATGACGAGTTGCTGCGCGACGAGCATGAAGGCCATCGGCGAGTCCAGCGAGGTCGCGGCGACCTCGGCCCCCAGCGCCGGCAGGCTGGGCTGGGCGGCAAAGGCGATGAAGCCGGCGAGCGCGATGCGCACCCGCGCCGGCACGCTGCGGTTGCCCAGCACCGGCAGCACCGACAGCAACGCCAAGGCACGCAGGAAGGGCCAGAACAGGGGCAGCAGCCAGGTCGAGACCTGGGCTTCGGAGAACGTGAGCATCGTCGCCGGAGCGCCGCGGTTGCGGGAGCGGCTTCAGCCGACGGCCGAAGGCAGGGCGAGCAGCATCTGGCGCAGGTATTCGACCAACGTGCCCATCATCCACGGTCCTGCCAGGCCGAGCACGATGACAGCGGCCACGATCTTGGGCACGAACGACAGCGTCGCCTCGTTGATCTGCGTCGCGGCCTGAAAGATGCTGACCAGCAGGCCGACGACGAGCACGACGAGCAGGATCGGTGCCGACACCATCAGCAGCGTGGTCAGGCCGTTCTGGCCGGTGGCGAGGACTTGTTGCGCGTCCATGATTCGGGTGTCGGTTCAGATGAAGTGCTAGGTCACGAACGACGCCGCGAGCGAGCCGAGCAGCAGGTTCCAGCCGTCGGCGAGCACGAACAGCATCAGCTTGAACGGCAGCGCGACCAGCACCGGGCTCAGCATCATCATGCCCAGGCTCATCAGCACGCTGGCGACGATCATGTCGATGACCAGGAAGGGGATGAAGATCATGAAGCCGATCTGGAACGCGCTCTTGAGCTCGCTGGTCACGAAGGCCGGCACCAGCACGCGCAGCGGGACGGCCTCGCCCTTCACGTCGGCGGGCAGCTTGGCCAGTCGCGAGAAGAGCTGCACGTCGCTCTGGCGCGTGTTCTTGAGCATGAATTCGCGCAGCGGCTGCACGCCGGTCTGAAGCGCCTGGTCGGCCGGCATCGTGCCTGCGGCATAGGGCTGCCAGGCCTGGTCGTGGATCTTGTCGAAGGTCGGTGCCATCACGAAGAACGTGAGGAACAGGCTCAGTCCGACGATGACCTGGTTCGGCGGTGCGGCCTGGGTCCCCAGAGCCTGGCGCAGCAGCGACAGCACGATGACGATTCGCGTGAACGCCGTCATCAGCAGAAGCACCGCCGGCAGGAACGACAGCGCAGTGAAGAACAGAAGGGTCTGGATCGGCACCGAATAGCTGGTGCCGCCTGCACCCTGTGCGACAACCAGCGGCAAGCCCGAGGGGCCGGTGGCGGTCGAGCCCTGGGCCCAGGCCGCGGCGCCCAGGACCAACAGGCCCGACGCGAAGGCGAGTTTCAGCACGGCGCGGGTCATGGCTGGCGCGCCGGGGGGTCGGACTTGATGCGCCCGAGCAGCTGCGAGAACGCGGCCGCGGCGGGGGTGGCGGTGGCGGCATCGGCGGGAGCCGGGGCCCCGGGGGTCATGGTGTGCAGCGTGCGGATGCCGCCCGGCGCGACGCCGATCACGAGCCAGACGCGCTCTTCGCCGCGGCCGACCTCGACTGTGACGAGCTTGTGCTGGTTGGACACCGGCAGCACCGCGACCGTGCGAGGAACGCCGGGCGCCTGCTGGCCCAGCGAGCCACCCAGCGGCGAGCGCTTGAGCAACCACAGCACGAGCGGGATCGCGGCCACGACCGCGAAGAACCAGAGCAGGGCACCGAAGCCCGGGGAAGCGGCCGCGTTCATGGGTCAGGACGTGTTGCCGAGACGATCAGGTGCGCGACAGTCGGCGCACGCGTTCGCTGGGCGTGACGATGTCGGTCAGCCGGATGCCGAACTTGTCGTTGACGACCACGACCTCACCCTGGGCGATCAGGAAGCCGTTGACAAGAACGTCCATCGGCTCGCCCGCCAGGGTCTCGAGCTCGACCACCGAGCCCTGCGCGAGCTGCAGGATGTGCTTGATCGGGATGCGCGTGCGACCGAGTTCGACCGTGAGCTGGACCGGGATGTCCAGGATCATGTTCAGGTCGTTGCCGGCCGGGATCGGCTGCCCCGCACTGCCGGCGGCGAAGTTCGCGAAGCTCGCGGGCGACACGGCCTCGACCGCGGTCGTGGCGGCGGGCCCTGCCTCGGCCGCCGGGCCGCCGGACTTGCTTTCGGTCAGCGCGGCCGCCCACTCGGCGGCCATGCGGTCCTCTTCGCTCATTCCGTCGAGCGCTTCTGCAGCATCAGCCATTGACCTGCTCCTCGATCCAGCCCAACTGCGTGCTGGTGATCATGCGATCGATCTTGATCGCGTAGTGCTTGTTGTGGGTGCCGTAGTGGGCGTCGAACACCGGGACGCCGTCGATCTTGGCCTGGATCATCGGTTCGAGGTCCATTTCGATGAAGTCGCCCGGCTTGAACGACAGCAGTTGCTCCACCGTTGCCGGCGCGGTGCCCAGCTCGGCGACGAGGTCGACCTCGGCGCTCTGGATCTGGCTCTTCAGCAGGTTCACCCAACGGCGGTCGGGTTCCACGGCGTCGCCCTGGATGGTGCTGTAGAGCACGTCGCGGATCGGCTCCAGCGTGCTGTACGGCAGACAGAAGTGGACCGAGCCTGAGGTCTCGCCGATCTCGAGCGTGAACGCGGTGGCCACGACGATCTCGCTCGGCGTGGCGATGTTCGCGAACTGCGGCTGCATCTCCGAGCGCTGGTACTCGAGCTCAACCGGGTAGATGCCGGTCCAGGCCTTCTTGTATTCGGCGATGATGGTCTCGACGAGGCGATAGATCACGCGCAGCTCGGTCGGCGAGAAGTCGCGCCCCTCGATCCGCGTGTGGTACTTGCCGATGCCGCCGAACAAGGAGTCGATGACCGCAAACACCAGCGCCGGGTCGCAGACGATCAGCCCGCTGCCCCGCAGAGGCTTGATCGACACCAGGTTGAAGTTCGTCGGGACCACGATCTCGCGCAGGAAGGCGCTGAACTTCTGGACCTTGATGCCGCCGATCGCGACCTCGGGGCTCTTGCGGATCAGGTTGAACAGGCCGATCCGGATGTTGCGTGCAAAGCGCTCGTTGATGACCTCCATCGTCGGCATGCGGCCGCGGACGATGCGCTCCTGGCTGGAGATGTCGTAGGGGCGGACGCCCTCGGACTGGACGTCTTCGGTCTCGAGCTTCTGGCTCTCGCCGGTGATGCCCTGGAGCAGGGCATCGACTTCGTCCTGGGACAGGATCTGCTGGTTCATGGCCGTGTCGGCGCGGGGCGTTGCGGGCGCGGTCCGGTCACTGGATGATGAAGTTCGAGAAGTGCACGGCCAGCACCGGCAGCTCGGGCGCGGCCTTGGCCTTCTTGGCCTTGGGCTTCTTCTTGGACTTGGTGTCGTCCTCGGCTTCGTCGCTGGGCTTGGCCTCGGTGGCGGCATCGGCGCCGAGGCCGAAGTCCGCGTCGTCGAATTCCGCCCCGAGCACGCGCGAGGTGTCGAGCTTGATGCGCAACGCCAGTGCGAGCTTGCCTTCGCGGCTGGACAGTTCGTCGGCCTTGCGGTCGCCCAGCGCCAGCAGGATCTGGTTCCGCACCGCGGGCATGAAGTTCTTCAGCCGGTCGCCAGCCGCGACATCGCTCATCTCGAGCGTGATGCCGACCTGGGCGTAGCGCTCGACCTCGCGGTCGGCCAGGTTGACGGTGAACATCTCCAGCGGGGTGAAGGTCGGCACCGCCTTGGGGTCGAACTTCTTGGCGTCCTTGGCCTTGGCCGAACCCTTTCCCGAGCCGCCGTCTTCGCCGTCAGCGGATTCTTCGGCCTCGGCCTCGGCGGCGGCCTTGCTCTTCATCATCATGAAGGCGGCACCTCCGCCGCCCAGCACCAGCGCGGCGACAGCGGCGCCGATGATGATGAGCTTCTTGTTGCCCTTCTTGGGCGGGACGGCGTCGGCGGTGGCGGCAGCGGAAGACATGGGGAGGGGGCTCCTCGTCGAATTGCCACCATTGTTCGGTCGACGCGTCGCTGCCGATGCGGCGATGAAAGGCCGGAAAAGCCGTCAGATCGGGCTCAGGCCACCAGGTCGACGATGCCCCGCGACCGACGTGCCGGGGTCTCGCGGGTGTCGGCGCCGCCGGCGGCCGACGCGGTCCCCGGTTCGGAGCTGCCGGTTCTGCCATCGCGGCGGTCGCCCTGGGAGGCCGCCCCGCCGTCGTGTGGGCGAGTGGAGTCGCCCAGCTGGCTGCCGACGCTGCCACCGGCCCACGACAGGCCCTGGTCCTGAAGCTGCCGCGCCAGCTGGGGCAGGGCCTCGAGCAACTTCTCGCGGGTCAGCGAGTGTTCGGCCGCCAGAACCACCGACGCCTGGCTGCCCTCGAGCTGCAGCTGCACCGCCACGGGCCCGAGTTCGGCCGGGTGCAGCTGCAGCCGGGCGCTCTGCACCCCCTCGCGGATGAACATCTCCAGCTGTGCGCCCAACTGCGGCACGAACTGCGGGCTGGCGGGGTGCGCGGCCAGGCGGCCTTGCAGCACCGGAGGCTCAGCGGTGGCGGCTGGGTGAGTGGCTGGCGACGTCAGGGCCGGTACGGCCTGCTGCCATGGCGACGCCGCGCCGGCGGGCGCGGTGGCCGGGTTGTCGGCAACGGCTGGCGGCAGCCGGGTGGCGGTCGATTCCTCCAGCAGTTGTTGGACTCGACTGGCAAAGCGGCCGGTTGCGGCGGTTGCGGCAGTGGCGGTCGGGCTTTCGGTGACGGACCCCAGGGCGGGGGCGGTGGGACTCGGGGTCTGCCGCGCCGAAGCGCCCTCCACCGGTGGCGCCTTCGCCCGGTCGCCGACGGGCCGTCCGGCAGCGCCTGCTGCCGCCAAGGCCGTGCTGGCTGCGGACTGGGTCGCTGCGGGGGTGCCGGCCGAACCACGGTCCGGGTTGAAGGTCATGGTGTCGTCCGCCCCGGCAGTGGCCTCGCCGCTGGGCTCGACCGGCAGCGCTGTCGCACCCACTTCCGCAGCGCCCGCCGCCGTGGCCGGCAACGACCAGGCCTTGGGGCCCTCGGGCAGTGGGGCCGCCTCCGCAGGCGGCGCCAGCGTCGGGGAAGCCGGCGCTCCGGCCGCGGCCTCGTCGGCCCCGCGGGGCGCGCGGCGTTCGGAGTCCGATATCCGTCGGTCGCCCACGGTGGCGCTGGGCTCGGGAGCCTCTTGCGTCTGGTCGCGGGGTGAAGCCGAGGCGTTGCCGTCGGCAGGCTCGCCCGGCTTGGCGACGCGGTGGGGGGCGCGGGCCGTCGGCTCGGGTTCGCCCGCGCGTTCGTTCGTGCGTTCATTCGTGCGTTCATTCGTGCGTTCCCTCGGCAGCGCCGCGTCGGTCCGAACGGGCCGGTCGCTGCGGTCATCCGATCGCTGCTCGCGGGCCTGCTGCAGGCTGCGCTCGAAGCTCCGGTCAAGGCGGCGATCCAGGCGTGGGCGTTCGCCGGCGTCAGACCGATCGGCAACGCCTTGTGGGCGGGAGCTCAGCAGCGCGGGTGAGGACTGCGGGGTGTCGATGCGGGGGTTCATGGGCATCGCTTCGGTCGTCAGAAGGCAAAGCCAAGTGCCGGGCCTCCGCCACTGCCCGCGCCCGAAGACTCGCGGCGTTGCCAGAGCTGCTGCTGCGCCCATTCGTCGCTGCGCTTCTGCTCCTGCACGGCGGTCTTGCGTTCGGCCTCGCCAGCCCGCCGCTGGGCGAGCCTTTCGACCGCTGCGAGGCGAATCTCCAGCGCGAGCAGCGCTTCGCGCGCGGCCTCGGCCTGACGCGTGGTGCTGTCGATCTGCGCCTGCTGATAGGCCAGAGCCTGGTCGAGCTTGTCGTTGAAGTGCTGCTGCACGCGCAGCATCTCGATGCCACGCACGCCGGCACCTTGACGGATGAGCATCTCGTCGCGGTAGGCCGCCAACTGCTCGGCCTGTGCGCGAAGGCGTTCGCGCTGTTGCACGGCGCGGGAGAGCCGGGCTTGTGCTTCGTCGCGCTCGCGACCGATCTGTTCGGCCAGTGTGGCGAGTGCGGGCGGGGGCTGGGTCATGGGGTGGCTTCAGGGGTGGAGGTCACTGCGCAAGATGGCGCAATTGCCCGCACGACGATTCCATCGTCGCGCGTTCGTGCATGTCCTGCTGCAGCAGCGCCAGGATCTGCGGCTGCTGGCGGATGGCGGTGTCGAGATCGGCGTCCTGCCCTTGTTGATAGGCACCGAGCTGGATGAGGTCGCGAGCCCGGCTCAGCTTGGCCAGCCACTGGCGGATCCGCCGGGCCTGCTGCACCTGGTCGCGCGGGGCGACGTTGGTCATCACGCGCGACACGCTCTTCTCGACATCGATGGCCGGGTAGTGGCCGCTTTCGGCCAACTCGCGCGACAGCACGATGTGCCCGTCCAGGATGCCGCGCGCGGCGTCGGCGATCGGGTCCTGCGGGTCATCGCCCTCGGTGAGCACGGTGTAGAAGGCGGTGATCGAGCCGATGCCGTTGAGGCCGTTGCCGCTGCGTTCGACCAGCGCCGGCAGCTTGGCAAACACGCTGGGCGGGTAGCCCTTGGTGGCCGGTGGTTCGCCGATCGCCAGTGCGATCTCGCGCTGCGCCATCGCATAGCGGGTCAGGCTGTCCATCAGCAGCAAGACATGCTGGCCACGGTCGCGGAAGTGCTCGGCGATCGCCGTGGCGTAGCCGGCGCCCTGCAGCCGCATCAATGGCGGCGCGTCTGCGGGCGCCGCGACGACGACGCTGCGCTCGCGGCCGGCCTCGCCGAGGATGTCCTCGATGAACTCCTTGACTTCGCGGCCGCGTTCACCGATCAGCCCGACGACGATGACGTCGGCCCGCGTGTAGCGCGCCATCATGCCCAGCAGCACCGACTTGCCGACGCCGGTGCCCGCAAACAGGCCCAGTCGCTGGCCGCGGCCGACCGTGAGCAATGCGTTGATCGCCCGCACGCCGGTGTCCAGCGGCTGGCGCACCGGGTCGCGGTCCATTGCGTTGATCGGTCGACGCGCCATCGGCTCGGCGCGGACGTTCAGGACCGGACCGCCGCGGTCCAGCGGCTGCCCATGGGAGTCGACGACACGACCGAGCAGGCCATCGCCCATCGGCAGGTGCATGCCGCGGTCCTCGCTGCGCCGCCATGGGTGGTGCACGGGCGCGGCGAAGGCCAGCGGCAGCTGCGGCAGCGGACGTGGCACGACCCGTGCGCCGCTGGCCAGGCCATGGACCTCGCCGGTGGGCATCAGGAAGGCGCGGTCGCCATTGAAGCCCACGACTTCGGCAAGCACCGGCGCCTGGCCGTCGCCATGGATCTCGCAGACCGATCCGACCGGCACCCTCACACCGGCGGCCTCGAGCACCAGACCGGTGACTCGCAGCAGCGTGCCCTCGGTGTCCAGCGGCGGATCGTGACGGGTGCGCGCCTGGACGTCGTCGAGAAAGTGCTGCCAATGGCCAGCACGCCGTGCCAGGCGGTCGGGCAAGGCGAGCTGCGGCATCATGCGACGGCTCCTTCCGTGCCCGGCGGGGCGTCGCGCAGATCCGGGCCGGGATAGGCACGCTCGGCCGGGGCAGCGCCCAGGCTCGCGGCGGCCTGTGCCCAGCGGGTGGCGACCTGTGCATCGATGGTCCCGACATCGGACAGCAGCTTCACTCCACCGCGCGCCACGCCGGTGTCGGCGACCAGGCGGGCATGGCGGCCGCGCAGGGTTTCGCCGGCACCGTCTTCGATGAGCGGCAGGTCCGCCGGGTGTGCATGCACGACGACGTGGCGCGCCGAAAGCAGCACGGCGTTGACCGCATCGGTGGCGATCTGTGCGACGTGTCCGGGCTGTGTCGTCAGTTCGTGGCGCAGCACCTGGCGGGCCAGTTGCAAGGCGGTCCGCGTCACGGCTTCGGCCAGCTGGGCATCGAGCGCCCGAGTCTGTTCGTCGAAGGCATCGAGCAGGCTGCCGATCTGGGCGGTGGCCTGGGCGGCGAAACTCTGCTTGAAGCCTTCGAGCGCCGCCAGGCCGTCGCGGTAGCCGTTCTGGTAGCCCTCCTGCAACGCCTGCTGGCGCGCCTGGGCGACCCGGGCCAGCCACTCGCTGGAGTCCGGCTCGGCTGCGGCGGCGGGCGAGGCGGCCGCGTTGCCCGGCTCGTCCGCCGTGCCGGGCGTCTGACCGCCGAAGCTGCCCAGGTTCCAGGGGGCGGTGCTGCCGAGTTCCTCGCGCGGGATGAAGCGCTGGTAGGCGTTCGTCGGCGGCTTGGAGCCCTGGGGCGGCGGAACGTTGCGAAGGATGCTCATGGTCAGACGAAGGCCTCGTCACCGCCACTGGCGAGCACGATCTGGCCCTCGTCGACGAGCCGCCGCACGACCTTGAGCATCTCCTTCTGTTCGGACTCGACTTCCGAGAGCCGGACCGGACCCCGGGATTCGAGGTCCTCGCGCAGCGTCTCGGCGGCGCGGGTCGACATGTTGCGGAACACCTTCTCGCGCAGCGTTGGCGTCGCACCCTTCAGGGCGATCACCAGCGACTCGCTCTGAACCTCCTTCAACAGGGACTGGATGCCCTTGTCGTCGATCTTCTCGACGTCGTCGAAGGTGAACATGTTGTCCATGATCTTCTGCGCCAGCTCGTTGTCGGCTTCGCGCACGAAGTCCAGCACCGAGGTCTCGACCGCGCTGCCCAGCATGTTCAGGATCTCGGCCGCGGCCTTGACGCCGCCGAGGTTGGTCTTCTTGCTGCGGTCGCCGCCGGCGAGCACCTTGCTCATGACCTCGTTCAGGTCCTTCAGCGCTGCCGGCTGGATGCCGTCCAGCGTTGCGATGCGGACCATCACCTCGTTGCGCTGCCGCTCGGCGAAGTGCTTCAACACGTCGGCGCTCTGGTCGAACTCCAGGTGCACCAGGATCGCGGCGACGATCTGCGGGTGCTCGTTGCGCAGCAGCTCGGCCACCGAGCTCGGGTCCATCCACTTCAGGCTCTCGATCCCGGTGACGTCGCTGCCTTGCAGGATGCGGTCGATCAGCAGGTTGGCCTTGTCCTCGCCCAGGGCCTTGCGCAGCACGGCCTTGACGTACTCGTTGCTGTCGCTGACGAGCATGGACTCCTTGGCGGCCAGGGCCTCGAAGCTGTCGAGCACGCTCTCCACGCGCTCCTTGGACACCGCCTTCATCTTGGCAATGCACTCGCCCAGGCGCTGCACCTCCTTGGGCGCGAGGTGCTTGAAGACCTCGGCGGCCTCTTCCTCGCCCAGGCTCATCAGCAGGATGGCGGCGTCTTCGACGCCTTGGTCTTCGTTCTTGCTTGGCATAGGGGTGGGGAATCCGGTCGGTTCGGGTTTCTGCGGCGACGGTGCTCAGCCGACTTCGCCGCTGACCCATCCGCGAACGATGTTGGCGACTGCGGCCGGGTTCTCCTTGGCCATGGCGCGGACTGCCTCGAGCTTCTGGTTGACGGCCGGTGCGGCCAATGCCCGGCCACCCGGGCCGCCGAGCAGCGGCTGCCCATCGGCCCCCGGCAAGGCGTTTTCGTTGTCGACCACGGTCGACAGCTGGCTGCCCTTTTCAGGCACCGGCGGCGGAGGCGGCGTGACCATGGCCTTGACGGCCGGACGCACCAGCACCATCACCGCGATCAGGCCGACCAGGGCCAGCGCGAGCGGCGCCGCGGCGGTCTTCATCAGGTCCACCAGCCAGGGTTGCTGCCACATCGGCACCGGCTCGGCCGGAGGCTGCGGCTCGCTGCGGAACGGGGCGTTGATCAGCTTGACCTGGTCGCCACGCTCGCTGTCGAAGCCGATGCCCTGCTGCACCAGTGCGGTGAGCTGCTCGATCTCCTTGTCGCTGTAGGGCGTGGTCGTGGTCTTGCCCTTGGCGTCGGTGCTGACCTTGTGGTTCAGCACCACCGCAGCCGACAGCCGCTTGACGTTGCCGACGGCGTTGCGGGTGACGGTGACGGTCTTGTCGACTTCGAAGCGGGTGTTCTGCTCGCGTCGGCTGCTGTTGCCGCCACCGCCGGCCCCTGCGCCTTGCAGTGGCTGGGCCTGGCCCTGGATCGGAGCCGCTGCAGGAGCCGGCGGCTGGTTGGTGGCCGCGCCGGGCACACCGGCGGGCACCGCCGGGCCAGGCTCGCTCGATTCCTGGCTGCTCGACTCGCGCACGGCGGCGCTGGCCTGCGCGCCCTGGTTCGGCGCGTGGGTCTCGGCGGTCGACATCACCTGGGCGAAGTCGATCTCCGCGGTGACGCTGGCGCGCACGTTGTCGCGTCCCACCACCGGCTCCAGCAGGGCCAGCACGCGCTTGGCGTGGCCTTGTTCGATGTCGCGGCGGTACTGGAGCTGGGCTGAATCAAGGCCCTCGATGCTGTCGGCCCCTTCGCCGGTCAGCAGCGCGCCGGTGGAGTCGATCACGCTGACGGCCTTGCGGTTCATTTCCGGAACGCTGGACGCGACCAGGTGCACGATGCCGGCGAGCTGGGCGCGGTCCAGCGTGTGGCCAGGGTGCAGGTTCAGCACGATCGACGCGCTGGGCTTCTGCTGCTCGCGGAAGAACCCATTCTGGTTCGGCAGCGCCAGGTGCACGCGGGCGCTCTGCACGGCGCTGATCTGCTGGATGGTGCGGGTCAGCTCGCCCTGCAACGCGCGCTGCACGTTCATGCGTTCCTGTCCCTGGGTCTGGCCGAAGGTCTGCTTGTCTAACAGCTCGAAGCCTGGGCCGGTGGCCGGGCCGACCCCACCGCCGTTGGCCGGCAGTCCGGCTGCGGCGAGCTTCATGCGCAGTTCGTGCACGCGGCTGGACGGCACCATGACCGTGCTGCTGCCATCGGCGATCCGGTAGGGCACGTTCATCTGCGCCAGCCGCTCGATGACCTGGCCGCCGTCCTTTTCGGACAGGTTCGGGAACAGCACGCGGTAGTCCGATCCCTGGCTGCTCATGGCCAGCACGGCGACCACGGCGATCAGCGCCGCCACGCCGGCCAGCGCCATGAACTGCGTCTTGCCGGGCAGGGCGCTCCAGCGGCCCAGGACGCCAGGCTGGCCCGCCACCGGGGGCTGGCCATTGGGGCCGATCGGTGCAAGCGGGCTGTTGGCGACGGGAGCGAGAGCGGTATCCATGGGCAGGATTCTTCGGCCGCAGCGCCGTGGACAGCGCCCGGAACAGGCCGCGATTGCCCCTTTACTTCGGCGCCCCGCGGCCGAGCGGTGTTCCTACAGTTCGCTCCCATGAACGTCACCCTAAAGCCCTTCGACTTCCAGGCCGCGGTCGCCCGCGCCGGCTTGCGGCCGGACGGCATGCCGCGCAACGACGCCGCCCAAGGGGTCGGCGGCACCAGTTTTGCCGGCGCGATGCAGCAGGCGCTGAAGACGGTGAGTGCTCAGCAGACCGAGAGCTCGCGTCTGCAGCGCGAGGTGACGCTGGGCAACCCCAACGTCAGCCTGGAGCAGGCCGTGATCGCCGGCCAGAAGGCCCAGATCGGCTTCCAGGCCGCGATCCAGGTCCGCAACCGGCTGCTGTCGGCCTACACCGACATCATGAACATGCAGGTCTGAGCGGCTCGCCTCGCCCACGACGCCCACCTCGAGGCTGCAGATTCGGCTCGGCCGGAGAAGGCCACTCGACACCCGGCGTTCGAACGGGCCCAAGACGGCCAGACACTCCGCGAAGGACGGTACTGACGCGAGGCGCGGACGCGATCGCTCGACATGCGCTTGTGCAGATCTTCCTGTCGACAAATAGCCCTTGGGCGAGTGGAGCGCAACGGCTGCCTTGCGATCGCCACGCTCAGGCTCGGGTTCATGGTTGCGTCATCCACTCTGCGTTGAATGATGGGCTTGCGAGGCATTTGCTTGTGTCCGCAAAGCCTACCGACATTCGACTTTCCCAGGAGCCCAACATGCCGCAACCCCGTCCGCTGGCCGGCGCCTGGCGCAGCCGCGCCTGCGCCGCCGCCGTGCTGCTGACCCTCGGCGCCGTGCCGTCGCTGATGCCCATGGCCGCTGCCGAGCCCGGGCTCGTCGAGCTGCCCGCCGGCCCGCCCCGCCTGATGAACCAGCCCTTCCTCCAGAACCCCACGGCCGACAGCGTGCGTGTGGTCTGGCACACCAGCTTCCCTGGCGTGCGCCACGAGCTGATCTGGGGTCAAGGCCGCGAGCGACTGCGCGCGGCGGCGCGCAGCGAACGCATGCAGCGCATGCTTGAGGACCCGAGCACGCGGTCGCCCGCCGTGTCGCCCGTGCCCACCGAGGTGGTCGCGCGCCCTGTGTGGCGCCACGAGGCCGTGGCCACGGGTCTGCAGGCTGATCGCCGCGTGCCCTACCGCGTGCGCAGCATCGCCGCCGATGGCAGCGTGCACATCAGCCCGGAGTACACCTTGCAGCCGCTGCCCAGTGCGGGTCGGCCGGTGCGCATCCTGCTCACTTCCGATCAGCAGAACCGTTATGGCTTTCCGGCCGCGATGCAGAAGGTCGAGGAGATCTTCGGCAGCGTCGATGCGGTGTTCTTTGCGGGCGACTACGTGGACAACCCGCGCCAGGCCTCGGAGTGGTTCGACCGCTTCGACCCCGCCTGGCGCAACACGCCGGGCGCGCCCGGAACGCGGCCGTTCCCGAACACGAGGCCGGCATTCTTTCCTTCGTTGCAAGGCACCTACGGCCAGCTGTTTCCTGAGTTCCCGTGGCGCGGAGGCGCGGTGTTGCAGCACGCGGCGAAGTTCGGGGTCATCGGCAACCACGAGCAGCCGGGCCGACATCGCCCCAACGCCCGAATCGCAGTCAACAACGGCAACTCGGTGGCCACCATCGGCTACATGGACAACGACCCTCAGCCGCGCTGGTATGCCCAGATGCGCTACGAGGCGGTCAAGGCCACCGTCAACCCGAGCAACGACCCCGTCGTGCGCGAGCAGTGGATCCGCGACAACTCGCACGACTGGGAGGTGTTTCGCCAGATGTGGAGCCACCCCGAAGGCCCCGAGGGCGAGCAGTACTATTTCAAGCGTTATGGAGACGTTGCGGTCCTGGCGCTCAACGTTTCGCGCATCTGGCGCACCTGGACCGTGCGCAATCAGGACCGCGGCAAGTTCACGGAGTTCACGAGCGAAAACCGAAATCCCGACGAATGGGGCTTCGGCGACTTCCACTTCGAGCGCTTCGAGCGCGGCTCGCCGCAGTTCGACTGGCTGCGCGGCGTGCTGGCGAGCCCCGAGTTCCGCAGCGCGAAGTACCGTGTCGTCGTGGCCCACCACACGGTGGCCGGGCTTGGCGACAACGCCGCGCCGGCACATGCCGACAACGTGATGCTGCTCGACCTCGATGCCGGTGGCGGCGCGGTGGACACGCGCACCGTGCGCCTGGTGGGCGACGCCGCGGCACGGGCCGCCACTTTCAAGACCGAGGTCCAGCCGCTGTTGCCGCAGGTCGTGCGCGTGCGCTACGAATACCCGCTCAACGAGGACATCTGGAAGAACGACGTCGAACCGCTGCTTATAGAGGCCGGCGTGCAACTGGTACACATCGGCCATTCCCATGTCTACAGCCACGTGCGCTCGCCGGTCGCGCCGGGCCTGAACTACCTGGAGACCTCGTCGGCCGGCAACACCTTCGGCGCCTTCTGGACGCAGGCCAACGGCACACCGTGGCGCAACGGGCTGCGCGGCGGCGGGACCGGGCTCTTTGCGGCGGGCAGCCCGTGGAACGTCGCCAACTACCCGCGCACCGACGACCCGCACATCCGGGTGCCGCAGTTCCCCACGCTCGCCAACCCAATGCAGCTATGGGCGGGCGAGCCGCTGCCGGTGCCTTTCGTCTCCAGCAACGACATCAGTACGTTCAGCGTGCTCGACACCGGCATCGGCGCAGTGCGCAGCTTCGCGATCGACCTGCGCAACCCGTCGGCTGCGGCGATCGAGTTCGACCGCATTCCCCTGTTCACGCCCCAGCACGTGCCGGCGCTGCGCCGTGCGCGCTAAGCGCGCCGGCCGACGAACCCACTCGACCCGACCCAAGCCCTGAGGAACCCCGAATGAACATCATGTTTTCCCCTCCTGCCTCGACACGCCGGGGCCCCGTGCTGGCGCTGTCCCTGACGCTGGCTGCCATGCTCGGCACGGCCGCGCTGCCGGCCAGCGCGCAGACCCCGACGCTGCGCTTCGACCCCGGCGCCGCGGCACTCGTGCCCGGCCAGTTGCTCACGCTTGAGATCGTGCTCGCCGACCGGCCCGACGCAGTCCCGGTCGGTTTCTTCGACCTCGACATCGTCTTCAACCCTGCGGTGCTCCGGTTCGAAGGTCTGGCACCAAGCAGCGCGCTCGGCGACATCGCCGCGGGGCAGGCGGTCAATGCGAGCCTGCCGCCCGACCTCCTGAACGGACTGCTCAATCTCTCGGTGCTCTCGCTGCTGCCCGATCTGGCGATGCAGGCCGCGAGCCCGGTGCTGGGGCAGCTTCGCTTCGGTGCGATCGGCCTGGGCGATGGCGAGGTGAGCTTCGGCTTCACGGCGCTCGAGGGGTTGGACGGCACGGCCATCGGCCATGAGCGCCTGGACGCCGCGGTTTCGGTGGTTCCCGAGCCCGGGGCGGCCTGGCTGCTCGCGGCCGGCCTGCTGGCCTTGGCGGCTTTGCGGCGCACGCCAACGGCCTGACTGCGGCCGGGTCGCCGGGGCGGGTCAACCCCACCCGGGTGCGGCCAAGCGCGTGACCATGGGCCATGGGTGGGCGCCCGATAGCGGCGGATTCGAGCTCAGCGGGCCGGATAGCCCTTCATGCTGCCCTCGCGGCTGCAGATGCGGCCACGGCCGGAGATGCCAACGTCGACGCGCAGGCGTTCGCCGCGTGCGGTGGTGAACGTCGCCCCGCCGGTCGTGGCGCGGCCATCGGGGCGCAGCACGGCGGCCCTGCCTTCGGTCATCGCCACCGAAGGCACCTGCGATCCGCCGATACGGTGCACTTGGCAGGCTGAGCGCACCGGCGCCACCTCGTCGCCGCAGCCGCAACCGGATTTGCGTGACACCGTGTAGCACCAGCGGCCCGCCAAAGCGGCAGTGACAGTCCAGTGATGGTCCTGGCCCTTTTCGGCCGCGTTCATTCGCGCTTGGTTCAAGTCGGCCAGCAGCGTCTCCGCGCCCGCCTTCAGGCGCCCCCGGTCCAGCGCGCCGGCAAAGCTCGGAATGGCGACGGCGGCGAGGATGGCGATGAGTGTGATCGCGATCACGAGTTCGAACAGTGTCAGGCCGCGCTCGACCTAGCCTCGTGGCCAGGATCGGACGCCGGCCCGCTCGGGCCGCAGAGGAGGTCTGGCCGCCACTGCAGGACTTCCAGCAGCGAGGCGTCGGCCCTTGGCTGACGACGCCTTCGCGCACTTCGAGCGTCATCACCAGGCAGTCGCGGTCGCTGGCCTGCGGGCCATCGGCGCGGGCGCGGGCGACGGCGCGCCAGTGCTCGGGCCCCTGCACCTCGAGGCTGATCTCATGCCAGCCTTGGGCCGGGCGGCGAACAGCGCCGGGCAGCCCGGAGATGTCGAGCGCGTTCAGGCCCGAATCGGCGTGGTGGCGCGCCTGCGCGACCTGGATCGCCAGCAGCGCCTCCATTGCATCGGCACGCCGGCTCTTGGTCAGCGGACTGTGCAGCGCCGGCAGCGCAGCGGCTGCCAGGATCCCGGCCACAGCGGTCGTGGTCGCGACCTCGACCAGCTTGAAGCCGCGGCGCGGCTGGCGGTCCGGCGACGGGCGGTTGGTGATCACGAGCCGTACCGCCTTTGGCTGCGCTGGGCCTGGTCGAGCCAGCGCTGGAGCAGCGGCTCGGCGTTGCCGCGGGCCAGCGCCTGGATCCCCTCGACTGCATGGAGCTGTCCCAGCACGCTGCCGCAGCGGCCCGGCTCTTCTGCTTGTGTACACCTTAACGGTGACTGCTGTGGAGTGCGTCAAGCTGACCGACGACACGGTTCCTGGAGGTCCTACGCGCGACGATGACACAGTGCGAGACTTGTTCAAGAAAATGCTGATGTCTGGGCGTTCTGGGGTGATACCGGTGATGCCAACGCCGGTCATTACCGAGTTGGCACGCGACCTGCGATGGAGGCATGGCATTACGTGCAAGCCGATGGACCGATTGCACATAGCGACGGCCATGGCGATGAAGAGCTCCCACTTCTTTACGACAGACGACAAGCTGGGGCAGCAGAATGTTGCAAAGATCAACGCCCTCGGTCTTGCTGTATGCAGAGCAAACTCAGTCTCCGAAATGCTGCCAGATCGGTATCGGCAGCTTACGCTCGAAGGATCAAAGCATGCCAAACGACAAGGCGCCGCCACCCAAGGCCGCAGGGAAGGCCAAAGGTGGCTGAGAAGCCGGCCTGCATCCAAAGGCAGGTTCAAGCGCTTCGGACGCTGTATCCCACCGTAGTTCTGCCTTTGTTTTGCCGTGTTCGGGGTACAGTCGGGAAGGAAAAAAGTGCGTTTGAAAAGCCTATCCTCCCGACTTCCAGAAGCGGGGCTTGATCCGCTGGCTGATGGACCGGCGCAAGCGGTAGGCCGGGCCCGTCAACGCGCCGCCTGTTGCGGTGAGCGCTAGGTCTGAGTACCTATCGATCCAAGGCAGTGTCGACCGTTCTGTAGGCCGAACGTACACAGCCGACCACTCAGTGGGTGTGGTAGTTCGGAGTCCAGCGGCGTGTCGCGCCAATGCCCACATAATCATTCGTCACTTGGCGACTCATCGCGGCGAAGCCGAGTTAATGACGCCGCGCCTGCCTGTCTTTACTTACGCATGAGGGTTCGAAATGGCCAGTCGAGTGGTGTTGATCCCGTTTAAGACCGAACACAGCGCTGAGCATCTTGCCGCTACGCGCGGCGGCGAAATCGAATCGGAATATCTGCAGCAACTCAACTCACTTGAGCCGCTAAAGAACGATCCGGCGATGAAGCCGATCTACCAAAATTATATGTCGATGCTGAACAATCGCCGAAATGAACTGACGGGCTGGCGAAAGATCGCGCGCGACGACGTCGTCTGCGCTGACAGCCCTACGCTTTTCAACGCCTTGAGTAAGTTGCAGGACCCGGAAGACACTCTTTACATCCGCGGCCACTGTGACCCCGGTGGGACCGCACTTGAATCATCCGATCACAAGGAACAAGCGACGGTGGCTCAAGTGGTCTACATCCTGAAGAACAAATTGAAGTTCAACTTCAGTGGCAAGGTCAAGATATTTGCATGTCACTCCGCCCTCGATTCCATAACCCAGGGGTCTTTTGCATATCAACTCGCGGAAGAAATGCGAGATGCGAATTGGCAATCCTGCACCTTCTATGGCTATGACCAGGCCATGAAAACATACCCTCAGGGCGGCCACAAACGGGCAGCCGATGGAAAGCGTGCAAAGGAAGCGCGCTGTCGGATTCCGCTCTAGACCGACACGTTACGCCGACCTCTGCAGGCTTGAGTGGCCCGACGACCCGCCGCCTACGCCCGAGGAACTTGCCTCACTGCGCGATGCACAGCGCGAGTTCTGGGCAAAGATCCCGCCGCCGATCTACGACACGCGCGTCATTCATTACCCCGAGCCCAAACTCGACTGGGACTAACTTAGGCGTTTGTGGCGCCAAGCACATACTTCCCCTGATTTACCTATGAAAAATGGTGACGCGAGACCGCCTGAACATGCAGGTGTAACGGTCCGACCTTGGTGCGGCCGGTCTTCAGGCCACCTTCAGCCTTGGGCCCAGACCCGCCAGCCGACCACGGCCCAGCAGGCCACGGCCAGCAGCAGCGTCAGGCCGACCGCGGCGCTGCCCAGGTCCTTGGCGCGGCCCAGCAACTCGCGGTTTTCGAGGCTGACGGCATCGGCCAGGGCTTCGATGGCCGAGTTCAGCAACTCGACGATCCAGACCGCAAGCACCGAGCCGACGAGCAGCAGCTTGTGCATCGCGCCAGGCACCAGCAGCAGCGCGACTAGGATCAGCGGCACACCGACCACCAGCTCCTGGCGGAACGCCGCCTCGTGGCGGAACGCTGCGGCCAGGCCCTGCGCGGTGTAGCGGGAGGCCTTGACCAGGCGGAGCAGACCCCCGCGGGACTTCATGGCGTGCGGGGGCGGGTTCATCGCGTGTCGACCAGCGGGCCCAGTTGGAGTTCGACCTGGAAGCCGGTGTCCGTGGCCGGCAGGCGCAGCCAGCCCCCGTGGGCGCGGGCGACGCGGTCGGCCAGCATCAGGCCCAGGCCGGTGTGGCCTTCGTAGTCCTGGTCCGCCAGCGCGGCAGCGAGCTCGTCGCGACGTGCCGCATTCACGCCCGGGCCATCGTCGTGCAGGCGCAGGCACTGGGGCTGAGGCTGATCGATCACGATGCGGTGCGCGCCGTGTCGCTCGGCGTTGTCGAGCAGGTTGGCCAGCGCGGCGGCCAGCAGGTCCGGGTCGGCCCGGACGGTCAGATCGCCGACAAACGCGACCTTCAGACCGGGTACCGGCAGCCGGCGGACAAGCGATTCGGCATCGAGCTCCTGTATCTCGGGCGTGACGCCGGTGCGGAACAGCCCGATCAGCGCCGCGACCACTCGCTGCAAGCGCGCTGCTGCCTCGCGGATGCGGGTCAGGCGCGGTTGCAGTTCGACGGGTGCCTGCTGCAAGGCGACTGCAAGCTGGGCGTCGATACCGGCCAGCGGCGTGCGCAGCGCGTGAGCGGCATGGGCACTGAAGGCGCGTTCGGCCGCGATGCGCTGCTGCAGGCGCTGGCCCAGGCCCCCGAGCGCGTCGTGCATCGGCGCCAGTTCTGCTCGCTGCGCCGGCCCGAGCGCGGGCATTGCCGCTGCAGGGTCGTGGCTGAGAAGCCGCTCCGACAAGCGCTGCAAGGGCTGCAGCTCGTGACGCACGCGGTAGCGCAGCCAGATCTGGCCCAGGCCACCGATGGCCAGCGCCGCCAGCACCGCGGTCAGGCCCACCTCGGCCTGCGCTTCGACCCGCTCACGGCGCGTCTGGGCCACGTACAGCCAGCGCCCGCCTTCTTCGAGCGCCAGGCCGTAGGTGCGCCATTCGGGGCTGTCGCTGAAGCCCGCGGTCGGACGTGGCACCAAAGGCTCGGCGGGGGCAAGGGCCGATCGCAGCAGCACCGTGCCGTCCGCGGCGATGAGCTGCCAGCCGTAGCGGTCGCGCTCGGGGTGGATCGCCCCCAACGGCGGCCGGGGCGCCGGCGACGGCGCCGCCAGCGGCAGCACCGAGTGCAGCGCTTCGGCCGACGCGACCAGGGTGTCGTCGAGCAACTCCTCGACCTCATAGCGCGCCGCCAACCACACCGCCAGTGCGACCGCCATGCTCCAGACCAGCGACCAACCCATCAGCGTGCGACCCAGCCGGGTCTGGATCGATGGCGGTGGTGGTGGCGCGGCCGGCGTCGTGCTCTCGGGTCGAGCCGCCGGGGCGATGCCGACGGACGGGTGGTCGACGTCGCTGCCGTTCACATCAGCTCCAGCCGGTAACCCAGGTTGCGCACGGTCTCGACCACGCCGCGGCCGAGCTTGCGGCGCAGCGCCGAGACATGGACCTTGAGCGCGTTGCTCGCCAGCTCGGTGTCGAAGCCGAGCACCAGGCGTTCGAGGTCTGACTTCGGAACGGTGCGGCCGGCGCGCAGCAGCAGCGCCTCGAGCACCGCCCACTCGCGGCCGGTGAGCTCCACGCGCTGCTTGTCGACGTAGGCCGCGCGCGCCGCAAGATCGGCCTCGACACCTCCGGCCAGCGCCATCCGTGTCCCGGACCCGCCAGCGCTGCGGCGACCGACGGCGCGCAGGCGTGCAGCCAGCTCTTCGGGGGCAAAGGGCTTGACCAGGTAGTCGTCGGCGCCACTGTCCAGGCCTCGCACGCGATCTTCGACCCGGTCGCGCGCGGTCAGCAGAAGGGCCGGCGTGTGCTCGCCCAGGCCACGGCGGTGGCGCAGCCACTGCACGCCCGAACCGTCGGGCAGCATCCAGTCCACCAGCCAGGCGTCGAAGGGCTCACCGCGGTAGGCCTCGGTGTCGCGAAGCATTCGGCACCAGTCCACCACATGCCCGGCATTGCGAAGCCAGCTCGCCAGCCCTTCGCCGAGCAGCTCGTCGTCCTCGATCAGCAGCAGTCGCATGGTCTTGTCATCGCCCGTGGTGGACCTTACCACCCGGCCCTGGCGCGCATCTTCAGGTGCGCTTCAGTCGCGCGGTCGAGCATCGCTGCCCGATGAGTCCCGACCTCGAAGTCCCCCGCGCGAACGTCCCGCGCCAGCCGACGACGGTACCCACGACGCTGCCGCGACCGCATCGCTTCGAGATCGTGTTGCCGGCCGAGGTGCTGATCGTCCTCGCGGCGCTGTTCCTGACGCTCGCGGCCAATGTCGACTTTTTCCGCGCCGCTCTGCGCGGACGCACGGCGACGGATCCGGCGACCTGGGGCTGGCTGCTCGCACTGGCGGTGGCCGTGACCGCGGTCCACACGCTGCTGATGGCACTGGTCGCACCGAGGCGGCTGGTGCGGCCGGTCGCGGCGGTCCTGATCGTCGTCGCCGCGGCGGGCAGCTACTTCGTGCACAGCTTCGGCGTCGTGCTCGATCCGGCGATGCTGCGCAACGTGCTGCACACCGATCTGCATGAAACGCGCGAGTTGCTGAATCCGACGCTGGCGGTGCACCTGCTGCTGTATGCGGTGCTGCCACTGGGCGTGTTGTGGTTCGTGCGGATGCCCACGTGCTCGTGGCGCCAGGCCATCGTGCGCCGCGTCGGGTTGGTCGGCGTGTCGCTGCTGGCCTTGGTGGGCAGCGTGATGGCGGTGTTCCAGCCGCTGGCGGCCTTCACGCGCAATCACCACGAGGTGCGTTATCTGATCACGCCCGCCAGCCTCGTCTATTCCACCGGCCGGGCGCTGGTGGGCGATGCCCGCGCGGCCGTGACGACACGCAAGACCCTGGGCGCCGACGCCCGCCCCGGCGCCGGATGGGCGGCGCGCGAGCGGCCGTTGGTGGTGCTGCTGGTCGTCGGCGAAACCGCGCGCGCTGCCAACTGGGGCCTGAACGGCTATGCCCGGCAGACGACGCCGCGTCTGGCCGCCACGGCCGGGTTGTTGAACTTTGCCGACGTGCAGGCCTGCGGCACCAGCACCGAGGTCTCGCTGCCCTGCATGTTCTCGGCCCAGGGCCGCCGACACTACGACGAGGACGCGATCCGCGGCAGCGAGTCGGTGCTGCACCTGCTGGCCCGCGCCGGCGTGGCCGTTCACTGGCGAGACAACCAGAGCGGCTGCAAAGGCGTTTGCGACGGCCTGCCCGGCGACACCGTCGCGGTGCTGAACCCCCCTGGCCTGTGCGGGGGCGGCGGCTGCCAGGACGAAGGCCTGATGGTCGATCTGGACCGGCGGCTGGCCGGTGTCGCTGCCGGGCCGAGGCAGGCCGCGCACCTGTGGGTGCTGCACCAGATCGGCAACCACGGCCCGGCCTACGCGAAGCGCTACCCGGCAGCGTACCGTCGCTTCGAGCCCACCTGTGACAGCGACGATCTTCAACGCTGCACACGCGAGCAGATCGTCAACGCCTACGACAACGCGCTGCTGTACACCGACCATCTGCTGGCCACCGCGATCGAGCGCCTGCGGGCGCAGGCCGACCGCGTCGATGTCGCGCTGGTCTACGTGTCGGACCACGGCGAGTCGCTGGGCGAATCGGGCCTGTACCTGCACGGCATGCCCTGGGCCCTGGCACCCAAGGTGCAGACGCAGGTGCCGATGGTGCTGTGGCTGTCCGACAGCCTGTATAAGGCACAAGGCCTGGCCGCGGACTGCCTGGCTGCCCGCGCCAGGCAGCCGGCCCGCCACGACCACCTGTTCCACACCCTTCTGGGCCTGCTTGACGTTCGGACGGCCTTGTACGAACCCGCAATGGACCTCGCCGCCGACTGCCGCGGCGCGCCGCCTTGATGCGCTGGCGTGGCGACCTGGGCGTTGCCGCGCTGACGCTGGGACTGCTGCTGGGCTGGGAACTGGCCGGGCTCGACTTGCCGCTGTCGGCCGTGTTCGGCGACGGGTTCGGTTTTGCCTGGCGCGACAACGTCTGGACCCGCAGCGTGCTGCACGACGGAGCGCGCTGGCTGGCCGCGGCGGTGCTCTTGCTGCTGGTCGTGGCGGCGCTTCGACCCCGCCGCCTGGGCTGGCAGGACCCGGCCCGGCGCGCCCATGCCTTGGCCCTGGGTATGGTGCTGGCCTGTCTGCTGCTGGTGCCGACGATCAAGCAGTTCACCACCAGCAGCTGCCCTTACGAACTGCAGGCCTTTCGGTGGCACGGTGGCCTACGTGCCGCACTGGATGCTTGGGGTCGTCGATGGCGGGCCGGGGCATTGCTTTCCTTCGGGCCACGCCGTCACGGCGCTGTGCTTCTTCGGTGTCTACTTCGGTTGGCGCCGGCAATGGCCGGTGGCTGCACGCAGTGCGCTGGCCCTGACGCTGCTGGCAGCCGCTGTTCTTGGCGCGACGCAACTCGTGCGCGGGGCGCACTTTGCCAGCCATACGTTGTGGTCGGCCTGGTTGTGCGGGTCGGCCTGCGCCGTGATGGACGCCGTGTGGCGCCTCAGGGGGAGGGCGCCGCTTCAGCAGGCGGGGTAACCCGCAACGCTCCCTCCGGGGCTGCAGATGCGGCTGCGCCCGCCGCTGGGGGTGTCCACGCGCAGCTTCTCGCTGCGCGCCGTGGCCAGCGTGGCGCCGCCCGGCTGGGCGCGGCCCTCGGGCTCGAACACGATGGCCCGCAACTCCAGCACCGCCACGGCGGGATGCTGCTCGCCGCCCACGCGGTGCAGGCGCTCGCCCGGACAGGCCGGTGCACCGGCTGCGCACCCGCAGTCAGGTCGCGTGGCGATCGCGTAGCACCAGCGGCCGGCCGCCGCGGCGTCGCCGGTCCAGTGCAGGGCAAGGCCACGTTCGGCGGACTTCAGGCGCGCTTCGGTCAGGTCGGCCAGCAGGGTCTCGGCGGTCGACTTCAGCCGGCCACGGTCCATCGCGGCAGAGAAGGAGGGCACGGCGACCGCGGCCAGCACCGCCAGCACGACCAGCACGATGCTCAGCTCGAGCAGCGTCACGCCCCGGGGGGCGGTGGATCTCGCCGGGCCGGCCATGGCCTGGCTCAGCGGTTCCAGCAACGTGGGCTCGGACCTTGGGTCACGAAACCCTGACGGACCTCGAGCGTCAGCACGAGGCACTCGCGGTCGCTGGCCTGCGGGCCATCGGCCCGCGCGCGCGCCAGCGCACGCCAGTGTTCAGGACCTTCGACCTGAAGGCTGATCTCGTACCAGCCCTGGTTCGACTGGCGGCCCGTGCCGGGCAGGCCCGCGATGTCCAGCGCGTACAGGCCGCTGTCGGCGTGGTGACGGGCCTGCGCGCTCTGCACCGCGAGCAGGGCCTCGACGGCGTCGGCGCGTCGGGTCTTGGCCAGCGGACTGTGCAGTGCCGGCAGGGCGGCGGCGGCCAGGATCCCGGCCACGGCGGTTGTCGTCGCGACCTCGACCATCGTGAAGCCGCGGCGGCGCCGACGGTCCGCCAGCATGCGACCGGTGCTCACGACCCGTACCGCCGTTGACTGCGCTGGGCCTGGTCGAGCCAGCGCTGGAGCAGCGGCTCGGCGTTGCCACGGGCCAGCGTCCACGCGCAACCCATGCGCAGACCCGGGCTGGCGCGGTCGCCGCGGTCGCTGGCGGTGCCGACGCAGCTCACGTGCTGCAGGCTCAGCGAGGCGCTGAAGTGGGTGTGGGCGTCGAGTTCGATGTGGGCCAGGCCGATCTCGGTGCCCGGCTGCAGCGGTGGCAGGTCTCCCGGCAGCCACAGCGCGCAGCCTCCGAGGCTGACGTCGAGCAGGCGCAGCGCCAGGGCCATCTCCGGCAGCGAGGGGTGACGAAAGCGTGCCATCGGCAATGCCGCTTCCGACGTCCTCACGCGGTAGCTGCCGCGGCGCTGGAAGCGCCACACCTCACGTGGCAGCGGGGCCTGCACGGCACTCGCGCCATGGCCATGCACCAGCACGAAGCCGCCGAGGTCGAACTGGAGCTTGATGTTCTGGAGGTACGCCACCGCGGTCGCTTCGTCGAGCGCGAGCACGCGGGCCAACGCCGGCGAGCGTTCGTCGGCCTCCAGGCTCAGGGTTCCGCGTTGCTCGTCGACGGCCCAGACACGGGTCGAAAACGAGGTTCCGTCCGGAGCGCTGACCGAGACGGCAGCGCTCTGATCGCGCAACTGGCGCAGCAGGGTCAGCCGCTCGCGGGCGTGGTCGATCCGGAACTCGTCCAGCCGCGCCAGCGCTTGGGGGCTGCCGGCGGGGCCGAGGTCGGCGGGGCGGGTGTCAGCGAACATGGCCGGGTCCAAGGAGCGTGGCGTATCGGGTCAGTGCAGCACACGCGGGCGGGCGGCCGGCGTGTGGTCCAGGTCGACAAGCCAGGGCTCGGCCAGTTGGCGAATCTCGGCATCGTTGACCAGGATGCGTTGCATCAGGCGGGACTTGAGCTTGGAAGCCTCGGCCGCATGCGCTTGAAGCTCCAGGTGGCCGTCCAGGCCCATGGCCGCGCTTTCGGTGGCGCTGTCCTCGATCTCGACGGCATGGTTCTTGAGCTGGCTGATCAGCAGCACGCAGGCGCCCTCGAGCTTGACGACCTCGTCCCAGTTGCCGGCGCGGGCGGCGTCCAGCATCGATGCGCTGGCGCGCTCGATGGCTTCGTAGTAGTGCAGCAGTTGCGGGTGGAGCGAGGCGTTCATCGCGGCGGGGGTCGGCACAGGCGTGGATCGGGTGGGTTGGGGCGCGCGGGGAGCGGTTGGGCTCAACGGCGCACCTGCGGCGCGATGGCCTTCCAGGCGTCAGCCAGGGGCTGGATCAGGCGCAGCACTTCGGCCAGCGCGTCGTCATCGTTGCGAAGGTTGGCCACCGTCAGCCGCATGCCCAGGTAGGCGTACAGGTCGTCGAGATCCTGGGCCAGCGAGCCGCCGGCCTTGAGGTCGAGTCCGGCGCGCAGTCCTTCCTCGAGGATGCGCACTGCGCGCTGGATCGCGTTGCCCTTTTGCTGCGTGCTGCCGGTCGCCAGTGCGCCACGCGCCTCGGCGATCGCTTCGGCAAAGCCGTTGAACAGCATCGTCACAAGGCCGTGCGGGTCGGCCGTCGCGGCCTGGGTGTCGACCCCGACCTGGCGGTAGAGGTGGCTCAGTCCGGCACGTTGACCGTGGCGGGGGCTGGCAAAGGCGCTGCTGAACATGGCGGGTTGCAGTCTGTCGTGGTCCTGCTCCCGTTATCGGCCTCCTGGCGGTGGGTCTTGAGTCAGAGCCGGCACCGCAATCGAGGGCCTGTTCGACCCTTGCCCGGCTTCAGTTCTGCTGCGGCCGGTTCATGGCCGCAACCTGCTGGTTGACGTAGCTCGACAAGGCGTTGAGCCTGGACAGGTTGGTGTCCATCGCCGTGTACTGCTGGACCAGCCGGGCGCGAAAGCGCTCGACCCGGTCCTCCAGCCGCTGCTGGTTCTCGCCTGACCGGGTGATCTGCGTGCGCAGGCCTTCGGTGCGCTGGGTCAGCGAGCCGTCGACACCGAGCACCTGGGTGGCCAGCTGGCTGTAGCGGCGTGCGAAGCCGTCGTTGCCCGGCGTGCCGACATCGCTGTTGGCCAGTGCCAGACGCAGTGCCGGCAGGTCGCGCATCGCGTTGTCGAGCTTGCCGGCGTTGACCGTCAGCCCGCCGTCGCGCTGCAGCTCGAGACCGATGTCGGACAGCCGCGAGAACGCCGGCGTGGCTCCGGACGGTGTGTTGATCACCGCACGCAGCTGCGACATCAGGCCGTTGACGGTGCTGTCGCCCTGCAAGGGGCCGCGGGCCTTGGAGGAGGCGTCGTACTTGGTCTGGTCGGCGATCTGCTTGGCAAGGTTGCTGTAGGCCTCGGCGAAGTCGCGCACGGCCTTGCCGATCTCCTCGCGGTCGGCTGCCACGGCCACGTCCACCGGCTGTGCGGTGATGTTGCGCAGGCGCAGCGTCATGCCTTCGATGGTGCCGCTCAGCTCATTGGTCGCCGAGCGGACGGCGATGCCGTTGACAGTCGCCTGGGCATCGGAAGCGGCCTGGCTGCGGACCATGCTGCCCGGAGCATTGGCCGGGTCGTAGACGAAGGCCGACAGGCCGGTCGCGTTGTTCGGCGTGCCGTCATCGTCGGCGGCAGTGACTCGGAATGCGTTGAGTTCGCCCGTCAGGGAGGAACGCAGCGCCAGACGAACGCCGGACGCGTCGGTGACCAGCGACGCCGTGACCCCGGCATTGGCCGCGTTGATCTTGTCGCGCAGCGTCTGGATCGAGTCCCCGGCCGAGACGCTGACGTTGACCGGAGTCGTCCCCGACTTGGCGGTGAACACGTTGCCGGCCCAGCCACCGACGGCCAGCGTCAGCGTGCCGCTGCCGACGAGGGCCCCGGAGTCCGAGAACGTCGCCGTGCTGGCGGCGGTCTGGCCGCTGGCCAGTGCGCTCACGCTGACGGCATAGTTGCCCGGGGCGGCCGTGCTGCCGCCTACGACGGCGACCGCGGCGTCGTTGCTGCTGGTCGCCTTGGAACCTTGCCAGAGACTGGTCCCGGTGAGCTTGTTGGCGCTGTCCTGCAGCGCCGCGAACAAGCTCTGCAAACGCCCCAGCGACGAGACCTGGGTTTGCAGCTTGCCCACGTCGCGCTGCATCTGTTCGATCGGACGGCGTTCGATCGCCACCAGCTGGCTGACCATGCTGTTGATGTCGATGCCGCTGCCGATGCCCAGTGAGGTGATGGCGGCCATGGTGGCTCCCGGTGTGTGCGGTGGAACAAGTCGCTCGAAAAAGGCAAAAGGGCCCGGACGGCGGCGTCAACCGCCCCCATGGAGACCCTTATCGGTCCCGCCGGCGCCGACTTGAGCGGTGCGCAGGCCAGTGGCCAGGTTCGCCAGCGTCAGTTGCGCAGCAGCGACATCACCTGCTGCGGCAGCTGGTTGGCCTGCGCCACCATCGCGTTGCCGGCCTGCTGCAGGATCTGGGCACGCGACAGGTTCGCCGATTCGGCGGCGTAGTCGGCGTCCATGATGCGGCCGCGGGCTGCGGTCTGGTTCTCGGCCGCGACCATCAGGTTGCTGACCACGTTGTCGAAGCGGTTCTGCACCGCACCGAAGGTGGCGCGCTGGCTGTTGACGGCATTGATCGCGGCGTCGAGCGCGGTGATCGCGGCCACGGCGGCGGTGCCGTCGGTGCCGGAGATCGCGGTCGTCGGCGCCGTGCCGACGGCGGTGCCGAAGGCGGTCGTGATCGAGGCGTTGGCGGTCCAGTCGAAGGCTGCGACCGAGATTTGGTCGAGCGTGGCGCTGGTGTTGGCGCCGACCTGGAACGTGCTGTTGACGGTCGTGGCCAGGATGTTGATGCCGTTGAACTGCGTACCACCGAGCGTCCGCGAGGCTTCCGCGGCGAGCTGGAGGTACTCGTTGTTCAGGCTGGTGCGGTCGGCACTGGTGTTGGTGCCGTTGGCCGATTGCACCGCCAGCTCGCGCATCCGCTGCAGCATGCTGCCGACGCGGCCCAGCGCGCCTTCGCCGACTTGCGCCATCGAGATGCCGTCGTTGGCATTGCGCATCGCGACATTCATGCCTCGGGCCTGGGAGTTCATCCGCTCGGCGATGGCCAGGCCGGCGGCGTCGTCCTTGGCGCTGTTGACACGCAAGCCCGATGACAGGCGCTGCATCGACGTCGCGAGCGTGGCCTGGCTCGAGCTGAGGTTGCGCTGGGCGTTCAGCGAGACGAGGTTGGTGTTGATGGTCTGCGGCATGAAGGGCTCCTGGTGGATTCGGCAGTCGGTTCGGGGGTGCGATTCGAACCGCCGGGGACCGAAACGCTGGCCGCCAGTGTCTGCCCGGCTGCCGAGCGGCACTCGGTGGATAAAGCCGGCAAATTGCCGTCAGTTCGTTGCCGAAGTGGTGAGCCGGCCCTTTGCGCCTGACCCAAGAAAAACGGCCCCGAAGGGCCGTTTGGTGTCGATGGCGAGCGTTCGCGTGCTCAGCCCTTCTTGGCCCAGGCGCTGCACCAGCCCGGACCGGCGACCTGCTTCTGCCCGAACAGCGGGCAGCCGCCCCAGGCGTCGGCCGCCTTGCCCTGGTACAGGGCGCAGTTGTTGCACTTCTGATCGTTGGTGTGCTTGGGGAACTTCTTCTTGTCGACCTTGGTGGTGTCGTGCATGTAGCCCAGGTTCACGGCCAGGGGGTCTTTCTCGTCGAGCTTGGCCTGGGCCTGCGCGGCGGTGGTGACGACGGCGCCACAGGCCGCGACCTGGAGCATGAAGACGCGACGGTTGGTACTGGACATTTTTTTCCTCGACAGGGTTGACAACAATGGCTGGACAACAAGCACGACCCGACCGCGGCAGACGGTGACGACCGGTCAGGTCTGGCGACTTAACGGATCAGGCGGCGGGTGCGGCGACAACGCCGAGGCAATTGTTGCAGCGACCCAGTCCACGCAGCCGCGGGTCGGGTTTGCCGTCGCCGGTCTTGAAGTTGGCGTGGCACTTGATGCACACGTACATCTTCGAGCTCGACATCATCGGCTTGACGCCGGGTTCGGCGTGGGGTCGGGCGGCGGTGTATTCCGCCTGGGTCTGGCGCAGCTTGACGCCGGTGGAAGGATCGACGCTGGGGAGCGGACGGCGAGTCGTCATGGCGTGATGAATTCCCTCTGAAGGGCCCCGAAGAGCGGGCAACCGCCTATTTTCGCCGATTTGCGGCACCGCCGCACTCCGGGGGATCATGGGGATGCCCCGGGGCCCGTCAGTGCAGGGTCGGTCCGGGTGGTTCACCGCCGCGATCACCCTCGCGTCGGCCCTTGTCGCCGGGTCGGCCGCGCCCGAAACTTTCGGGTCGCAGCACATTGCCCTCTCGTGTCACCGGCGGCGTGCCGGCACGCCGGGCACGGTCGATGACAGCCTGGGCTTCGCGCCGCGCGGCTTCGGGGTCCTCCTGGCCGGTTCCTCGAAGGGTGGCGCTGGGGGCCCGGCTGCGCTGGCGCCAGGACTGCCAGGCCGTGCGCAGTTGCTGCTGGCGCCTGGAGCCGATCAGCATCCAGACCGCCATCCCCAGGCAGGCCAGCAGAACCAGGGCAGCGAGGATCTGGCCCGCCAACGTGTTTTGGGCAGCGCCGGAGTTCATGGTCGGCAATGTATCGCTGCGCTGCGCGTCATGGGGTTGAAACCGGAGGAGAAGTTGTGTGTTTGTCGGCGTCCGCATCGACCGCTCCGCGGCACGGCGTCGACCCAAAACCGGGCAATCGGGCCTCGCAGACGATGCCGCCGGTGCTGTTCTCGCTCCAGTGGACTTCGCCGCCAAGCTGGCGCACCCGTTTGCGGATGCCGCCCAGACCCAGGCCATGGGCCCAGGCCTCGGGAGCACAACCCAGACCGTCGTCGGCAACCTTGAGGGTCAGTGTGCCCTGTTCCAGCCGCAGATCCACCGACACCTGTGCCGCATGACCATGGAACAGCGCGTTGCTGACCAGTTCCCGGAGCACCCGAGTCAAGGCCGACCATTGCACCACCGTCAGCGTCAGTTCGTGGTCGGCCAGGAAACGCCAGTCCAGCGTCGCCCTGGCGGCCGCCAGGCGCTGGGTGATGTCGGCCTTCCACTCGGCAGCGGCGTGCGACAGCCGGTGTTCGGTCACCGCCAGGCCGCGGGTCAGGGTCTTCAGGTCCTGCAGGGTGTGGCGGATGTAGTCCTCGAGCTCGGGTGTCGGGGCCTGATACATCAGGGTCAGCAGCCGGGCGCCGATGTCATCGTGCAGGTCCTGGGCGATGCGCACCCGCTCCTCGGTGCGTCCCCGTTCGACCGCAGCGTCGTAGGCGACGGCGCGGCGCAGCTGCTCGAGGATGCGGTCGGCCAGTCGAGCGTCGTCGGGCGTGAACACCCGCCGGCCGCGCTGGGCGTAGCGCAGCTCCAGGGCCGTGTCTGCCGCTTGCGAGTCGCCCGGCCCGCGGGCCAGCGGCACGAGCAGCGTCGCGCCCGCCCGTTGCACCCGGCACTCGGACAGCGCGACCGGTTGGACTTCAACCTCCATCGGGTCGAAGACCTCGCGAAGCAACTCCCGCAGGTGTTGCGGGTAGCGCCGCGGCTCGGCCTGCACCTGCCGGGCGACCCGGTATAGGCGTTCGAACAGGCGTTCGACCGACAGTGCGCGTTCGCCGGCCAGCCGTGCCAGCAGCCATTGCCTCAAGCCGGCATACAAGGCCAGCGCCGCGAACACGGCCAATGCCAGGGAGGTGAAGGGCCCCAGCGCAAACAGCGCGACGAACAGCAGGTCCAGCGACGTCGCCACGGCGCTGATCCCGGCCAGCATCGCGAACTCGCGCAACAACTGGCGTGACCTTGCCAGCAGCGGCGTCACCAGCAGCATGGCCAGCAGCAGCGAGTGCCAGGCCACCGGGACGACCAAGGCCAGGGCGCTGCTCGCGCGTGCCGCGATGCCCTCGGCCGAACCCGGTCCCGAAGCAGCCGCCGCGACCCCCCCGGCCAGGGCGACGGCCAGTGTTGCCAGGACCCCGAAGACCAGCGCAACCGCGACCAGTCGGCGCAGCATCAGGGCGTTCGGGTCGCGCTGCGCGCCCCAGCTCTGGTGGGCCCGCCCGGCAGCGGCCAGCGCCAGCGCGAGCAGCAGGGCCTGCATGCCAAAGAAGCCCGGTACCGCACCAGAGGCCAGGATCCAGCTGGCCCCGGCCGCCACGCCAAGCCAGACGCCGGCGACCCACAGCCGCTGCTGTGGCAATCGTCGCGGGTGCTGACCCAAGGTCTGCACCAGGAGCGCCGCGGCGGCCAGCTCGGCGATCGCGATGACCGGCAAGGCCTGGGCCAGCACGCCGTGGGCCGGCGACAGTCCGGGCAGCGCCGCGACCGCAAGGCCCACGACCTGGGCCGCCTGGCTCCAGGCCAGCAGCAGGTACAAGGCATTGCGCTGGTGGGGCCGGGCCAACCAGACGGCGCTGGCCATCAAGTACAGCAGCAGTGCCGCGGCGACCAGAGGCCAGAAGACGATGCCCAGGCCCTGCCAACCACGGGCGCCGACCTGCCGAGTGCTGTGCAGGCCATCGGCATGCACAAAGGACACCCATCCGGACGACGACAGCAACGCCGCCGTCTTGACCTGTGCCTCGATGGTCCGACGGGCGTTGGAGGTATCGCTGTACCAGCGGGTCAGCGGCTGGTTCAGCCATGCGGCGTCGACGATCCGTGCCTTGTCGAGCGGCGGCTCGGCGACACCTGGCGGCAGCGAGCCTTGCAGCTGGAATCCCACCACATCCGATCCGATGGCCGTGCCGGCGGCGGCGGGATCGAGCATCGGCTGCAAGGCCAGGCTGCGGGCGAGCACGAAGATGCCGACACACCCGAGCAGGGCAAACGCGGCCAGCGCGCGCAACCGCCATGTCAGCGACAGTGTCCTCGAGCCTGTGGGGCCTTCGTTCCAGCCCAGCCCTCGCAGCCAGGACCAGGGTCCCGGTTCGGCTGCGGCCGGGCGCTCGGGCATCGGGTGCCGCCGGGATCAGCGCTCGCTCAGACCAGGCCCGACTTGCTGGCCAGTACGGCGGCCTCGGCCCGACTGCTGACGTTGAGCTTCTTGTAGATCGACTTGATGTGGTCGTTGACCGTGAACCACTTGATGCCCATCAGGCTGGAGATCTCCTTGATGGTGAACCCCTTGCTCAGGTAGGTGAGCACTTCGCTTTCACGAGGGGTCAGCCGTTCGTGCTCGGGCGTCCGTTCGATTGCCACCGGCCCCGACTTGCCGCCGCTGTGGGCAAAGCCGCCACTGGTGGTGGTCGAAAAGCCGCTGTCCGGCGCCTGGCCGTCGCCAGGCGCGCCGCGGTGGCGGAAATGGGTGAGCAGCCGCCGGGCGATCGCGGGCGACAGCGGGGGCTGACCGCGCACGATCTTCTGCAGCTCCTCGACCAGGACCTCGAAACGGTCTTCCTTCAGCAGGTAGCCGTCAGCGCCATGCTGCAACGCCGGGAACAGATGGTCATCGTCGGAGTACAGCGTGGTGACGATCTTCGTGGCCGGGTACTGCACCAGCTCGGCCAGCAGATCCAGCCCATTGCCGTCGGGCAGTTCGAGATCGACGAGGATCAGCTTGAACGGATCGACTCCATGCAGACCCTGGGCGCCGCCCGCGAGCTGGATCTGGCGCCGCGCGGATTCGAGGTCGCCGGCTTCGGTGATGTGGTGGGCATCGCTGAAGCTCTCGCGGACCACGCGGCACAGGAAGCTGCGTGCGACCGGGTTGTCTTCGAGGATCAGCACCTTCACAGGCATGGACCGGCCCCTCCTGAGGGTCTTGGACTGCCGCACGGTGTGCGGTCGCCGCGACGGGAATCGCCGGGCAACCCGCCACCGGGCGGTCAGCCGACGATGCTAGCGCGTTGCCTTGTCGGTTCGCCCTCCGTCGGGAGGGGGGCTGTCACCTCTCGTCGGGATGACGCAGCACCAGCTTGCCCCGCACCTCGCGCCCGGCCATCCGGCGGTAGGCCTCCTTGACCTCGGCCACGGGCAGCACGGCATCGAGCACCGGCTTGACCTTGCCCTCGGCGTACCAACCCAGCAACTGCGCCAGGCCGCTGGCAAAGGCGCGCGGCTCGCGCTTGACGAAGTCGCCCCAGAACACGCCCACCACCGACGCCCCCTTCAGCAAGGCCAGGTTCCAGGGCAAGGCCGGGATGGCGCCGCCGGCAAAGCCGATGACGAGGTAGCGGCCCCGCCAGGCGATGGACCGGAACGCCGCTTCGGCCCACTCACCGCCGACCGGGTCGTAGACCACGTCGGGCCCCTTGCCGTCGGTCAGCGCCTTCAGCGACTCGCGCAGCTTGCCGTCGCTGTAGTTCACCGTGGCGTCTGCACCAAGCTCCGTCAGGAAAGCGCATTTCGCGTCGCTGCCGGCTGCCGCAATGACCCGGGCCCCCATCGCCTTGGCGATCTGCACCGCGGCGCTGCCCACCCCGCCCGCAGCACCCAGAACCAGCACCGTTTCACCGGCCTTCAACTGGGCCCGGTCGACCAGGGCATGGTGCGAGGTGCCATACGTGAAGGCAAAGGCCGCCGCGTCCTCGAACGGCATGCCGGCCGGCAGCGGCAGGACCTGCATCGCATTGACCACGGCGTGGCTGCCGAAGCCGCCGGTGCCTGCCAGCGCGGCCACGGCATCTCCGACCTTGACGTGGCGGACGCCTTCGCCGACCGCCTGCACCACGCCGGCGAACTCCGATCCGGGTACGAAGGGCAGCGCGGGCTTGAACTGGTACTTGCCTTCGACGATCAACAGGTCGGGGAAGTTCAGGCTGGCGGCGCGGACCGCCACCAGCACCTCGCCGGGGCCCGGCTGCGGGGTCGGCGCCTCGCGCCACTGCAGCGCGGAAACGCCGTCCAGGGTCTCGCAGAACCAGCCGTGCATGGGGATCTCCAGTGGTGAATGTCGGTGGTGTGGGGACTGGGTGTCGGCTACTGCTCGGCCGCGCTCAGCAGGACCGGTACGCGACGGCTTTGGCCGGATCGCCAGACACTGAGCGTGACCGTCTCGCCTACGGCGCGACGCTCAAGCTGGTTGAGCAGGTCGTCTAGGTCAGACACCGGATCGTCGCCGATGGCGGTGATCACGTCGCCGGGCACGATCTCGCCTCGGTTGCCATTGCGGCGGAACGGCTGCAGGCCGGCCCGTCCGGCCGGGCCGCTGGCCGCCACCTGGACCAGCACCACACCTCTTGGGAGGTTCAGCGCCCGTTGCAGCGAGCTCGGCCCGGCCGCGATGCCCAGCGCCGGCCGAACGAATCGACCGTCGCGGATCAGCCGCGGCACGATGCGGTTGACCTCGTCGGCCGGGATCGCGAAGCCGATGCCGGCCGACGAGCCGCTGGTGCTGGCGATCTGGGTGTTGACGCCGATCAGCCGACCGGCGGAGTCGATCAGCGGCCCGCCGGAATTGCCCGGGTTGATCGCGGCATCGGTCTGGATCACGCCGCGGATCGTGCGCTGGTTGAACGACTCGATCTCGCGGCCCAGGGCGCTGATGATGCCGATGGTCAGCGTCTGGTCGAGACCGAAAGGGTTGCCGATGGCGTAGACCCGCTGGCCGACCTGAAGGTCCCGGCTGCTGCCCAGCGGGATCGGCAGCAGCCTGTCGCGCGGCAGGTCGATGCGCAGCACCGCGAGGTCGCGGTCCGGAAAGCTGCCGACCAGCGTGGCATCGAGCGATGTCTGGTCCGCCAGCGTCACGCGTGCGCCATTGGCGCCCTGGATCACGTGGAAGTTGGTGACGATGTGGCCGGACCCGTCCCAGACGAAACCCGTGCCCGTGCCGCGTGGGACCTGCTGCACGTTCATCGAGAACAGGTCGCGCTGGACGCCCAGCGCGGTGATGTGCACGACCGAAGGGGACAGCCGCTTGAAGAGGTCGATGTTCGCCAGCTCGTCGGCGGCCAAGGCGCCGCGCGCCGTGACGGCACGCGGTGCGGCATCGCGGTTGCCACTGGCGCCACTGCTCGCGATGCCGAACACCGCCGCCACGACCAGGATAAGGGCCGTGACGCCGAGGAGCAAGGGATTGAATGCGGGGTGGGAGGCTCTCATGGCGACGCGGGTCAGGCTCGGGCCCTGATTCTGCCGATCTGTGGACGGTGCCGGTCGGCGCCTGACCCCGACAAGCCGATGTGAGGTCAGTCGAGGGCGACCCGGTGACCGAGGCGATGCGACAGCCCGCCTGCCGCCGTGCGCAGGGCCAGGGCCGCCGGTGAGGACCAGGTCGCGGCGAGTCGGGTCGCGTGGTCGAGCACCGTGATGACCACGGCCGGCTCGTTGGCGTGGTCCAGGACCGCGGCGCTGAAGGCGTTGACCCCGGGGATCGGTGCTCCGACCGCGCGGGTCAGGCCGTGACGGCGCACCTCGGCGGTGATGCGCAGGATCTCGTTGCGGTCCGGCAGCGCCAGCGCCGCCGGTGTCGCGCCGGCGGAGTCGGCCATCGTCGCGGGCCGAAGCCGGTGCAGGGGCAGGGCGCCGACGAAGGCCCGGCCGGTGGCGGTGCCGGTCAGCGACATGACGCTGCCGACCCGCAGTGCCAGGTGCAGCGGCTCGCGCGCCTCGAAAAGGCGCACCACGGTCGGACCCAGATTGCCCCAGACCGCAAGCGCCACCGCGTGCCCGGTCCGCTCGGCCAGGGCCTGCGCGACCGGCTCGGCGGCGCGCAGCGGGTCGAGCTGATGCAGCGCCGCAAGCCCGATGTGCAGCGCAGACGGGCCGAGCGCGTAGTCGCTGCTGCCGGTGCGCTGCTCCACCAGTCCCAGTCGCGCCAGGCTCACCAGCTGCGGGTGCGCGCGTGATGGGCTCAGGCCGGCGCGCTCCGCCAGGTCCTTCAGCGCCAGCGGGCGGCGGGCGGCCGCCAGCGCCAGCAGCAGTCCGCCCGCGGCTTCCACCGATTGAACCGAGCGCTGGGTTGGAGCCGCGGGATCGGAAGTGTCGTGGGTGTCTTGGGTGGGGCTGCGGCGGGTCACAGGCTCAAGTTTGCAAAGAACGAACGCATTTGACAACTGTGGATTGCGGTCAAACAATCGCCACTCCACCCTCCCGTCCCCAACGACCAAGACATGACCAAGGCCTTCGCCAGCCAGGCCGACCTTGCCGACAAGCAGGTCAGCTTCACGCAGATCTCCGAGCACGCCTGGGCCTACACCGCCGAGGGCGACCCGAACACCGGCGTCGTGATCGGCGACGACGCGGTCCTGGTCGCCGACACGCAAGCCACGCCGGCGATGGCCGCCGACGTCATCCGCCGCATCCGCAGCGTGACCGACAAGCCGATCCGCTGGGTCGTCCTGACCCACTACCACGCAGTGCGCGTGCTCGGCGCCAGCGCCTATGGCGCCGGGAACATCGTCGCCAGCGAAGACACGCGTGACCTGATCGTCGAGCGCGGTGAGGCCGACAAGGCCAGCGAGATCGGCCGGTTTCCGCGCCTGTTCCGCAACGTCGAGAGCGTTCCCGCGGGGATGACCTGGCCGACGGTGACGTTTCGCGGTCAGATGACCCTCTGGCTGGGTGGGCTGGAGGTGCAGTTGCTGCAACTGGGCCGGGGGCACACCAAGGGCGACACCGTGGTCTGGCTTCCGGGCGAGCGCGCGATGCTGGCGGGCGACCTGGTCGAGTTCGATGCTACGCCCTATGCCGGCGACGCCTACTTCAGCGACTGGCCACAGACCTTGGCGCGCCTTGCTGCCCTTGATCCGCTGGCCCTGGTGCCCGGGCGCGGCGCGGCCCTGATCGGCCGCGAGCGCGTGCAGGCCGGACTTGAGGGCACACGCGCCTTCGTCGCCGACCTGTATGCCAGCGTACAGGCCGGCGTGGCGGCGGGCCACGACCTGAAGTCCGTTTACCGCCAGGCCTGCAACACGCTGCGCCCGAAGTACGGGCACTGGGTGATCTTCGACCACTGCATGCCCTTCGACGTCACCCGTGCCTACGACGAAGCGACGCAGTACCGCGACCCGCGGGTCTGGACCGCCGAGCGCGACCGCGACATGTGGGCCAGCCTGGAGTCCTGAGCGCGACGGCGGCGGGGAGGGACAAGCGCGTTGACTCCGGACACGACAACGGATCCTGCCTGGGCCCGCGACGCGGCGGGCATCCAGCAGCACGTCTTTGCGTATCGGCGAAGCGTCGACCAGGACCTGGCCGAGCGTGGCCGGCCGGCGCGCCGCCCGGTGGTCGTGGTCGGCGCGGGTCCGGTGGGTCTGAGCCTGGCCATCGATCTCGCGCAGCGCGGGCAAGCGGTTGTGGTGCTGGACAACGACAACCGACTCTCGAGCGGATCGCGCGCGATCTGCTTTGCCAAGCGCACGCTCGAGATCTGGGACCGTCTTGGTGTCGGCGACGCGATGTGCGCCAAGGGCGTGGGCTGGAACCGAGGTCGGGTGTTCTTCGGCCGCGACGAGGTCTATGCATTCGACCTGCTGCCTGAGCCTGGGCACGAGCGACCCGCCTTCATCAACCTGCAGCAGTTCTACGCCGAGGCCTGGCTGGTGCGACGGGCGCTCGAGCTGCCTGCTCTGGAGATCCGCTGGTGCAACACGGTCGATTCGGTCGCCGAGCAGCCCTCGGGGGTGCGGCTCGGCATCACCACGCCGGAAGGCCGATACGAGCTCGATGCCGATTGGCTGGTCGCCTGCGACGGCTCGAGGTCCCCGATCCGCGCGATCCTGGGGCTGCAAGCGCAAGGCCAGGTCTTCCGTGACCGATTCCTGATCGCCGATGTGCGCATTGCCGATGCGGCGTTTCCGGCCGAACGCTGGTTCTGGTTCGACCCGCCTTTCCACCCTGGCTACAGCGTGTTGCTGCATCGCCAGCCCGACGATGTCTGGCGCATCGACTTCCAACTCGGCTGGGACGCCGACCCCGAAGTGGAACGCCAGCCCGATGCGATCCGCCCGCGGGTGCAGGCCATGCTGCTCATGGCGCTGGGACGCGAGCTGCCGTTCGAGTTGGAGTGGGCCAGCGTCTACACCTTCGCGTGCCAGCGCATGGAGCGCTTCCGGCACGGCCGGGTGCTGTTTGCGGGCGATGCGGCGCACGGTGTGTCGCCGTTCGGCGCGAGGGGCGCCAACTCCGGCGTCCAGGATGCCGACAACCTGGCCTGGAAGCTGGCCGCCGTGCTGCGTGGGGATGCGCCCGATGCCTTGATCGACAGCTACGCCAGCGAGCGCGAAGCGGCGGCCGACGAGAACATCCTGAACTCGACCCGTTCGACCGACTTCATCACGCCCAAGAGCGAGATCTCGCGCCTGTTCCGCGACGCCACACTGGCCCTGGCCCGCGACCATGCCTTTGCGCGTCGGCTGGTCAACAGCGGCCGCCTGTCGCTGCCGAGCACGCATGGCGATTCGCCCTTGAACACGCCCGATGAGCCCGGAGACGGGTTTTCCGGCGGCTCCGGACCCGGCGCCCCGTGCGTCGACGCCCCGCTGGCCGGTCCGGGAGCGCCGTGGTTGCTGCGTCGCACCTCGGTGCAAGGCTTCACGCTGCTGTCCTTCGGGGCCGATGCTGCGGCGTGGGCCGTTGAAGGGCTGGAGGTGGTCGAACTGCCAGCCAGCGGCCCGGCGGCCGAGCGCCATGACGCCAGGCCCGGCACGGCCGTGCTGCTGCGGCCGGACCAGCATGTCTGCGCCCGGTGGCGGCGGCCCACAGCCGCGGCCGTGCGCCGAGCGATGTTGCGGGCACTGGGTCGGCCGGCGTTGATCGATTGAACGAGGCCCATCGAATGACGCTGAACACGGCCGCCAACCTGTGGAACGCCGACGCGTTCTATGAGGCCCTGATCGAGACCCACCGCGGCCTCAGCACGGAGCAGAGCCACGCGCTGAACGCGCGCCTGGTGCTGCTGCTGGCCAATCACATCGGCGAGCGCGATGCGCTGGTCCAGGCCCTGGCGGCGGCACGTGCCGCTGGGGTGCCTACCCAGGAACCGAAACCATGACCTCCACCTCCGACCTGCGCTACCAGAGCGGCTTCGGCAACCAGTTCGCAACCGAAGCCGTGCCGGGCGCGCTGCCACAGGGCCGCAACAGCCCGCAGGTGGCGCCGCTGGCGCTGTATGCCGAACTCGTCTCAGGCAGTGCGTTCACCGCCCCCCGGCACCAGAACCAGCGCAGCTGGTTGTACCGGCGTCAGCCGTCGGTCGTGACGGGCGCCTACCGGCCCTACGAACAGCGGCATTGGCTCGGCGGTGCCGCGCAAGGGCTGGCCATCCCGCCCGATCCGCTGCGCTGGGGGCCGGTGGCCGTGCCGGACGCGGCGCAGGACTTCGTGGACGGCCTGCGCACCGTGGTCGTCAGCGGCGACCCCGAGGCACAGACCGGCGTGTCGGCGCATCTCTACCTGGCCAACCGCTCGATGCAGCGCCGGGCACTGGTCAACGCCGACGGCGAGATGCTGCTCGTGCCGCAGGAGGGTGAGCTGACGATCACCACCGAGATGGGCGTGCTGGCCGTCCGGCCTGGCGAGATCGCACTGCTGCCGCGTGGCGTGGCCTTCAGCGTCGCGGTTGCCGGCCCGTCGCGTGGCTATGTCTGCGAGAACTTCGGCGCCGCGTTCCGCCTGCCCGAGCTCGGGCCCATCGGTTCCAACGGCCTGGCCAACCCGCGCGACTTCCTGGCGCCGGTCGCGGCCTTCGACGCCGAGCAGGATGCCAGTTGGGAGCTCCTGCGTCGCTTTGGCGGGCAGCTCTGGCAAACCGGGCAGCCACGCACGCCGTTCGACGTCGTGGCCTGGCACGGCAACCTCGCGCCGCTGAAGTACGACACCGCCAACTTCATGGTCATCGGCTCGATCAGCTTCGACCATCCGGATCCGTCGATCTTCACCGTGCTGACCAGTCCGAGCGACACCCCGGGCACGGCAAACTGCGACTTCGTGATCTTTCCGCCGCGCTGGATGGTGGCCGAAGACACCTTCCGACCGCCCTGGTACCACCGCAACCTGATGAGCGAGTTCATGGGCCTCGTGCAGGGTCAGTACGACGCCAAGCCCGAGGGCTTCCGGCCCGGCGGCATGAGCCTGCACAACTGCATGGTGCCGCACGGCCCGGATGCCGAGGCCTTCGACAAGGCCAGCCGCGCGCCACTGGCGCCGCACAAGCTCGACAACACGCTGGCCTTCATGTTCGAGAGCCGCTGGCGCTTCAAGCCGACGGCCTGGGCGATGAACGAAAGCGGCGCGCTCGACATCGCCTATGCCGGCTGCTGGGCGTCGCTGAACGATCACTTCCGTGGCTGAAGGGGTCGATCGCGCCCGCTTGCTGGCCGAGGTGGAGCGCATCGCGTACGAAGCCGGCGCGCTGATCCTCGAGGTCTACGGGTCGGCCTTCGCGGTCGAGCACAAGGACGACCGCAGCCCGGTGACGCTGGCCGACCGGCGGGCCGAGGACCACATCGTCCCGGCATTGCAGGCGCTGCTGCCCGGTGTGCCCGTGGTCGCCGAAGAGGCGGTGTCCGACGGCCATGCACCGGATGTCTCGGGCGGACGGTTCTGGCTCGTCGATCCCCTGGACGGCACGCGCGAGTTCGTGCGCCGCAACGGGGAGTTCACCGTCAACATCGCACTCGTCGAGGCGGGCGAACCGGTGCTGGGCGTCATCTGGGCCCCCGCGCTGTCGCGCCTGTTCAGCGGCCTGATCGGGCAGGGCGCGTGGGGAGAGGACGCAGGTCCGGCATCACGGCGCGCCTTGGACGGTCGCGCGGTACCGGCGAAAGGCGCGACCGTTGCCAGCAGCCGGTCGCATGGGCTCGGCGCCAGCGAGGTGCAGCGATGGCTGCCGGGCCACCTGATCGTCGAGACACGGCCCGTCGGATCGTCGCTCAAGTTCGGGCTGCTGGCCGCGGGCGAGGCCGACATCTACCCGCGGCCGGGTCGGACGATGGAATGGGACACCGCGGCCGGCCAGGCCTTGCTGACCGCGGCCGGGGGCTGTGTGCTCGATCTGGCCAGCGGCCTGCCGCTGGGCTGTGGCAAGCGGGGTTTCGAGAACCCGGGTTTTGTCGCCCTCGGGAGGCGCCCCCTCGCTGCCTAGAATCCGGGCCTTCGCCGCCTGCGCGCGGCCTTGCAGGACGAACCCATGCCCGCTCAACGTCGCGCCGATCCGGACGCCGCCTCCCCGGCGGATGCCGCTGCTTCCGCGGAGCGTGCATCGCCGCTGCGGGTGCTGAAGAAGTACCCCAACCGTCGCCTCTACGACACGCGCACCAGCAGCTACATCACCTTGGCCGATGTCAAGCAGATGGTGCTGGCCGGCGAGGACTTCGAGGTCCGCGACGCCAAGACCAGCGAGGACCTGACACGCAGCATCCTGCTACAGATCATCCTGGAGGAAGAGTCCGCCGGTGCGCCCATGTTCAGCACCCCGATGCTGGCCCAGATCATCCGCATCTACGGCCAGGCCATGCAGGGCGTGATGGGTTCGATGCTCGAGCAGAACATGAAGCTGTTCGCCGACATGCAGAGCCAGATGTTCGAGCGCGGTGGCAAGGGCCTGGGCACCGAAGCCTTTGCGCCGCTGATGGCCGGCCAGGCGCCGCTGATGCAGCAATGGATGGAGCGCTACGTCGAACAGAGCCGCGGCATGCTCGACCAGATGCGCGACGCCAGCGCCAGCTTCTTCCCCGGCATGATGGGCGTGCCGCCGAAGCGCTGAAAGTCGACGCCGACCGATGACCTCTGTCCCCGCTCCCACCGTCGGCTTCGTCTCCCTGGGCTGCCCCAAGGCCCTGACCGATTCCGAGCTGATCCTGACCCAGCTCAGCGCCGAGGGTTATCGGACCAGCAAGAGCTTCGCGGGGGCCGACCTGGTGATCGTCAACACCTGCGGCTTCATCGACGACGCGGTCAAGGAGAGCCTGGACACCATCGGCGAGGCGCTGGCCGAAAACGGCCGCGTCATCGTCACCGGCTGCCTGGGCGCGAAGACCGGCGACGACGGGGGCAACCTGGTGCGCCAGGTGCACCCCAAGGTGCTGGCGGTGACCGGGCCGCATGCGACGCAGGAGGTCATGGATGCGGTGCATGCGGCGGTGCCCAAGCCGCACGACCCGTTTGTCGACCTGGTGCCGGCCGTGGGCATCAAGCTGACCCCGCGTCACTATGCCTACCTGAAGATCAGCGAGGGCTGCAACCACCGCTGCACCTTCTGCATCATCCCCAGCATGCGCGGTGACCTGGTGTCGCGCCCGATCGGCGACGTGCTCGGGGAAGCGAAGCGGCTCTTCGAAGGTGGCGTGCGCGAGCTGCTTGTCATCAGCCAGGACACCAGTGCCTACGGTGTCGACGTCAAGTACAGAACCGGCTTCTTCGACGGCCAGCCGGTCAAGACCCGCATGCTTGAGCTGTGCCAGCGCCTGGGCGAGCTGGCTGCGCCCTACGGGGCCTGGGTGCGCCTGCACTACGTCTATCCGTATCCGCACGTCGACGAGGTCCTGCCGCTGATGGCCGCGGGCCAGGTGCTGCCCTATCTGGATGTGCCTTTCCAGCACGCCCACCCGGACGTGCTCAAGCGCATGAAGCGACCGGCCAGCGGTGAGCGCAATCTCGAGCGCCTGGCGCGCTGGCGCGAGGCCTGCCCGGAGATCGTCGTGCGCTCGACCTTCATCGCCGGTTTCCCGGGCGAGACCGAGTCCGAGTTCGAGCACCTGCTCGACTTCATGCGCGAGGCGCAGATCGACCGTGCCGGATGCTTTGCCTACTCGCCGGTGCAAGGCGCGGCCGCCAACGACATCCCCGGCCTGCTGCCGCAAGCCCTGCGCGACGAGCGCCGGGCGCGCTTCATGGCGGTGGCCGAGGAAGTGTCGGCAGCCAAGCTGGCGCGTCGTGTCGGTGCCACGATGCAGGTGCTGATCGACCACGCTCCGGCGCTGGGGCGCAAGGGTGGCCGTGGACGCAGCTATGCCGACGCGCCGGAGATCGACGGCGTCGTGCACCTGCTTCCGCCTGAAAAGGCCAGCAAGACGCTGAAAGTCGGCGAGTTCACGAAGGCGCGCATCGTCGCCACGCAGGGGCACGACCTGGTCGGGGTGCCGGTGTGACAGGCGACGGCGCCAAGCCCGGCCTGGCCACCGCACTCGTCCACCACGGCTACCGGCCTCCTGAAGGCTTTGCCGCGCCGCAGCCTGGCGTGCACAAGGCGTCGACGGTCCTGTTCCGTGATGTGGCAGCACTGCGGGCACGCGACTGGCGCAGCCGCGGCGGCTACACCTACGGCCTGCACGGCACGCCCACCACCTTCACGCTCGAGGAACGCATCGCGACGCTCGAAGGTGGCACCCATTGCGTGCTGGCGCCCAGCGGGCTGGCGGCGATCGCGCTGGTCAATCAGGCCTTGCTGGACCGCGGCAGCGAGGTCGTGCTGCCGGCCAATGTCTACGGCCCGAGCCGCGAGATGGCGCGCCACGAGTTGGCGCGCTGGGGCATCGGCCACCGCGTCTACGACCCCCAGGATCCGGATTCGCTGGCCCGTGCCATCGGCCCTGCCACCCGCCTGGTCTGGCTGGAAGCGCCGGGCTCGGTGACGATGGAGTTCCCCGATCTCGCCGCACTGGCCGCCATCTGCCGCGCCAGAGGCGTGACCAGTGCGCTCGACAACACCTGGGGTGCCGGCATCGCGTTGCGTGCGTTCGACCATGGCATCGACATCGCGATGCAGGCCTTGACCAAGTACCCCAGCGGTGGGGGCGACGTGCTGATGGGCTCGGTCGTCACGCGCGATGCCACGCTGCACGGGAAGATCCTGCTCGCCCACATGCACCTGGGCCTGGGCGTGGGCGCCAACGACGCCGAACTCGTTCTGCGCGGTCTGTCCAGCCTGTCGCTGCGCTATGCCGCGCATGACCAGGCCGCGCGCGAGCTGGCGGCCTGGTTCACGACCCGCCGCGAGGTGGTTCAGGTCCTGCACCCGGCCTTGCCCGGATCGCCCGGCCATGCGCATTGGGCGCGCCACTGCACCGCTGCGGCGGGGCTGTTTTCGGTCCTGCTCGACCCGGTTTTTTCTCCGGAACAGGTGGATGTCTTCGTCGACAGCCTGCGCCGTTTCGGCATCGGATATTCCTGGGCCGGGCCGATGAGCCTGGTCGTGCCCTACGACCTCAACGCGATGCGGCCCGAAGGCCACGGGCTGCGCAGCGGGCACCTCGTTCGCTTTTCGATCGGGCTGGAGGACGTGGCCGATCTGCAGAGCGATTTGGACCGGGCCCTCGGTCTGGCGTTCGGTTGACCCGGCTGCTTGCGGGTGCACCGACTTGGCGCATCATCGCGCCGTTGGATTCAATCACTTCATCGAAGAGGACTGACATGAACAAGAAGCTTGGAGACTTTCTGTTGGGTGCGGCGCTGGTGCTGGCATGCCTTGGAGCCGGCGCGCAGCAGGTCACGGTCGAAGGCGTGAAGTTCGAGCCCACGGCGCAGGTCGGCAGCGCGGCCTTGGTGTTCAACGGCGCGGGCTTGCGCAAGCGGGCCGTCTTCAGCGTTTACGTGGCCGGGCTCTACGTGCCGCAGAAGTCCGCCGATGCGGCAGCCCTTCTGGCGCAGAAAGGCCCACGCCGGATCGCCATCACGATGCTGCGCAACGTCGACGCCGACACCTTCGCCGGCGCGCTGAACGACGGCCTGCGCAGCAACCATTCCGAGTCTCAGATGGCCGGCTGGAAGGCCCAGATCGACACGCTGAACGCCAACCTCAAGGCGGCCGGCGAAGCCAAGAAGGGCGACGTCATCCACTTCGAGTTCGTGCCCGAGGCCGGTACCCGCGTCACCGTCAATGGCCAGGCTCGCGGAACGGCGATTCCGGGCGAAGACTTCTTCACCGCCGTGCTGCGCATCTGGATCGGCGACAAGCCGGTGGATGCCGGCCTGAAGAAGGGTCTGCTGGGCGGCTGATGCCGGACCGACCCGCCCCAGCGGGCGGGTCGCGTCAACCCGAGTCGGACGGGCCGTTGCCGAAGTGGCTGGCCCAGCCCGTCCAGCGCTTGGGCAAGGGCGGGGCGTAGTCGCCGCGCTTGGGGGTTTGCAAGCCCAGTGCCACCAGCGACTCGGCGAACTTGACCGCCACGGCGACACCGTCGATCACCGGTACGCCCAGCCGCTGGCTCAAGGCGGCGCACAAGGGTGCCATGCCGGCGCAGCCGAGCACGATGGCCTCGCTGCGGTCCGACGCCAGAGCGGCACGTGCGGCGGCCTCGATCTGAGCCAAGGTGGCCTTGTCGCAGTCCTCAAGTGCGAGCACCGGGATGTCGGTGCCGTGGATGCCTCGGCAAATGCGCTCGAAACCGTAGCGCAGCACCAGTCGCTCGGCAATGACGCAGGTGCGCTGCATCGTCGTCACGACTGAAAAGCCGGTGGCCAGCATGCTGGCGGCATGAAACGCGGCTTCGGCGATGCCGAGCACCGGCGCGCGGGTCGCTTCGCGAGCGGCATCCAGACCCGGGTCGCCGAAGCACGCGATGACCACGGCGTCGTGCGCCGGTGCGTGTCGCACCTGGTCGGCCACCGCCGCCGCCGCAAAGGCCTCTTCAAAGTGGCCCTCGATGGACAGTGGGCCAAAGGCGCCATGGCAGGCCAGCACCTCGCTGCCCGGCGCGGCCACTGCGCGTGCCGCAGTGGCAATGGCCTCGGTCATGGGGACCGAGGAGTTGGGGTTTACGACAAGCAGCTTCATCGTGGGTTCGGGCCCTGTTTTGGTGCATCCTGGAGATTGCGGTGCGACTGGTCCAGCGAGAACGGGTTCCGGATGGCCTGGGTGCTCGCGAATCGTCCCGCCTTGGTGCGCACCGTTGTGCAGTTCAGGTGCAAGCAGCATGGCATGGAGGTTGCGTGCAAGCGCTGTCAGCATAAACCGCACCCATTGCGGGCGCACCACGAGGAGATCCCATGTTTTCGGTCCGCTTGAGTTCCGTCTTTGCAGCCGTTGTCCTGGCCTTGGCCGCGTCAGGCGCCGCCCAGGCGCAAGAGAAGGTGTTGCGCATCGCGATGACCGCCGCCGACATTCCGCGCACGCTGGGCCAGCCCGACCAGGGCTTCGAGGGCAACCGCTTCACCGGCATCCCGATGTACGACGCGCTGACGCAGTGGGACCTGTCCAAGGCCGACGCCCCCAGCGTGCTGATCCCGGGCCTTGCACTGAGCTGGGCCGTCGACGCCAAGGACAAGACCAAGTGGGTCTTCAAGCTGCGCCCCGGCGTGAAGTTCCACGATGGCAGCGCCTTCGACGCCGACGCCGTGGTCTGGAACGTGCGCAAGGTGCTCGACAAGGACGCCGTGCACTTCGACGCCAGCCAGGTGGGCGTGACGGCCTCGCGCATGCCCACGCTGCGCACGGCTCGCAAGATCGACAACCTCACGGTGGAGCTCACCAGCAGCGAGCCGGACTCCTTCCTGCCGATCAACCTGACCAACCTCTTCATGGCCAGCCCCGCGCACTGGCAGAAGAAGTTCGACGCCGCGCCGGGCGCCACGCCGGCCGACAAGTCCAAGGCCGCCTGGACGGCTTTCGCGGCCGACGCCAGCGGCTCCGGCCCCTTCAAGATGGCGCGTTTCGTGCCGCGTGAGCGGCTCGAGGTGGTGGCCAACAAGGCCTACTGGGACCCCAAGCGCACGCCCAAGATCGACCGCGTCGTGATGCTGCCCATGCCCGAGGCCAATGCCCGCACCGCGGCGCTGCTGTCGGGCCAGGTCGACTGGATCGAGGCGCCGTCGCCCGACGCCATGGGTGCCATCCAGAGCCGTGGCAACAAGATCTACTTCAACCAGCAGCCGCACGTCTGGCCCTGGCAGCTGAGCTTTGCCGAAGGCTCGCCCTGGCTCGACAAGCGCGTGCGCCAGGCCGCCAACCTGTGTGTCGACCGCCTGGGCCTGATGAAGCTGCTCGGCGGCATGATGGCGCCGCCCAAGGGCACGGTGCCCCCGGGTCACCCGTGGTGGGGCAACCCCAAGTTCGACATTCGCTACGACGTGGCCGCCGCGCAGAAGCTCATGACCGAGGCCGGCCACAGCGCCGCCAAGCCGCTGAAGGTGAAGGTGCAGATCAGCGCCAGCGGCTCGGGCCAGATGCAGCCGCTGCCGATGAACGAGTTCGTGCAGCAGAGCTTGAAGGCCTGCCACTTCGACGTGCAGTTCGACGTCATCGAGTGGAATACCCTGTTCACCAACTGGCGCCGCGGAGCCAAGGACCCCACGGCCAACGCCGCCAACGCCATCAACGTGAGCTTCGCGGCGATGGACCCGTTCTTCGCGATGGTGCGTTTCGTCAGCACCAAGACCTTCCCGCCGGTGAGCAACAACTGGGGCTACTACGGCAACGACACGGTCGACAAGCTGGTGGCCGACGCCCGCACCTCGTTCGACGAGAAGTCGCGTGACGCCGCGCTGGCCAAGCTGCACGCCCACATCGTGGAAGACGCGCCCTTCGTCTGGATCGCGCACGACGTCGGCCCGCGTGCGATGAGCCCCAAGGTGAAGGGCGTGGTGCAGCCGCGCAGCTGGTTCATCGACATCGCGACCATGTCGATCGACTGATCCGCGGCACCCGGACCCTTCGCGATGCTGGCTTACCTGCTGCGGCGTGTGCTGTACACGCTGCCCATCATGGCCGGCGTCGCGCTGGTGTGTTTTGCGCTCGTGCACCTGGCGCCGGGCGATCCGCTGGTGTCCATCCTGCCGGCCGATGCCAGCGAGGACCTGCAGAACCAGCTGCGCACGCTCTACGGCTTTGATCGGAGCCTGCCGGAGCAGTTCTTCAGCTGGGTCTGGCGCGCGCTGCAGGGCGATCTGGGCACCAGCATCGCCAGCAACCGCCCCGTCACCACCGAGGTGATGACGGCGGTGGTGAACACGCTGCGCCTGGCGGTGGTGGCCACGCTGATCGGCTTCTTCTTCGGCTGCCTGTTCGGCTTCGTGGCGGGCTACTTCCGCAACAGCTGGGTCGACCGCGGGGCCTCGCTGCTGAGCGTGCTGGGTGTCAGCGTGCCGCACTACTGGCTGGGCATGGTGCTCGTCATCGTGTTCGCGGCGCAGCTGAACTGGCTGCCGGCCACCGGCGCCGGCCCGGGTGGCAGCGACAACTGGGTCTGGGACTGGGAGCACATCAAGCACCTGCTGCTGCCGGCCATCACGATGAGCGTCATCCCGATGGGCATCGTGGCGCGCACCGTGCGCGCGCTGGTGGCGGAGATCCTGGCGCAGGAGTTCGTGGTCGGCCTGCGCGCCAAGGGGCTCACGCACTTCGGCGTCTTCCGCCACGTCGTCAAGAACGCCGCGCCCACGGCGCTGGCCGTGATGGGCCTTCAGCTGGGCTACCTGCTCGGGGGCTCGATCCTCATCGAGACCGTGTTCGCCTGGCCCGGCACCGGCTTCCTGCTCAACAGCGCCATCTTCCAGCGCGACCTGCCGCTGCTGCAGGGGACGATCCTCGTGCTGGCGATGTTCTTCGTGGTGCTCAACGTGGTGGTGGACATCATCCAGAGCCTGCTCGACCCGCGCATCGCCCGCTCATGAACACCGCGACCGCCACTCTCCCTGTCGAGAAGCCCGCCAAGTCGCGCGGCTACTGGGGCAACGTCGGCGCCCGCGTCGTGCGCGACCCGGTGTTCTGGGTCGCCGCCAGCGTCGTGCTGGCGCTGCTGGCGATGGCGCTCTTCGGCCCCTGGATCGCCCCGGCCGACCCGCAGGCCAGCAGCATGTTGTCGCGCCTGAAGCCCATCGGCACCGACGGCTACCCGCTGGGCAGCGACGAACTCGGCCGCGACATGCTCAGCCGGCTGATCGTCGGTGCGCGCCTGAGCCTCTTCATGGGCATCACGCCGGTGATCCTGGCGTTCTGCATCGGCTCGGCCATCGGCATCCTGGCCGGCTACGCGGGTGGGTTCACCAACACCGCAATCATGCGCACGATCGACGTGTTCTACGCCTTCCCGAGCGTGCTGCTGGCCATCGCGCTGAGCGGCGCGCTTGGAGCCGGCATCGGCAACGCGCTGCTGTCGCTGACCATCGTCTTCATCCCGCCCATCGCCCGCGTGGCCGAAAGCGTGACGACGCAGGTGCGCAACCGCGACTACGTCGAGGCCGCGCGAGCCAGCGGCGCCAACGCCTTCACCATCGTGCGCGTGCACGTTCTGGGCAATGTGCTCGGACCGATCTTCGTCTACGCCACGAGCCTGATCGCGGTGAGCATGATCCTGGCGTCGGGCCTGAGCTTCCTGGGCCTGGGCGTCAAGCCGCCCGAACCCGAATGGGGCCTGATGCTCAACACGCTGCGCACGGCCATCTACGTGCAGCCGTGGGTGGCGGCTCTTCCGGGCGCGATGATCTTCATCACCTCGATCGCCTTCAACCTGCTGAGCGACTCGCTCCGCGCCGCCATGGACAACAAGTGATGCAGGCGCCTGTGCAGAAGCCCTTGCTCTCCGTGCAGGGCCTGGTCAAGCACTTCCCGCTGAAGAAAGACGTGCTCGGCCGCGGCGGCGGTGTCGTGCGTGCAGTGGACGACGTGAACTTCCAGGTGCTGCCGGGCGAGACCCTGGGCGTGGTCGGCGAAAGCGGCTGCGGCAAGAGCACGACGGCCCGCCTCCTGATGCAGCTCATCGAGCCGACCGCCGGCGAGGTGCTCTTCGACGGCGCCAAGGTCGGCAGCCGCGATCTGCCGTTGAAGGAGTACCGCCGCCAGGTGCAGATGGTGTTCCAGGACAGCTACGCCAGCCTGAATCCGCGCCTGACCATCGAGGACAGCATCGCCTTCGGTCCGCAGGTGCATGGCGTGAGCGGCGGCGTAGCGGTGGCGCGTGCGCGCAGCCTGTTGGCCAAGGTCGGCCTGGAGCCCACGCGCTTTGCCGGCCGCTATCCGCATGAGCTCTCGGGCGGCCAGCGCCAACGCGTGAACATCGCGCGCGCGCTGGCTTTGCAGCCGCGCATCGTGATCCTCGATGAAGCCGTGTCGGCACTCGACAAGAGCGTCGAGGCCCAGGTGCTGAACCTGCTGCTCGACCTGAAGGACGAGTTCGGCCTGACCTACGTCTTCATCAGCCACGACCTGCACGTGGTGCGCTTCATCTCCGACCGCGTGATGGTGATGTACCTGGGCGAAGTGGCCGAGGTCGGCGCCGCCGAGACGCTGTTCGAGACACCCCGCCATCCGTACACGAAGGCGCTGCTGTCGAGCATGCCCAGCATGGACCCCGACCGCCGCACGCTGGTGGCGCCGCTGGCCGGCGATCCGCCCAACCCCATCAACCCGCCCGGCGGCTGCCGCTTCCACCCCCGCTGCCCCAAGGCCGAGGCGGTGTGCGGGCAGGTCGTGCCGTCGCGCAAGGCCCTGGCGCTGCCGGGCGTGACGCAAGGCGTGGCCTGCCTGATCCATGAACCCGGCAGCGGCCACACGCTTGCCGCCCTGCCCACGGCCCAGGAGGCGGCATGAAGCCGGCCGAGGACACCCCTGCGCTGGTGGACATCCGCGATCTCAGCGTGGCCTTCATCGGCGGTCGCGCGCCCGTCAAGGCCGTCAGCGGCGTCAGCCTGCGGGTGCGGCGCGGCGAGACCGTGGCGCTGATCGGCGAGAGCGGCTCCGGCAAGAGCGTCACGCTGCGCACCATGCTGATGCTGCACGCCGCCAAGCGCACGCAACTCGGCGGCCAGTTGTCGGTCGACGGGCGCGATGTCCTGGCCATGAACGAAGCTGAGCTCGCCGACTACCGCGGCAAGGTCGCCAGCATGATCTTCCAGGAGCCGCTGCTGGCGCTGGACCCGGTGTACACCGTCGGTGCGCAGATCGTCGAGAGCATCCGCCGGCACGAACCCGTGTCCGCCGCCGAGGCCCATGCCCGCGCGTTGAAGCTCTTCGAGCGCGTGCGCATCCCCAGCCCCGAGCGGCGGCTGGCTGCCTACCCGCACGAGATGAGCGGCGGCATGCGCCAGCGCGCCATGATCGCGCTGGCCCTGGCCTGCAACCCGAAGCTGCTGCTGGCCGACGAGCCCACCACGGCGCTCGATGCCACGGTGCAGATCCAGGTGCTGATCCTGCTGCGCGAGTTGCAGCAGGAGCTCGGCCTGTCCATCGTCTTCGTCACCCATGACATCGGCGCGGCGCTCGAGGTGGCCGACCGCATCGCCGTCATGTACGCCGGCCGCATCGTCGAGGAAGGCACGGCGCGCGAGCTGATCCACGCGCCGCGTCATCCGTACACCATCGCGCTGCTGCGCAGCCGTGCCCACGGTGCCATGGCCAAGGGCCAGCGGCTCGTCACGATCGCCGGGTCACCGCCCGACCTGAGCAAGTTGCCACCCGGCTGCGCCTTTGCCGAGCGTTGCCGCTGGGCCGAAGACGCCTGCCGCACGCAGCAGCCGCCGGCGGTGGAGATTGCGCCGGGCCACCGCGCACGCTGCCTGCGCACCGAGGCCACCTCCGAAGCACCATCGCCCCCATGATTGACGACCGCCACGCACACGCCTTTGTCCCTTACCCCGATCCGCCCGATGCGCCCGTGGCGCACGCGGAGCACGGCCCGCTGGCCGGCCTGAGCTTCGCGGCCAAGGACCTGTTCGACGTGGCCGGTTACCCCACGGGTGGCGGCAACCCCATCGTGCTGGCGCTCAGTGGCATCAAGACACGCACCGCACCCACGGTGCAGCGCTTGCTCGACGCTGGCGCGCGCCTGGTTGGAAAGACGATCACCGACGAGCTGGCCTTCAGCATGAACGGCCAGAACGCCCATTTCGGCGCCCCCGTCAATGGCGCTGCGCCCAACCGCATCAGCGGCGGTTCTTCATCGGGCTCGGCCTCGGCGGTGTCCAATGGGTTGTGCGACTTCGCCCTGGGCACCGACACCGGCGGCAGCGTGCGCGCGCCGGCCAGCCATTGCGGCCTGTACGGGCTGCGGCCGACGCACGGACGCATCAGCCTTCAGGGCGCGCTCGACTTGTCGCCCAGCTTCGACACCTGCGGCTGGTTCACCCGCGACGCGGCCAGCTTCGCCCGCGTGGCCGACGTCCTGCTGGGCGCCGATGCCGTGCCCGCGCCGACCCGGCTGCTCTGGCCCACCGACCTGTGGGCCCAACTGGCCCCGGCCGCCGAGGCCAGTGCCCACGCCGCGGCCGGACGCGTGCAGGCGGTGTTGGGACGTGCCGCACCGATGAACCTGGTGCTCGATTCGTTCGACGCCATGTACTGGCACTTCCGCTACCTGCAGGGCCGCGAGGCCTGGTTGACCGACGGCCCGCTGATCGAGCGCTACGCCCCGCCGCTGGGGCCGGGCGTGGCCGAGCGCTTTGCCTTCAGCCGCGGCGTCACCGACGAGCAGGTGGCCGAGGCCACGGCCTTCCGCGAGCGATTCACGGCACACCTGGACGCGCTTTTGGGTCCTGACGGCGTGCTGCTGCTGCCCACCATGCCCGACATCGCACCGCTGAAGACCGAGCCCGAGAGCGCGCTGGAGGACTACCGCAACCGCGCCATCCGGCTGCTGTGTGCCTCAGGCCTGGCGGGACTGCCCCAGCTGAGCCTGCCGATTGCCGGCCGCGACAACGTGCCGATGGGATTGAGCCTGCTGGGCCCCCGCGGGAGCGACCGTGCGCTGGTCGCGATGGCCGAACAGCTGGCGACTGCGGGAGTCGGTCGCTAGGCGCAGCCGGATCAGCTGCGCGCTGCGTCGCTCGCCCCGCGCAGGTTGCGGCCCATCGCCTCGCCGGCCTCGGAGATGGCGCGGATCAGGCCCTTGGCCGCGGCGTCGTTGAACTGCTGCGCCGCGTCGGTCTTCAGGAACGTGAGGTACTCGGCCATCTCGGCATCCGGCACGCTGGCATACGTGCGGGCGGTGCCGGCGGTCATGAACATCGTCATGCCGGGCATGGCCTGCGCCTTCTGGCCGCGCAGGAAGCCTTCGAGCTCGGCGAGCGATGGCCTGGGCAACTCGGGGTTGGCCGCGGCCACGCCCCGGGCGACGGCCAGGGCGGTGGCAACCATGGCCTCGTGCATCAAATCGGGCGCGCGGGTCGTCCGGACATGGTCGTCGATCAGGGCCTGCCGCGCCGGCGTCGCCGCCTGGTAGGCCGCGGCACCGGCGCGGGTGGCGGTTTCGGGCGGTTCGGTCGAGCGTGACGCGGCGACCTCGACTTCCGTCAGGCGCTGACCGAGCGCGCTTTGCAGCCAGGCCTGAAGAGGCGCCACCGCCGACGCCGGGGTTTCTGCCGCCACCACCGCGATGCAGGCGGCGCGCAACGGCCCGGGCGCAAACGCGGCGTCGATGACGCGGCCGATCCGTTCCTGCGCTTCAGCGCTGGGCGGCCGGGGCGACTGTGCCAGCGACTGCAGCATGCCGGCACGCACCTGCGGCCCCAGGCTGGCCATGGCCTCCCACAAGCCGGAACGCTTGACCAGCGTTTCAGCGGTGGCGGCGTCGATCTGCGCCCGGGCCGGCGCGACGCTGAACAGCGCCACGAGAAGCACCAGCCAGGCGCCGACCCCGGTGGTGCGCCAAGTGCCGGCCAACGGGCCGCAGGCGGGCAGGGGCGGCGTCACCGCGCGAAGACCTGGTCGAGCGTCGCCGGGTCGGACTCGACCGAGACCACGCGGCCCTGGGCGTCGAACATGACGTTGAAGGGGCTGAAGCTGTGCAGCCAGTACTTCCACTCCTTGGCATCGAGGCTGGGGTTCTCGCTGCTCATCGGGTAGCCGATGGCGATGATCACCTGCTCGCGTGTCATGCCGCGGGCGACCTTGAAGGACTCGATCGCCGCGCGAATGGCCGGCGGGGCTGCCGTGATCTTCGCCTTCGGGTCCTCCTTGCCGTTGGTGCGCATGTTGCAGCACAGGAAACCCTCGCCGAGGTCGACGTCCTGGGCGAGCGCTGGGACGGCGGTGACAAGGGCCAGGGCCGCAGCGACAGCGACTTTGGAGGCAGACAGGCTCATGGCATTCGGGGCACGCGCACGGGTGCAAAGTGACAACGGGCCCGGATCCTAACTGACCATGTACGCAGCCACGCCGGTGGCCAGCAACTCCCCGGCGGCGTTGCGCATTTCCATCCGGGTGTTGCCAACACGGCCACCCAGGCGGGTGGTTTCGGCGCTGGCGTAGAAGACCTCGCCCAGGCCGGGCCGCAGGTAGTCGACGCGCAGGTCGATGGTGCCCATCCGCAGGAAGCGGTGAAGGATCTGCGCTGTGTCATCAGCAGCGAAACGCTCGCCGATGTCGACCATCAGCGCCAGTCCGCCCAAGGTGTCCAGCGTGGCCGCGATCGCGCCGCCGTGCAATCGGCCGTAGGCAAAGTGGCCGATCAGGTCGGGCCGCATCGCCAGCGTGGCGCGCACGTCGCCGGGGGTGACGCTGACGATCTTCAGGCCGAGCACGCTGTTGAAGACGATGCGCTGCTCGAACAGGTGGATCAGCGCCGCGTCGAGCCGGGCCTGTTCGCCGGCGTTGCGGCGCGTCGGTGGGGGGTGGTGGCCGCTCATGCCAGCGCCGGCGATCTGGCGATGCCGAGAAGGTCCCGTGCCTGTGCGGGGCTGGCGATGTCGCGTCCGGCCGCGCGGGCGCAGGCGGCGAGGGCCTCGATCAGCTGGCCGTTGCCGCTCGCGCGGCGCCCATCGGGCAGGTAGAAGGTGTCTTCCAGGCCGGTGCGGAGCATGCCGCCCAGACGCGCCGCAGCGGCATGCACGGGCCAGACCTCGGCGCGGCCGATCAGCGTGGCCTGCCAGATCGCGCCCTCGGGCAGCCAGCGCTGCAGCAGCTGCAGCAGATCGACGTCGCAGGGCATGCCGCTGGCCACGCCCATGACCAGGTTGACCTCGGTCGTGCCGCTGAACAGGCCGGCCTGGCGATACATCGCCACCGAGCGCAGGATGCCGAGGTCGAAGCACTCGAACTCCGGGTGCGCGCCGACCTCGGCCATCGCGGCGAGGAACTTCTGCACCTTGGCCACCGGATTGTCGAAGACCATCGGCGGCCAGGCCCATTGGCCGTCGTCCTTGATCTTCAGGTAGTTCAGCGTGCCGGCGTTGCAGGCCGCGATCTCGGGCCGCACGCGCCGGATGCAGGCCACGGGCCCGGAGATGTCCGGCCCCAGCACGCCGGTCGTCAGGTTGATCAGGATGCCCGGGCAGGCGGCTCGGATCGCGTCGCAGACCTCGGCCGCGACCTCCGGGTCCCAACTCGGCAGGTGGCCCATGCCCGGCTGCTGCATGCGCAGGTGCACGTGCACGATGGCGGCACCGGCCTCGTACGCGGCGCGGGCCTCTGCCGCCATCTGCTGTGGCGTCACGGGCACCGGGTGCCGGGCCGGGTCGGTCAACACCCCGGTGAGTGCGCAGGTCAATATCGCGGGCGGCATCGGGGCGGGCGGCATCGGGGCGGGCGGCATCGGGGCGGGTGGGTTCATGCGGGTTCGGGTTCGGTGCGGATGTCGATCATCGCGCCTTGGGCGGCCACGCCCTGGCCGGGTGCGACATGAATCGCACGCACGACCCCGTTGGCACTGGCGCTGACCCACATCTCCATCTTCATCGCCTCGACGCTGGCCAGCGGCTGGCCGGCCACGACCGGGTCGCCAACCGCCACGCGCAGTTGGGCCACGGTGCCGGCCACCGGGCTGACGATGCGCGACGGGTCGACCCGCGTTGCGGCCGCTGGCCAGGGGCTTGCGGGCGCAAACTCGAACACCACCGCCTCGTGCGCGACTTGCAGCGCCGGACCGGTGGCGGTGGTGCGCACCGCATGGCCCATGCCGCGGGGCAGGGCGTGTGGCCCGGGCGCGATGCGGCGCTGCTCGGTGCCGCAGTGCAAGGTCAGCATCGGTTGCGCCCAGCTCGGTGCCAGGCGGGGGGCAGAGCGCGCGGCGCGCTCGCCGGCGGCAAACCAGGCTGCGGCAAAGTCCCAGGCAGCGGCCGAGGGCACAGGCCGGTCCATCAGGGACTCTTGACGCTCGGCCTGCCAAGTGTCGAGCGTGCCGGTGTCGATTTGGGCCTGCGCAAAGGCAGGATGCTGGATCAGCCGGTGCAGCAGCCCGGCATTGGTGACCGGACCGAACAGCGGTGCCACTTCGAGCGCATGAACGAGTTGCCGAATGGCGTCGTCGCGCGTCGGGCCGTGGGCGATGAACTTGGCCAGCATCGCGTCGTAGTGCGGCGTCACGGCCTGGCCGTCCACCACGCCGTGGTCGACCCGCACCGGCCCGGCGGCGGCAGCGTCGAAGGCCAGCACGGTCCCGGTCTGCGGCGCCCAGGGGTTGTCGCGGTCCCAGGGGTCCTCGGCGTTCAGTCGCAGTTCGATCGCATGGCCGTTGAAGGCGATCTGCTCTTGCGCCAAAGGCAAGGGCTCGCCACGCGCAACCCGCAACTGCCACTCGACCAGGTCGAGTCCGGTCACGGCTTCCGTCACCGGATGCTCGACCTGCAGTCGCGTGTTCATCTCCAGGAAGAAGTGCCGGCCATCGCGGCCGACGATGAACTCCACCGTGCCGGCATTGACGTAGCCCACGGCGCGGGCCGCGGCCACGGCGTCGTGGCACAGCGCCTCGCGCAGCGCGGGCGGCAGGTTCGGCGCCGGCGACTCCTCGATGATCTTCTGTCGGCGGCGCTGGACGCTGCAGTCGCGCTCGCCCAGGTGCACGACGTGGCCGGAGCGGTCGCCAAAGACCTGGACCTCGAGGTGCCGACCCTGTTCGACCAGGCGTTCGAGCAGCAGGGCGCCGTCGCCGAACGCCGCCTCGGCCTCGCGCCGGGCGCCGGCCAGCGCCGTTGGCCAGTCGGCCCAGTCGCGCACCAGGCGCATGCCGCGGCCCCCGCCACCGGCGCGGGCCTTGATGAGCAGCGGCAGGCCCAGTTCATGCGCCGCGGACTCCAGCGATGCGGCGTCTTGTGCGTCGCCCATCCAGCCCGGCACGCAGGGCACGCCGGCGGCGACCATCAGGCGCTTCGCTTCGGCCTTGTCGCCCATTGCGGCAATCGCGGCAGGCGTGGGGCCGACCCAGGTCAGGCCCGCGTCGACAACGGCCTGCGCAAACGCCGCACGTTCGGACAGGAATCCGTAGCCCGGGTGCACCGCATCGGCGCCACTGGCGCGTGCAGCGCCGATCAGGGCGGCGATGTCCAGGTAGCTCTGCGTCGCCACCGCCGGGCCGATGCGCAGCGCGGTGTCTGCGATCTGCACATGCCGGGCGTGGGCGTCGGCGTCGCTATAGACGGCGACGCTGCGAATGCCCATGCGACGGGCGGTCTGTGCGATGCGGCAGGCGATCTCGCCGCGGTTCGCGATCAGCAGGGTCTTCATGGCGCGGCCGGGGCCCAGCGGGGGCTGCGCTTCTGCAGGAAGGCCATCGTGCCCTCGATGCCTTCGGGGCCGAGCGCGGCGTCGGAAAACACCTGTGCCGCCGCGCCGACCAGGTCCGACGGCGCTTCGAGCCGGGCCCGGCGCATCAAGGCCTTGGTGGCGGCGATCGCCCCCGGCGCGCACTGCAGGATCTGGTCCAGCAGCTCGGCCAGCGCGGCGTCGAGAACGGCGCCGTCGTCGTGCACCGCGTGCACCAGGCCCAGTGCGCATGCGGCGTCGGCATCCAGCCGCGCCGCCGTGATCGCCAGCCGGCGGGCCTGCGACAGGCCGATGCGTTCGACCAGCAGCGGCGCGATCTGCGCCGGGACCACGCCCAGGCGGGTTTCGGGCAGACGCAGGCTGGCCGACCGCCCGGCGATGGCGACATCGACCGCGCAGGCCAGCCCCAGGCCGCCGCCCATGACCGCGCCTTCGAGCACGGCCACCGTCGCCAGGCCGGTGCCGGCAAAGGCCACGCACAGCTCGCCGAACTGCGCGTTGACCTTGGCGACGGCATCGGGGGCGTCGGTCAGCCGGGCGCGCGCGGTGGCCAGGTCCTTCAGGTCCGCACCAGCACAGAAGTGACCGCCACGCCCCCGCAGCACGACGATGCGGGTCGTGCCGTCGCCTTCGGCCGCGGCCAATGCATCGCGCAGCGCTTGCACCAAGTCGAGCGACAGCGCATTGCGCTGCGCAGGCCGGTCCAGCCACAGCTGCAGCACGCCATGTGGCATGCGTTCAACGGTGAGCCCGCGGTCGGCCATCAATGCCCGACCTTGGGCAAGGTGCCTTCGAGCTTGCACAGGATGCCGAGCATCACCTCGTCGGCGCCGCCGCCGATGCTGATCAGGCGCGAGTCGCGCCAGGCCTGCGAGATCTCGTTGTCCCAGGTGTAGCCCATGCCGCCCCAGTACTGCAGGCAGGAGTCGGTGACCTCGCGCGACAGCCGACCGGCCTTGAGCTTGGCCATCGAAGCCAGGCGCGTGACGTCCTTGCCGCTGATGTAGAGCTCGATCGCGCGCCAGGTCAGCGCCCGCAGCGCCTCGACCTCGGTGCGCAGCTCGGCAAGGCGGAAGTGCACGACCTGATTGTCGAGGATGGACTTGCCAAAGGCCTTGCGCTCGCGCGTGTAGGCGATGGTCTTGTCGATCAGCCGGTCCAGGCTGCGCAGCGACGAGGCCGCGCCCCACAGCCGCTCTTCCTGGAACTGCATCATCTGGAACGCGAAGCCCATGCCTTCCTGGCCGATCAGGTTGCGTCGCGGCACGCGCACGTTGTCGAAGAACAGCTGTGCGGTGTCGCTGCTCATCATGCCGATCTTGCGGATCTTCTGCCGTGTGATGCCGGCCGCGTCCAGCGGCACCACGATCAGGCTCTTGTTCTTGTGCGGCGGCGCGTCCGAGGTGTTGGCGAGCAGGCAGCACCAATCCGCCTTCAGGCCGTTGGTGATCCACATCTTGCTGCCGTTGATGAGGTAGTCGTCACCGTCCTTCGTCGCCGTGGTCCGGATGGCCGCGACGTCGCTGCCGCCGCCGGGCTCGCTGACGCCCAGGCAGCTCACCACGTCGCCGGCGATGGTGGGCACCAGCCATTCACGGCGCAGATCGTCGCTGCCGAAGCGCGCCAGCGCGGGTGTCGCCATGTCGGTGTGCACGCCGATGGCCATCGGCACGCCGCCGCAGGTGCAGGCGCCCAGGGCGTCGGCCATCACGGCCGAGTAGCTGAAGTCCAGCCCCGCGCCACCGAACTCCTCGGGGTACTTCAGGCCCAGCAGACCCAGGTTGCCCAGCGCCTTGAACACCGCGTGGCTCGGGAATTCTTCGGCCGCCTCCCAGGTTGGCACGTGCGGATTCAGCTCCTTGTCGACAAAGCGCAGCACGGTGTCGGCCAATGCGCGGTGTTCGGCGGTGAGGATCATGTCGGGTCCAGGCTCAGGTCAGGGGCGGGCGACGCCGTAGGTGGAGGGACGCAGTGTCCGGGCATCGGCCTCGGCGGCGATCGCCAGGCACAGGCCGAGGATGCGCCGGCTGTCGCGCGGATCGACGATGCCGTCGTCCCACAGCCGCGCCGTACCGAAGAGCGCGGTGCTCTCGGCGTCGAGTCGGCGTTTGAGGCCTTCGCTCATCGCTGCCAGGGCCTCGTCATTGGCCGGCAGGCCCAGCTTCGCGAGCTTGGCGCGGTTGACGATGTCCATGACCATTGCCGCCTGGGTGCCGCCCATCACCGCGGTGCGTGCATTCGGCCAGGCAAAGATGAAGCGCGGGTCGAAGCCGCGCCCGCACATGCCGTAGTTGCCGGCGCCGAAGCTGCCACCGACCACGAGCGTGAACTTGGGCACCCGGGCGTTGGCAACGGCCTGGATCATCTTGCTGCCGTGCTTGATGGCGCCGGCCTGCTCGGCCGCGCGGCCGACCATGTAGCCGGTGGTGTTCTGCACAAAGACCAGCGGCATGCCCATGCTGTCGCACCACTGGATGAAGTGCGCCGCCTTGGCCGAGCCCTGGGGCTGGATCGGCCCGTTGTTGGCCAGGATGCCGACCGCATGGCCCTCGATGCGCGCGTTGCCGCAGACCGTGTCGCTGCCGAAACCGGACTTGAACTCGAGGAAGCGGGAGCCGTCGACCAGGCGGGCCAGCAGCTCGCGGGCGTCATAGGGTTCGCGCTCGTCGGCCGGCACGATGCCCAGCAGTTCGTCGGTCGCGTGACGCGGCGGCTCGTGCTGCAGCGTCGACGCGGCCCGGTCCCAGGGCAGCATCGCAAACAGCTCGCGCACCAGCGCGATCGCGTGGGCGTCGTCCACCGCCAGGTGCTCGCCCAGGCCGGTGACCTCCGCGTGCAGGCGGGCGCCACCGAGCTCGTCCTCGCTGCAGTCCTCGCCGATCGCGGCCTTCACCAGCGGCGGGCCGGCCAGGGAGATGCTGCTGCGGCCGTCCACCAGCACGACGATGTCCGACAGGCCGGGCAGGTAGGCGCCACCGGCCGTCGACGCGCCATGCACGACGGCGACCTGCAGGATGCCGGCGGCCGAAAGCCGCGCCTGGTTGGCGAAGCTGCGGCCACCCTCGACAAAGATCTCGGCCTGGTACATCAGGTTCGCGCCGCCGCTCTCGACGAGGTAGACCAGCGGCAGCTTGTTCTCGAGCGCGATCTGCTGCGCGCGAAGTGCCTTCTTAAGCCCCATCGGCGCGACGGTGCCGCCCTTGAGCGCGCTGTCGCTGGCCGAGACCACGGCGCGCCGCCCGGCGACCTGGCCGATGCCGACGATGGAGCCGCCCCCGAGCACGGTCTTCTTGCCGTCGTCGTCGTGCAGGCCCAGTCCGGCCAATGGGCTGAGCTCCAGGAAGTCCGAGCCCGGGTCGATCAGCCGTGCCACCCGTTCGCGCGGCAGCAGCTGGCCGCGGGACTCGAACTTCGCGGCCTTGGCGGCCGATGCCGCCACGACCTGGGCCTGCAGCGCCTGCACCGCGGCCAGCCGGACGAGCATCGCCTCGCGGTTGGCGGCGAACGTCGGTCCGTCGACCGCGATGCGGCTTTGCAACGGCGGAAGATGCGGCAGGAGGTTCACGTGCGGCTCACTTCAGCACGTCGGGCAGCTGGGCACGATGAAAACCCTCGAAGGGCTCGCTCCTGGCGTCGGGCCCCAGCGGGAACACCGCGCTGCCGAGCGAGGCGGCACCGTCGATCTGCAGCGTCGCGCCGCTGATGAACGCCGCCGCCGGTGACAACAGGAAGACGATGGCGCCGCTCACTTCGGCTTCCAGGCCCAGCCGGCGCATCGGCACGTGGTTCCTGAGCCGGGGGATCAGGCTCTGCACCGCGGGGCCGTAGCGGTCCATGCCGCTGGAGGCGATCCAGCCCGGGGCCACGGCGTTGACGCGAACGCCGGCGTGTGCCCATTCGAAGGCGGCGGTCGCGGTCAGGTTGGCCATGCCGGCGCGGGCTGCGCCGCTGTGGCCCATGCCGGGCATGCCGTTGCGGAAGTCGGCCGTCATGTTGACGATCGCGCCGCCGTGCTGCTGCAGGCACTGCACGAACAGCTCGCGCATCATCAGGAAGCCGCCGGTCAGGTTGTTGGCGACCACGGCGTCGAAGCCGCGCTTGGAGATCGCCAGCAACGGCGCCGGGAACTGCCCGCCGGCGTTGTTGACGAGCAGCCGGACCGGGCCGCATTCGGCCAGCACGGACGCCACGTTGGCCTTGACGGCATCTTCATCGCGGATGTCGAAGGCGCGGGTCAGCACGCGGCCAGCGTCCGCCGTGTCGGCCACGATCTCGGCCGCCACCGCGTCGAGCTTGGCGGCGGTGCGCCCGGACAGCACGACGCGGGCGCCAAGCGCGGCCAGCTCGTGCGCGACACAGCGTCCGATGCCGCTGCCGCCACCGGTGACCCAGGCGGTCTCGCCGGCAAACAGGTCGGGGCGGAAGACGCTGCGGTAGGTTCCGGCGGGATGGGTGTCCATGGCGGAGCACAGCTTACGTTAACGTCAATCATCAGCCGCATTGGTGAATTCCCGGTGTTGCCGGTCGCCCGGGCTGCGAACAATCGCCCCCGTCCCCCAACACCCGGAACCCATGAACATGGACCTTGCAGCCTGTACCGATGCCTTGCGCGCCAAGGTGGGCGCCGACAGTGGCCTGAACGCCGTGCTGAAGTTCGACTGCGGTGCCGACGGCGTCGCCGTGATCGACGGCAAGGCCAGCCCGAACACCGTCGACAACACCGATCGCGACGCGGACTGCACGGTCGCCATCAGCCTGGCCAACCTGGGCGCCTTGCTGACCGGCGAGCTGGAGCCGACCACCGGCTTCATGATGGGCAAGTTCAAGGTCTCGGGCGACATGAGCGTGGCGCTGAAGCTGCAGCGCGTCGTCTAGCCATGGGGGCGGCAGCGGCAGCAGCAGCGGCGGTGGACGACAGCCGCGAGCTGTTCGGCATCGCCGAGTTGTGCCGCGAATTCGCCATCACGCCGCGTGCGCTGCGCTTCTACGAGTCCAAGGGCCTGCTGACGCCGCAGCGCGTCGGCGCGACCCGCGTCTACACCCGGCGCGAACGCGCGCGCCTGGCGATCATCCTGCGCAGCAAGGCCATCGGCGCCAGCCTCGAGGAGATCGGCCACTTCCTGGCGCTGTACGGTGACCACGGCGAAGGCCGGGTGCGCCAGCTGCGCTGGCTGAAGGAGCGCACCGACGCCGCGATCGCCGAGCTCGAGGCCAAGCGCGGGCACATCGACGCCCTGCTGGCCGAGATCCGCGCCATCAACCAGGGGGTCAGCGCCCGGCTGGCCGTGCGCTGACAAGGTTCACCGGCCCGCACCATGGTTTCACGGTTCGACCGGCTCGACGCCTTGCGTGGCTTGGCCATCGTCTGGATGGCCGGCTTTCACCTGGCGTTCGACCTCAACCACCTCGGGCTGCTGGAGCCGGCGCAGAACTTCTACCGCGATCCGCTGTGGACCGTGCAGCGGGCCTGCATCGTGAGCCTGTTCCTGTTCTGCGCCGGGCTGTCGCTGGCCTGCGCGCTCGAGGCCGGGCAGGCCTGGCCCCGCTTCTGGCGCCGCTGGGCGCAGGTGGCCGGCTGCGCCGTGCTGGTGAGCCTGGGGTCGGCGCTGATGTTCCCGGGCAGCTGGATCAGCTTTGGAGTGCTGCATGCCATCGCGGCGATGCTGCTGTTGGCGCGCCTGGCGGCGACCTGGCTGCCGCGCCCCTCCGCGATGGGTCCGGTCCGGGTCTTGACCCTTCTGGCGCTGGCAGGGGTCGCGTGGGCCCTGCCACAGCTTGTGCAGCATCCCGTCTTCGACAACCGGCTGCTGAACCCCCTGGGCCTGGTGACGGCCAAGCCCCGCACCGAGGACTACGTGCCGCTGCTGCCGTGGCTGGCGCCGCTGCTGGTGGGTTGGGCGGCAGGCGGCGTCCTGCTGGCGCGCGCGCCACAGGCCCTGGCCGGGGGTGTCCCGCGGGCCATGCGGCCGCTGGCGGGGCTGGGTCGCTGGTCGCTCAGCTTCTACATGCTGCACCAACCGGTGTTCATTGGCGTCTTGATGGCGGGTCGTTCATTCGGGGCATGGTGATGGCGGGTGGCCTTGGCGACAATGCGGCGCCATGGACCTGCTGCGCCGACTTTTCGTCCTGCTGTTTGCTGCGCTGACCGCGCTGCCCGTGATCGCCCAGAGCAACCGCTCGCTGAACGAGCACCGCGTGGCGTTGATCGTCGGCAATGCGGCCTACAAGTCCTCGCCGTTGCGCAACCCCATCAACGATGCGCGGGCGATGCGCGACAAGCTGCGCGAGATGGGCTTCCAGGTCATCTACTTCGAGGACCTGAGGACGCGCCAGGTCGGAGCTGCGATCCGCGAGTTCCGCACGGCGATCCGGCCCGGCTCGGTGGCCTTGTTCTTCTATGCCGGCCACGGCCTGCAGGTGCGCGGCGAGAACTACCTGCCGACCGTGGACGCCGACCTGTCCAGCGAAGACGACGTGCCCCAGCAGAGCATGGCCGTCAGCGCCGTGCTCAATGCGATGGAGGACAGCAAGGCGGCGGTCAACCTGGTGCTGCTCGACGCCTGCCGCAACAACCCGTTTGCCCGCAACTTCCGCTCTGCGCCCACGGGCCTGGCGCGCGTGCAGGCCCCGAGCGGCACCCTGATCCACTACGCCACCCGTCCGGGCGCCATCGCCGACGACGGTGCTGGACGACACGGCATGTACACCGAGGCGCTGCTGGCCCACATCGGCGAACGCGGCGTGCCGATCGAGACCGCGCTCAAGCGGGTGACGATCCGCGTGCGCGAGACCAGCAAGGGCAAGCAGGAACCGTGGATGGAAGGCAGCCTGACGGGCGACTTCTACTTCGTCGTCAGCCCCGGCGCCACGGTCAATGTGCAGCCGTCGCTGCCGACGCCCGCCAACGCCGACGAGGCCGCCTGGCAGGCCGCCGAATCGGTGCGCACGGCATCGGCCTACCAGGCCTATCTGACCGAGTTCCCGCGTGGGCTGTTTGCGGCTGCGGCACGCGTCAAGCTGGCGGCCATGCAAGGCGGTGGTGTTGCCGCCGCGCCGGCTGCGCCGGCCGTGACGGTGAGCAAGACGGCCGCCGGAAAGGTGACCGTGACGCCTGCTGCAACGGCAGCCGCCGCGGTCTCACCGGCGCTGCCGGCCATGGCGACGGCCACGGCCACGGCGACGCCGGCGCCCGCAGCAGCCCCCGCGGCTCGCGATTCGGAAGCCGCGGTCACGCTGCAGTACGCACTGCGCGAGATGAGTCTCGCGCGCATCGGCGGCAACACGTTCCAGATGGGCGCCGATGCCGACGAGCCCGGCTTCGACGGTCAGCCCGACGCCTCCGCACAGCCCAAGCGCGGCGTGATGGTGACCAACTTCGAGCTCGCCTACTACGAGACCCAGGTCTACCAGTGGAAGAAGTTCATCGAGGCCACGCGCTACGTCACCGAGGCCGAGCGTTCCGGCGGCTGCCACGTGCCGTCCAAGGGTGCAAGCTTCGAGCTTCGCGCCAACGTGAACTGGCGCAACCCCGGCTACGCCCAGACCGACTACCACCCCGTGGTCTGCGTCAGCTACAACGACGTGGTGGCCTACCTGCAGTGGCTCAACAGCGGCAGCAGCGTCGTCTACCGCCTGCCGAGCGAGGCCGAGTGGGAGTTTGCGGCCCGCGGCGGCACGACCACGCCGCGCCCCTGGGCCGAGCAGGCGGGCTTCTTCGGCAAGCTCTGGGAAGGCACTCGCGACACCTTCCGCAGCGGCGGCAACCGCACCGACCAGCCCCCCAGCCGCAGCTGCCGCTATGCCAACGTGGCCGACGAGGCGCTGGACAAGCAGCTCGGCTGGCCGGGCGCCTTCAACTGCCGCGACAGCTACCCCTACGCCACCGGCGGCGGCTGGTTCGGGCGCGACAACCTGAGCCTGTACGACATGCTCGGCAACGCTGCCGAGTGGGTGGAGGACTGCTGGGCGCCCAACCACGAAGCCGCTCCCAACGACGCCAGCCCGCGCCTGAACGGCCCCACCGTCGACTGCACGCGCCGCGTCGTGCGCGGTGGCAGCTGGGCCAGCCCGCAGGCCCAGGTGCGCTCGGCCGCGCGGCTGTCGCAGCCGGCGTCGTACCGGGCTTCGGACCTGAGCTTCCGGCTGGCGCGCAATCCGCAGTAGCCGCGCTGGAGTTCAGGGCACCTGCTCGATCGGAGGTCGGCGTCGCTGGGTGTCTGCCGACGAGTGCTGGCCGGAGTTTCGGGCTGAATCTCTGTCGGATTTCCTTACACGTCGACTCGGTCCTGACTCTGGCAGCTTCGTTCCCGCGGCCGCCGTCCAAGGGAAGCGGCCCAGATCGACGCTGATTGGCACGCAACCTGCTCTTTAGCCTGCAGACCCGGAAGCTAGGCCATGTGCCTCCATCGGGACGGATTCACTCAACAAGGACGATCCACATGTCGATGAAGCACTTCACCCGCGCGGCAGCCGCCCTGGCGTTCACGCTGAGCGCCCTGGCTGCCCAGGCGGCGCCCTTGTACGGCGCCGACAGCACGCTGTACAGCATCGATCCCAGCACCGGCGCCTCGGTGGCCATTGCCAGCGGCAACTCCGCCTACCGCCTCGGCCTGGCCTGGAACGGCAACACCAACACGATGTACAGCGTCGGCCTGTTCGACGGCACGCTGTCGACCGTGGATCTGACCAACGGCGCCACGACGGTGGTGGGCGACAGCGCGTTCCGGCTCACCGGCCTCGCGTTCGACACCACCTACAGCACGCTCTATTCGCTCGACTTCAACGGCGGCCCCTTGATCCGGGTCGACCCCACCAACGGGTCCGCGGTGGCGGTGGGTGGCGGCAACAACAACATGCTCGACCTGTCGATGAACAGCGCCGGTGTCCTGTTCGGTGGTGGCTTTGGCGGCATCGGCACCTTCAACACCACCACCGGTGCATTCACCGCGATCGGTGGCTCGCTGACCTGGACGGCCATCGCCTTCGACGAGAACGACCAGCTGTTCGGCATCGACATCGGTGGCGACGCGCTGTACCGCATCGACACCGCCACCGGCAATGCCACCCTCGTTGGCGGCCGCATCGGTGGCGACATCCGCGGCATGTCGTTCGCGTTCTCGCGCAACAACAACGTCCCCGAGCCGGGTGTCCTGGCGCTGGTGAGCCTGGGCCTGCTGGGCGTGGCCGCGAGCCGCCGCAAGAAGGTCTGAGGATCGACGTCGCCCGCTGCGGGCGGCGCGGCTAGCATTGGCCGCATGTCCCGCAGCATCCTCTTTGGCTTCCACACCGTTGGCGGCCGGCTGAAAACCGCGCCTGAGACGGTTCACGAGGTGCTGATCGACGGCGCCCGACGCGACGGCCGGATGCGCCAGTTCGTCGTCCGGCTGAAGGAAAGCGGCGTTCGCTGGACCGAGACCGACGAGGCCGCGGTGGCGCGCCTGGCCGGCAACAGCCGCCACCAGGGCGTGGCCGCACGGGTCGAGCCGCTAGCGATGGCGCGCACGGTGATCGAGCTGCTCGACGGGCTGGACCCGGCCGCCGGCGCGCCGCTGGTGCTGGTGCTCGACGGCGTGACCGACCCGCACAACCTGGGCGCCTGCCTGCGCGTGGCCGACGGCGCCGGCGCGACGGCGGTGATCGCCCCCAAGGACCACGCGGTCGCGATCAACGCCACCGTCAGCAAGGTCGCCAGCGGCGCCGCCGACAGCGTGCCCTACCTGATGGTGACCAACCTGGCGCGGGCGCTCAACGAGCTGAAGGACGCGGGCTGGAAGGTCGTCGGCCTGTCCGACGAGGCCGAGTCCAGCGTCTACGACGCCGACCTTTCCGGCCCCACGGCATTGGTGTTGGGTGCCGAAGGCCCCGGCCTGCGCCAGTTGACCCGGAAGACCTGCGACGCGCTCGTCAGCATCCCGATGCAGGGCGCGGTCGAAAGCCTGAACGTCAGCGTCGCCGCAGGGGTCTGCCTGTACGAGGCCTTGCGCCAGCGCCGCGCCTGAGGGACTCCAGCGCATCCGCGCCACATGGAGCCCGGCCGCGGCGCCGTCCGTTCAAGCCTCGGGCGCCCGCTGGCGGCGGGCCGCCGCGATGGCCATCACGCCGAGCAGCAGCAGGGCCCAGCTTGCCGGCTCGGGGACCGCAGCGGTGATTCCGAGCGATCCGTCGGCCCAGCGCACCGCGCCCAGGTCGTCGAACGCGCCGAACACGGCCCGGTCGCCGACGAAGCGTCGGCTGTCGGTGTCCCAGGTGCCTTCGATCCAGGGGTCGCCGTCGGTGGTTAGGGCGGTCAGGACCACCGAATCCCAGCGGCCGTCGCTGGCCAGGTCGCCCGCGGCCACCCTGACGCCGCCGGCCAGCGCCGGCTGGAACGATTTGAAGTGACCGGCGACATCGAAGGCCTCGGTCCAGCGGAACGTGTGTACCGACGCACTGGCTTCGACCTCGCCCTGGATGCCTTCCAGTCTGAGGTAGTGGTCAGCCGCGCCGGCGTGAGCGCGCCGGATTCCATGAGCTCTGGCACCGTCGACCGAACCATCGATGCTCCGGAACGGTCCCCGGCCTGTGAGCAGGCGCCTCGGGCTGAGCGCCCGCTCAGCTGCGGCGGGACGACAGCGCAGGCATCCGGCGGCGCCACCAGTCGGGTGGTTGCGAGGGCTTGACCGGGGGCAGGCCGGCAGGCCGGCGGTCGGCACCGAGGCGGCCGGACAATTCCACCAGGAAGTTCACCCAGGCCCGCATGCGGGGTTGACGTGTCAGGGACCGCCGGATCAGCAGGCTCAGCGGCGGCGCGTTGAGGCCGTGCCAGTCCAGAAGCACGGGCTGCAACCGACCGTCGATCAGGCCCGGGTGGGCGGTCAGGTCGTTGATGCGCGCGGCCAGTTGCCCGGCATACAGCGGCCCGTCGAGGATGCTGCGGTTGTCGCTGACCAGCCAGCCATCGACCTCCACCGTCACCTGCTGGCCGTTCCGCACGAAGACCCAGTGGCGGATGACCTCGCCAAAGGGTGTCTTGAACAGGGCACAGGGCCGTTCCGCCAGGGCGACCGGGTGGTCGGGGACGCCGTGCCGGGCCCAGTAGGACGGCGCGGCCACGACCAGCCAGCGGGTGTCGGCCAAGGTGCGCAGCACCGCGTCCTGCTCGGGCGGCCAGCCGAACTGCAGCAGGGCATCGGTGCCCAGGCGTGCGAGGTCGCGGCTGTCGCCGGCATCCGTCAGCTCGATGCGGATTTCCGGGTAGCGCTCCTGGAACTGGGGCAGGGCATCGGCCAGTACGAAGTGGCTGACGACGCTGTGCGCGGCCACCTTGATCGTGCCGCGGGGTGCGTGGCCCTGGTCGCGCAGGCCGGCATCGAGATCACGGAGTTCGGCCAGCAGCGTGCGCGCCCGCTCGACGTAGTTCGCGGCCTGTGGCGTGGGCCGCAGCGGATGGGCCGAGCGGTCGATCAGCTGCATCCCGAGCTCGGCCTCCAGCGCCTGGACGAGCCGGTGAACCGACGGCGGCGAGAGCCCCATGTGGCGGGCGGCGGCGTTGAAGCCGCCGTGGTCGACGACCGCCACCAGATACTCCAGTCCGCGCAGCTTGTGAATGGCCATGGTGTGGCTCCAATGAGGCCCTGTGACGCCCGAAACAACGGCGGCATGAGCAATCTGCTCATGATCGCTTCGCCTCGATGAGTATTGCCGAGGCCCCTTCCGCTGGCGAGCATGCATGCCATGCGCCAAGCGCGCGCCCACCGGCAGGAGCCTCACCGATGAACACGCAGACCGATCGCCGCCTTCTTCTCAAGCTGACCGCGCTGTTGCCGGCCTGGGCTGCGGCGTCGCACCCGGGGGCGTTCGCTGCCGAGGGGTCCTCGCCGCTGAGAGGCCTGCAGCTGGTGGTGCCGGTGCCACCCGGCGCACAGCCCGACGTGATCGCCCGCTGGCTGGTCGAGCCGCTGGCCCGCCGGGCCGGTGTGAACGGGCTGGTTGTCAACCGCCCCGGTGCGGCGGGGGCCCTGGCGGCCGACGCCGTGCTCTCGGCGGCGCCCGACACCGGCACCCTGCTGCTGGGTGGACTGGACCACGTCGCCTATTCCCACCTCAACAGCAACCGCCGCGCCCTGGACCCGTTCATCGACTTCGTGCCCGTGGGCAGTGTCAATCGCGACACCTGGGTGGTGGTCACCGCTGCCGAGAGCCCGGCGCGCACGCTGTCGGACCTCGCCGAACGCTCGCGGCGCGAGCCGTTGAACTACGCCAGCCTGGGCGAGGGCTCAACGGCGCACCTGCTGTCGGCGCGCCTGGGCGCTGCTGCGCGTATCGAGGCGCAGCACGTGCCCTACCGCGACCCCTGGATGCCCGACCTGATAGCGGGTCGAATCCACTTCGTCGTGGCTCCGACACCGGCGGTGCTGCAGCAGGTACGCGGCGGCCGTCTGCGGATCCTGGCCACGCTCAGCCAGGAACGCCTGGCGCTGCCGGGCGACCCGCCCAGCGTGGTCGCGCTGGGCTTGGTCGATCAGGTGTTCTACGGCGGCCTGTTCCTCTTCGCCCCCGCGGCGCTCGCAGCCCAGGCGCCCCGCCTGAACGCATGGCTGGTGGAGGCGCTGCAGGAGCCTGAGACGGTGCAGCGCTACCGCAGCGTCGCGATCGAGCCGACACCGCTCGGGCTGGACGCCACGGCCGCGCTGGTGCGTCAGCGCCTCGCGCAGGTCGACGCCATGCGCCTCGCGGTGTTTGGTCGCACGCGCTGAATCGCCACCCTGGCCCCACACAGTCGCATCTCGGCCGCCTCTTTGGGCGAGGGGGCTGTTTCAGCATTCGCTGCGCGAACCCTGCACCCGATCCCCGCCCGCTTGCCCACGCTCCCGGCCATCGTGCTGATCGCCGTGTTCGCTGCCTGCGGCGTCGCCCAAGGCCCGCTGCAGGCCACTTTCAGTCGCGCACGCGCACGTCCGAGCGCAGCCAGGTCCACGACAGGCCGATGCCGTAGGTCGCGCCCGTGGTCTGCCGGACCAGCGGGCTGGACTCGTTGGCTGCACCGGCGACGCTGTCGAAGCGGGCGAAACCGAAGACGTTCCAGTCCGGGCCCAGCGAACGGCTGAGCGTGAACGCCAGGCGCGTCGCGACGAGGCCGCTTATGGCGTCGTAGGCCGGCCGGCTGGCGGTGGCGAACCGGGATTCGACGCCGTAGAAGTGGCGACCCAGGCGTTGGTCGGCGACCAAGAGGCCGACCCGCG
>Ga0209985_10000154_pt1 | contig 78372 bp, 61 predicted proteins | sample NOAtaG_FD_187305 | JGI IMG/M metagenome (GOLD analysis project Ga0209985, IMG submission 187305) | Freshwater lake microbial communities from Lake Erie, under a cyanobacterial bloom - NOAA_Erie_Diel6S_1000h metaG (SPAdes) (version 2) | ecosystem: Environmental > Aquatic > Freshwater > Lake ... | reverse complement strand
GACTCGCAGAGCCGAGTGATTCGGCGGAATCGGTGATCTGAGTGCGGTGTAGCGATCAGTGACATTCACCGCGAAAACATCCGAGTTGTCTCGAGCCCAGACCATGGGGAAGGTCTGACCATTTTTGCGGAACGTCACTGCATAAATGGCATGTCGGCGTTCATCGCGGATGGCTTTTGATGCGCGATCAATGAACCATCCCTGATCCAGAGCATTTCCGGTGGGTTCGCAGGCTCCGGTGAAGTGCCAGCCATTGTCCCAGATTTCCACCCAGGTGTGATTGCCGCTGTTGTCGGACCACAGTGGCGTGCCCACGATTCTGGCGGGGACTCCCACGGCTCGGCAGGCATCGACCAGCAGCACGGACAGTCCGGTGCAGGATGCGAGTCCGCTTTCCATGCTTTCGAGTGGGCTTTGATCGGCTTTTTTTCGCTGGGTTGAGTACCTGACATTGACCATCGGGAAGACCTGCTGGTTGAGCACGGCGGCGGCCTCAGACGGGGACTTCGCATCCTTCACAAGTGGCCGGAATTTTTCGAAGAATTCTTTTCGCCACGCGTCTCTGCGTTCGTTGATATTGGCGTATGGCAGCAGTGAATCAAAGACAACGTCCTGCGGAATGCGGTCGGCCCAGGCGGATTCCCGCAGTGCCTGCCACGTCAGTCGGCTGTTTTCCAGCAGGAAGTCGGCCGAAAGTGACTGCAGATCGGACTCCGGCATATTCTCGATGAGGAACCTGATGCCGTCCTGCTGATCCTGCGGAGCGTCAGCGAGGGCTTTTTCCAGCTCTGTTCGGTTCTGCCCGGCATTCTTCAGGGCAGCCTGCAGCAGTGCGTCATCAGCGCGAACGCAGTTCAGAGTCAGCAGGACGAATGCAGGGATCAGCAGCAGTTTTTTCCACATGGTTGATGTTTCCGGATTCAGAGCGAAAGCGAGACGGCGAATTCAGCGCGGAGCCCGCCAGTTGGCACGATGTTCGGCAATCAGACGATCAGCAGCGGCCGGTCCCCAGGTACCGGCCGCATAGAGTTCCGGGGACGAAGAACTGGCTTCCCAGGCTCGCAGAACGGGAGTCACGAAACGCCAGGCGGCTTCGAGTTCATCATTTCGGGTGAACAGAGTCGAATCGCCGCGCATGACGTCCAGCAGCAGTCGTTCATAGGCTTCGGGCAGGACTGTATCAAAATGTTGTCCGTAATCGAAATCCATGGAGACCGGCTGGACGTGATAATTCATGCCGGGGCGTTTGGCCGAGAACTTCAGTGAGATGGCTTCCTGCGGCTGGATTCGCAGCACGAGCTGGTTGGGGCGAGTTTCCACGATATCGCAAAGATCCCCGTCACATTCCACAGTCGAGAACAGATTCAGCGGCGGGTTCTTGAACTGAATGGCAATCTCGGTGAGCTGGCGGGGCATGCGCTTGCCTGTTCTCAGAAAGAACGGCACTCCCGCCCAGCGCCAATTGTCGATCAGTACCTTCATGGCGACGAAGGTTTCGCGGTTGGACGCCGGATTCACACGGTCCTCTTCGCGATACGCGAGTGCCGGCTGGCGTCCGACCAGTCCGGCTGCGTACTGGCCGCGGACTGCCCAGCTGCTGATGCTTCCGCTGCTGCCGGGTCTGAGAGCCTGCAGGACCTTCAGCTTTTCATCGCGGATTTCGCGAGCCTGAAACAGGCTGGGAGGATCCATGGCGATCAGGCACAGCAACTGCAGCACATGATTCTGCAGTACGTCCCGCAGGGCTCCTGACGTGTCATAATAGCCTCCGCGGGAACCTTCCATGCCCTGTGATTCCGCCACGGTGATCTGCACATGATCGACGTGACTGCGATTCAGCAGCGGTTCAAAGATGGCATTGCCAAAGCGAAACAGCAGGATGTTCTGTACGGTTTCCTTGCCAAGGTAATGGTCAATTCGATAGATCTGGTTTTCCAGCAGGTGCCGATCCAGTTCGGCAGCCAGCTGGATAGCCGAATCGAGATCCCGACCGAACGGTTTTTCCACAACGACGCGCAGTTTTCCGGACAGTTCCCGCGGCGGGATCAGCCCGGCGGCATTGAGTCCGTCCACAGCCGCGGCAAACAGGGCCGGCGCTGTGGCCAGGTAGACCACTCGCGTAGGGTCCGACCCGGCCCCGGCGGCCTGTTCGATGGCCTGCAGACTGCCATGCAGCCGCAGGTAATCAGCCGGGCTGGAAATGTCCAGTTGCTGATAGAACAGGCGACCGGCGAATTTCTGCCAGGCGGCCGCATCGAATTTGTCACCCATGCGGTTCGCCACGATCTGCCGCATCTCATCCTGAAACTCAGCGTGAGTTTTTTCGCGACGAGCGACCCCGATGATCGGACAGCCGTCCGGCAGGAAGTTCTGGCAGTACAGCCGAAACAGTGCAGGGATCAGTTTCCGTGACGTCAGGTCGCCTGAAGCACCAAAGATCAGGATCGAAAAGGAATTGCCGGGTTGCATACTGTTGTCCATCAGCTGTTGACAATTCGTCGCAGTCGTGCCACCGTGACTTCCTGCAGATCATTCAGAACGCGATCATGAGCTCCCTCAAGCTGTTCCCAGCGACGTCCTCTGGAAACCACTCCAAGACACCGCGCACCGGCAGCAAGCGCTGCAGCAAGACCCACCGGGGCATCTTCCAGCACCACACACCGTGCCGGCGGCAGTCCCAGTCCGGCCGCAGCCTTCAGGAACACGTCCGGATGGGGTTTCCCCTGAATCACATCCGCACCGGTAATCCGCGTCCGAATCAGGTGGCCGGAATGCAGCTGTGCTGCCACCGCTGCGACATTCCCGGGAGGACCACTGGAACCGATAGCCATCGGAATCCCGGCATCTGCCAGCGAGCGGATCAGGTCATCGGCACCGGGCATGTGAGGGAAGTCCTGCGAGATCAGTTCCCGCCAGGCCTGTTCCTTCTCTTCATCGAACGCTGCGATCCCGGCGTCATCCGGAGGATTGATCCAGGTGTCTCGAATGACTTCGCGACTGGTGCGGCCGAACCCCGCCAAAAATTCGGCTTCCGTGCAGTCCCGGCCATGCCTGCGGCAGCATTCCTGCCACGTCTTCAGGTGCGATTCATAGGAATTGACGAGCACACCGTCCATATCGAAAATCACACCGAATTCAGCCACCATGCGATCGTATGTCCTCGAACAGAAGTTGACACGTATTGAAAGTTCGTCCGTTGGTTTCAGATTCCGGTGTCAGTTGTCATGTCGTGGCTGCAGCGCTGCAATGTCCTGCACAGTGGCCATGCCGCGCGGCCAGCTGAGTACAAATCGCGTTCCCTGTCCGGGACCACCCTCCACTCGCACACGTCCGCCGTGTTCGCGCAGAATCTTGCGGCTGACCGGCAGGCCAATACCCGTGCCGCGGGAACCTTTGGAAGATTCAAACACATTGAAGATGGACTGCCGCTGATCCTCGGGGATCCCCGGCCCGTTGTCACTGACGGCGACAAGCATCATGTCAGCGACCCGATCATACCCGGTCTGCAGCACCACAGCCCCCCGCTCCACACCCTCCACCGCTTCAATAGCGTTGCCCACGATATTCAGAATCGCTCGATGAATCCCCTCAGCATCGAAGCTGGCCGGTGGCAGTTCCTCAGCCGGACGATACTCAAACGTCACTCCGCTTTCCGCAGCTCGCGCCGCCGCCAGCTCAGCCACCTCCGCCGCCAGCTTGTTCAGATCCGTCAGCTTGAGCACAGGAACGCGATCACGGCTGAAGCTGAGCATGTCCATGACAAGGTCGTAGATTCGCGTCTGGTTGCGTTCCACAATACCCCAGCCCTGCCGAATCAGTTCCTCACGGCTCTGGTCCAGACCCATCCGGATCAGATGGCTGCCGCCGCGAACTCCCTGCAGGATATTCTTGATGTGATGACTGAGCACTGCAATGGTCTGGCCCATGGCAGCGAAGCGTTCGGCCTTGACCAGAGCGTCCTGAAACTGCCGCGATTCGATCGCCAGAGCCGTTTGTCTGGCGGCAGTCACCACCACCCGCAGATTTTCTTCAGTAAGACGACCGGTGGGAGCTCCGGAGACTGCCTGTTCAAGTGTCGTTGTGGTGTCGAGATAGAACACTCCCAGCAGGTCTGCACGACCGCGCATCGGCGCACAGATGGCTTCACAGATGCCTTCAGAGACAATGCTCTGACCGCCCGTAAATCGCTCATCCACGCTGGCGTCAGAGGTCAGTACCGCCGTGCCATGCCGCAGGACATAATCCGTGATTGAACGGGAGACTGGCATCTGCGAATGCAGTCCTGAACTGCCGTCACGCCGGGCAAAGGCCATGACTGTCAGGTCGGCACCCACGGGGTCACGCAGCAGCACGCAGCCGCGATCGGCACCAATCGCAGAAATCGTCAGTTCAAGAATCCGCTGCAAATGGCTTTCCAGTGTCTGCACCGGAGTAACCAGTTCCTCAGCGACTTTGTAGAGCAGATCCAGGCCGGCCTGCGTGGCCTCCAGCGGCACAGGAGCAGTTTCGTCATAATTCAGAGTCTGCTGAATCGCCGCCGCTTTCAGCCCGCCGGCATCCTCAACAAACCGAATCTGCCCGGCATCAGGCATCGCCGGATGAGAGGAATCTGATAACTGAAATGTCAGCTGGCTGGTTCCCAGTGCCAGCGTGTCGCCGTCCTCGAGCACCCGTTCACGAACCGGATGCCCGTTCACCCGACAGCCATTCGCACTGCCCAGGTCACGCAGGACAAAGTGCAGTCCGTCAAAGCTGAGCCTGGCGTGATGCCGGGAAACTTCGGAGTCATCCAGTCGAATATTGCTGTCGACGCTGCGACCGATCACCGCATCGTGCGCAGAGGTCAGTTCAAATCGACTGCCGCGATTCGAACCTTTGGTGACCAGCAGCGTTGCACGTATCACGGGATGTTCCGGAAGAAACAGTGGGGAAACGAACGCTGCAGTGCAGGCTGGTTGCAGGAATGACGGCGAACGATCATGCATTTCAATGAAAACAGCGCAAAGTCTCAAGGGCTCGAAGGCTCAACACGGCGTTTCCGGAGACTCGGGAGCCTTGCAGGCTGACCTGCTGTCCACGCATATCCCCCAGGGAAACTGTGCTTCAGCAGGTCTGTCGCATTCGTTACAACGCAGAGCCACTGCAAAACTCCGGAAACTCCTGCAGCATATGAAGCGAGAACATCATGGCTCAGATCCTGACAACTGCCATCCTGCTGGTGCTCAGCAATGTCTTCATGACGATGGCCTGGTACGGTCACCTGCAGGATCTGCGTCACAGGCCGTGGTTCGTGGCAGCCCTGATCAGCTGGGGGATTGCGCTTTTCGAATATCTGATTCAGGTGCCGGCAAACCGGCTGGGGCATCAGGTGCTGAGCGTGGGTCAGCTGAAGATCATGCAGGAAGTGATCTCTCTGGCCGTGTTCGTGCCGTTTGCGTGGCTGTATCTGAAGGAAAAGCCCAGCTGGGACTATCTGTGGGCTGCCTGCTGTCTGCTGGGTGCGGCGTTTTTTGTGTTTCGCAGCCGGCTGAGCGGTCACTGAGCGACTGTGCTGGCCTGCGTCTGTACATCCCGGGTTTTGAAAACGAAGAAAGCCCGCAGCCGAAATTCGACTGCGGGCTTTCTTACGAGGTCGACGGGACTCGAACCCGCGGCCTCCAGCGTGACAGGCTGGCGCTCTAACCGACTGAGCTACGACCCCAATCCAGAAAGATCCTGAGATCCGTCTGCGGACAGACTACAGCCTGCAGCCGACGAATGCAAGAAACTCAGCCGATATTTCGACACCTGAGACGTCAGGCTGCAGGACAAGCCGACATTCCCGGCGGATTTGTGCCTTTTCGGACAGGGCTGTGGCCCCGGGAGTTCGCTGAATTTTCGGGCGGTAGCGATTAAATCGGCGAGTTTCCGTCGGGGAACGATGATTCCAGCCCCTGAGACTCCCAGGGGGCAGCTTTGAGAATCCCCGCAGCACGCGTCCGTGAAACCTGTCATTTTCTGAAGCCTTGTGCGCAGAATGGCGGGCGGAGGCGATCATCATGAGTACCCCAAGGCCTGTTGAACAGCCAAATTTCCCCCGGCAAACAAGTCCTGCGGAACCGCAGTCCGCTGCGTTTCCAGGGCCGGGGTACCGTCAGACAGCAGAGCGTGCTGCCGGGACAAAGTTCTTCCTGGGAATGCTGTTTGCCGTGGCGTCCTTCTACGCGATGGTGCTGCTGTACCACGCTGCCAACCCGGCCGGTGCGACAGTCACAGAAGCCGGCTTCCTCGAAAATTGTCGTCAGATCTGCCTGCAGTACGGTTTGATATCGACCGGCAATCTGCGGAAGGATGCAGAGTCGTATATTCGCGTGGTGCAGAAGGAGCGATTGACGGAGTCGCTGGCTCAAATTCTGCAGACGGACACGGCACCGGTGACATCACAGCCGCATCCGCTGCTGCACCGGGCGGCCCCGCAGGTCGTGCTGCCCGATGATAAAAACCAGCTCGCCAGTCTGCAGCAGCTGGGACTGCGCAGGCCCATGGTGGTTGTCTTCTATCTGGGGTACGGCTGCAGCCACTGCGTTGCCCAGCTGGTGTCTCTGGAACGTGACCTGCATTACTTCCGTGAACTGGATGCGGACATAGTGGCTATCAGTGCCGATTCGCCGCAGCACACGGCCCAGCGTTTTCAGCAGTATGGCAGGTTTGCATTTTCTGTGCTTTCTGATGAGAATCGACTGGCGGCTGCGGAATGGGACGTGTTTCATCCGGCGACTGAGCAGTCAGAAGAGCTGATGGATCACGGCACATTCATCGTGGACCGGAACGGTCAGGTCATCTGGGCATTCCGCGGCCGGGAACCATTTCTTGACAATCGCAGTCTGCTGCAGGTGATTGCGAAGTCACAGGGCCTGCTGCCGGAATCCGTCGCTCAGGCACAGTGACCAGCGGCAGCACCGGCAACTCAGGGTCGCAGCCGGCGGGCAGCATCCGGAACTGCTGGGTTCGCGTCGTCCCTCGGTCGCATTTTTGTGGCACTGGTCACCAGTTTGGTGTTTTTATTGGGGTACTTTTATGTCGCGGGTGTTGTAAGGAGTCGCTCCGGGGGCGTTTCAGAGACTTCAGGAACCGACAGCTACCGCCCCCCGCCGGTGGACTCAAAGTACGGGTTCAACAGCGAGACTGCCGGTTCAGTCCCCGCAGTTCCGACCGGATTACAACCGGGGAAGATCCCGGTACCTCGATTTTCAGAACTGGGCCGTCCGGTCATGCGTTTTCCCGGCGGGCAGTTAATGTACTCTGTGCAGGCACAGTCGGGTGGCTCAATTCCGGGTGGCGATATGCAGATGTTTGTGTATCTGCCCGCGGAATTGCCTGGGCCCGCGACATTACCATGCGTTTTGGTGGCACCTGCCGGGACGATCCTGCTGACCGGAAATGGTGTGACGGATGATTACCACAAAGAAGCCCTGCCGTATGTTGAGGCGGGGTGTGTGGTGGTGCGTTACTCACTGGACGGTTCGGTGGATGACATGGACAATCCGGCGCAGCTGGAGGCCGGGATTCAGGCTTTCATGAAGGCCGAGGGTGGCACTGTCAACGGGCGTAACGCTCTGGAATATGTACTGCAGAATCTGCCCCATGTGAATCCTCGCAAAATATTTGTGGCCGGACACAGCTCAGCCGGCACGGTGGCCCTCTGTATGGCCGCGGTGGAGCCTCGCCTGGCTGGTTGCATCGCCTATGCGGCCTGTGCTGATCCTGAAGCGAGGCTGCGGGACGGTCTGGTAAACAACGGTCCGGCCTACGCTCTTCTGATGCAGTTTCTGGCCGCGACGTCGCCCATGAAGCATGCGAGTGAAATCAAGTGTCCGATCATGTTTTTCCATGCCCTGGATGACAGTAATGTGGCTTACAGCGAGGCGCAGAACTATGTGGCGACATTGAAGTCCGCGGGAGTTGAGACGCACTTCGTGACGGCAGCCTCCGGTGACCACTACCAGCCCATGATTGATGAAGGCATCCCCGCCGGGATTCGCTGGCTGCTGCAGCAGTGACCGTGGCGTACGCAGCGGTCACGCTGCTGGTGGACGATGAAAACGCCGAAAGCTGAGCAGCACCATGCTGAAGACAAAGGTCATGAAAACCACCAGCAGGCAAAAAAACGGCACCATCTGCAGAGGTTGTCGGCTGACATTGGCCCTGAATGTCAGATGAGACAGCACCAGCATCATTGTTGCCATGCCGGCACTTATCCATGACAGCATACCCGACATCCAGGCCAGACTGTCATGGCGGCGATCGGGATGCAGCCAGTACTCCCGATATGGAATGTTGACCATTGTCACAGGCAGCACGGACGTCAATTTTCCCAGCAGCAGCACGATGAATGGAAAGACGATTTGGAAGCCGGCCTGCAGCAACACCGCCTGAGCGCGGGGCATCCAGTCATCAGCCTGTCCTGCAGTTCCGAAATGTGTGGCAACGGATTCCGGCAGCCTGTGCCAGTACCAGCTGTGCTGCAGAATTCCCAACGGAACCAGCAGCAGCAGAAATCGAAACGCCAGCCGTCCGGACTGTGCCATGGTCATGATGCAGCTTGTTCAATGCGAACATGCGGTGTCGTGTGAGTCTGACTGTTGAACCCACTGCCGCGGCATTATCACCAGCTTGTGGGGCTGAATCAAGACTGGGTGATCGCTGATGTTCAACCGGATCTCCGGAAGCGGACTCTGAGTTTGCCGGAATAACCGTACAGCATCGCCATATGGGCTTTGGGCCCGACCACTGTCGTGCTGAAGGCGTCCGGGAGCCCTGCGGCGTTAGCCGGCGTTCCATGAGTGGTACCCGGCGACGCTTATCGGGCGTTTCTTTTTTTTGCATTGGCAAGGCGCCGCTGTGCTCGGGTCAGGCGGGTGCTGGAAACAGCACATTCACTGCAGCCGGAATCAGCAGGTTCGTGGTCACGAGGGAGGTGACGCCAGGGTGTTGACGCAGCTCCCATCGGCTCACCGCAGTCTCATTTTGCGTGCGGGTTTCTGATCAAATTCGATTGTCGTCGTGCACTGTGCTCCCTGGCAGAGTGGTGGCGTTGCGAGTGTGCGGGAGAGGCAGGTCGGAGTCACTGTCCACGGCAGTGGCGTGTCTCGGGTGCCGGCTCACGCTGGCCGCTGAAGCTGCAAAAGCCGCATCAGGCGTGCGACAGCGATTGGCGGCATTGATGACCGATACAACGTCACGACAACCGTATCGGTGTGCTGGTTTCAGCAACCGTCGCAGCGGGCTGGAGATGACGGAAAAAGGGTGGCGGAAAAGACGGGCTGTCAATTGTGTCGGGGCCCGATGCCGGCAACCAATCAATCCGCTCACTCCGGGACTGCTCCAGCTTGCTCATGGATCATCTCATCAGGGTCATCGGGGAACCGGCAGACACCAGACACCAGCCTCCAGGCCACAGTCCCTGACAGGGACGGCCTGGCGGTGGCAAACCGAATATCATTCGCCGCCGGCTTTGGTCGTTGCACTTATTCTGCGGAAGTCCCAAAGTGACAACAGTGTCCCGCGTCGCTACTTACGCCAGCACCCTGATTTCAGCGACACTCCGGCAGCTCAGAACGTGCAGTCCCGGAAGAACTGCTGTTTTACCCCAGTGCGGGCTGACGCAGGTGCCAGTCGGTGATTTGCTGAAAGCTGCCGGCGATCCGCAGCAGGATGGATTCCTGCAGTGCTGCGGACTGCAGCTGCAGTCCGATCGGGCGTCCGTCCGCTGTCATGCCGCAGGGCACGGAAATTCCCGGCAGGCCGGCCAGATTGGTGCTGATGGTGCAGATGTCGCTGAGGTACATTTCGAGGGGATCGCTGAGTTTCGATCCGAGCGTGAAGGCGGCCGCGGGGGCAGTGGGGCCGGCCAGCACATCCACCTGCTGAAATGCGGCTTCAAAATCTTCCTGGATGCGGCGCCGCATCTTCAGCGCTTTCAGGTAGTAAGCGTCGTAGTAGCCGGCTGACAGAGCATAGGTGCCCAGCATGATGCGGCGTTTGACTTCTGCGCCAAAACCTTCCGCCCGGCTCTGACAGTACAGGTCCGTCAGGTCCTGGAATTCAGCGGCTCGGTGTCCGTAATGGATTCCGTCATAGCGAGCGAGGTTGCTGGAGGCTTCGCAGCAGGCGATCAGATAATAGGTGGCAATGGCGTAGCGTGAATTTGGCAGCGAGACTTCACGAATGTCTGCTCCTGCCGCCTGCAGCTGACTGACAGCAGTCCGGACTGCGGCTGCAACTTCACCGTCCAGTCCCGGGCCGAAATGTTCACTCACGACTCCCACTCTCAGTCCCTGCAGTGAGCCGCCGGTGACGGACCAGTCCGGCGATGTCTGATTCAGTGACGTGGAATCGCGGCCGTCGTGACCACTGACGGCGTGCAGCAGCAGAGCGCAGCCGGCGGCGTCCGTTGCGAGGGCGCCGATCTGATCCAGCGAACTGGCGTAAGCCACCAGACCGTACCTTGACACTCGACCGTAGGTGGGTTTCAGTCCGGTCACGCCGCAGAATGAAGCCGGTTGTCGGATGGAACCTCCGGTGTCCGACCCCAGTGCGAGCGGCACGAACCCGGCTGCGACAGCGGCTGCCGAGCCACCGCTGGAGCCACCGGCCGACAACTGCGAATTCCACGGATTTCGTACCGGTCCGAAGATTGACGTTTCCGACGACGATCCCATGGCGAATTCATCGAGGTTCAGTTTGCCAAGCAGAATTCCGTCTTCGGCAGCAATGCGTTCTATGACATGGGCGGAGTGCGGAGGAGTAAAATTCTGCAGCATGCGGCTGCCGCAGGTTGTGGGCATGTTGCGCACACAGATGTTGTCTTTCACTGCGACCGGCAGCCCGGCCAGTATTCCCAGCGGCTGGCCGGAGGCTCGTTTTGCGTCGATCCGGTCCGCCTGTTCAAGCGCTGTCTGAGCCGCCACGTGCACAAAGGCGTTGATCTGCGGATTGAAGCGAGCGATGCGATCGAGGCAGGACTGCACAAGCTGACGGGATGTCAGGGCACCGGAATTCAGCTCTGTCAGCAGTTGCGGGACGGAAACGGGATGCATGAGCGGATGAGCCGGGACAGTGAAGCCGCTGGCGGGCGGCGGGACAAAACTGAAACTCTGCCGGCAGATTAGCAGATCATCGCGGTGGTTGCAGCCCGTTCGCCAGGGGTCTCAGGAGGTTCTCCGGGACTGCAGTTCGGCAGCAACATCCTGCAGGAGGATCTGTTCCAGCCGTTCCAGAATGCGTGCGGCGAGCACGCCATCCATGATGCGATGATCGTAGGCGAGGGTCACCCGGGAGATTCCCTGAGCATCAAGTGGTCCGTAGGTCAGGCAGCCGGTCTGAATGGAGGGAGGCAGCTGAATCTCAGCACCTCGCCCGGCCAGCGTCGACAGAAAGAATGTTCCCAGTCGCCGTGCGCGAGCAGCTCCGGCGAGGTGCATGTTCCACCACCAGATCAGACGTCTCAGCGGGGTCGGCAGTGCAGCCAGCTGCAGCTCACGCGAAAAGCAGTTCTCCACGGGCTGGTTTTGGAATTCATCGATGCAGGCCTGCAGATCGACCAGCGAGCGTTGTTCGGGGCGTCTGATACGGCCCCAGAACAGCCACGGTGCATTCCGGAATTCGCGGTGAACGGTCAGTACCGCCACGCTTTCCGGGTGCTGGTACAGGTGCGCCCAGGGCCAGGAAAACCAGATCTGTCGCAACTGCGGAAACTCGACCGAAACCTTCCCGAATGCGCGGATGAACAGGGCCGCCCACGAGATCCTGGTGGCGGCGGCAGTACGCAGCTGGGACAGCTGGCCCAGCGGCATGCGTCGATCGTGCGAGCACAGAGGGACGGATCGGTGCAGCCAGAGCAGGTCCCAGGTGAGTCGCCGGGATTCAGGGACTGGAAACCGGCAGCCGTCTTGTGAGGCTGTCATGCTGTGAATGCTCCGTAACTCGGGCGAGACTGAGCTGAAAAGTGGATTCGGGCCTGCTGGCTGGATTCTGGCGGGGTTGTCGTTTGTCGTAAATGCCGGGTTGCCAGCGAGATCGCCGGGGTGGTAAAAACGGTGGCAGTCAGGGAAACTGGCAGATACCGCCGGACGCGCACTGCAGTGGCAGGATTTTCCGCGTTGAATGACCCGTCGAAGGCAGTTCCTGCAGATCGCTCCCTCCGCTGCCGGAATTGGCTCAAGCTGTCTCTTGTTCCCCGAACGCCGGGGTGGTTAGTCTGCCGTGACCTCTGAGATTGAAATTCTGCAGCATCAATCGGAGTTGCCGGGCCGTCGAGGCCGCTGGCTGCTGGTGACTGTGATTTCTGCGGTATTTCTGACGGGGTGGATGCTGAGTCCTGATGACTCGGGCAGCGGGACTCACCGGCAGCTTGGTCTGCCTGAGTGTCTGCTGCTGCAGGCGACAGGAGTGCGGTGTCCGACCTGCGGGATGACAACGGCGTTCTCGCATTTTGTGCGAGGACACTGGTTGGCTGCCCTGCAGGCCAATCCGGCGGGTGCTTTGCTGGCCCTGGGGCTGGCAATTTGCTGGCCGGTGCTGGTGCTTTCGCTGACCGGTCACTGTGTGGCACCGGGGACGTGGCTGATGCGGCGTCTGCCCGTGCTGGTGATGGGCTGGCTGGCACTGGCAGGTGGGTACTGGCTGCTGTCGATGTTGATAAGAAGTGAGTTTTAGGTTGTCTGCGAGCGGCTCCGCCGGATTCGCAGGCAGCGGGTTCAGCGGAGCAAAAACCGTGGGCGGCACTGATCGACAGAATTCAGCGGACGTAACAAGGCGTCGGTTGCTGCAGCTGGGCTTGTCCGGGCTGGCAGTTTCGGCATTGCCCGGCTGTTCGCTGTTCGTGATGGCCGGGAAGATGTTCTTTGGCGATCCGAAGCAGAAAAGCCAGTTTCGCCGATCGACCGGCGTGGATCTGACGAAGGGCGAAAAGAAACTGCTCATCGCCTGCTCGGCTCCGCATGGAGTGCTGCATCGATTTCCGGCCATCCAGATCGATCTTGTGGATCGCCTGACACACCTGCTGAAGACTCGCGGAGTGAAGGTGATTCCTTCCGACGATGTGGCGACGTGGCTGGATGACAACGGCGACTGGGGTGATTTCGGCGAGCTGTCGGCCAGATTCAAAGCGGATTTTGTGGTGCATGTCACCATCACCAGATTTGAAGTGGATGTGCCAAACAGCAGCAATTTGCAGCAGGGACGCATGTCCTGTCGGGTCGAGATTCTGGACTGCAAAAAAACCGGCTCACCCATCGGAGTCTTCGACAACACCTACGACATGAGTTACCCGAAGTTTCCGATTCAGAAAGAGAACAAATCCGAGCGGATTTTTCTTGAGAGTTTTATGAAGAATGTTTCCACCAGTCTGGCTCAGCTGCTGTATGACCATCGTGCCAGTGAAGTGATTTCCTGATGCTGGCTGCCGGTCTGATGTCTGCTGCCTGCATCCTGTCAGTGTTCAGCCCCTGCTTTTTTACTCACCGACTTTCCTTTCCACGGACTGCTCATGATTCCTGATCTCTGCTCGACGAATGCGGTTTCAGCTGATTGCGGACGGCGCGGATGCTGGCAGCGGGCGTTGCGCTGTCTGCTGATCGGTCTGCTGCTGGTAACGGCTCCGGGCTGCAATTACATGCTGCTGCTGGGGTATCTGATCGGCGGTCCGCCGCAGGAAGAGCCGCAGTTCGAAAAAGAAACAAAGAAGTCGATGACTGACAAGGATGTGCGAGTCGCTGTGGTGTGTTACGCACCTGATGACCTGAAATACAAATTTGAAAACATCGATCACATACTGGCCAAGGCTGTGGCGGTCCAGCTGGCGAACAAGAAGATCAAGGTTGTACCCTACGACGAAATTCGGGTCTGGCTGGATGAGAATCCGGACTGGGACACGGCGGTGGACATTGGTGCGGAGTTTGATGTCACGTATGTGATTTATATCGACGTCAGCGATTTTTCGCTGTATGAGCGTGACACAAATGCTCTGATGCGAGGCCGCTGTGACGCGATGGTCAGCGTTTATGAAATGGAGGCGGACGGCAAGGGCTCCAGGGTCTTCACGCGTGAACTGAACAGCGTGTATCCGACGGAAGTGCCACGATCTTCCACCGACACCATCTACGACAAATTCCGCATGGAGTATTTGCGGAAGCTGAGCGATGACATCGGGCGAATGTTCTACCCGTGGCACATTGGCGATCAGTTCTCGCACACGGCGTGAACGGCGTTATTCTTCAAGTGCTGATCCACCGCTGCCGGCCAGTTCCTCCATGCGTTTCAGCACATCCTTGTACTCGTAGTCGACAGCCAGAACCTCACCGTAGTGATGTTCCGCCTGTTCGTTCTTTCCGGCAGCCTGGTAAATTCGTCCCAGCAGGTAGTGGGCATTTTTAAAGGCATCGGGGCGATCGGCGAAGCCGAGGCCTTCGATGGCTTTTTCCAGCTGTCGTCTGGCCAGGTCGCTTTTTCCGTCTCGAGCGAAGCATTCGCCCAGCAGCACGAGTGCGTCAGTTTTCAGGCTGGGATTGCTGGCGGCCTGCTGCAGCAGGGGGATGGCTTTGCTGAACTGCTTGATATGGCGGGAGGCCAGTCGTTGTGCCAGTTCGAACTTCTTTTTGAGATCGGTGGGATTGAGTTCGACACCGAGTGTGTAGAGTTCCAGTTCTTTCTGCACGATGTCCTGCTGCAGGGCGCGGGCTTTTTCGACCAGTCGTTCCTTGCCGGGGTTGGCGCGGGCTCTGGCATCCGCTTCGGCGGCTTCTTCGCGGAGCCGGCAGAGCTGGACGTCGAGGATCAGTTCGCGGATTTCGCCGCTGTTTGGTGACAGCTCAAGTGCTTTGTTGAGCTGATCCTGGGCTTTGCCGAATTCTCGACCGGCCTTGTAAAGGTCTGCCAGTTTCAGGTAGAGGCCGACGTTGGAGGCATCCTTGCGGATGGCGTGGATCAGGTCGGCTTCGGCGGATTCGCCGGGTGCATCGGCGGTTTTTTGCTGACCTTTGCGAGCTCGACGGTCTTCTTCGTAGGCGTTGACAGGCTGTGTGGGCTCCACTTTGACGTCGCGGGTGGATTCTGCGTCTTCGAGTCCCTTGCGATCCAGCATGGAGACGGCATCGATGCGTCCCAGCATGGCCCGGGCTTCGCTGTCTGTGGGGACCAGTTTGTAGATGCGTTCGTAGCAGGCGCGAGCGGGTTTGTAGTCGCGGCGTTCAAACAGGAATGCGCCGAGTGTGCGATTGTAGTCGACGTTGTCGCGGTCGAGTTCGACGGCCTTTTCGAGGGCAAATCTGGCGACACCCAGGTTGTCCTGACCGACGAGGGCTTCGCCCAGATCAAAGAACAGCTGGGCGTCCCACGGATTGACCAGCAGGCCTTCTTCGGCAGCCAGTTCGATGGATTTCCAGTCTTTTGAAAGGCGACTTTTTTTGATGCGGGTACGGACACCCATCAGCCGCATCGAAGCCATTTTGGCGCCCGAGCCGTTGTCGCTGTAGGATTTGCGAATGCAGCCGACGCGAGACTGGCGATACAGCACGTTGTCCGGGACGAGGCGGATGCAGTTGGTGAAGCATTCCACCGCGTAATTCCAGTTCTTGTGCTGCATGGCTTCTGTGCCCTTGCGATACCACTCGGCACCGCCTTTTTCGCGTTCATTCATGGCAACCCGGGCCTTCCGAATGCGGAATTTGACAACTGTCAGACTGTTTCAGTGAACTGTAACGGAATTCTAACAGACAGTTCCGGTGTTCTCCACCGGCTGGCCGATTGTGGCAGCAGTTCAGGTGACAATGTGCGGTTTTTTAGGGAAAAATGGGGCACGACACGGGCAATTCGTTAGAATTCCGGCTGTTGCGCCTGTTCTTTGCTCCGGTTCTCAGGCTTGTTTTCGGAAGGCCGTATGGCTGTTGTTTCGCATCGACCGCTGATGGTGATCAATGTTGTGGGGCTGACGCCGGAAATGATCGGCCCGCAGACTCCGCACCTGCAGCGTCTGGCCAGCTCCGGATTTCAGCGACCACTGCAGACGGTACTGCCGGCGGTCACGTGTTCGGTACAGGCAACGCTGCTGACCGGACGAATGCCGGCTGAGCATGGGATTGTTGCCAACGGCTGGTATTTCCGGGAACTGGCGGAAGTGGGCTTCTGGAAACAGTCCAATCATCTGATTCAGGGTGAGAAACTGTATCAGACGGCCGCCCGACGCGATCCGGCTCATCGCACGGCGAAAATGTTCTGGTGGTACAACATGTACGCCGACACCGCCTGGTCTGTGACGCCTCGCCCGTCCTATCCGGCCGACGGCCGCAAGATTCCGGATCTGTACAGTGAGCCGGCTGAGCTGCGGGATGAGCTGCAGGGTCAGCTGGGGCGATTTCCGCTGTTTAATTTTTGGGGGCCGACGGCAGATATTCGCAGCACTGCGTGGATCGCTGATGCTTCCTGCCGGCTGTTTCGCCAGCAGCGTCCTTCACTGATGCTCGTGTACCTGCCGCATCTCGACTACAACCTGCAGCGAGTGGGGCCGCACGGGCCTGGTATTGCCGAAGATATCCGGCTGGTGGACCAGGCAGCCGGCAAACTGATTCAGACGGCTCAGGAGTGCGGTGCGGAGGTGGTGGTACTGTCTGAATACGGAATTACTCAGGTGGACCAGCCGATTCACATCAACCGGGTGCTGCGGCAGGCGGGGTATCTGCGGGTTCGTCGTGAGCCGCTGGGCTGGGAAACTCTGGACTGCGGTGCGTCACGGGCCTTCGCAGTCAGTGATCATCAGGTGGCGCATGTGTACGTGCGCAGGTCAGAAGATATTCCGGCGGTTCAGCGGCTGCTGCAGCAGACTGCGGGGGTTGAGCGCGTCCTCGATAAGAACGGTCTGAGGGAATACGGTCTGGATCATGAACGCAGTGGCGAACTGGTCTGCGTGTCGGCTCGCAATGCCTGGTTCACATATTATTTCTGGAACGAAGATTCGCTGGCTCCCGACTATGCTCGCACTGTCGATATTCACAGAAAGCCGGGCTACGACCCGGCCGAGCTGCTGGTGAACCCGGAGCTGCGGTTTCCGAAGCTGCGGGTGGCAGCGCGGCTGCTGCGGAAAATGCTGGGATTTCGTTATTACATGGATGTGATCGGTCTGCGTGCGGAGGTGGTGCAGGGCAGTCACGGACGGTTGCCGGATGCGGGTCGGGAGCATTCCGACGGTCCGGTATTTCTGTGTTCCAGCCGTTCCGTTGAGCGGGATCAGGTGCATGCGGCGGACGTGCGAGACCTGCTGCTGAAGCTGCAGTTTGGCTGAGTGTCGTGCAGCTTCAGCAGCCTGCTCTGCTCAGTTGTTTCGAACAGCGCCCTGACCACCCTCAGCGGCGTCGACAGCGGCATCTTCCTGTTTGATTTTCTCCTCGATTTCGGGAGTAATTTCGGGGCGGTCCGCGTTTGGATCGCCACCGCAGCCGGTGGTGAGTGTGGCGAGCAGGGGCAGGGCAGCAGCATATCTCAGCGATTGACGGATCATCTGTCTGTTTCCGACTGGGAATGAGTGAGAGAATTCGGCGTGGAGTCTGAGAACAGTGGCACAGAGCAGAGCAATCAGCTTCTCTGCTCGGTGCCGAAACATCTCGTCAGAATTCTCCGATCACTTCGCCGTCATCAATCACGCACAGCTTGCGCCAGACATTGGCATCGATGTTGAAGCTGTGGAATTTGACGGAACCATCGCACTGTGTGGCCTGCAGTCCGCCAACGTGCGAGCTGCCAAAAAAACGCCGCCAGGCGGTCTGATTGGTTGTTGGTGGTCGGAATGGTGGCGTGGTAAAGTCTGATTCCGGTGCAAAATGCCAGCGAACACAGTCTTCGTCCCAGCCACTGTTCTGCCAGCGTTCATTGTCACCTCCGTCTGCACCGAAGCGAGTTCTGGGCAGGGCTTTTTCTGCAAAGATGATGCTGTTGGACGTGCCATCCGTCACATCGCGCAAGCGACGTTTGGCACCGCGACCGGACCAGACGATGGCGCCGCGTCGGCCGGGTTGATCACCCTGATTGACATTGGCACGTTCGTCACCGATTGGTGTCAGCCCCAGTGGTGCCGGCGGCACAATGCCCGTTCCCTCAATTGGTTCGCCCTGGAAGAAGCCCGCACACCCTGCATAGTCATTTCGTGTGAAGCCGGCTGAACCGTAACGTGCGTTATCGCGACGGGTCGGACAGTAAAATGCGGGTACGATTGCCTGAGCGACAACATCTTCGTTGCCATTGCCGTTGACAGAAGGCCAGAACGGGGGATCGTCGCGACCCTGGCGAAAGACATTGTCCTGCTCAAGGTACGGCAGCATTTTGAAGAAGTGGTTCCAGCCGTCCTTGTTGGCGGCCCGACAGCAGGTCGTACCGCCGTAAGCCGGCGGGGCTTCGGTGTAGTTGTAGCCTGCGGGATTTGGATTTCCGGATGTATCCACTGCCTGAGGGTGTCCATCAAAAGGCCCCTGAGGCAAAAAACCGTAGGTGCTTTCGTGGTTCATCGCAGCCAGGCCCAGTTGCTTGAGGTTGTTTTTGCACTGAGTGCGGCGAGCTGCTTCGCGAGCCTGCTGCACTGCCGGTAACAGCAGGGACACCAGGATTGCGATGATTGCAATCACCACCAGCAGTTCGATCAGTGTGAAGCCGGCTCGGTTCGATTGCTGTTCGCTCCCGACCGCCGGCAGCCTGTACCTGCGCATTGTTCAGTTCTCCAAATGACATCGTCGATAAGGACACCATCAACAGCGATGACGTCAATCGTGGTGTTGATCTTTCGAGCCGTATGAGAACGATTCGCAGCGGTTTTCAGGCGCTTCTTCGGAAATTCATCAGATGGCTGACTCTGTGGTTTCGAGTGTGAATTTCCAGTTGGCAGTGGCGCGGTTGCAGTCATTGCTTAACGCAAAATTCAATGTCCGCAGGCATCTTCGGAAAATGGTTGATGTTACTGACAGAGCGTGTGAAAAAGTCTGTGGGATGCAATGATGAGACGGCTGCTGACTGCCCTGTGTTTGCTTGCCTGCTGTGCGGTGCCGTTGTCTGCGGATGAAGCGACATCCGTTGAGAATCCAGTGTATGCTCGCTGGAAAAACCATCCGGTGGGAACGGAAGTTCGTTATCGACAGCACACTCAGGCGCAGGGGGTTGATGAACGCAGGCTGATGGTCTATCGGCTGACAGAGAAAACTGCGGACCAGCTGACGGTGGAGATTCGGACGCGGCAGGAAGAAGCGGCTGAGTCAGACGAAACGGTGCAGGTGCAGACGGCGAAGCGTCTGTTTCGACTGCCACCGGGAGTCACAGCAGAGCAGTTCGGGAAGCCTGCCGGCCGCAAGGCTGAGGGGCAGGAGGAACTGGAGATTCTCGGGCGTCGGCTGCAGGCTTCGTGGACGCTCTCAGAGGTACGGGTCGAGGCCGGTGTGACGGAAATAAGGACGTGGATTTCGGATCAGATTCCTGGTGGTCTGGTGCGTTCCGTCAGCACGACACCGGCGGTCAGGTCGAAGACGACCATGGAATTGCTGGAACTGCGTGAATCTGCCCTGCGGAAGGCCGAGAAGCCCTGAGTCAAGCAGAAATGGTCTGACAGCCGCCCGATTTTCGCGGATTTCGCGTTTCTTTCGTCCCTGATTTCTGCCCGGAAACCGGCAACGGCAGGGCTGGCAGTGGATTCGGCCTGTTTTCTTCCTTAGAGTGTTGTGATTGCAGGGCGTTCCGTGGTGGCGGAGCGTCCGGGATCAGATCGCAGGCCTGATTGTTCACAGGGAAACCGCAGACATGGCTGGGAAACCAGACCCGAAGAAGCCGGAGCCTCAGAAGGGCGCTGTCGCAAAAAAGGCAGCCGAAGGGGAGGAAGTTCCGGAGATTGAACAGGTACTGTTTCAGGGACCGCTGTTTGGTCGCGAGGCCAACCTGAAAGCGCACGCCAAACTTGTCCAGTCGGCGCTGGTCGCGGTGAAACAATTCGTTTCGGACGCCATGGAACGCAGGGCTCACACGATTCACCTGGAACCTCGTGAAGGCAAATTCCTGCTGCGGTATGTGATCGACGGTGTGCCGCATCAGGCGGGTGTCATGCCGGGGCCTCGCGGAATGGCGCTGCTGCAGATGCTGAAAGTGCTGGCGGGGCTGGATCCGGCCGATCGCAGTACGGCTCATTTCGGTGGCATCAGTGCGGAACGCGACAAAATCGGGTTCAACCTGATCGTGGATACGACTCCGGTTGGTTCGGCCGAGCGTCTGCGGATCAAGATTGAAAACCGCAAGGTGCAGCGGCAGCGGCCTCAGGATGTCGGCCTGCCCGAGGACCTGAAGAAGAAGATCCGAAATTTCACATCAGAACGCAGTGGCGTTGTGCTGGTCTGCGGTCCGCCGGATTCCGGCACCACGACTCTGTCCATTGTGGCGCTGCACTGCGTGGATCCGTACCTGTATCAGGTGTACAACTTTGCGGATCTGAAGGGGCGCGAACTGATCAATGTGACGGATTTTAAGCCCGAACCCGGGCATGATCTGGAGATCACGTTCGACCGAATTCTGCGTCGCGAGGCGGACGTGTTATTCATGGATCCGCTGGTGTCTCCGCAGGACGCGCAGGTGATTTTTCAGTACGGAGATCGGCTGTCGTTTATCATGGAGATTCCGGCGAACACGCCGTTTGAAGCACTGCAAAAGCTGTTGCAGTGGGTGGGACCTGATCTGGTGCTGAAGAGTCTCCGCTGCATTCTGACTCAGAAGCTGATTCGCAAACTGTGCGATGACTGCAAGCAGGCGTTTCGTCCGAATCCTGCGCTGGTGAAGAAGCTGGGGCTGCCTCCGGAAACAACAGTGCTCTATCGTGCTCCGCAGCCACCGCCGCCGGATGATCCGAAGGCTCCGACAATTGCCGAGCTGTGTGCTCCCTGTGCCGGTGTGCCGTATCATGGCCGGGCGGCAGTCTTTGAAATGCTCGAGATCACTGACGGAATGAAGGAAGTAGTGGCGACCGGCCTGACTCCTGAAGCCGTGCGGCGACAGATGGCGGCTGACGGCCAGACGACTCTGCAAAAGGACGCCATCCGCCTGGTCGCCCAGGGGAAGACGTCTCTGGAGGAGGTGCAGCGAGTCTTCAGTCCTCCGGGTGCCGCCAAAAAGAAGCCGGCTCCGCGTCCGCCCGGTCCGCCGCGATAAGGGCGGGGAAGCGAGTGATTTCGGTTGGTTCCGGAATCCTCGATGGTGTATCACAACGTGTTCAGTCTGTTGAGAAAGCTTTGCACTGATGCGGCCTGTTCAGTTGCTCAATACGGGTGTTTTTGTTGTGCGTCTGCGGCGGTGGGCGTGGTGCCTGCTGCTTTCCGTTCTGTGCGGCAGCGTGGTTTCGCTGGAAGCAGCGGCTCAGACGCCGACAGCAGCGTCAGACCAGGGAGTATCGGACCGCAGGCCTGACACGGGGCCGGCAGTGGAATACGAGGGTCGCTGGCTGGTGCCCTATGAAGCCACGATTCCGGGGACTGATGTCAGGTTCCGGATGATTCCGATTCCGGGTGGCGAGTATCAGATGGGCAGTGCGGACAGTGAGGCTGGCCGCGGTGAGGACGAAGGTCCGGTCCGGCGGGTCAGAGTTGCACCATTCTGGATGGGTGAGTGTGAAGTGACCTGGGCGGAGTACAAGCTGTTCATGCAGTTGTACCGTCATCTGAAGGAGTTTGAGGCGCGTGGTGTGCGGAAAGTGACGGACGACAATCGGATTGATGCCGTGACGGCTCCGACACCGCTGTATGAGCCGGATTTTACGTTTGAGTACGGTGATGAGCCGCAGCAGCCGGCCGTGTCGATGACGCAGTATTCCGCCCGCCAGTACACCAAGTGGCTGTCGGCAATCAGTGGTCAGCAGTATCGACTGCCGACGGAAGCGGAGTGGGAGTATGCGTGTCGTGGCGGGACGACGACAGCGTGGTCCTTTGGCAGTGATGTCTCTGCCCTGGGGGAGTATGCGTGGTTTGCCGGCAACTCTGAGGGTTCCGGTACCAAAGTGGTGCGTCAGAAGAAGCCCAACCCATTTGGTCTTTACGACATGCATGGCAATGCGGCGGAATGGGTCATCGATGCTCATGGGGCATACCCTCAGAAGGACCTCGTTGATGCTGCAGCTGACTGGGTTCGTTCGGTCAAACCGGACCCGCGTGTGGTGCGTGGCGGGTCCTGGGAACTGACGGCGGAACAGAGTCGTTCAGCGGCGCGTCTGGGATCGGATGATGAACGCTGGAAGGAGTATGACCCGAATCTGCCGCGGAGCCCGTGGTGGTTCACCACTGATCCCGCTCGCGGTGTGGGCTTTCGTCTGCTGCGTCCTGCCAGGGCCATCAGTCGGGAAGCGATTGAAGAGTTTTGGAAGATTGACTGCGACGACATTCGGTATGATGTGGAGGATCGGCTGAATGAGGGTCGCGGGGTGCTTGGGCTCGTGGATCGAGAGCTCCCGCAGGCCATCCTGGATCTGCAGAAGTAGGGGTGTATCATGGGACTGCTGGCCGGCACGATCTATGACCGTCCGCCGCGGTGTGAGCACTGTGGGCTGCTGGAATCTGAATGTCGCTGTGTGCCGCCGGAGCCTGAGCCGCGTGCGAAGTCCGGTCGTTCCTTGCGACTGGGAGTGGAAAAGCGGAAGCACGGTCGGATGATGACAGTGGTGCGTGATCTGGGGCCGGACGATGATGCAGGCGTACTTCTGACGCGATTGAAGAACTGCTGCGGTGCGGGAGGTTCGGTGCAGGACGGTGTTCTGGAGATCCAGGGAGCGCATGCTGATCGAGTGCGTGCGGAGCTGCTGAAGCTGGGTTATCGGGTGCGTGGCTGAGTTTATCTGCGGAGTGCCGGCATGGAAGACCTGACGGGCAGACAGGTGGTGGTGGACGTGGAATCGCCCTTTGTGTATGTCGGCAGACTGCATGAAGTGCGCGAAAAAACACTGGTGCTGAAGCAGGCTGATGTCCATGATCTGCGGGATTCCACAACAACGCGGGAAGTCTATGTGCGGGATTCCCGAGTTCATGGAATTCAGGCCAATCGTAAGCTGGTGTACGTGCGGCTGGACAAGGTGGTCAGTGTGTCGCTGCTGGAGGATGTGATTCCGTAGCGTGAGTCAGGTGGAACGGTCGGCTGTCAGCGGGCGGCAGAGTGAAAGTTATGGGATCGCTGTTTACGGACGATGCAGAATTTGATCGTGCCCAGGATCGCGTGGTGATGCTGCGTCGGGAGATCGAACGGCACAACCACCTTTACTACGTGGAAGCTCGGCCGCAGATTTCTGATCGGGAATATGATCAGCTGATGCAGGAGCTGCTGAGTCTGGAGCGGCGGTTCCCGGAGCTGCAGACGGCTGACAGTCCCAGTCTGAAAGTGGGCGGGGAGCCGATTCGGGGCTTCGAGCAGGTGGCTCATCAGGTGCCCATGCTGTCAATCGACAATATGTTCGAAGAGCAGGAACTGGATGACTGGGATCAGGGGCTGCGAAAAAGTCTGGATGCGGAATTACTGGAGTATTCGCTGGAATACAAGATTGATGGAGTGGCCCTGGCACTGGTTTACGAGCGGGGTGTGCTGGTTCGCGCTGCGACTCGTGGAAATGGCATGGTGGGTGATGATGTCACTGCGAATGCGCGGGTGATCGAGGGGGTGCCATTGCGGCTGCTGACGGATGCTCCGCCGGCCGTGCTGGAGGTGCGTGGTGAAGTTCTGATTTTGAGCGAAGAGTTTGCGAAGTTTCAGGCCGCGCAGGTGCAGGCAGGTGAGGAGCCATTCAGGAATCCTCGGAATGCGGCGGCCGGAGCGCTCAAACTGCTGGATCCGCGTCTGGCCAGGCAGCGGAAGCTGCGTTTTCTGGCCCATGGCGTGGGAACTGTTGAAGGTGTGAACTGGGGGACGTGGTCTGAGTTTTTGCAGGGCATTCGGGATCTGGGTCTGCCCACGACTCCGAACGTTCGCTTTGCGCTCGGTATCGAACAGTTGAAGCAGGCATGTGCAGACCTGATTTCCGAGGTGCCTCGCCTGCCCTTTGAAGTTGATGGCCTGGTCATCAAGCTGAATAAGCTGTCACTGCGAAACATGCTGGGGGCCACATCCAAAAGTCCTCGCTGGGTGCGGGCGTGGAAGTGGGAGCGATATGAGGCAGAGACGAGGGTATTGAAGATTTTGGTGCAGGTTGGACGCACCGGAACGCTGACCCCGGTAGCAGAACTTGAACCGGTGGAGATTGCCGGGACGACAGTATCGCGAGCCAGTCTGCACAACAGGGACGAGCTGCAGCGTCTGGGGGTTCGTATCGGTGATCTCGTCGTGGTGGAAAAGGCCGGGAAAATCATTCCGCATGTGCTGCGAGTGAACGAATCCGGGCGGACGGGAAATGAGGTTCCCTATGAATTTCCAACCGCTTGTCCGGCCTGCGGCACAGGGGTTGTTCAGGATGAAAACGGAGTCTACATTCGCTGCCCGAATCCCGCCTGTTCGGCACAACTGAAGGAAACGCTGGTCTGGTTTGCATCCCGGCCTTCGATGAACATTGATGGTCTGGGCGAGAAACTGGTGGAGCAGTTGCTGGCAGCGGGTTTGGTTGACGGTATTCCTGCCCTGTATCGTCTGGTGAACCTGCGTGAAGAGCTTGTGAAGCTGGAGCGGCAGGGTGAAAAGTCCGTGGAGAGACTGCTGGCCGGGATCGAGGCGTCGCGAAAGCAGCCGCTCTGGCGATTGCTGGCCGGATTGAATATTCGGCACGTTGGCCAGACCGTCGCCAGAACTCTTGAGCAGGCATTTGGAACGCTGCAGGAGATCGCCGGGCAGTCTGAGGAGACGCTGGCGGCTGTTCACGAAATCGGCCCGGTGATCGCGAAGTCGGTGCATCAGTTTTTTGAGAGCGAGTATGGTCGCGGGCTGGTTGCTGAATTGACGGCGCTGGGGTTGAACACCGGGCAGCCCGTGGCTCCGCGTCAGCAGGTTGGTTCCGGCGTACTGGAAGGCCAGACCATTGTGGTCACTGGAACCATGGTTCGGTTCACTCGTGAACAGATTGAGCAGCTGATTCGCGATTTGGGCGGCAAGGCGTCCGGAAGTGTCTCGAAAAAAACCAGCCTCGTTGTGGCTGGTGAGGCGGCTGGCAGCAAGCGAGCAAAGGCTGAGGAACTGGGAATTCGAATTGTCAGCGAAGACGAATTCCTTGCTCTGGCCGGACAGCCGAGCGATTCTCAGGTCTGACTGAAGTGGCCACAGGCTGGAATTGGATGCTCGGGCACTGTGGGTGGCTTGTGCGTTTTCGGTTGAGTTGGCCGTTGTTTCCGTCTTTAGCTGAAAATCCGGTCACAGTGGCCTGCAAAAGCCTGCGGACTGGTACGCCTGTATGACGAATCAAGACCCGCAGGACTGCACTCGGGCATGTCCTGAGAAGTTGTTTTGTGTGGGCGGGCGTCATGGATGACCGTACGGCAGATTCTGCCGGAGCAAACCAGTTGCGGGGCAGGGGCCTGCGGATGTTAACTGCATCCGTGTCGTGGTCCCGTTTTGCGCAGTGCACTGCTGGAAGTGTGCTGTTGCTGGTTGTCGTCGCGTGGCAGCGAACGCTGGTCAGTGGGGCTCAGGTCGAACCGCCTGATTATCGTGCGCAGGCAACGATTGCCGAGTCACGTGAAGTGGCTGAGCCGGAGATGGAGATTATTCCTCGTCGTCTGTTGGCACCTGATGCTGACAACCGGCCTCCGGTGAACTATCGAAAGGCTGAGCCGCCATTATCGCCACCGGCGACTGCGTTCCCGTCTCGCAAGGCCCCTTCGCTGCGTGAGCAGTTGCCTGATACGGATGTCCCATCGCAGCCAGAGTCCCCGCGACGCAGGCGGGTTGTCGATCGTGATGAAACCGCGGAAAAGTTGGTGCGACCGGCGCCGGTTGCGGAACGTGCGGAACCGCTGATGCTGCATGGTGGTCGGCGACGGGCGTCTGTGAGCGGTCCCGGGGCAAAGCACGGGGAAATTGCCGTGCCTTTGATACTCGGTCCGGAGGACAAGGTTCCGCACGCAGTACCGCAGGATCTGGAAGAGGTGCTGCCGTCCGCTGATGAACCAATGCAGGAGGAACCGCCTGCAAGTGCCCCGATCGCTGAAAAGCCGCCTTTGGTGGTGCGTGAGGAAATGCCTTTCTGGGACCCGAAGTTTGCGATACCGGCAGCACCGTCTCCATTGTTGCCGGAGAGTGGTTCGAGGGTACCGGTGGCTGAGATTGCCGTACCGGCTCCGGATTCCGCTGCGGTTATTCATTCGACTCCGCTGGCTGCAGGCGGTGCCGAGACTGCTGTGCCGCCGGAACGACGGTCCGCTGCGGGAAACATGCAGATTCCGGGGGCTGCGGCGGTTACACAACCCATGCTGCTGCCTCCTCAGTGGCCGGGGACCAATTCGGCCGGAGTGGTCGGTCCTGCGGGTGCCCCGGTTGCTGAAAGCAGCGGTGGCATGCCAGTGTTGCCGAATGCCGGCTGGACGGCTGGATCGGCTGGATCGGTGGAAAACCGTTATGGTGGAATGCCAGGTCCTGCGGGAGCAGGGGGCTGGCAACCGACACTGCCGCAGCAGTTTCCTGGTTACCAGTTGCCGATGCGTCCGGACAGTTATCGATCCATCACGAGCGGCGGCATGACTGCCGGGGGGATGAGTGCGGGCAGTCGTTACGGGCAGCTTGCCGGCTCGGGCCGACAGGCTGGAGTCCCGACACCGCCGGGATCGCGGTACGGTTCGCTGCCGTCAGCCAGAGCCTCTGTGCAGGCACCGCCACCGGCCATTTCCCGCTATGGGTCGGGGTCCGTTTCGGGAGGTCGCACAGGCATGGCCTATGCTGGCAGACCGACAGTACCGCAGCCGATGCCGCAATATGTGCAGATGCCCCAGCAGCCGCAGCCGCAGACGCGGTATGGCGCAGTTGGTTCTGTGGCGAGTAATGGTCGTCCGTATGTTGGGTACGGGGCTGTGCCGCAGACCGTGCCGCAGATGCAGCAGACTGTCGGTCCGGCTGCGGGCCGGAGTCCCGGAGTGTCGACGGCCGGTCGCTCGCAGCCACTGCCGTCGGGAGCAGCGGGGGCTGCTGGTATTCCAACCCGGGCCGCTCCTGTGAGTTCGTCGCGGTATGGTGCACCTGCGGCGACCGGTGTGCGGGGATCTGTGCAGCGGTGAAGCTGGTTGGATCCTGCAGCCCGAATAAGCGGAACAATCCGCTTATTCGGAAAATTTTGCCCTGCATTCTCTCATTCTCTGTTTTTCCTGCTTTGTGCAGACGTCAGAGACTCCGGCAGCGGGAAGAATTTACGGATTGAGGCTTTGGCGTGCAGCCCGAAGTTCCTGCGACCCAGTAAAGTTCCCGAGCAGCCTGATGTTACAGCGGCATCTGACAATTTTGGGAAACGATCAGCCGACACTGCAGTTGTCGCTGGCGGCGGTACGCAGCGGGCATCCGGTACGCTGTGTCTATCCGGAGGTTCGTCATTCGGCCTGGCTGATTGGTCAGGCGCTGCGTCGACTGCTGCTGCGGCTGCTGGCAGATTCGCCGGCATCCCGACGAACTCTCAACAGTACCGGTGGTGGCATGCCTCTGCTGCGTGCCCTGCTCAGACGAGCCCTGGCAGACGAGGTGATAGATCAGCGCTCACAGTTGTCTGCAGCCGGTGTGACGGTGTTGTTCGGTGAAGCGGCATTTCGTCGACCGGGACAGCTGACGCTGCACAGCAGTCAGCGGAGGCAGCCTGCGGTCATGGACTTCACCTGCTGTGTGATTGTTTCGGGTGTCAGGCACCTGCTGCCGGAATCAGCTGCCCAGCGGAATATCATGGACACAGAGCGTCTGTTTCAGCAGGCTCATCAGCCGCCGGAGCTGTGTGTGCTGGGTGGCGACGAGGTGTCACTTGGCGTAGCCGCACTTTTCAGTCTGTTTGGTTCTTCGGTCGAACTGTTTGCAGAGGGTGATTTGCCTGAAACGATGGCAGAACTGGCGGAGCATGCGGGTGTACGCATGCGGGCCAGGATGGCGACTGCTCCTTTGTCAGCAGGCATTCAGGTTCCTGCTGAACGCACCGTACTGGATTGTCGGCGAGCGGTCGGTTTTACTGAGCATCTGAATCTGACATCGATTGGCGTGGAAACGGATGATTGCGGTCGCCTGTGGTGTTCCAATCGCCTGGAGACCTGGTGTCAGCATGTATTTGGTGCCGGTGCGGTGGTAGGATTCACTGCTGCTGGTTTCTCCAGTGTCACGGCACAGATTGAAGCCATTCTGCAGCAGGTGGCCACCAGTGAATTGTCGCGTCCCGGCAGGTCTCAGAGTTTGACCCGCTGACAGTCTCAAGGAGCACAGAAATGCTGGCGAACTGGCTGGCGTTGGCGGTCTGTCTGCAGACGTTCGTGATGCCGGATGAAGCACAGACCGTGGAGTGGAAGATGGAGACACAGCGATGGCGGGAATCGCGTGATCGCAGTCTGCGTTCCCCGGATGGCTGGCTGGCAGTGAGCGGTCTGTTCTATGTGCAGCCTGGCCGCCATAGTTTTGGGTCCGGCATGGATTGTCCGGTTCGTCTGACATCACAGTCATCGCCGTCACTGGCCGGGACTCTGCAGGTCACTGCTGATCAGGTGACGTTCACTGCGGCGGACGGAGTTTCTCTGCTGCTGAACGGTACTGAGGCTCAGCAGGGGCAGCTCAGGATTGATCTGCTTGCAGGGGAAGCGGATTCCCCTGACCGTTTGCAGGTTGGTACGACGACTTTGCAGATGATTCGCCGCAGTGGTCGGCTGGCAGTGCGGCTGCGGGATTCACAGAATCCGCTGAGGCTGTCATTCCGCGGTGAGCAATGGTATCCGATTCAGGACGAGTATCGTGTCGTGGCAGAATGGGTACCGTATTCTCAGCAGCGGCTGATTCAGATTGAGAACGTCAGGGGTGGCAAGTCTGAGGGGCGTCTGGCGGGCAGGGTGGAGTTTGAACTGCAGGGGCAGCGATGCACACTGGAGGTTCTGGAGGAGTCCTCTGACAGCCTGATGATCGTGTTTCGAGACCAGACCAGTGGCAGGGATACTTACGGTGCCGGGCGATTTCTAAGTTTTCCGATTCCGCAGGGCAACACCGTGATTCTTGACTTCAATCGGGCTTACAATCCGCCGTGTGCGTGGAATCCCCATACACTGTGTCCGCTGCCGCCGAAGTCCAACCATCTGCCGATATCCGTTTCCGCGGGTGCTCGAAAGCCATCCGATCCATGAGACAGTGTCTGCTGGTGGCACTGTACTGCGCGTGCTGTGCCGCTTCACTGCGGGCTGATGGGGCACCGCCGACTGCTCCTCGCGAATTTCGAGCGGTCTGGGTGGCGACGCTGGACAACATCGACTGGCCTTCTCGCAGTGGGCTCAGTGCGGATCAGCAGCGGCAGGAAGCAGTGCAGATCCTTGACCGAGTGGTCGAGCTGCATCTGAATGCGGTGATCCTGCAGGTACGCAGTGCGGCAGATGCCATTTACCCGTCGCAGCTTGAACCGTGGAGTCGATGTCTGACGGGGGTACAGGGGCGAGCTCCTGAACCGCACTGGGATCCCCTGCAGTACTGGATCGAGCAGGCTCATCAGCGGGGGCTTGAACTGCACGCGTGGCTGAATCCCTGCAGAGCTCATACAGGTCGCAGCGAGCTTGCCGAATCTCATATAGCCAGACGCAGACCTGAATTGGTTTGTCGTTATGGAGATCTGCTGTGGCTGGATCCGGGACGCAGTGAAACCACACAGCATACTCTGAATGTCGTGTCTGATCTGCTGGGGCGATACGATGTCGACGGCCTGCATGTGGATGATTACTTCTACCCGTATCCGATCGAGCAGAAGGGGGGAGGGACGCTGCCCTTCCCGGACGATAATTCGTGGGGGTTGCGGCAGCCGGCAGAATCTCAGCAGTCCCGAGCAGACTGGCGTCGCAGTAACGTGAATCGGCTGGTGCAGGGATTGTGGACGCGTGTGCGCAGCGAACGTCCCGAAATTCGTTTTGGAATCTCGCCATTCGGGATCGGCCGTCCTGGGCGAGTACGGGGTATCACAGGTTTTGATCAGTATGACGGGATTTTTGCAGATCCCGAGTACTGGCTGGAGCAGGGCTGGTGTGATTACATGGCGCCGCAGTTGTACTGGTCAATTGACCAGCCGGCGCAAAGCTTTCCTGTGCTGCTGCAGTTCTGGCTGGAACAGTCGGGTGGTCGGATTCCGATCTGGCCGGGGCTGCTGACAAGTCGAGTCGGGGCGACGACGAAGAAGTTTCCGGCAGAGGAAATCCTGCGACAGGTGGCGGTGACTCGCAGAATTCTGTCCAGTCCGGGACAACTGCATTTCAGTATGAAAACCCTGCTGAAGAATCCGGAAGGAGTGACCGATCGACTGGCAGCGGAGGTGTATTCCACTGCGGCGCTGACACCCATCCATCGGCGTGATCAGGGCGGACATCCGCCGGTTCCGCTGGCGCGATTATCGCCGGATCAGTCACGATTGGTTCTTCGCTCCACGGACGAAGGTGCCGTTCGGTTGTTTGCGGTGTGGCTGCAGCTCGAGGACCGCTGGAGTTTTTCTGTGGTGCCGCCCATGCTCGCGGAACTGGAACTGCCCCCGGGGACCAGCCGATGTCATGTGACTGCGGTCAGTCGAACTGGTGTGGAGAGTGCACCGGCTGTGCTGGAAATCAAGCCTGTTCGCTGATGAAACCTGGCCCGCTGATCAGGCGGGATTTAGTGCACGCAGCCTCGAGATGGCTGCGGCGAGAGCCTGACCGACTTCTGCTTCGTCTCCTGCCACGACGTCAGCCCCGGCAGCGAGGAACTCGGGCTGGTGCAGACTGTAGCGGGATCGAACAATGACTGTGGCGTTGGGAGCCATGCGTCGGATCTGCTGCAGCATGGCCATGGAGTCGTGAAAGCCGGGAACGGTAATGACCACCAGTTTCAGCCGTTCCAGATGCAGGTGCTGCAGAACTTCTCCGGAAGAGGCGTCAGCCTGCATGGCATGAAAACCGGCGGCGTGGGCACTGCGTACACCCTCAGCACCGAGATCTATCACCATGACCTTTTCAGCACGATGAGTCAGCGCTGTTCCTGCACCTCGACCGGCCGGACCATAACCGATGATCAGGCAGTCGCACTGCTGTTTTGCCAGTTGCTGTCGCGAACTGCCGTCCAGTGGCTCATTGACTCGTCCGTTCAGCCATGCTGCCAGACCTGGAGCCACAGTAATCAGTGTGGGTGTCAGTATCAGGCTGACAATTGATGCCGAAACAATTGCGTTGAAGTGCGACTCTGTGAGCAGGCCAGCATCAATTGCCTGGCCTCCCAGCACAAATGCAAACTCTCCGACTGAACCCAGACACAGACCGGTAGCCAGTGATGTTCCGGCCGGAGTTCCAAATGTGCGAAACAAAACCGCCACGACCATGACTTTGACCGTCAGGATCATCATTGCGAGTGCCAGTACGGTCGTCAGGTTCCGGAACATCCAGACCGGATCAGCCAGCAGCCCAACAGTTCCGAAGAACAGTGTCAGCAGGACAATTTTCAGGGATGCCACATCAGCACGAATCTGCAGGGCGAAGGGCGAGTTGCCGAGGTACATACCGGCCACAAAAGCGCCCAGAGCCGGCGACAGTCCGGCGGCATGAGCAGACCATGTGGCGCCCAGTCCCACAATCACGCTGAGCAGAACCATCAACTCACGATTCTGGCCAATGGAACGGGTCTTCATAACCCGTACTGCCAGCAGATTCAGCAGCAGGTAGAGAGCAGCCACGACACCGCCACCCGCCAGGATGATTCCAAATACTCGCGGCAGCATGGTGCCGCTGCCTGACGTGTTTCCCAGCAGCGGAATCAGCACTGCGAGGGGAACGACCGCCATATCCTGAACCAGCAGAACGGCGATCGAATTGCGACCGATCGGGGAATCGAGGAGCGCACGATCAGCCAGAACGCCCACGGCTGTGGCGGTACTGCTGAGCGTAATCATGGCACTGCAGGCGACACTGCCGGCGAACCCGAGGCCCAGGCTGAGACCGAGCAAAGTAAACACTGCCATCGTTACCAGCACCTGCAGGACGCCGGCGATCAGAGTTTTGGTGCCCAGCCCGAGAACTCGCTGCCACGAAAATTCCAGACCAAGACTGAACAGCAGCAGAGCGACACCCAACTCCGCCAGACCCTCGATCTCAGACTCGGCCCTGACAATTGCAAAACGGCCGGGCCCGCCCAAGATAAGGCCTGCCAGCAGAAAACCAACCAGAGGGCTCTGTCGCAGCATGGCCATCACGCCACCGGCTGCAAAACACGCCAGCAGCAGCAGAACAATCTGCAGCAACAGGTCCCAGGTATCCATGGGCTACGGGACAATCGTGCCGGAGACCACGAACTCAATCGGTTCCACTCGATTCTTCACGAACAGCTGAACTTTCTGCGTGAATCGTCCGGGACGGTCAGGAGCGGTGAATTCCAGCTCCACACGATGCTGCTTGTCGGCCTTGTCACTGAGATTTGCCCGGAGGTCATTCTTCAGATCACCGGCGTCAATTCTTTCAACCACAAACGGCTTTTCACCGACCACAACCAGCCGCGTCTTCTTTGACTGGCCGACTTTGACCGACTGCAGAGTAATGCTGGGGTTGGAAATGGTAATGTCCGACCTGACCTCACCCTGAACAAGCAGAGGCACATAGGGATTGCGAGAATCATCGGTGACGATCGTGATGTATTCGGCAATGCGGCCAACCTTTGCTTTGGCAGACAGCTTCACCTGCAGTTGATAGATCACATTGATTCCGTCAGCAGGCGCCTGTTCACGCTTGATTTCCTTGAACTCGGCTGTCAGATCCGGGTTGGTCACTTTCAGCTCCCGGATCTGCCATTCCGGGCGACCGGCATAGTTGATGGTCACGCGCCGATTGACCTCCGTGCCATAGCTGACTCGTTCCAGATCGACCTTGCCCGGATCAAACACGACGTCAGTCCGAATGTATGCAGAAATCGGTACTCTGACTTCCGCAGACTGCGGCGCATCAATGAAGATGGAGAGCGTGGTATCGCGCTGCTTTTCAAAGTTCGTCGTGTTCATGCGAACTTCGATGGTGGCTTTTTCTCCGGGCTGCAGCAGAGTCTTTGAGGGATTTTGGGCTTCCGCACAACGGCAGGCCGTTGACACACCCTGGATGTGCAGGGGCGCCCCGGTGCTGTTGGTCAGAGTGACAGAGCGGGCAGCGGCAGAGCCGCGAGCAATCACACCGAATTCCAGACGACCCGGCTGCACGAGGCCGTCTGCCCAGCTTTGCTGAGCACTGGCCACCGAGCTGTTGCCGATCGCAAAGGCAAGAAACAGGCATGCCAGTCTGCAAATGTTCCTCATGGCGACTTCCGATCAGGACACATGATGGCGGAACTTTCAGGGTACTATGAACAGCGATTCCCCCGCTGGAGTCTGGCATTTTCCCAGAGAAAACGCTACCTCAGAGCCTGAAATCGGCAGATTGTGAGAAGATGGGTGAGTTGACGGCCGCTGCCCGTTCCGCAGAAAAACGGACTTTTAACTGGTCTTTTGTGCAGATTCCTGGGGTGCGATCGGCTTATTCGTCCAGAGACAGGCCACCAAACTGACGCACGGCTTCATAGGCCACAGTGTTGACGGTGCTGGCCAGGTTCAGGCTGCGAACCAGTGACCGCATGGGCAGCCGCAGATTTCGGGCCTGGGATTCCTGCAGGATGGAGGCCGGCAGGCCGCGTGATTCGCTGCCGAACAGCAAAATATCACCTGCTGCGAAATCCACTTCCCAGGGCGCTTTGGAGCCGGATTTTGTCAGGCACCAGACTCTGGACTGTGGCAGCTTTCGCTGGACTTCCGCCCAGCTGTCAACAACTTCCCAGTCCAGATGCTGCCAGTAGTCCAGTCCGGCGCGCTGCAGTGATTTGTCATCCACCAGAAATCCCAGCGGTCGAATCAGCCACAGTCGGGCACCGATGGCGACACACGTGCGACCGATATTCCCGGTGTTCTGCGGGATTTCGGGCTCATGCAATACGATGTGCAGCAGCGGACTGGCAGCCATGATCAGATTTTCCCGGCAGCCTGCGGGCCGGGGCGGAAACCGGGATCGCTGCGGCCCTGCAGAGTCTCAATGGCGTTCATGCGGACCATCAGAATGCGTTCTGTGGCACCCGGTTCAGAATATGGCTGAAAGAACAGGCTGCCGACTGTCCATTTCTGCGGATCCTGTGCAGCGTACCGGCCCAGCACAGCGATTTCTCCGGCCAGCAGGCGGACCTGCAATTGCTGTTCGTACAGTGGCAGCATGTTTTGTCGAATCGGCAGTTTCTCGGCATTCTGCTCGATCGTCAGTCTGGCTGTGGAGGACCCGGAATAGATGATGGGCAGCAGATTCAGCAGAACCCAGTCGGATGACAAGTCCCGAACGGACAGTTCCAGCACACAGCGAATCTGAGATGGATTCCGCAGTGTTGCCAGCTGCGGGATCTGCTGAAGAGGCAGGCGTGATTCGTCGAGGTCACTTTGAATTTCAAGATAGCTCTGGCCACCCTGCAGCAGCGTGAAGACGGTCCCAAATCCCCCGTCCGCAGCATTTGCAGGAACCGGTGGCGTACCAGGGGTCCCATCGGTTGCGGCTGGTCGCACTGCATCCTCAGCAAGACTTTGAACGGCCCAGGGCGTCGAACTTCCGGCCACTCCAAGGCGAAATCCGCTGTCATTCAGCCGCTGTCGCTGTTCCGGGGCCATCAGGCCGCTTTCGTCCAGTTCTTCCCAGACGAGTTTCCGTGTTTTGTGGTCATTGAGCGGACGACTGGCGATGCAGGCTTCCAGGCGAGCCATGCGGATGGTTGCTGCCGGCGAACCGGCTTTGTCAGCCGGTTTTTCCAGTGGTGGCAGCATGGTGGTCAACGGCGACTTTCCGTCTCCCAGCGAACGAAACAGGTCGCATCCGGTGGCTGTCAGAAACAGCCCGGCCAGCGCCTGTCGTCGCGAACAGAAGATTGCCGACACTCGATGCTTACCCCCGTGAACAGAATGCTGAGCCCTTTGCTGCCGGGCTGGCCATGGGGGAAACTACGGGCAGCGGGAATTGGCCGTCAACGTCAGGATTGGCCTGATGCACGTGATTCACGGATTCTGTCGGTAAACCGTGAGCTGATGGACCAGGAATGTCGCTGCAGCGGCAGAATCTGCAGATTTACCGAGAAATCACTGCGTCTGTTTCCGTGTTCTCCGCCGGCGTTTTTTGGATTATGCTGCCAGTCCGGCCAGGGGTTGGCAGATGTGGGTGGCAGGACGCAGCATGCTCGGGGTGTGATATGTCAGCATTGACACTGAGAATTGGAGAGGGTCACGACACGCACCGCACGATCAGCGGTCGTCCTCTGGTCATTGGCGGGGTGGTGATTACCGGAGTTCCTTTTGGACTGGACGGTCACAGTGATGCCGATGTGCTGCTGCACGCAGTGACCGATGCCCTGCTGGGGGCCGCGGGCCTTGGAGACATTGGGGAGTGGTTCCCGAATACGGATGAGCGCTGGCGCGGCGCTGACTCTTCGCTGCTGCTGCAGGCTGTCCTGCAGGAACTGGAACGACAGGGCCTGCATGTCATCAATCTGGACTGCACGGTCCATGCTGAGAAGCCCCGCATGGGGCCGTGGAAACCGCTGATTCGGCAGCGTCTGGCAGATCTGCTGCGGGTGGAGCTGCTGCAGGTCAACGTGAAGGCCAAGTCGGGTGAGGCAGTCGGACCTGTGGGGCGAGGCGAGGCGATCAGCGCTTCGGCGGTTGTACTGCTGCGGCAGGTGCCTGCAGCCGGCTGATGGCGCTGGAAGAGGAATCTGCCGATGGCTGTCAGTAATCGTTATCTGGGGATTGATCCGGGCCTTGGCCGCACCGGGTATGCGCTCGTGGAGAGAACGGGCAGGGGGCCACTGTTGCGTGAAGGGGGCGTCATCCAGACAAAAACCGACCAGCCTCTGCATCTGCGTCTGGGTGAAATTGCGAGGGAGATGCGGGAAATCCTGAATGAGCTGAAGCCTGGTGCTGTGGGAATTGAGCAGGTTTTTTCGCATGCCCGCAATGTTCGTTCGTCATTGCTGCTGGCTCACGCGCGAGGCGCGATTCTGGCGACAGTTGCCGAGCAGGCTGTACCTCTGGTTCAGTACAGCCCCACTCAGATCAAGCAGATGCTGACCGGCAGCGGGCGTGCCGGGAAGGAGCAGATGCAGCATGCCGTGCGCGCTGAACTGCGTTTGGCCGAGATCCCTGAACCACACGACGTGGCAGACGCTGCTGCTGTGGCCCTGTGTCTGTTTCATTCGCTGCGATTTGCCGCCTGAAGTGCACGCGGCAAAAACACTTCGCGCAAACAAGGTCATTCTGTGTTTGGTCTCCCGGTTGATGCGGCAATCTGCCATAATGCCGCTGCCGATTCCTGTAAGATTTCCCGTTCGGACGACAGCAGATGATCAATCGCATCACCGGGCAGCTGGTTGCCATCAACGAAACTCATGCATCGATCCGCATTGGTGGACTGGATTACGAAGTGCTGCTTCCGGATGTGGTTCGCAGGCAGTTGCAGTCAAAGCTGAACAGTGAAGTCAGTCTGCGAGCCATTGAGTATCTGGAGGGGAATCCGCAGCAGGGGCGCATGGTGCCGCGAATTGTCGGGTTCATGAACGATGCCGAGCTGGAATTTTTTGAGCTGTTTTGTTCGGTGGACGGTGTGGGCGTCAAGAAGGCCCTGCGTGCCATGGTGCGGCCTGTGCGGGAGATCGCAGTTTCCATCGAAGAGCAGGATGCCAAAGGTCTGAGCGCCTTACCGGGAATTGGCCCGGCAATGGCGGAACGCATCATCGCCAAACTGCGCCGTCGCATGACACGGTTTGCGCTGATGATCGCCAGTCGAGTGCCCGATGAAGCCGATCCGAAGTCCGATTTGGTTTCGGAAGCCTACGAGGCACTGCTGAGCGTTGGGCATTCCCCGCAGGATGCCCGCGAGCGAATCGAGACCGTGGTGCAGCCAGGACGCAAATTTAAGTCGGTGGAGGACATTCTGACGGAGATCTACCAGAAACAACGCCGCTGATTGAATGATTTCAGCAGCACCATCGGCGAATAGCTGCTGCATACAGCTCTGTGCCGCGTTCCAGCTGTTGCAGACTGATCCATTCGTCGTCTGTATGAGCCTGCGCGATGTCGCCGGGGCCCCAGACCGCCTTGTTTGTCAGTTCCGTCAGTACAGCTCCGTCAGTACCGTAGGCCACGGTCTCTGCACGGTGCGTGCCGCTGATTTGCAGTAACTCCGCAATGAACGGTGACTGCGGGTCTGTATACAGGGGTTCGCTGCAGAACGTGACTTCGAACTGCAGCCCGCAGCGCACTGCGGCAGCCTGCATCCGGGACACAAGTTCATCCGCCGGCTGGCCTGGCATCGGGCGAAAATAGGCATGGCAGGATGCCAGCGGAGATGTGATGTTGATGCCGGTATTGGTGTCGTGCAGCAGCAGATTCAGTGTCGGGGTGGGTGGGTGGAAGCGGGCATCGTGCCACTGTGGCTGAGTCTCCAGCTCCTCGTTGATGCAGCGAATCTCTTCCAGAAACGGAATCAGTGCCATACAGGCATTCCGACCGAGCCCCGTGCTGGAATGTGCTGCTCGCCCCCGGGAAATTGCCGTCACCGTACGCCCCCCTTTGTGAGCATACACAACTCGCAGACCTGTCGGCTCACCGATGATGGCCCCGGCTGCCTCGGCAACGATGCTGCGGTACAGCCGTGAGTCTGCCGCCACGCTGCGCGCTCCCAGCATGCCCACCTCTTCATCAGCAGTGGCCACAAACCAAAGCGGAGCCCGCTGCTGTTCAGGGGCGATCGTGGCAGCGGCAGCCAGCAAACAGGCCACCGGCCCCTTCATGTCGCAGGAACCACGACCGTACACTCGGCCATCCGCCTCGTATGCCTGCCATGGGCCGGAATGCGGATAGCTCCACGAATCCACGGGCACGACATCAGTATGCCCGAACCATGCAAGTCCGGCACCCGAATTCGGACCACGGCGCGCCACCACGCTGGTTTTCAGCACCCCCCGTGAGTCCCTGTAGCTGATCCGCTCCGTTTCAAAAAACAGTCTGCGCAGCCACTGTTCCACGCAGTCTGTGATGTCGACGTTCGATACCGAACTGACGCTGGGAAAGGAGATCAGCTCGCGAAGATATTCCAGAGCCTGCATGTGGCACCATTGAAGATAACGCTGAGACGTTTCAGCGAAAATTCTCCGATTGCCGGCAAAAACGCAAGCCTGGGCCTGACTTCAGACAACCGGACTCAGGCGTCAGCAGGTGTACTGCGGTACTGATGCAGGAAAATGCCGGCAGAGACGGCGACATTCAGTGAATCGGTTCCGTTGAACATCGGGATGGTCAGTCGTGAATCGGAGACCCTGCGGACAGCTTCCGAGATACCGTCGTATTCGTTTCCGAATACGAGTGTTGTTCGTGCAGCAAAGTGATGCTGGTGCAGCGGTCGGGCTGTTGCGTCCAGTACGGTCAGGCAGATGTCCATCGCGTACTGCTGCTGCAGTTTTGCCAGCAGCCCGGCAAGATCGCCAGTTTCCACAATCGGCAGGAACAGTCCGTTACCCATCGAAACTCGCAGCACGCGGCGCGAGAATGGGTCAGCAGACCCCTCGCCCAGCACAATTCCGGCAGCGCCGAAGGCCGCCCCGATCCGGATCAGGGCGCCTACGTTTTCCGGATCTGTCACCCGGTCACCGGCGACCAGCAGCGCCGGACCCGCCGCCGGCAGCCAGGTTTCCAGCGGCTGCGGCGGACGCCGTTCAGCGCAGGCCATCACACCGCAGTGGAAGGCAAATCCCACCAGTTCCTCTGCCTGCACCTGCGTCAGACGGTAGACCGGAACATCTGCCGGCAGTCGCGGTTCAAAAGCCGCGAACTTGCGGTCGCTGATCACCACGCTGCGGACACGAAAGTCACTGCGCAGCACGCGTTCGACCACCGTTGGGCCTTCTGCGATAAACAGCTGCGCATCTCGCGTGGCGTTGGTGGATTTCAGGCTGCGATAAACATCCAGCCGCGGATCCGCCAGTGATTCCATGCGTTCGGACAGCATCACTGACCTGACTGTCGCACGCCGACTGTGAGCAGCAGATTGGCCCACAGGGCCTGATCACCAGTCTGGATCGTCAGCACGTGATCACGCGAATCCACAGCATCATAAAAGTCCCAGCGGGAAATTGGCTGCAGTGGAATTGACAGTCCGGCCTCCGTCAGGATCGATCGATACTGGTTCCAGACCGGGGGATCATGCGGCAGACGGTACGGGTCATCGTCAGGCATACCCATCGTGCTGACTGCTTCGACGGGAATCGCTGTCAGCAGCACCTGCAGCACCTGAGCGACCGTGACGAGGCCCGGAGCGAGGTTCAGGCTGACCAGTTCGGCTCGCGGTCCAATCGCCGATGATGCCGGATAATTGCCATCGGCAATCAGAATCTTTGCACTGTGTCCGGCGCGGGCCAGCACTTCAGAAATACGCGGGTGAATCAGTTGTGATTTCAGCATGAACAGGATACCCGAAACAGGATGGCAGTCCGGAGCAGGCCTGAATGCTCAGGTGCCCGGATCGGACTGATGGTTGTGTACTGCGGAGGATGCCCCCCACTGACCAGCGACTCCGAAGTTCATCGGAGCATCCTGAACATACTGTTTTCCCAGCAGCAATGCGACCTCAGCCCGGGCAAGTTCGTAGCCAAGATAAAATGCGTGCTCTGCTGAGACGGAATTCTGAGAACGCTGCCGACGCGCCGCCAGCAGTGCCTGTTCAAAAACCTGAAAACCGCTGCTGCCACTCCAGCAACCCTCCGAATTCATCAGATGCACCTGTCCCTGCTCGGCGAAGATGCGGTAATTCGGGTCCGTCAGAGATTGCGCCAACTGGTCCAGCGCCGCCTGTGACGTCCTGCGCAGCCGTCCGTCCCGCAGCATGGTGAGCGAGCCATCAAGATTTTTCGGAATGGTTCCGGCACTCAGTGCATAATGCACCAGTCGCCGCGCCGCGGCCAGCTCCGACACTGCCGTCCGACACCAGTTGATCACCTGAGTCGTCAGCACACTCTGAATCCCCAGTTCCTCGCAGATCGCCGCCAGCAGCATGTTGACGCCCGCCGAATCCACCTCCGTCAGCTCGGACACATTTCCCACACCCATCATCATCGCTGTTTCAGGGTGCCTGCGACGCGTCCGCATGTAGCGTTCAAGCGACGCAGCGAAACCCATTCCGATCGGTTCCAGAATCGGGTCCAGCCGAAATCGACACCCGCGGTCCGTGAGCTGTTCGGCCAGCCGGTCCAGCGAATCTGCATCCTGGGGAGTTTCCGGAACGGCCACTACTTCCACTCCCAGTCTGCTGACCCACTCGAGGTTGGACTGATTGCAGCTGAGTATCAGTTCGGCACCCGCCGCCACTGCCGCTTCCACCTCGGTCTGCTCGAAGCTGTCGATGGACACGCGATGTCCGGCATTTCGCAGCTCGCGCACAATTTCACCCATATGCCGGCACACCTGTCCGGGGACAGCGCCCACGTCAATCAGATCCGCCCCGGCGGCTCGCAGCTCGGCCGCCTGCTGCAGGATCTGATCCAGTGAAAGCAGCGGGGCATGATTCAGCTCCGCCAGAATTTCGATGGACCAGCGGCTCAGGTCTGCCGCCTTCCGGCGTCCGACACCAAAATACTCGGGCAGGTCGTGCAGATCCTTCGGACCGCGTGCAAACGGTCGACCAAAATGCGATTCCAGTTCCGACAGGTCTCCCTGACACCAGCCGGGGACAATCACCTGATCAATGTGGTCCGGTACGGTCAGTCTGCGTTTCAGCAGCCCGGTATGCAGCAGTGCGGCGACCTGGATCCCCGGAACTGTGATTTCGAAATGGAATCCCGCCAGCGGAGCGATCGACTGCAGAACATCCCGCAGGCTGCCCTCAGCCAGACGTCCGGTAACGAACAGCAGAGTTTTTTCGGTCACCTGCGGCTGCCTTTTTCTGGAGATCAGCGAACAGCGCCGCCGTTGACGTTGAGCACCTGTCCGGTAATCCAGCCAGCTTCGTCGCTGAGCAGAAAGCGGGCCATGCAGGCGATGTCCCGTGGTTCACCCCACCGCTGCAGTGGCGTTTCTCGCAGCACCCGCTGCTGCCAGTACTCGCTGGCCGTTTCGCCCCACGCCGTACGAATCCAGCCTGGGGCAATGCAGTTGACACGCACAGCAGGGGCGAGGCTGACAGCGAGCGAACGCGAGAATCCCATGACTGCATTCTTCACTGCTGCAAACAGCTCACCACTGTCACCCTCCATGCCGCGGTCCGACTGATCCCAGCCGATCGTCAGAATCACGCCATGTCCCGCTTCCTGCATGCGACGTCCCAGCGCTCGTGACAGTTCCACGGTCCCTTCCACATCGGTACGCAGCAGGGCCGACAGCTTTTCCGAGAAGGATGCCTGGCGAAGTTCTGTTGTCAGAGTATCAGCACCGGCACAGTTCACCAGTGCGTCCGGGGCCCCGGACTGGCAGGCCTGCTCGATCAGTCGACTGCGATCCTGCGGGCAGCCGACATCAGCGACGAGGATGTCTGCCCGGACTCCCATCCGGGTGATCTCCGCGGCTGCCTCGTGGGCGAGCTGTACGGATCGTCGACAGTTCAGAATCACATGGGCGCCGGCGCGGGCACACTCCATCGCAATCTCCCGGCCAATTCCCGAAGATGCCCCTGTAATCAGAATTCGACGTCCGCTGAGTGATGCAAATGACATTTTGAAAAGCTATTCTGCGAGTTTGACGCGGCACAGCAATGCTGCTGCGGAACTTCCAAACTGCTTTATACACCAATTCCCGCCGCATCGGAAAACGCTTTCGCACTTTCCGAGTGGTTTCACCCGCCGATTTTCAGGAGCCTTGCCTGTGAGATCCCGTCTGCTGCTGGTCGTCCTTCTGGCCCTCATCTGTCAAACGTCGGTAGCCCTCAAGGCGGATGAAAAAGTTCAGCAGTTTCGCGTGGGGATGATTGGTCTGGACACCTCGCACTGCCTGGCATTCACTGAACTGCTCAACAAAGCCGGGGATGATCCGCTGCTCGGTGGCTGTAAAGTTGTACTGGTATATCCCAAGGGAAGTCCCGACATCGAAAGCAGTGTGAAGCGAGTTCCCGAGTACACTCAGAAGATTCGAGCACTTGGAGTGGAGGTGGTTGAGGATCTGGCCAGTATGATTTCTCAGGTGGATGTGGTCCTGCTTGAGACCAATGACGGACGTCCCCACCTTGAGCAGGTGATTCCCGTGCTGAAGGCTCGCAAGCCGGTCTTCATTGACAAGCCGGTGGCCGGTTCACTGGTGGATGCCATTGCCATTTATCGACTTGCTGAGCATTATCAGACTCCCGTGTTCAGTTCGTCATCGCTGCGTTTCGCTGCTGCCGCTCAGGCTGTACGCAGCGGCGCAATCGGCGAGGTGCTGGGCTGCGACGCTTATTCTCCCTGCAGCCTTGAAGCCACACATCCGGATCTGTTCTGGTACGGGATTCACGGCTGCGAGACGCTGTTTACAGCCATGGGGCCGGGAGTGGAGTCAGTTGTGCGAACATCCACGAAGGATTTCGATGTGGTCACCGGTGTCTGGAAGGGCGGACGGATCGGCACATTTCGTGGCATACGTGCCGGCAGTGCCGGCTATGGCGGGACAGCATTCGGTACCAAAGGCTCGGCTCAGATGGGGCCCTATGATGGCTACAAACCTCTGGTGGTCGAGATTGTGAAGTTCTGGCGCACGGGGACACCGCCGGTGTCCGCTGAGGAAACTCTTGATCTGTATGCCTTCATGGAGTCGGCCGATGAGAGTCGCCGGCGTGGATTTGTGCCGGTGCAGGTCGCCGATGTGCGTAAGCAGGCCGCCGCTGCCGCTGATCAGAAGGTTCGCTCCATCCTTGCCTCGGAATGATTCTCAGCCGCGTCTCAGGATCAGCAGATCGGCTCGGGATTCCGCCAGCAGGCCCGCGGGCAGCGATACGGAAGAGTTCTGGTTCAGCAGTGCTGTTGTCCGCAGCCAGTGTGCTGCCGTCATTCGCTGGCGCGGCCAGCCCTGCTGATCCCACAGGCGGATCAGAGCATGCCGAACCAGCGGCTCAGGAGACTGCCGCAGGCGACTGCGGCTGAGTCGGATAATGGACTCGGAAGATTCGAGGAGGGCTTGTTGCAGCAGTTGATCGGCCAGAGCATCGAGACAGGCGAGCTGTTCGCCCGCCTGTTTCGCCAGCCGCACCAGTGCCTGATCAACCCCCGGATTCAGGCTGTCTCGCAGTGCCGGCAGCAGCTGATGCCGAATTCGATTGCGGGTGAATTCCGGACTGCTGTTACTCGCGTCCTGTGCGTGCGAAATGCTGCGGTCGGCGGCGAAGGTCGCCAGGTCAGCTCTGGAGAAATCCAGCAGCGGACGCACCAGCTGCACCTGTGACGACAGTGCCCGACGATCTGACATGCCCTTCAGTCCGGCCAGTCCCGTTCCTCGGACGATGTTCAGCAGCACCGTTTCCGCCTGATCATCACTGTGGTGAGCCACTGCCACGAAGTGAAAATCGTGTTCCCGTGCCGTTCGTTCGAGGAATGCGTAACGCGCCGCACGGGCGGCTTCTTCCAGGCTGCCGCTGCTGGCGGTTTTCAGCGCATCGTCCGGCAGCGTTTCAGCAAAATATTCCAGTCCGAAATCTGCCGCCGCCGCCCGCACCAGCGCAGCATCGTGCTGCCCGGCGTCACCGCGCAGTCCATGGTTCAGATGAGCAACTGCCAGACGTCGAGGTTCTGTGGCAATCGCCTGCACAGCAAGGTGCAGCAGCACCATGCTGTCAAGGCCCCCGGAGACTGCCAGCAGCAGACCGGCACTTTCAGGCACCAGCTCCCGAATGCGAACCCGCGTCTGATCAATCAGCCTGTCAGGCAGCACTGGCCGCAGCCTCAAACACAGTCTTTGCTGATTCGGTGCCGGAGTGATGAATAAACACGTCACGGGATGGGAATGGGATCGTCAGGCCACGGTCATCAAAGCCCAGCTTGATCTGTTCTGTCAGTGAGAACTTCACGGCGTGATAATCGGCACTGCGGACCCACGGGCGAACCACAAAGTTGACACTGCTCTCGGCCAGCTCCGAGACCGCAATGACAGGAGCCGGATCAGCAAGTATTCGGGGTTCAGCAGCGACAATCTGCTCCAGCATCCGTCGAACATCCCGCAGCGGGTCGTTGTAACTGCAGCCGATCACAAGGTCGATCCGGCGATTGGGTTCAGCCGATAAGTTGCGAATTGTGCCGCCTGTAATGGAAGCGTTGGGCAGAATGATACGTACATTGTCCGGACTCAGCAGCAGCGTATTGAAGATCTGAATCTCGACAACTCGACCGATGTGTGCCCCTACTTCGATGGTGTCGCCCACGCGGAATGGTCTGAAGAACACCAGCAGCACGCCAGAGGCGACGTTGCCCAGTGAGCCCTGCAGAGCCATGCCGACAGCAAATCCTGAAGCGACAAGAACTGCGCTCAGTGAGGTGGTATCGATGCCAAGGCAGCTCAGTGAGGCAATGCAGACGACCAGCTGCAGAATGATGGAAGCAAAATTGCCCACGAATTTTGCCAGCGTTTCATCCATGCGGGCACGACGGGATGCCTGCTCGATCATGCTCACAGCCAGCCGCACCAGAATCCGGCCGAACAGAAATACGGCTGCAGCAGCAGCAATTGCGGGCAGCCAGTGCGTCAGTACGCGCAGCAGCATTTCACGGCTGAGGTCAGCTGTGAGTACATCACGGACCTGCTGCAGCAGGTCAGCGGATTCTGTGGGTGCTGCAGCAGGCGTGTCCTGCACTGCGAGTTGTGGCAGCAGGTTGAAAATTCGGCCGAATGTCTGGAGTGTCATCCCTGAACCTCTGCGACCTTCCTGGTCATACGAACTTTCGGAGCCCATTGTCCGCCGGTTGTCCGGTGTGGCACTCCGGACGCAATTTAACGAGCCCCGGATTGCCGGTAAATGCGGTTTTTTTGTTGTTTTTCTGCAACTAAGCGGCAGGTTCGCAGAACAGCGGAACCGATCAGCGATTTACTGCGGATTTTCCTTGAAAATGACGGGCGAAGTGATCTCTGCCGGGGGCGTATCGCTTTCTCGGCCTGCCGGCATCTGAGAAAAGTACCAGACCGTCAGCGTAATTCCGATCCCGATGACGATTTTTCGGACCAGGCGTTTGTCCAGTCGTCGGGCCCACGTGGCACCGGCCCAGCCACCGGCCATGGCAGATACAATCATCGGGATGGCCAGTGGCCAGTGTACGCTGCCATCAGCAATAAAGATCACCATTGAAACGCCGTTGATCAGTCCGGCAAGGATCGTTTTCAGGCCATTGATCTGATGAATGCTGCCGGCATTCAGCAGGCTGAGGCTGCTGAGCATGAGGATGCCGATTCCAGCGCCGAAATAACCACCGTAGATGCCAATCACCAGTTGCAGTCCTGTGACCAGCCAGCGGTGGTCGGCTGGCTGGGCGCCGGGCGGGGACTGCAGCATACCTGACAGTCTGGGCTGGAGCACGAACAGGGCTGTGGCGAGGCAGATCAGCCACGGCACCATCGCCCGAAACATCTGTTCTTCACCGGTAATGACCAGCCACGAGCCCAGAGCGGCCCCGAGCACGCTGGGCAGGGCCAGCAGTTGCGTCCAGCGCCACAATTCGCGGACTTCGCGGCGATAGCCCCAGGAACTGGAAAATGAGCCGGGACAGAGTGCGACGGTGTTCGTGCCATTGGCCAGGATCGCCCCGCTGCCCGCGCCTGAAATTGATTCCAGCACCAACATCAATGCCGGAAATGTGACCAGAGTTCCTCCGCCGGCGATCGCATTGATCGCTCCACCGACCGCCGCAGCGGGACACACAATCAGACAGGCCTGCCAGTATTCCATTGTGGCAGCATAGCACAGCCGGACTCCGCCCGGCAACATCTTGCGGCGATTGCCGGGTCAGATCTATAGTGCGAACGGAATTGGTTCGGGCGGTGATGCTGACGAAAGTCTGCGGAGGGGCAGCCATGAATGTGAGTGGGACGCAGCCAGCAGCGGCAGGTGGTCGCAGGCAGTTTCTGGCTTTCGGAGCAGCCGGCATGCTTGCAGGTCGCGGGCTGTCGGCGAGGGCAGGCAGAGCGGATGAGCCCGTGCCGGGCAACACTGCGATCGAGCTGATACCGGCGACTGATCGTTGTGTCCGGATCAGTTACAAAAGCTCCGTCGACGGTGTGCTGTCGACTCCGGATGGTCAGCGACAGACGGTATTGTCCGTCGTCGGCAGCAGTCAGTTCGAGTTTGATCAATTGCAGCAGGGCGGGGCAGCGCGGCAACTGGAAGGCATGCGACTGAGTCGTCGTTACCGGCGGGCGTCTGTCAATACGCGAGTTGGGCGGGGGCATGAAACGTCCACAGTGCTGCCGTCCGGCACCAGCCTGATGCATGTCTACGGGAATGACGGGCAACTGGTGCAGCTGAGTCCTGAGGTGCGGCTGACAAGATCTCAGTTGGATCTGCTGCAGTTTCCGTGCGATCCCGCAGGTGCGGTGGGACTGCTGCCCGGTCGCAGCCTCGCCGCTGCTGACGAAAAATGGAATGCTGATCCATGGGTGTTTCCGCTGCTGACGGGAATGGACGCGGCGATCAGTCAGAGTGTCAGCGGAAAAATTCTGGAGCTGTCGGAACAGGAAGCGAAGATTGGGTTTGAGTGTCGCGGGAGCGGTGCTGTGACGGGGTCTGCCACTGAAGTGACCCTGACCGGTACCCTGTTATTTGATCGAAAATCTCTGATGATTCGACGTTTTGATGCGGTGATCGATGAGAATCGCAGCGCGGGGCCGGTCAGCCCGGGGCTTAAGGTCAAGGCGTCCATTTCGTGGACGCAGGATCCTGCGGATTCCGATGGTCAGCTCTCCGCTCTGATTCCCGCGGGATTTCCGGAATCCGGGCGTCTGCTGCTGACGCTGGTCACGCCGTGGCGTTTGGTGCTGCTGCACGATCGGCGCTGGCATGTGTTTCAGGAGACCGCTGATTTGGTCATTCTGCGGATGCTGACCAACGGAGCTTTGACAGCTCAGTGCAATCTTGCCGCTGCGCCGCAGATGCCGGCCGGACGATTTACGGAGGAAGGAAAATTTCTGTCGGAGATTGAGCAGAAAATCAGTCCGTGGAAGGGGGCAATTGTGGATTCTTCGGTGGAATCTGATCGCCAGGGCTGGCGCGTGCACCATGTCCGTGCGGAGGCGGAAGTTCAGCCGGCGGTGGCCGGGGCTGCACTTGCCAGTAACGCCGCTGCAAACGGGGCAGGGTCGGCAGCGGCAGAGAAGTCCGCGGAAAAACGTTCACTGCAGAAGATTCTCTGGGATTACTATCTCTGTACAGCGAAGTCCGGGGAGCAGTTTTCGATGGTTTTTTCGCATGCTGCAGAGGATGCCGCGGAATTTTCCGGGGTGCCGGATCAGTTTCTCAGTCGCATGTCCATCAGGACTGCGCGACCCGGTGTTCCGCTGCCGCGATGATCAGGTCGGGCATGTTTTGCCTGGAATTCTGAAGTGAATCAGGAATTTCCGTGTGCCAGTCGCTCCGTGCGGCAACAATCCCGAGGGCTGAGGAAATCCCAGGAATGCCGACCTTGCCCATTCTGTACCAGTTGTCCTAGGATGCGTAGCCCGCTCGCGGGTTCGCAGGTTTTGTCGCGAAGCGTTTTGAAGAAAGCAGCAACGATGTCCAGGGGTTATCTTTGCGGTTTGGTTCTGGCGGCTGGCAGCATGCTGGCTGCGGGAGTGCAGGCTCGCGAAAAAGTCGAATTGTCCGCTGAAGACGGCAAGACTGCTCAGATGGTCGCTTCGATGGTTTCATCGCGGCACATTAACCATCCGCCGATTGACGATGCTCTATCGGAAAAGCTGTTCCAGCGGTACCTCGAGGTCTGGGATCCGCAGAAACTGTATTTTTTGCAGTCCGACATCGATCAGTTCGCTGCTGAAAAGGACAAGCTGGACGACGGAATTCTGAAGGGCGACGTAGGTTTTGCCGCCGTTGTGTTTGAACGATTTCGTGAACGCATGACCGCGCGTGCGGAGAAGATTCCGGCCGTTGTTGACGCCGAGCATGATTTCACTGTGGATGAAGAGATTCCGCGGGATGCTGACGAGCTGCCATGGGCGGCCAGTGAAGCAGAACTGGACGAGCGCTGGCGGAAGCGAATCAAATTTGACCTGCTGATGCTGAAGCTCGAAGACAAAAAGGATGATGATCCGCGCAAGCGACTGAAGACGCGATATCGCACAAATCAGGTGTACATTGACCAGACGGAACCGCATGAAGTGCTGGAGCTGTATCTGTCGTCGATGACGCACTGTCTGGATCCGCATTCCAGCTACATGTCGCCACAGACTCTGGATGACTTTGAAACAACGATGAAGCTGAAGCTGGAAGGCATTGGTGCCCGGCTGAAGTATGAAGACGGCTACACGACGGTGGAAGAGGTGATTCAGGGTGGTGCAGCCGCAGCTGATGGCCGTTTGACGAAGGGTGACCGAGTGATCGGAGTATCCGCCGACGCTGTGAGTGATTACGTCGATGTTGTTGAGATGAAGCTCAACAAGGTTGTCGACATGATCCGCGGCAAAAAGGGCACAAAAGTCCGTCTGAAGATTCGGAAGGAAGCCGGTGGCATCGAAGAGATTGAACTGACTCGTACCGAAGTCAAGATCACTGAAGATGAAGTGAAGGGCAAGGTCATCGAGGCCAGTGACTGGACTCCCGGTCGCAAGGCCAGGATCGGTGTGCTGCGAATCCCATCGTTCTACAGAGACTTCCAGGGAGCGAATCGTGGTGGCGATTTCAAGAGCACGTCAAAGGACGTGAAACTGGTTCTGGACGACTTCAAGCGGGAAGGCGTCGAGATGCTGATTGTGGACCTGCGCTGGAATGGTGGCGGGGCTCTGCAGGAAGCCATTGAAGTATCCGGGCTGTTCATCCCTGACGGTGCGGTTGTGCAGGTCAAGGAACCTGGGGACAGCGTGCAGACGCTGGCGGATGAAGATGCCGACGTGTACTGGCGTCGTCCGATGGTCGTGGTCTGCAATCGTTTTTCCGCATCGGCTTCCGAGATTTTTGCCGGAGCGATCAAGGATTACCGACGCGGGATTGTGGTCGGCGACCGCACAACGCATGGCAAGGGCAGCGTTCAGAACGTGGTGCCTGTTGCCAGTCGTCTGTCCCTGTTTGCTCAGGATCGCGGGGCACTGAAGCTGACCATCAGCAAGTTCTACCGCGTGAATGGCGACAGCACTCAGAATCGCGGCGTGACTTCCGATATCACGCTGCCATCGCTGCTGAATCATCGTGAAGTGGGCGAAGAGTCACTGGATAATGCACTGGAATTCGACCGGATTGCCCGGGCCGAGTACCGCCAGTCATCGAATGTGAATGACGCGGTGGTCACCCAGCTGCGAAGTCAGAGTGAATCCCGGGTCGCAGAGGACGCCGATTTTGCTCACATCAGCAAACTGATTGCTCGTTTCGAACAGCGGAAGAACGACAAAGTGATCTCGCTCAATGAAAGCAAACTGCGAGCGGAGGAAGAAGAGCTGAAGCAGGAAAAGAAGGAAGAGGAAGAGGCGATGAAGCAGGCTGCGGGCAGCGCTGACAAGGACATCTTCCCGAATGATTATTACAACAAGGAACTTGTCAACATCACGGCAGACTATCTGCAGGTGCTGACCAATATCCAGGCATCACGCAAGTGATGCGGCTGATGGGTCGCAGGGCCTGTCGGTGACAGAGTTTTCAGGGGGCGGACACGAGGTGTCTGCCCCCTTTTTTTTGATTGGAGTGGAATCGATTCAGGCCAACTGATCGGATTCCGGAGATCCGCCCCAGGACGGGAATGGATCGGGCAGCTGCAGCCATGCAGGCGGCCCCGGAAGATATTCCTCGGGAGTCAGTTCGCAGGCTTCCAGACTGCTGCGGATGGCCTGCTCGTCCAGCCCGATTCCGATGAATACAAGTTCATTGCGGCAGTCCCCGGTGCGCGGATCCCAGTACTTCATCAGTGCTTCTTCAAAGCCGTCCATCTCGGGCCATTCTGCGCGCGGCACGGCAGCCCACCATCGGCCCGCGCCACTCAGGCGAGCGGTGCGACCCGCCTGCGACCAGACCCCGATCCGGTCAACTCGAGTTGCCAGCCAAAAGAAGCCTTTGGATCTGAGCACTCCGGGCCATTCCCTGTAAAGCTGTTCGTGGAATCGCTGCGGATGGAAGGGGATGCGCGAGCGATACACAAAGCTGCGAATTCCGTACTCCTCCACCTCACTGGCACCGTCGTCGCGCAGCGCCAATTGCCAGCCGCGACTGGTTTTTGCTCGTTCGAAGTCGAATCTGTGTGTCCCGAGGATGGCTGACAGGGGAACCTGTCCGTGCTGGCTGCGAATTTTTCTGGCATACGGGTTCAGCTGCTCAAGAAAGCCTTCGATCCGGGCCAGTTCATGGGCATCGACCAGATCCGTCTTGTTCAGGATCAGGACGTCCGCGAATTCCGCCTGATCAATCAGCAGGTCGGCGACAGTGCGGACATCGTCCGGTGCGGCCTGTCGCCCCTGCGTCTGCAGCTCTTCGCTGAGGCGCAGATCATCCAGAAAGTTACGACAGTCAATGACGGTCACCATGGTGTCCAGTGAGGCCAGATCCAGCAGCGACTGGTCTGCGGTGACGGCATGTGTGAATGTGTCGGCCACGGGAGCCGGTTCGGAGATCCCGGTGGATTCGATCAGCAGGTAATCAAATCTGTTTTCTCGAGCGAGTGCGGCGACTTCTGTCAGCAGATCTTCTCGCAGAGTGCAGCAGATGCATCCGTTGGACAGTTCCACCAGTTTTTCGTCTGTTCGACTGAGTTTTGCGGCCCCGGTTTCGATGAGTCGGGCATCGATGTTCACGGCACTCATGTCGTTCACAATGACGGCGACCTTCAGTCCTTCGCGGTTGCTGAGGATGTGGTTCAGCAGAGTCGTCTTTCCGGCTCCGAGGAATCCTGAGAGTACAGTCACCGGCAGTCGGCTGTCGCCGGCTGCCTGAAATCGAGTATCCGTCATGGAGTGAGGGCCAGCAGTTCGTTGTGGTAGTTTTGTTACTGAGCAGACCCGAAGATATTAGCAGTTCTGCTGGTCAGGTCCTATTCATCACATTGTTGGGATCCATATCCAGTGCAGTCGCCACGTTGCGTGGTGCAGCAGCAGGGCTGCCAGCAGCCATGCGGGGCCCCAGCGAGAGCCGTCGGTCAGCCACCGGCAGAACAGCAGCAGTGCCAGAGCGAAGACAAGGAATGTGGCTGCCGACTGCCAGCCCAGAACGGCTCCGACGAAAGCAAACATCCACTTCAGATCACCCGCGGGCAGCCGCTGTTCGCTGGGCATTCGAGTGCGTTGACTGAACCACGAGAACAATTGTCCTGCCGCAGCTCCGCCGGTAAGTCCCGCAAGGCTGAACAGCAGGCAGGCAGGTGGAGCGTGAGTCGCCGAGTAACTGCCTGTGGGAATAGCCGGAAACGCGGGTATGAGTATCAGGGTTGGGAACAGCAGCGGACTGATGGCGGCCAGTGTGAGTGTGAACAGTTGCAGTCGTCGCGGAAGTCTGTATCTGTCGTGGATCATCAGGACCGCAGCCAGAACAGTGGCCAGCATAAAACAGTGATACAGGTACAGACCGATCAGGTCCCATTTTGCGAACATCACGGTCCAAAGAACTCCGCGATACAGGTTGATCGTCCGCAGTGGCAGTGCAGCGCCGCCGGAGATCAGCTGCAGGAAGTAAAACAACAGAAAAATGCCGCCGGTCAGGGCTTCTACTTTCGGATAGCGACTGGAGATCGCGGACTGGCAGCTGCGGCAGCGGCCACCGAGCCACAGCCAGCCGAGGATCGGGACATTGTCACGCCGGCTGATGCTTTTACCGCAGCCTGGACAGCAGGAATCGCCTGAGACGATCGATCGTCCCTGCGGCAAACGCCAGGCGACAACATTCAGGAAGCTGCCGATATTGGCACCCAGAATGAAAAAGCAGAGGGTGACAAACGCTTCGCCGCAGCGAAACCCAATATGCTGCGGCAACGTCATTCGCTCCAGCTGCACTGCTGAGTCCGGGTGGCCCTGACGGTACAGTTCGGTGGCGATCGGCAGTCCCACACCCCACAGCGTAAACAGTCCGCAGACCACCAACACGACTCGCAGGCCGTCGCGGCGACGACGTAATTCCGGAGCGATGTGCTGATTCTGCACGTGCCTTATGTCCAGCACATCGCAGCAAAACAACACCGCCGACAGCAACGCAAGGGTCGCCGGAGACGCCCAGCTGGCGGCCAGCCAGGCGGGTACATCCCGGACGGCGGAAAGCCACAGCAGCAGCGTCATCGCCGTGACGCAGGCCGAGACCCAGCCGGCTCGGAATTCTCCGGCCATGCCCCCAACCGCGCGGAATGCTGTCCAGCAGCACCCTGTTATCATCACTGCGGAGGCCACGGGGCTGGCAGTTCCAAACAGCAGCCAGAGCAGCCCAATCGCTGCGGAGAAACAGAGAATTCCGAGAGACAGGTATTCGCCCGCGAGGCAGGCCCGCAGCAGCGTTGGACGAACCAGCCGGGGCTCTGCCGGAGTTGTGCGGATATCAGTTCCACCCATGGCTTGAATTCCGATTACTCGTTCGACTGTTCATCCTCAGGCAGTTCCCACGGCTCAAACGGGTCGTCAAAAGCGATCCAGTGTTCCGGACCCGCCTCAAGTTCAGCTTCGGTCAGCAGACAGGCATCAAGCGCGTCTGACACTGCGCCTGCCCGCAGATGCTGACCGATGATCACCAGTTCCTGGCGACGGTCACCGCAGTTTTTGTCCCAGATCGGCTGCAGTTCGTTTTGCTGTTCCGGAGGCCATTGATCCAGCGGAGTATCAGCCCACCAGGCACCACCGCAGTCAGCGGAAATCACGGCTCCTGCCTGTGACCAGAATCCAGCCAGCTGCGGTCTGGAGGCGAGCCAAAAATACCCTTTTGACCTCAGGATCTCTGCGGACAGTTCATGTTCTGTCCAGAAGTCGTGAAATCGCTGAGGATGAAACGGGCGACGGGCTCGATACACAAAGCTGGAAATGCCGTATTCGTCAGATTCTGAGTGCTGCTGTCCACGGGGCACTGCCAGCCATTCCGGGTGAGTGGCAGCCTGGTCCATCCGAAACAGCCCGGTGTTCAGAATTTCCATCAGCGGAACCTGCCCGTGCTCGGCCTGCAGTACGCGGGCGTCCGGATTCATGCGTTTGAGCACTGCCAGCAGCTGCCCGCGCTGCTGCGGAGAAGCAAGGTCGGTCTTGTTCAGGATGATCACATCTGCAAATTCAATCTGATCCGCCAGCAGCAGCGACAGGTCGCGTGAGTCGTTTTCATCAAGCCCGATGCGGCGGTCACGCAGTTCATCCTGAGACGCAAAATCGGCGGGGAAAGACGCAGCATCCACCACGGTGACCATGGTGTCGAGCCTTGCGAAATCACTGAGCGAACGGCCGTTTTCGTCAGTGAAGGTGAATGTCTCGGCTACCGGCATGGGTTCCGAGATTCCTGTGGATTCGATGAGCAGGTAGTCGAAACGGCCCTCCTGTGCCAGCTTTGAGACCTCCTGCAGCAAATCCTCACGCAGTGTGCAGCAGATACAACCATTTGACATTTCGACCAGTCGTTCTTCGGTGCGACTGAGCCTTGCGGGACCTTCGGCTACCGAGCGGGCATCGACGTTGATCTCACTCATGTCGTTCACAATCACGGCAACTCGCAAGCCATGACGTGAGGACAGTATGTGGTTCAGCAGGGTGGTTTTTCCGGCACCGAGGAAGCCTGAGAGAACGGTCACGGGCAGTCGCTCTGGAATTCGGGAAGTCATCCCGGAATGCTCCTTTGATCGGGCATCGGAGGTGCGCGGAGTGCGCGACCGGATAACGGACACCCGTCTGCAAAGGGTATCTTCAAATATCTGTAAAATCAATGCTGATGCAATCGAGTTGCATTAGTCTCCGGTGCAGTCCGAGCACTCGCCCTTGAGCAGAATCTCGGTGACGCGACCGATGCTGCCTGTGCGTTTTCGCGGGACACCGGTAAATTCCATGGGTTCGAGGCACTGCACTGTGCCGCAGGTCGTGCAGATGAAGTGGGGGTGTCTTGCTGCCCCCGGCTGTTCGGGGTCCAGTGCTTCAAACCGCCAGACATGGTCACCCAGTTCTGTGCGCAGTACGAGTCCCGAATCGGCGAGATCGTTGAGGTTGCGAAAAACGGTTGCCTTGTCGAAACCGCGAGGCACCAGACGAACGGACAGTTCTGCATGCGCCACGGGCGAGGTGGCGGCGCGGAGTTCCTGCAGTACGGCAATTCGGGCCGGTGTGGCACGAATTCCCGCGCTGCGAATCAGGGAACGAACGTTTTCAACTTCCGCCTGTGCAAGGCGACGCGAATGTGCTGCCATACCTGCCTCGACCAGTAGACCGGTGTGGGTTTCAGAATTTTCTGCCAGCGTGTGAGTGTAGTCGGTTAAGGTTTCAAATGCACGGCTGCGTTCCGTGAATTGCACTGCTGACGGGAGTGCTGGCCATGCATCACATGCAGTCCTGCCGATTGCTGTCAGTGTGTTGTCGGGGAATCCCGATTTCTGTATTCGGATTTGGACCAGCGGGATTGACTGTCGGTGGCGAGCCGGTCAAGCTGACATTTCCGGAGGTACCTGGGAAAGTTCAGTGAGGGATGGGTATGTATTCCAGGCAGACGTTGCCTGCCAGTCGGCATTTACTTGATCGGCGTGGTTTTCTGGGCAATTCGGCGCAGGCGCTCAGCGGCATCGCGTGTGCCGCTTTGCTGGCGCAGCAGGGTTTGCTGCGGGCGGCCGATGAGCCGCTGGGTACGGTCAGTGGCCGGGCCCCAATTCGGCCGCAGATAGATGCAGCTCATCCTTTTGCTGATCGGCCGGCGCACCAGCCGGCAGCGGCTCGAAGAGTTCTCGTGATTTTTTGTTCCGGTGCCTGCAGTCATCTGGATACCTTTGATTACAAGCCCGAGCTGTGGCGGCGTCATGGGCAGCCGATGCCGGGTGGTGAGAAGCTGGTCACATTTCAGGGAGAGCAGGGCAATCTGACTCGCAGTCCCTGGCAGTTCCGGCCTCGCGGACAGTCCGGCAAGATGATTTCGGATCTGCTGCCGCATCTGGGATCGCTGGCCGACCAGCTGTGTTTTCTGCATTCCGTGAAGGGCAAAACAAATACTCACGGCCCCGGTGAAAACTACATGTCGACCGGATTCACGCTGGATGGTTTCCCCAGCGTCGGTTCGTGGGCAACGTATGCACTGGGCAGTGAGAACGAAAACCTGCCGGCGTACGTGGCCATTCCCGACCCGCGCGGTGTGCCGCAGAATTCCGTCAATAACTGGGGTCCCGGTTTTCTGCCGGCCGCTTTTCAGGGCACGGATTTCAATACCTCAAAACCGATTCGCAATCTGTCAGTACCGGCCGGCATCACAGATCAGCGTGATCAGCGGACTCGCCGATTTCTGCGGCAGCTGAACGAGCGTCATCTGCAGCAGTTTCCGGGTGATACGGAACTGGCAGCGCGGATCTCCAGCTACGAACTGGCCGCCAGTATGCAGCTCAGTATTCCGGGAATTACGGACATCAGCAGTGAGTCGGCGACGACCCTGCGGGCCTATGGAGCGGATGACCCCGCAAATACTCTGAAGGCCGATTACGCCAGAAACTGTATTCTGGCCCGGCGGCTGCTGGAACGAGGTGTGCGGTTTGTGCAGTTGTTCAATGGTGCCTATCAGACTGGTGGTGAAGGAGTCAGTAACTGGGACGGGCATAAGGTGATTGAGCAGCAGTACGGTGTGCACGGTCCGATTTTCGACCAGCCGACCGCGGCGCTGGTTAAGGATCTCGGGGAACGGGGCCTGCTTGAGGATACCCTGGTGGTCTGGTGTACGGAATTCGGACGCATGCCCACATTTCAGAAGGGTGCCAGCGGTCGGGACCATAATCCGGAGGGCTTTACCTGCTGGCTGGCGGGGGCCGGAGTCAAAGCTCCGTTTTCATGGGGGGCAACCGATGAGTTCGGATATCGAGCGATCGAGAATGTGGTTTCGGTGCACGATTTTCACGCCACCATTCTGCACCTGCTGGGGCTGGACCACGAGCGTTTGACGTTCTATTACAACGGCCTTGAGCGGCGCCTGACGGATACTGAAGGGGCAGTCATTCAGGCCATTCTTTCGCAGCCGGGCTGACTCTTGATGGTGGCCGGTGCCGGGCACCACGGCGGCACCTGACGCTGTCAGCGATTCAGCAGGCTGCGGTAAAGGTCCAGATGTCGCCTGATCATCTGCTCGGAACTGAGCTCATTGCGGACAAATTCTGCGGCCTGCGCTGCCAGCATGGCTGTGCGTTCGGGATTCCGCTGAAATCTCAGCAGGCAGCGGGCGATTTCCGGTCCGGAGCCCAGGGGAAAGAGTGAGCCGGTTTCGCCGTCGCGGATCAATTCCCGATTGGCGTCGATATTGCTGACTGCACAGGGGATTCCGGCAGCCATCGCTTCCATCAGGCTGTTGGACATCCCTTCGAATTCGCTGGGCAGAACGAAAGCGTCCAGAGCTGGCAGCAACTGCGCTGCATCAGCGCGATGGCCGGCAAACACCACTTTGCTGCCGCAGTCGAAGCCTGCCAGCAGCTTTCTGAGTCGAGGCTCGTCCGGCCCGCCTCCGATCAGAACCAGCTGCGAATCCTCGATCACCTGATGCAGCAGTTGAAAGGCCCAGATCAGGTCGTGCAGTCGTTTCTGAGGTGCCAGTCGTCCGGTGAATCCGATGACGAATGCGGAACTGCGGAGTCCGAGTGTCTGGCGTGCAGACAAGCGGGAGTGTGTGGCGGTGGCAGTGGCGATGCCGTTGGGGATCACGGTGATGCGTTCCGCCGGAACTCCCAGATTTCGGTAGAAAGCAGCGACGCTGAGAGAGTTTGCTGTAAGGGAGTGGGCGCGGCGTGCGAGGCGGCGATCCAGCCAGAGCTGCCAGGGGGACTTCCACGAATCCACGCAGCGTTCACTGACAATCAGTTTGGCAGAGGTCGGAGCGATACCGGGCAGTCGGATCAGAGTATTGGCTGAGAACAGGAAGGACTGGATGATATCCGGCTGATAAGTACGCAGAGCGGACCGCAGTCGCAGGGTGGCTGCAGGATCGAATCTGCGCCGTTTGTGCAGGATCTGTACGGGAATTCCCGCCTGTTGCAGAGCCTGTTCGTAGCAGCCGCCGCGATCCAGTGCGAACACATGTGACTGGACCTGATCGCGTGGCAGGCCGCAGGCCAGCATCGTCAGCTGTCGTTCAGCTCCGGACTGATCCAGAGTGGGGATAACGAAGGCAACGCGGAACACGCCGAGAAATCTCCGGGTGGGAGCAGCCGCAGGAATAACGGCCGGCATTCTGGCGAATTCGGGCGGATGACGAAACATGCAGTTGTCTCGGAATCAGTGAAATCGAATAAACTTCGCCGAAACCGGGATCCGTCGACTGTGACAGGGCAGGTTTCTTGATTGCCGCGAAATTCCTGGTACTCTGTCGAAAATTTGCGCGGATTTTTTCCGAACCCGAGTGTGTTTTCCGGGCGGGCTGGGCAGCAACTGACGGTGTTTCCTTCAGAAGCGTGTTGCGGTCTTCGCTGTTTTTGCGCGCCTTCGGGGGCGGTTGTCGTCAATTCAGGAAGGACACCCTGCGGTGCCACGTCGAGACGATCTCAGGAAGATCCTGATTATTGGTTCCGGTCCGATTGTGATCGGGCAGGCCTGTGAATTTGATTACTCCGGTACTCAGGCGTGCAAAGCGCTGCGTGAGGAGGGGTACGAGGTGGTGCTGGTCAATTCGAATCCGGCCACCATCATGACGGACCCGCAGACCGCAGATCGAACGTATATCGAGCCGATCACGTGGCAGTATGTGGAAGAGATCATTCGCGTCGAGCGTCCTGACGCGCTGCTGCCGACGCTGGGCGGTCAGACCGGCCTGAACACGGCGATGGATCTGGTGCGGCATGGCGTACTTGATAAGTACGGCGTGGAGATGATTGGTGCCAGGGAGGACGTGATTCGGCGGGCGGAAGAGCGTGAGGCTTTCAAGCAGACCATGCTGCAGATTGGTCTCGACGTGCCGCGCAGTTTCACCGTGCACAACATCGAGCAGGCCCGCGAAGCGGTACAACAGATTGGTCTGCCGATCATTATCCGCGCCAGCTTTACATTGGGCGGAACCGGCGGCGGGATTGCCTACAACATTGAGGAGTTCGAGGACAAGGTGCGGCGCGGGCTGGCGCTGTCGCCCATCGGTGAGGTTCTGCTGGAAGAGTCCATTCTCGGCTGGAAAGAGTACGAGATGGAAGTGATGCGTGACAACGCCGACAACGTTGTCATCATCTGCGCGATTGAGAATTTTGATCCGATGGGCGTGCATACGGGGGATTCCATCACGGTGGCTCCCGCACAGACTCTTTCGGATCGTGAGTATCAGCGGATGCGCGATGCCACGATCGCGGTGATGCGTGCGATTGGCGTGGAGACAGGTGGTTCCAATGTGCAATTCGCCATCAATCCTGACAATGGTCGGATGGTGGTGATCGAAATGAATCCACGTGTCAGCCGCTCGTCAGCTCTGGCGTCCAAAGCCACGGGCTTTCCGATTGCCAAAATTGCGGCAAAACTTGCGGTCGGTTATCGCCTGGATGAGATCTCCAACGACATCACTCGCGAAACACTGGCCTGCTTTGAACCGACAATTGACTACGTTGTCACCAAGATTCCGCGGTGGACATTTGAAAAGTTCCCGGAGGCCGATCCCACCCTGACCGTGCAGATGAAATCTGTCGGTGAGACGATGGCGATTGGCCGAACATTCCGCGAGTCGCTGCAGAAGGCACTGCGGGGGCTGGAGATTGGGCACTTCGGGCTGGGTGGTGGCAAGAAGGACCTCTGGGGGACGGCTCAGCAGCCGGCTCCTGACGATATTCTCAGCAAGCTGGCAATTCCAAATGCCGAGCGAATTTTCTATCTGCGGTACGCTCTGAAGCACGGAATGTCTGTCGAGCAGATTCACGAGGTAACGGATATTGATCCCTGGTTCCTGCGGAACATCGAGCAGATTGTGCTGCTGGAGAACGAACTGCGGGGGTATCAGAGGCTGGAGGATGTCCCTGAGGAGCTGCTGCGCCGGGCCAAGCGGAATGGATTTTCCGACGAGCAGCTTGCGGGCTGGTGGAGTTGTGGGCAGCTGGATGTTCGTGAGCGACGACGCCAGCTGGGGATCGTGGCGACCTTCAAGCAGGTGGATACGTGTGCGGCCGAGTTTGAAGCGTTCACGCCATACTACTATTCCACGTACGAGCAGGAAGATGAGACTCCGGCCAAACGCGAAGGCGTCCGACGGGTGATGATTCTGGGTGGAGGCCCGAATCGAATCGGTCAGGGCATTGAATTTGATTACTGCTGTTGTCAGGCCGCTTTTGCTCTGCGTGACCTCGGCATAGAAAGCATCATGGTCAACTCCAATCCGGAGACTGTCTCAACCGACTACGACACGTCTGACCATCTGTTTTTCGAGCCTCTGACGACTGAAGACGTGCTGAACATCTGGGATCGGATGAGCCCGGATGGGGCGATTGTGCAGTTCGGTGGTCAGACCCCTCTCAATCTGGCTCGAGGGCTGGAGGCTGCCGGTGTGAAGATTATCGGCACCAGTCCGGACATGATTGATGCGGCGGAGGATCGCAAGAGGTTTCAGGCGATTCTGGACGTTTTGCAGCTGCATCAGCCTCCGAATGGCACTGCCATCAGTACCGAGGGTGCCTGCACGATTGCCAACCGGATTGGCTATCCTGTGCTGGTGCGTCCCAGTTACGTGCTGGGCGGACGCGGGATGGAGATCTGCTATGATCAGCAGAGTCTGGAACGCTACATGGGTGCAGCGGTTGAAGCATCCGCCGAGAAGCCGGTGCTGATCGACAAGTTCCTGGAAGATGCGATTGAAGTTGACGTCGATGCAATTTCCGACGGTGAGACGACAGTGATCGGTGGTGTGATGGAGCACATCGAAGAGGCCGGTGTGCACTCCGGTGACTCAGCCTGTGCCTTGCCTCCGTATTCGCTGCCCGGGCATGTTGTCGACGAAATTCGCCACGCGACGCACAAGCTGGCTGCTGCACTGCAGGTTCGCGGGCTGATGAACATTCAGTTTGCGGTGAAGGTGGAGGGTGATCAGTACACGGTTTACATTCTTGAGGTCAATCCGCGGGCCAGCCGAACGTCTCCATTTGTGTCCAAGGCCATCGGGCATTCGCTGGCCAGGATCGCCGCCAAGGTGATGGTGGGCGTGTCGCTGAAGGAGCAGGGATTCACAAAGGAAGTCGTGCCATCCTATACGTCGGTCAAGGAAAGCGTTTTCCCGTTCAGCCGGTTTATGGGTGTGGACATCGTGCTGGGGCCCGAGATGCGATCGACAGGTGAAGTCATGGGGATCGACTCAGACTTCCCTCTGGCCTTTGCCAAATCTCAGTTGGCGGCCGGAACGCGACTCCCAATGCAGGGACGAATCTTCGTCAGCATTGCTGCCGGTCGCAAGGAGCGGATGATTGAGCCGGTTCGCAAACTGCTGCAGATGGGTTACCGGATTGTCAGCACCAGCGGCACGGCAAAGGTCTTTCAGGAGGCCGGGATTACGGTGGAAGTGGTGAAGAAACTGCACGAGGGACGACCGAACCTGCTGGACCAGATGGCAAACGGCGAAATTCAGATGATTCTGAATACGCCCAACGGAAAAGGGGCTCGCACTGACGAAGGACGGATCCGCGCGGCATCGGTCACGTACGGTGTTCCCTGCGTCACAACGCTGCCTGGGTGTCTGGCTGTTGTACAGTCACTTGAGGCTTTGCGTGTGCACCCCAACCCCAGAGTCAAAGCGATCCAGGACTGGATTGCGTGAGTCTGGCCGAGTGACGTTGTGACGCTGTGACGGAATTTTGTCGAGGCTGGTGTCTGCAAAAGGCACCAGCCTCGAACTGTTTCCGCCTTACGAGTGGATGGCTCGTTTGTCTACGGCCATGGCTGCTTCCTTGACGGCCTCTGAGAGGGTGGGGTGGGCGTGGCAGCAGCGGGCGATGTCCTCGCTGCTGGCTCCGAACTGCATGGCAACTGCCGCCTCATGAATCAGCTCACCGGCATGAGTGCCAATAATGTGCACTCCCAGAACTCGATCCGTAGCTTCGTCGGCCAGTACCTTCACGAATCCGTCAGTGTGCCCGCCGGCACGAGCTCGCCCGTTGGCTGCAAACGCAAACTTTCCGGCTCGATATTTGATGCCTGCTGCCTGCAATGCATCTTCGTTGGCTCCGGCTGAAGCAATTTCCGGTTCCGTATAAACGACAGCCGGAATGATGGCGTAGTTAATGTGTCCATGTCCGGTGGCCATCTTTTCGATGCAGGCGATGCCCTCTTCTTCAGCCTTGTGGGCCAGCATGGCACCTCCAATGACGTCGCCGATGGCGAAGACTCCGGAGGCCGTTGTCTGATAGGATGAGTTTACCTGGATGAAACCGCGCCGGTCCGTTGCCACTCCGGCTGCCTCAAGCCCCAGGCTGTCAGTGCAGGGTCTGCGTCCGACAGCCACCAGCACTCGATCGCACGTCAGAGGTTCAGCTCCATCGATGGACACTGTGCACTGAGTACCAGCCACAGACACTCCTGTGACCTTTGTGCCCAGACGGAAAACAACTCCCTGCTTTTCGAAGATTTTGCGGGCTTCCGCAGCAACCTGTTCGTCAATTCCGGGCATGATTCGCGGCAGGTATTCCAGTACTGTGACTTTTGCACCCAGTCTGCGCCAGACCGTACCCAGCTCCAGACCAATCACTCCACCACCGATTACCACGAGGTGCTGTGGCACTTCCGGCCACGCCAGAGCTTCAGTGCTGGTTCCAATGCGATCACCGTCGGGCTGAATGCCCGGCAGAGATGATGGTACGCTGCCAGTCGCGATGAGGATGCGTTTGCCGCTGATTTGGGTGGTTCCTGAATTTGACCGAACCTCCACCTTGCCCCCGCCCAGCAATTGCCCGTGTCCGAAAATACGTTCGACTCGGTTCTTTTTGAGCAGTCCCTGGATGCCGGCATCGAGTGTTGAGACCACACCGTCCTTGTGCTTCATCATCTGTGCGAGATCAAGTTCCAGCCCGCTGACCTTCAATCCGCGTTCCGCGAAGTGTTTGGCGGACTTTTCATAAAGCTCGCTGGACTCCAGCAGAGCCTTGCTGGGGATGCAACCCACGCGCAGACAGGTTCCTCCCAGCTTTGATTCACGCTCGATCACTGCCGTTTTCATGCCCAGTTGAGCAGCACGAATGGCGGCCACATAGCCACCGGGACCGGCACCTACCACGATCAGGTCAAATGCGTCGGACATGGATGAACCAGTTCAGCTGAGATTCCGGGAGACTTAAAAGCAGAACCGCCCGCAGGCTGATTGCCGGGGCGGCTGCGATTCTTCAGACAGTTGCCTGCCACTTCAGACTTCGAGGATCAGCCGCGTCGGATCTTCGATCAGATCCTTCACCAGCTTCAGGAAGGAAACCGCTTCACGACCGTCAACGATGCGATGGTCGTAAGTCAGTGCGATGTACATCATCGGACGGATGACCACCTGGCCATTGACAGCAACCGGTCGGTCGAAGATTCCGTGCATCCCGAGCACACCGCTTTGCGGTGGATTGACGATGGGAGTCGACAGCAGGGAGCCGTACACGCCACCGTTGGTGATTGTGAACGTACCGCCTTCCAGTTCCTCCAAAGCAATCTGGTTGTTCTTGGCGCGATTGGCGAAATTCACGATCGCCAGTTCAATATCCGCGAAACTCATGTTCTCAGCGTTTCGCAGCACAGGCACCACCAGCCCCTTGCCTCCACCAATCGCTACTCCAACGTCGCAGTAATTGAAGTAGGTGAGGCTCTTTCCGTTCATCTGAGCATTCAGTTGGGGGTACTGCTGAAGTCCCGCAACCACGGCCCGTACAAAGAACGACATGAAGCCCAGTTTGACGTTGTGCTTCTTTTCGAAGGAGTCCTTGTAGACTTCCCGCAGTTTCTTCACAGCTGACATATCAACTTCGTTGAATGTTGTCAGCAGAGCGGCAGTATGCTGGGCTTCGACCAGCCTGCGGGCGATGGTCTGGCGGATGGGGCTGAGCGGCACCGAGCGAGTTTCGCGGGATCCGCCAACACTGACCGGCCCGGCATTGACCGTGCGAATGACATCTTCCTTCAGGACACGTCCACCGGGGCCCGAGCCTGCCACACTGCCGGCGGGCAGTTTGTTCTCGGCCATCAGCCGTTCCGCTGCCGGCATCACATGGCCGGGTGATTTGGGAGCCGCGGAGGCGGCCGCCACGGGGGCAGATGGTGCCGGACCGGGCGCGGGAGCAGCAGGGGCAGCAGCCGGCTTTGCCGGCGCAGCCGCAGGCGCTTCCGCCGGTTGCAGGAAGCCGATCACTTCCTCCACCTGAGCAGACTCGCCGGCCTTCTTCAGAATCCGCGTCAGAATGCCTCCGCGGGGAGCCGGAACATCGAATGTTGCCTTGTCTGATTCCAGAGCAACAAGATTTCGATCCGCGGCCACATACTGGCCTTCCTGAATATACCATTCGCCGATCATCACCTCAGAGATTGACTCACCGGGTTTCGGCACCTTGATTTCGATTTCCGGAGTGCTCATTCGAGTTCAAACGCCTGTTTAAGAATGTTCTGCTGTTCAATCCTGTGACTGGTTGCGGAACCCGTTGCCGGGCTGGCCGCTTCTGGTCGGGAAATACCGCGGAAAGGGAATTTGTCCAGCAATCGCTCACCAAACCGCATCCTGAGGAATCCCCAGGCGCCCTGATTGCGAGGCTCTTCCTGGACCCAGAAGAACGACGCCGATGCAGGATACTTTGAAAGTTCCCGCTCCAGCGCCGCCGCCGGTAACGGATACAGTTGCTCAAGTCGGATGATGGCCACGTCGTCCCGCTTCTGCTGATCACGCTGCGCTGCCAGTTCAAAATACAGCTTGCCGGAACAGATCAGGACGCGAGTTGTTTTTTCAGGTACGGCGACTGTGTCGCCAAGGACTTCGTGAAACTGACCACCGGTCAGTTCGCCGATCGGCGACGAAGCATCCTTTGATCTGAGCAGGCTTTTGGGAGTCATGACGATCAGAGGCTTCTTCCACCAGCGAATTGCCTGACGACGCAGCAGGTGGAAGTACTGAGACGCCGTGCTGGGGCAGGCCACCTGAATGTTGTCGTCTGCACCCATGGCAAGGAAACGTTCCAGCCTGGCACTGGAATGCTCGGGCCCCGCACCCTCCATGCCGTGCGGCAGCAGCATCACCAGTCCGCTGAGTCGCTTCCATTTGTCTTCTGCACTGGCAATGAACTGGTCGATGATGACCTGAGCGACGTTAACGAAATCACCGAACTGCGCTTCCCACAGCACCAGCCCGTCCGGGCAGTCAAGGCTGTAGCCGTATTCAAATCCCAGCACACCCACTTCAGACAGCGGGCTGTTGTCGATGTCAACGATTTCCGGCTTCGCCGCCACATCCCGCAGACCAATCCACGACTTGCCGGATTTCACGTCATAGAGCCCGGCATGACGATGGCTGAAGGTACCGCGTCGAACGTCCTGGCCGCTGAAACGCAGTCGAGTTCCCTCGGCGACCAGTGTTCCCAAAGCAGCCAGTTCAGCACCACCCCAGTCAAACATCGCTTCTCCGGCACCCATGTCCCGCCGCGCCTTCAGCACAGCCTCAACCTTGGGATGCGGAGTAAAGTCGACCGGCGGAGTCGTCAGAGTTGTCATGACGCTGCGCAGGGTTTCTGCGGAGACCGCAGTTGGCGGCGAATCGGCATTGCGAGCCGAGCTGCCAAAATACCCCTTCCAGATCCCGCCACCTGTGTCTTCCAGGTATTTGAAGCCTTCCTTGCGCGCTTCCTCAAGCTCGGCTTCCAGCACACGACCCCGTCGGGCCACAATTTCCAGACCCTCTTCCCGAGTCACTTCGCGGAGACTGACCAGCGATTCGAGGAAACTGCTGAAGACAGTCTGACGAGCTCGAATGACCTGATACATCGTCGGCTGAGTGAATGCCGGCTCGTCGCTTTCATTGTGACCGCGTCGACGGAAACAGTACATGTCAATGACGACGTCCCGCTGGAACCTCTGGCGAAAATCCATGGCCAGCTGAACCACCTGAGCAACAGCCTCAGGGTCTTCCCCGTTCACATGGAAGATCGGGATCTGCAGCATGCGAGCCACATCCGTGGCATAAGTGCAGGATCGAGCTTCAGATGCTGAAGTGGTGAAGCCAATCTGATTGTTCACAATGACGTGCAGCGTTCCGCCAGTCTGATAACCAGGCAGTTCGCTGAGATTCAGTGTTTCCTGAACCACGCCTTCTCCGGCGAATGCAGCGTCACCGTGAATCAGAATACAGAAACTCTTCCTGCGGTCAAAATCCTGATTCCGATCCTGCTTCGCTCGCAGCCGACCCAGCGCCACAGGGTTTACGAATTCGAGGTGACTGGGGTTGAAGCAAAGTGTGAGATGCACACTTTGCCCGGATGAGGTCATCCTGTCGCTGCTGTAACCCAGATGGTACTTGACGTCCCCGCGACCCATCTTGAGCTGCGGATCAACGTCATCAAACTCACGGAAAATCTTCGATGGGCTTTTGCCCATGATATTGGCGAGCACGTTCAGACGGCCACGATGAGCCATCCCCAGAACACACAGGTCAATCCCCTGGCTGCCGGCGCGCTCAATCGCCATGTCCAGCAGCGGAATCAGACTCTCGGCACCCTCCAGGGAAAAGCTCTTCGCCCCGACATACTTCTTCTGCACGAACTCTTCAAAGACCACAGCATCGCTGAGCCGTTCCAGAATCCGCAGCTGTTCGGCACGGGACAGCTTCAGCCGATTGGCGGTACGCTCCATGCGGTCCTGCAGCCACTGTCGCACGTGCAGACTGTCGATATGCATGTACTGCACGCCGATGGAGCGACAGTACGTTGTCTGCATCCACGTGACCATCTGCCGCAAAGTGCGGACATCCGGTCCGCCAGACCACTGTGTCGAAAAACGACGGTCCATGTGCTCTTCAGTGAATCCGTAAAATGCCGGATCCAGCTCCGCAGGGCGCGGACGCTCAGCGTTCAAGGGGTCAATCTTCGCTATGATATGACCTCGCACCCGATAACTGCGGATCAACTGCTCAAGACGCTCCTGCAGTATCGCCGCGTCTGATGCACCCGGATCAACACGACCGGAAGAACGCCGGAATATGCTCTCAGCCTGAAACGGAACCTCCATGGCCTCGGCCGTCAGTCCCGAATCCACAACCTTCAGCTCGTCAAAATAGTCACGCCAGTCGGGCGATACCGAATTCCGGTCCGCCAGATAGCTGGCCAGCTGCAACTCGGCAAACTCAAGGTTCGAAGCGGCAACCTCAATCGGACCGCGGCCCGCACGCAACGGTTCTGCTGATGCAGCGGAATGGGACTGGTCCGAGTCCAGGAAGGAAGGAGCCGATGTGGGGATGGAAGAAGTGTTCGACATACAGGTTTCGTTCGGAACGTGGGTAGTGTCCAGCACGAAGATCCAATGGCCACACACACATACAGAAAATCCATGCCCCGCGACATTCTTCAGTCAGCGCAAAATACATCGCACGCTGCAGAGTCACAGGATCTCAGTTTTCAGAAGGAGTCTGCTACCATTCCTCGTTGCGCAATCGCTGCATCATAGACGGACTATGATCGTTGTGAAACAAATTCAATGAATCTTCAGCCCGATTCCCTCGCAGAATCAGTTTCCAAAACCTCCGCCAGAAAGCCCGGCAGCTCCATGTCACAGGCAGCCATCATCGGAATTCTTACCGTTTCAGACCGCGCCAGTCGAGGTGACTACGAGGATCGCGGAGGTCCGGCAATCCAGGCTTACCTTACTGAACTTATGAGCAGTCCCTGGATGCCAGTGTCGCGAATCGTCTCTGATGATCGGCATCTGATTGCTGCGGAACTGAGGAAGTTGGCGGACGAAACGCAGTGTTGTCTGATTGTGACTACCGGCGGGACCGGTCCGGCAGTTCGAGACGTGACGCCGGAGGCAACCGGCGATGTGTGCGAGAAAATGCTGCCGGGTTTCGGCGAATTGATGCGTAAAGTCTCGCTGGAAAAGGTGCCTACGGCCATTCTGAGCCGTCAAACGGCGGGTATTCGAGGTAAAGCTCTGATTATTAATCTGCCTGGCCAGCCGCGGGCGATTCGCGAATGTCTGTCGGCTGTGATGCCGGCAGTACCCTGGTGTATCGAACTGATCGGGGGACCGCGTCTTGAGACGGTGCCTGAGGTTTGCCGGAGTTATCGGCCACCGGGCGCGTGAACAGACCCCGCGAAAGGTGAAATCTCCGCGGGGTCTGATTGAGTTGTCAAAGTCGGTTGGGTGATTATTTGCTGGGCGTTGCCGGATCGCCCTCGGCGATGATGGCTCCACCAATCCCGCCGATGGCACCGCCGATCAGCAGTGGTCCCAGCAGTCCGCCACCACCACCAGAACCGCCACCAGCACCGCTGACACCCGCTGCACCAGGTGCTGCAGGAGCAGCAGCAGCAGCGGCCGCGGGTCCCATTGGTTCGGCCAAACCAGCGATGGCTGGGTCAAAAAACTCCCCAAAATTCTCGGAATTGATGTTGGCGGCTCCCACCGGTGCTACGGCAATTTCGGTGGTCAGCATTAAACGCACCGGAACAAAGCCGTTGGCGGCATTCATGGCGGCAGCCTTGAACGGCAGAACCTCGACGCCAATCGCAAATACTCCATCCCTCCCGACGCCCACCAGGGCGTGGATTCCGGGTTGCAGACCAGGCACAGAGAATGCACCGTTGGGTGCTACCCTGGCAGAGCCGATTTCCACACCGTCACGCAGAAAATACACACGCATCGACAGGACTTCGCGCAACCGACCGGTGCGTTCATCCAGCAGATTCACCTGCCCGTACACTTTGCCGTCCGCAGCAATCTGCACGCTGTCGTGTCCGATGCTGGTCGCGATCGGACCCTCGCCGTACGGAAACTTCGTGTCTTCGGCTGTCACCGGGCCGTTGAATCGCAGATCACGAGTCCCGATGCCACCACGTATCAGTTGCTGTGCCAGCGGTGAGTCCACGACCTGAACAACAGCGGATTCGACGTCGATTTCGCGGTCTGCCGGAAATTCCGGCGTTGCCGGTACCATCCGCACACCATAAACAACGATGCCAGCAGGCCCGGAGGCAAAAATTCCGCCGACGTCCGCCTGCTGTGGCAGTCCCGTAACCGTGAACAATCCGGTGTCATCAGTGGTTGTCTGGGCTGCCATTCCGCCGTCGGTCAGCAGTTGGACGCTCATGCCGCGAGCAGGCAGCAGTCCTTCGGACGTGATCGAATACATCCGACCCGTGAATGCGCCATTGGCGTCGAGGATGATGTCGTGGGAACGGTTTTTCAGGATTTCTTCCGGAGGCAGCAGTTTGACACCTGACGGTGGCTGCAGCCGACGGGGAATAGCCCGAACCGGCCTTGGTTGCCCAAGGCGTGCAGAAAACCCAGGATTTGCAAAGCCGCCAGTTTCATCATTCTGTGCGGTTGCTGCAGTTTCGGTGGCTTTGCCGCTGGCTGTCGCCAGTCGAGTTCCCGCGGGATCGTCCGCGAGGACCGCCGAACAGACGAATGCCAGGCCTGCAAGCCCCGAGACGCATGCGGATCCAATTGGCCAGCGAGTTGTCATTTTACAGTTCCAGTAGCGAAAAAGAGAAGTTGCAGGGGATCCCCGACAGCTCCATCCATTTGTCCAGCGAACCAAACCGTCCGCAGGATAAATCTCATTCTTGGCAGAAATTGCCGTTTAGATCAATACGAACTCTGTCAAGCAGCTGAAACTGCCCACTTTGCGCATTGTCATTTTTCAGCCTGTGCTGCCTGTCCCTTGTGTTTTGCCTGTGGTGACAGGTGGTGCAGAGCGCAAAAAGACCACACGCGGTGTTTTGCGAACAACACAAAACCTCAACGACAGTCTTTGGCTGGCACTTGAGTTGTCACAAAACGCTGTTCAACCACCTGAACATGCACTCTGGCACTTGAGTAAACCGCCGGCGGTTTTTTCTGGGACCAATCGATTGGAATTTCGCCACATAAGGTCGGTTGGTGCGGGTTTTCCAACTATGCCGAATATTCCGGCCGCAAAAACAAAAACCCCGGCCGATCCAGCCGGGGTTTGAGTCAAAGCAATGTTCCTGCCGCGAGGAGTCAGCCATCCGGAGTAGCCGGGTCGCCTTCAAGGATCAGGCCGCCTGCAATACCACCGATCGCAGCACCGCCAAGCAGCAGACCTAACCCGCCGCCACCACTAGCACCTCCACCACCCGGTGCAGATCCGGCTGAACCCGCGGCAGCGGCCGGGGCTGAGGGAGCGGTGTTTGTGGGGGCCGTATCGCCCGCTGCCTGACCACTGCCCATGAAGGATGTCAGATTCTCTGAATTCAGATGCGCAGGGCCGATCGATCCCACCGACAGACCCGGATCCAGCATCAGTCGGACAGGCACAAAAGTTCCGTCAGGATTCACCGCCGCAGCCTTGAAAGGCACGACTTCGATGCCAATTCCGAAAACACCGTCGCGACCCACACCGACCAGCCCGTAGATCCCAGGCTTCAGGTCCGGCACGGAGAAGGATCCGTTTGGAGCGACCCGTGCTGATCCCATTTTCACGCCATCCTGCAGGAAATGAACCCGCAGGGACAACACCTCACGATACCGACCTGTTCGCTCATCATGCAGATTCACCTGCCCGTAGACCTTACCGTCTGCGGACAGCTGCACAGTTTCATACATCAGGCTGGTCGAAGCCGGACCTGATCCCGCTGGAAATGCGTCATCTTCGGGAGTGACGCTGGTGTTGAACCGGAGGTCGCGCGTCCCGATGTCACTTTTGAACAGTTTCCGCATCTGCTCAGCATTGGCTGCCGGAACCACGGCGGATTCCACATCGAGTTCCCGATCCGCAGGATTTTCCGGTGATTCGGCGATAAACCGGACACCATAGGCCACGACACCCGCGGGACCAGATGCAAAGATTCCACCAACGTCTGCAGTCAGTCCGGTGATCGAGAACAGGCCCGTCGCATCGGTGGTGGTTTCTGCGGATTTTCCGCCCCCCGTCAGCACACGCACCCGCATGTCAGCCGCCGGCGTAAGCCCCTCTGACGTGATCGAATAGAGCCGTCCCGTCATGCCACCGTCCTTGTCCAGCACGACGTTGTGAGTGCGATCCTTGAGGATCTCTTCCGGGGCCAGCCGACGAACACGAGACGGCGGCTGCACCGGCTGCAGCACCGGACGTACCAGACGCGGGCGACCGAGACGAGCGGTTGCAGCGGGCGCCACAGCCGGAGCCGGGCCAGCGGTGTCCGCCAGGGCCACCGCAGGAGTTTGAGGGACGGTCTGGTCGTCAGCGGGCACCGTTCCCTGCAGCAGGGAGAGCAGGCCGAGACTGGAGAAAAGTCGCAGGTGTCGTGGTGTGGATTTCAGCATGGTTTCTGTTCTGAGCAGAGCAGGGTGTTGGGGTGTCTGAGCCCGAGTGGTGGGGTCAGGGGGATTTTGTGCTTGTGGGGCTTTGGGTAAGCCTGCCCTCTCATTCTTGGCAAGCAAACAGGGGGAATTCAACAACCAAATCTGTAAAGTTGTGTAAACAGAGCAGTTTTTTCAGTATTTGCAGAGTGTTCACACTACCTGCCTTGTTTTTACTGTTCTTTTGTTCAGTTTTGTGGGGTTTGGCCCACGTTCTGAAGACTCTTGCGGAGCTGAATTGGCTGAAAAGCCTGGAATTCCGGGTCGGGGCGTGGTTGCTGGCGAAAGTTGCTGCGAGTGTCGATTACTGTTTGAACCGGCTGTGAGTTATGTTTTCAGTGTTAGCAGGATGTTTCGTGAATGAAACTGACGACGTGGAACGTGAATGGTCTCCGAGCGGCCCTGCGGAAGGGATTTTTGGGATATCTTGAGCAGATTGATCCGGATGTGCTGCTTTTGCAGGAAGTGCGGGCTTTTCCGGATCAGTTACCTGCGGAGATTTCCAGTCCGGCCGGCTGGCATGTGGTCTGGAATCCGGCGGTTCGTCCGGGTTATTCGGGGACTGCGATCTGGTCGAAACAGCCGTTTGAGGTTCGCAGTACGTGTCTTTCCGCACGCTGGCCTGATGATGAAGGGCGCCTGATTGAAGCGACTGTGGCGGGTTTGGATGTTGTCTGCGTGTATCTGCCTTCGGGGTCGTCCAGTCCTGAGCGTCAGCAGGTGAAGGATGTGTGGCTGAAGCGATTTCGCAGCTGGTCTGATCGGCGTCGCACCGGAACTCCGCTGATATTTGGCGGTGACATCAATGTGGCACATACAGAGAAGGACATCTTTCATGCGAAGTCGAACGAGCAAACGTCGGGATTTTTGCCGCATGAGCGTGAGTGGTTTGGTAAGCTGCTGAAATCCGGCTGGCACGATCTGGTGCGAGAGCATCACGGGGACTGTCACGGTCCGTATTCGTGGTGGTCGAATCGCGGACGGGCTCGCGAGCTGGACCGTGGCTGGCGAATTGACTACCTGCTGTGCAATGCGGCGGCCCGTCCGTACTTCCGGGCTGCCACAATTCACCGCGAGGCAGCTCTGGATGTCAGCGATCATGCTCCTGTCACTGTGGAACTGGATTGGCCGGGCTGTTCCGAGGTGCGGGCGGCGGCGGCGGGAGACTGAACGATGACAAATGACACCTGTCTTCCGCCGGCCGAGGTGTTGATTGACCACCTGCCGATGGACGGAGCCTTCAATATGGCTCTGGATGAAGCATTGCTGGAACTGGCTGCTGAGCGTGAGCATTCGATTGTGCGGATCTATCGGTGGTCTGAGCCCACGGTATCACTCGGCTGTTTTCAGGCTCGTACCGGGCCCGTGCCACCCCAGTTCCGGTTACTTCCCACAGTCCGTCGATTGTCCGGCGGTGGTGCGATCCTGCACGATCAGGAACTGACCTATTCAGTCGTTCTGCCGGCTCAGCATGCGGCCCGCCACAACCCTTCCGGCCTGTACGCCACAGTGCACGGAGCATTGATACGGCTGCTGGGCGACTGTGGTGCTGCCGCTCTTTTGCGGGCGGATCATGACGTCCGGCTGGCTGCGATCAGGGACGCTGCCAATGCTGCGACTCCGCCAGCCACTGCCGAACCGTTTCTGTGTTTTCTGCGGGGTGACCCGAACGATGTGGTGCATGGGACTGGCAGCAAAATCATCGGCAGTGCTCAGCGTCGTCGTCGCGGGGTCATACTGCAGCACGGCAGCATTCTGCTGAGGACATCCGCACTGGCAGCAGATCTGCCCGGTATTCAGGACCTGGTACCGAATTTCCTGCTGGCGGAATTCACGGAGCGACTGCCGGCCGCGGTGGCTGCCGCGGTGGCAGATCGGTGGACTGTCCGCGATGTGACAGCGGCTGAGCTGCAGCGGGCTGAGGACATTCGGGGGCGTTCTGCCTGAGCCGAACTGGCGGGGCTGAATTGGCAGTGGCCATCCCAGCCCACCAGTCAAACCAGCAGTTCGCTGACCACCCGGGATTCTTCAACTCCGGTCAGCTTCGTGTCCAGCCCCTGAAACTTCCACGTGAAGCGGGTGTGGTCAATGCCCATCTGGTGCAGCAGTGTGGCATGCACATCGTGCACGGAAACGCGGTTTTCCACGGCGTGATAGCCGAATTCATCCGTGGCTCCGTAACTGAAACCGGGTTTGAATCCGCCACCCGCAAACCACATGGTGAATCCGGCAAGGTGATGGTCGCGGCCATTTCCCTGAGCCATTGGGGTACGTCCGAATTCCGATCCGAAGACGATGATGGTGTCGTCCAGCATGCCTCGCTGCTTCAGGTCCGTAATCAGTGCGGCCATTCCCTGATCCACTTCTGCGGCTGTGCCTGCGGAATGCTCCTTCACGGCGCCGTGATGGTCCCAGTCCCGATGATACAGCTGAATAAAACGAACCCCGCGTTCTGCCAGTCTTCTTGCCAGCAGGCAGTTTGAGGCGAATGATCCGTCACCGCCTTTGGTGCCGTACAGATCAAATACGTGCTGTGGTTCCGCACTGACATCCATCAGTTCGGGCACACTGGTCTGCATGCGGAATGCCAGTTCGTACTGAGAAATTCGTGTGGCAATTTCCGGGTCATCCAGCCGGCGATTCGTAATGCCGTTCAGCTGCTGCACGGCGTCCACCACATCCCGCTGCTGTGTGCGACTGATTCCGGCCGGATTATTCACATACAGCACCGGGTCGCCCGTGCCACGGAATTCGACTCCCTGAAACTGGCCTGGCAGAAACCCGGAGTGCCATTGGCGTGCGGCAATCGGCTGTCGCTGACCGTAGCGTCCGGTGGAGATCATCACCACGAATCCGGGCAGGCTTTGAGTTTCTGCTCCCAGTCCGTACAGCAGCCACGACCCCATCGCCGGTCGTCCTGCGTTCATGGTCCCGGTGTTCATGAAGGTGTGCGCCGGGTCATGATTGATGGCATCCGTGTGCAGTGATCTGACGATGCACATGTCGTCCGCGCAGTATTTGCCCAGTCGCGGCCAGATTTCAGCCAGCGACTGCCCGGACTGCCCCCACTGGCGAAACGGATGCTGCGGTGCAAAGCAGGTCAGTCGCTGTCCCTGCAGCTGGGCAATCTGCTGGCCCTTTGTGATGGACTCGGGCATCGGAGTCCCGTGCAGTTCGGCCAGTTTCGGCTTGTTGTCAAAGGTATCAATGTGGGTCATGCCGCCGGCCATGTAGAGCCAGATAATTCGTTTGGCTCGAGGTGCTTTTGGCAGCGGATTCAGCATCCCGTTCCAGCGCTGGGCCTGAGTGTCGGTGCGGTCGAGCGCCTGCACTGCAGACGACCGCAGCAGATCTGTCAGCGCCATTGACCCAAGACTGACTCCGCCCGACTGCAGAAAACTGCGGCGGCAGACCTGATGAGGAAACAGTGACATGGCTGTGCCTGTCTGTGCAAAAAGGGAATCGACAGGTCCGCGAGCGGACATCCGAAGAATCAGTTGCGAGTCATAACTTCATGCAGATTCAGAATTACTCGCGCCACACTGGTCCATGCGGCCAGCCGAGTCCGATCCGTCTGCTCAGACACCGGCAGAGCACCCGTCTTCAGGATGGCCTCCACCGACGCCGGTTCCGCTGCATAATCGGCGAGGTGTTTCTGCAGGAGCTGCTGCAACACAGCCACTTCGTCAGTTTCAGCGTCTCTGGAAACGGCCTGGCGAAACGCGAAGCTGATCCGCGCCTCATCCGTACTGCCACCCTCCCGCAATATCCGCTCGGCAAATGCCCGGGCAGCCTCTACGTACGTGGGGTCGTTCAGCAGCACCAGACTTTGCAGCGGAGTATTCGATCGATTGCGGTCTGCCGTACACTCCTCACGACTGGGCGCATCAAACGCCAGCAGACTGGGGTGCAGATACTGCCGCTGCCAGTGAGTGTACAGCCCGCGCCGATACAGCTCCTGCCCGGATCCATTCTGCCACTCGCGAGTCGGGAAGTTCAGATAGGCCCAGTAACCGGCCGGCTGATACGGGCGCACACTGCGACCACCCACGGATTTCACCAATAACCCGCTGATTTCCAAAGCATTATCGCGCACGAATTCGGCGTCCAGGCGGAATCGTCCCTGACGCGCCAGCCAGCGATTACCCGGATCCGCTTCGCGCAAACCAGCATCGCCTCGGGAACTGCGCTGATACGCTCTCGTCAGCACTATCGATCGAATCAGCTGTTTCAGATTCCAGCCTCCGGCCTGAAACTCCGCAGCCAGATAGTCCAGCAGTTGCGGGTGACTTGGCCATTCCCCCTGGGCTCCGAGGTCGTCCAGTCGTCGCGACAACCCGGCTCCAAACAGGACCTTCCACAGACGATTCACCGTGGTGCGGGCGGTCAGTGGGTTGTCCGCGGCCACGATCCACTTCGCCAGATCCAGTCGCGTCAGCCGCCTGTCAGCCGCCGGTTCCCTGGCAAAGACCGCCGGCAGTGCCGGTGTCACGACCTCGCCGCTTTCATCCATCCAGTTGCCGCGCGGCAGAATCCGCACCATTCTTGGTGCCACTGATTCCGTGATCAGTGTGGAGGGCAGGGCGGATTCAATTCCGGCACGTTCCTTTTCCGCTGCCGCCAACTGTTCACGCTCAGCCTGCAGCTGAGGTGCGGTGGAACGGTACCAGGCAGCCAGAGTTTTGGTCTGCTGTTCCGATCTCTCGGCTGACGGAATGGCGACAAGCACAGCAATTTCTGCAGGGATAGCTTCCGAGGCCTTCAGGGGCCGCGGAGCCGTCGATGCAAACACTCGGAAACAGCCGATGTTGTGCCCCGGATTGTCCAGATTCTGATCCAGGACCAGCGACAGGACGGCACCCTCGGGCAGAGTCAGGTCAGTGGCCGTTTCGAAGACAGCCGTCTGCGACCTCCCGACCTGCTCCATCACCGCCCAGCCCCACGTTCGCCCCCTGGCATCTGCATCAATCGCGGCCGCGACCGCCCAGCGACCATAAGGATTCGCACCCGCCGCCCCGGTCTGCTCATAGGTGGCCGTGGCATTCTGCAGCGGTACAGACTGCTCGCCCGCTGCCGTCCGCACTTTCGCTGTCAGCTCAGACAGCACAAAGTTGCCGTTCCCGGCCCGTCCTGGACCCTTCTGCGGCAGCGAATCGTCAGGCAGCACCTCAATCCTGAGAGCCGTCACACCGGCGGGCAATTTCGAAAACTGCAGTGTGTAAGTTTCTGTCGCAGGGTTCGGGCCGGTGGCCAGAATGGCGCCGTCAGCGCGAGTCTTCAATTGTGTACCTGATAAGGCCTGCATCGAATCGGGTGTCAGCGGAGTCCACGGCTGCTGGGTTTGCTCCCACGCAAGCTGTGCTGCAGCCAGCTCCGGAGTTGGCGTGTTCAGCACCTGCTGCAGTTCCGCAATCCGCACCGACAATGCGTCCAGCTGAGCCGACTGTTCGGCTGTCGGAACCTTGACAAACGGCCCCCAGTTGCCATCCGAATTTGCCCCGCTGTAGAGCCCGCGTTCACGAATATCCGCGAAAAAAGCCTCGAAACGGTAAAAATCCTTAGTCGTGAAAGGGTCGAATTTGTGATCGTGGCACTCGGCACAGCCCAGGGTAATTCCCAGCCACGTCCCCGACGCATTCCGCACACGCTCGGCGATGTACTTCGCCAGATACTCGCGCTCCTGCACACCACCTTCTGCGCTCATCATCCCGAGGCGGTTGTACCCCGAAGCAATCTTCTGCTCCAGAGTTGCCTCGGGCAGCAGGTCTCCTGCCAACTGCTCAACCGTAAACTGATCGAACGGCTTGTTGGCATTGAACGACTGAATCACGTACTGACGGAACGGTGACACACTGACTTCCTGATCACCGTGATACCCCACACTGTCAGCATAACGTACCAGATCCAGCCACCAAACCGCCATCCGCTCACCAAAGTGCTGCGATTCCAGCAGCCGATCCACCAGCTTCTGCACAGCATCCGGCGACTGGTCTGCCACGAAAGCAGCTGTCTCTTCCGGGGTCGGCGGCAGTCCCAGCAGATCGAAACTGAGACGACGAATCAGCGTGATACGGTCCGCCGGCTGCACCGCCTGCATTTCGGCCGACTGCAGACTGACATCGATGTAGTGATCAATTTTTGCCGCCACTGCAGCTGGCGAATGATCTGTGCCACCCGCCGCTTCCGCAGCCAGCGGCAGAAAAGCCCAGTGGCCCTCATACCGCCCACCCTGCTGGATCCAGCGCCGCAGCAGCTGAATCTGCTGGTCCGTCAGCACCTTACCGGTGGCAGGCGGAGGCATGTGAGTTTCCGGATCCGACGTCAAAATTCGCTGCAGCAGCGGACTGTCATCCGGCTGCCCCGGAATCACCGGACCGGCACCACCGGCTGTCCCCAGCAATCCGGCTTCAGTGTCCAGTCGCAGATCCGCCTGCCGCTTGTTCTTGTCCGGACCATGACAAAAGAAGCAGTTGTCGGACAGAATCGGTCGGATGTCGCGGTTGAATTCCACAACCTCAGGCAGGTCCCCGGCAGAAGCAGGGGCCGCAGAAAACAACAGCATGCAGGTCCAGAGCACGGCGGACAGCCGCACACAGATCCGGAAGTTCATGGGGCACTCCGGCACGGGGCAGTCAAAGGGGTTCAGGCAGGAAGTAACACACAGGACGGTAAAGTATTGCAGCAACGCTGGGTTATGGGGGCTCGGGCTGGAAAGCCCGAGCTACGGTTTTAGGTGATTGCGGTATTCTCAGCGGACAGCCACCCATTGTCCAGTCAGGACAGACGCCAGACTCGCCGCATCGCCCATTCAAATGCCAGCAGCAGTGTTGCTGCGTACAGCAGCCACTGCCGATCCCACAACGTTCGCAATTGCTCGTCCACAATCACCGGCTGACTCTGATCCTTCAGCAGTGAGGGCAGGGTGGCGATTTCAGCAATCGGCAGGTAGCGACCGTCGGTTTCACGAGTCAGAGCGGCAAGCGAGTCGGGGTCCTGCACCGGCGTCAATGATTCCAGCCCCGGCAGCACCACCTCCAGCACTCCCTGCAGCACATCCGATGATTCCGGTACCGGAACCGAAATGCGATACTGTCCCGGTCGATCCGGTCGGAATCCGGCGGAGTACTGACCACCGCCGCGACTGTCCGCTGTCATCCGATCGGGTGTCGGTACGGTCTGGCCGTCCGGTCCTGTGATCGTGATGGCCGCATCCGGTACCACCAGCGGCTGCAGCTGGGCATTGAGCAGTGAAGCTCGAATGGTCACCAGCTGACCGGGATTCGCTTCCGTCCGATCCAGCAGCAGCAGGCCGCGTGCCCGTCCGCGACTGCGTCGACCCTGTCCGGCTTCCCGAATCAGGCTGGTCCAGAATCGTTGATGCCCCTGCGGCGAAATCTCTCGCAGTCTCCATGTTTCCGCCGAGCCCAGAAACACAGACCTGCCGGCACCGT
>Ga0209985_10000153_pt1 | contig 79331 bp, 65 predicted proteins | sample NOAtaG_FD_187305 | JGI IMG/M metagenome (GOLD analysis project Ga0209985, IMG submission 187305) | Freshwater lake microbial communities from Lake Erie, under a cyanobacterial bloom - NOAA_Erie_Diel6S_1000h metaG (SPAdes) (version 2) | ecosystem: Environmental > Aquatic > Freshwater > Lake ... | reverse complement strand
GTGGGACTCAGGAATACGCCGTTTGCTGAGCGCCAAGGCGGTTTCTGTAGATTGAGCAGACGTACTAGACCATCCGGCCGCCGGGCAAGCGGCCATCGCGACCAATCCTGTCCAGTGGGAACCTCCATGCTCCACGACGCCTCTCAAGGATGACGGGCTTGCGGGTTCCTCTCGTGGAGTGCCACCGCAAGCTTCTACCCAAGGAGTGCCGCGCATGTTCCTTCGCATGGTCTACGACGACAAACTGGCCGAGGCGGCGTATCTGATCGGGTGCCAACGCACCGGGGAAGCCATCGTCATCGACCCCGAGCGCGACGTGGATCGCTACGAGAAGATCGCGGCGGCCAACGGCCTGCGAATCGTCGCCGTGGCCGAGACCCACATCCACGCCGACTTCATCTCGGGCGGGCGTGAACTGGCCGAGAAGGGCGCGAAGGTCTATGTCTCCGACGAGGGCGACGCCGACTGGAAGTACCAGTGGCTCGACAAGAAGATAGGCGGCGGCGAGTACAACTACCGCCTGCTCAAGGATGGCGACACCTTCATGGTCGGCAACATCGAGTTCAAGGCCGTCCACACGCCTGGGCACACCCCCGAGCACCTCTGCTTCATGGTGACCGACCGTGGCGCCGGCGCGGACAAGCCGATGGGCGTGGCGACGGGCGACTTCGTGTTCGTAGGTGATCTCGGCCGGCCCGACCTTTTGGAGTCCGCCGCGGGTTTTGCGGGCAAGGCCGATCCATCGGCCCATCGGCTCTATCAGACCGTGCGGAAGTTCATGGAGTGGCCCGACTACTTGCAGGTCTGGCCCGCGCACGGCGCGGGGAGCGCGTGCGGCAAGGCGCTCGGCGCGGTGCCCCAGAGCACGGTTGGCTACGAGAAGATGTTCAACGCCTCGGTGCTCGCAGCCAAGACCGAACAGGGGTTCGTTGACTTCATCCTCGACGCCCAGCCCGAGCCACCCCTCTACTTCGCGCGCATGAAACGAGACAACAAGGTGGGGCCAAAGGTGCTTGGCGGAGTGCCAACACCCCGCGAGCTGTCGGTGGACAACCTGAAGACCGTCGTCGAGAAGAAGGCGATGGTCATTGACACCCGGCCGTGGGCCGCGTTCAAGCAGGGTCATCTTCCTGGGGCTTTGCACCTGCCGCTGAACAACACGTTCAACACCGACGCAGGCTCGTTGATCGACGAACACGATGTGATCCACCTCATCACCGAGCCGTCGCGCGTGGACGAGGCTGTGCGAGATTTGATTCGCGTGGGACTCGACAAGTTCTGCGGCTGGTACGACGCGAGCAAGCTCGATCAGTTCGTGGCGGCAGGCGGGACACTCGTGCCGACCGCGGAGATCACTGTGAGCGACGCCCGTGTCCTGCTCGACACGACCAAACCCTTCGTGCTCGACGTACGCCGCAAGACCGAGTTCGCCGAGGGGCACATCAGTGGAGCGACCAACATCGCGCACACGCGGCTGCTCTCGCGCTTGGCCGACATGCCCAAGGACCGCCCCATCCTTGTCAACTGCCGCAGCGGGGCGCGGTCGGCGCGGGCCTGCTCGCTCCTGCAACGCCACGGCTACGAAGTCACCAATCTTGCAGGTGGGATGCTCGCTTGGGAAGCGGCCAAGGTGCCGGTTGAACACTGAACCGCGGCCCCACGAGCGTGTGATGGCACAGCCCACGCCCCCGAGGCCGCATGAGTCCACGACGCTTGTGCCACTCGCGGGGCAGCGAGTTGCTGCAAGAGGGGTGAGTGCATGATCTGGGCGTGGTTCGGAGCCGCGGCGGTCGGGCTTTCGCTGGGCCTTCTCGGCTCCGGCGGAGCGATTCTCACTGTGCCCATCCTGGTCTATCTCGTCGGGCACGACGAGAAGAGCGCGATCGCCGAGTCGTTGGCGATCGTTGGTGCCATCGCCGTGGCCGGCGTGATCCGGGCCGCGATGCAGAAGCGTGTGGACTTTCGCAGCGCCGCGCTCTTGGCCATGCCCGGCATCGTGGGAACCTACGCAGGTGCTCACGCGGCCAAGTTCATCCCCGGCGCGGTGCAACTGGTCCTGCTCGCCGTGCTCATGCTGACGGCGGCGACGCTCATGTTCAGGTCGCGCCCCGCGCTGCCTGCTTCGTCCACCGACTCGTCCAACTCGCCCACAATCCCATCGCGCGGCCCGCTTTGGGTGATCGCCGTGCAGGGCATCGGCCTCGGACTCGCCACCGGGCTGGTCGGCGTCGGCGGCGGATTCCTCATCGTCCCCGTGCTCGTGCTGCTGCGCAAACTCCCCATGCCCACCGCGATCGGCACCAGTCTGGCGATCATCGCCGTCAACTCCACGACGGGCTTTCTCAAGTACCTCTCGATGCTGGGCGATCAGACCGGGCCCAGCGGCGCGGCCTTGCGAGTCGATTGGAACATCATCGGCGTCTTCATCGCCCCGGGCGTCGCCGGGAGTCTGATCGGCAACGCGCTGGCGGCCCGGATCAACCAGAACACGCTCAAACGGATCTTCGCGGTGTTTCTCGTCGTGATGGCCGGGTACATCCTGGTCCGCCAGGCCCCGCGGGTGATGCCGGGAGTCTTCGGCCCGGCCGCCCCCGTCGCCCCCGGCACGGCTTCAAATGCCGTATCCGATCGGGAACCTTGAGCCTGCTTCTCGCCTCCAAAGCACGCCCACTCCGATCTGTCACGCTCGCCGCCCGGCATCACGCCCCGCGGCACTCGCAAGGAACCACCCATGACCGCAACCGCCCCCACCAGCCCGACCAGCACCACGACGCCCGCAACAACGCCCTCGATGTCCACATCGTTCCAGGAGGCCACGCCCGCGCAGCTCCGCCAGTGGCTGCGCACCGGCGAGGCGGTCCTCATCGACGTGCGCGAGCCCGACGAGTTCGCCCGCGAGCACATCGCCGGCGCCACGCTCCTCCCGCTCTCGCGCTTCGACCCCGCGCAGGCACTCTCAAACGCCAAGCCGGGTCAGCGAATCGTGATGCAGTGCAAGAGCGGCCGCCGCTCGGCCGACGCCTGCCGCCTCGCCGCGCCGCTCGCGGCCTCAGGCCTGCCGGTCTTCACCCTCGCGGGCGGCATCGAGGCGTGGAAGAAGGACAACCTCCCCGTCGAACGCAACACCAAGGTCTCGGGCATCAGCGTGATGCGTCAGGTGCAACTGGTCATCGGCCTGTGCGTGCTCGCCGGGTCCGCGCTGGCCTGGTTCGTCGATCCCCGCCTGGTCGCCATCCCCGCCTTCTTCGGCGCAGGCCTCACCTTCGCCGGCGCGAGCGGCACGTGCGCCCTGGCCACGATGATCGGATGGATGCCGTGGAACAAGGCGGCCAAGACCGGAGCGAGTTGCACAACCGGCTCGTGCGGGTGAATGGCGGGTGGAACTCCGCGGACCAACTAGGGATCCACGGCTATCGGCTGCGCCAGCCCGTAGGTCGCGTGCGCGACGATTGAGTCGTCAGACGCGATCATCGGCCCGGCGCACGCGTCAGGCGGCGGACAATCTTCCGTCGCCCGGGAACCTGGCCGCCTCGGCACGCCTCTCAAGAGTGGGCGCGGCGTGGGAGTCGTCGCCTTCGGCCCGGCTTCTCGCCGAGCCGCCATCGGCCGTGTCCTTCCCTTTCCGGAGCAGCACCATGCAGAAATCCGCCACCGACTTTTATGAATCCTGGCCCGCCAAGATGAACGCCATGAAAGCCGCGCCCGGCGGCACTGACATCGGCAAGGCCTTTGGGCCGTTCTTTCAGGGGCTCATGAAGGACGCTGCCGCAGATGGCGGGCTCGCCGTCAAGCACAAGGAGCTCATCGCGCTGGGCATCGGCATCGCCGTCCGCTGCGAGCCGTGCATCTTCACGCACGTTGAAAAATGCCTGAAGGCCGGGGCGACGCCCAGGGAAGTGATGGACGCCGCGGGCGTTGCGGTCATGATGGGCGGCGGGCCGGTGTACACGTACACCACGATCGTCGCCGCCGCGCTGGAACACTTCGCGGCCCACCCGATCGCGCACTGACGTGCGCGCCAGTCGCTCTGTCACTCTTTCTTCAAGACTCATCCATGCATCCAAGGAGTATTCGTCATGGGCAACTGCACAAACGTTGGAACCGCTGATCGCGCCGTCCGCGCTGTGATCGGTATCGTCGCGCTCGTGCTCGCGTTCACCACGCTGGGCGTGATGGCGGGCGCGGTGTGGGGGATTATCGCCGCCGTGGTCGGCGTCGTCATGCTCGGCACCGCCGCGCTGGGCATGTGCCCGGCGTACATGCCGTTCAAGATCTCGACGTGCAAGGTCTCGCCCAGATAGTTGGTTCTGTCGCGGTCCGCGCTGCGTGCCGCCTTCGCTGAGTTCTTCAGGAGTCACCACATGAACAGATTCGCCCCGTTGCCATCACTCGCCTGCGCTGCGCTGCTCGCTCTCGGCACGCTCACCTCGTGCGCGGACACAGCGCGATCCACGGGCCAGCAGAACGCACCGCCGGAATCTCCAGCCGCCCCCGCCGCTGCTGCGGCGAACGCCAATGACCCGTACCCGGGCGTGAACTCGGTCGCCAAGGACCGCGATGGCTGGCAGCAACTGCTCAGCGATCACGCCGCGATCCACCGCACGCTCGTGCACAGCGAGAAGGATGGCCGGGGCATCGTCGAAGCGACCACCGAGAGCGACGACCCCATCGTCGCGGCCCGCATCATCGAGCACGCCAAGGCGATGCAGGCCCGCATGAAGGTCGGCGCTCAGGTCCGCTTCTGGGATCCGGTCTTCGCCGAACTCTTCAAGAAGCACGGGGCGGTCACGATCGACGTGACGCCGACGGACAAGGGCGTGAAGATCGTCGAGAGCAGCGCGGACCCACAGGCCGTCGCGCTCCTCCGCTCGCACGCGATGGGCGTGAGCGAGTTTGTCCGCGAGGGGCACAAAGCCGCGCCGCGTCAGACCGCACGCTTCAACGTCAGCGATCCGCTCCCGGCCCCCGAACTCGCCATCGGCGGCGTGCCGCACCGCTTCATCCTCACACAGCCCGACGCCGGGCAACTGGCCGGGCTCAAGTCCGCCGGTGTGAATGTGGTCATCAACTTCCGCAAACCCGCCGAGCACCCGGACTACAACGAACAGGCCGCCGCAACCGGCACGGGCATGACCTACTGCAACCTCCCGTACGCCGGCGCGGCGGAAATCACCGACGAACTGCTCGACTCGGCCCGTGCAGCGATCAAGGCCGCCGATGAAAAGGGCAACACCGCCGCGCTGCACTGCCGCACCGGCAACCGCGTCGGGCCGGGATGGGCGGCGTACCGGGCGCTCGACAGGGGCATACCGGTTGAGCAAGCCATCGCCGAAGCCAAGGCGATGCAGATGGTGGACCCGCTCATGGAGACCAAGACGCGGGACTACATCCGGCGCAAAGCCAAAACGGCCAGCATCTGGACACCGGTCGCACCCGACACGCTGACTCACTCGTAGCAAGCACCGCGTCAGCAGGCGACCTACGCGATTGTCCGAGGGCGCACCGAGCGGACCAACATGTGCGTTTGGTTGAAGCACGTTGGGAACCTCGCCCAACCTGGCCGCCTCTACCTATCCATGCACTCCTACGTCGACGCCGGAATCATGCCGCCGCGCAGGTCCACGATGCCGGAGCCGCGGATGAACCGCCCAAGGATCACAATGCAATGATGTCCGACACCGCCGAGGCCGCATTCCAACCCTTCAAGCACTTCGAGCACCGCGGCTGGCGGGCCGTTGCCGAGCGGTACGACGCCGCGTTTGTCGGCGCGACCGGCCAATCGATCGTGCCCATGCTGGATGCCCTGGGCACTGGTCCGGGCGTACGGCTGCTCGATGTCGCGTGCGGGCCGGGCGACGCGACCGCCGCCGCAGCAGCCCGTGGGGCAATTGTGCTTGGCGTGGACTTCGCCGCCGAGATGGTCGCCTTGGCACAGCGCAAGTGGCCGGGCGTCCAGTTCATGGAGGGCGATGCCGAGAAGCTTGCCCTTCCTGATGCATCGTTTGACACGGTCATGATGAACTTCGGCGTGCTCCACTTGGCGAATCCAGATCGGGCGATCGCGGAGTGCTTCCGAGTGCTGCGTCCCGGTGGACGCCTGGCGTTCACGGTGTGGGAGCCGCCGCCGCAGACGGTGCCCTTTGCCATCGTGCTGGAGGCAGTCGAGAAGCATGGCATCGTCAACATCGGGGTGCCGCCCGGCCCGCCGATGTTCCGCTTCGCGGATTCTCACGAGGCCCTGCGCGTGCTCGGCGAGGTGGGGTTTACCAACGTCGGATTCAGGGCGCTGCCCATCACGCTTGCGCTTGCGGAGCCCGACGCTCTCTTCCAAATCATGCTGGAGGCGGGTGTCCGCACGTCGGGCCTGCTCAAGGCCCAGACGCCCGCAGCGCTGGATGCCATCCGCGATCACATGAGTCAGAGGGTCACCGCCCACCGCATCCCGCACCATACCGATCCGCGATACGTCCTGCCCATGCCCGCAGTGCTCATCACCGCCACGAAGCCCGCGTGAGCCCGATCGTCGGCCCACAAGGTGGCGGGGCTTGTCGCCAAGATCGCCGCCGATCAGGGCGACCGCGTCAAGGCGGGCGACACGCTGACTTCGCTGGAGGACACCGGGTTCAAGCAGTAGGTTGACGTGGCCGAGACGGAAGTGGCCGCGACGACGGGATCGGCATGTGCCGCAGCGCCCTAAGGCGAGATTGCCTTCAGTATCGCCTTCCGCACCCGCGCAGGCATCTCTCCGTCCGCGAGCCGCGCACACGTGCTCTGCGCCAGATCGAGTTCCGCAAACACCGCCTGGCACCGCTCGCACATGACATCCTGCCTGATCGGGAACCCTCGCCCGTGGTCCATCGCGTCGAGCTTGGCCTTCAGCAGATCCAGGCAGACCTGCTTCTCGTACGTCGGCGCCTTCGCGGCCCGCTTGGGCACGCTGGCGTGATCCACGATCGCCTTCCGCAACAGCAGCCGCGCCCTATGCACGCGGGTCTTGACGGTCTCGGGCTTGATGTTCAGCGCCTTGGCGACATCCTCGATGGAGAGCTCCAGCATCTCCTTCAGCACGAGTGGAACGCGGAAGTTTTCTGGCAGCGTCAGGATCGCGTCGTGCACCGCGCGGGCCGACTCGTGCTCGATCGCTTCGGCGACAGGTCCGGTGCCGTCGCCCCCCCAACCATGCACGCCGCCGCCGCCGGAAAAGCCCTGCAGGTCCACATTCCTCGTCTCATTCCACGGCATGAGCTGCGACACCGCGGGCATGCGTTTGTCGATGCCCCCCTTGCGCCGCAGCCGGGCCTTGCACGAGTGGGCCGCGATGGCGTAGAGCCACGTCCCGGGTTTGGCATCGCCTTTGAACGTGTGCCACTTGCGAAAGGCCTGCAAGAAGACATCCTGCACCATGTCCTCGGCATCGGACACGTTGCCGCACAGACGCGAGGCGAGACTGTAAAGCCGCGGGCCGTGGAGCTCGACCAGTTGCGGGATCGCCGTTGCTGCGGGTTCCATCGCACGCGGCCCCTCACACGAACGCGTCGTGGGGGCTTGTTTGACAGTTCGCAGGGTGGCGGGAGGGCTTCTCACGAGTGCAGTGTAGGAGTTTGAATGCTTCACATTGACCCGGGAACCCCCGAGCACCAGCCCGCCTCTAAGAGATCAATGCTACCGTCTTGATCGCTGGTGCGACCCATTGGTTGGCTACTCGCGTTGATGAAGGGTTCCTATGACCGATCCCGTGGCTTCAGGCTTGATCTCCTATCCCATCAACGACTTCGGCCCGGCCATGAAGGGCATGGTCATCGGCGGGCTGGGGATCTTCCACGTCTTCCTCGCGCAGTTCGCCATCGGCGGCGGCATGCTCATGGCCTACTTCCAGTGGCTGGCGATGACCGGCAAGGAGCCTGCGGCGCGGACCGTGCTCGACTCCTACTTCAAGTACCTCGTGCTCGTCTCGTTTGTGACCGGCGCGGTCACGGGCGTGGCGATGTGGTTCACCAGCATCCAGATCTCGCCGGGGACCATCGGCAAGATGGTCGATGTCTTTCACTGGGTCTGGGCCACCGAGTGGATCTTCTTCTGGGTCGAGGTGGTCGCGGGGTACGCCTTCTACCGCTACAGCAAAATCCTCTCCGACCGCACGCGGCTGGCGCTGCTGCTGGTCTACAGCGTCGCCGGGTGGGGCTCGCTCTTCTGGATCAACGGCATCCTCTCCTGGCAGTTCACGCCCGGCGAATGGGTGAAGTCGGGGAACATCTGGCAGGGGTTCTTCAACGCCACGTTCTGGCCCAGCCTCTTCTACCGCACCATCGCCTGCATGGTCATCGCGGGGCTGGTCGCGGCGGTGATCGTCAACACCATGCCCGCGCTCTCGCGTGAGGACCGCACGCGGCTCATCAACCGCACCGCACGCTTCATGCTCCCCATCGTGCTGATGCCGCTCTTTGGCCTCTGGTTTCTGGCCGCGATGCCTGAGGACAGCCGGGCCTGGGTGATGGGCGGCAGCATCGCGATGACGCTGTTCATGAACATTGCCGTGGGTGCGAGCGTGCTCATCGGCGGGTACATTGTCGTTGGCCTGTGGCGGCAGAAGCTCTACATCAACGGGGCGACTGCGACGCTGCTTCTGGCCCTGGCGTTCGGAGCATCGGCGGGTGGCGAGTTCGTCCGTGAGGGCGTCCGCAAGCCCTACACGATCCGAAGCGTGCTCTACAGCAACTCGATCGCGCCCGAGCAGGTGGCTCACCTCCGCGAGATCGGCTGCACGACCGGCGACCCGTTCCCGCTCCGTGATGCCGCGTCGATGCCCAACGCACAACTCCAGCTCGGCGCACTGACGTTCCGCAACCAATGCGCCGTGTGTCACACGGTCAGCGGCGTCAACGGCTTGACGCACCTGATGGGCGCGTGGACGCAGGACCAGCAGCGGATGAACGTGGCCAAGCTCCAGTGGACCAAGGGCTTCATGCCGCCCTTCGCCGGGACACCGCAGGAACTGGAAGGGCTCGTGCAGTTCATCCAGTGGGAGACGGCCAAGCGGCCCGCAACGTGGGCCGAGAGCCGAGAGGATCGTGTGATCGCGCAGATCAAGGCGTGGCTCGACGAGGCGGGCACCGGGCCAGCGACCCAACCTCGCCCGCCGGAGCAGGCCTCCGCAACGAACATCCCCACCGGCGGACGCTGACGGCCACGCTCATCGAAGGAATCTATGGACCAGATCTTCCCGTTCAACCTGCCCGCTCCGACCGCGTGGTACGCCGTGCTCTACGTCGTCACGCTCCTCATGCACATCGTGTTCATGTCGTACGTGCTCGCCGGTTCGATCATGCTCGGCGTGGCCGGGTTCCGCGGGATGCTTGGCAGCACGGCCAAGCCCTCCGACTGGACGGCGGTGACCACGATCCTGAAGGACTGGATGCCCTTTGCCCTCTCGGCGGCGATCACCGCGGGCATCGCGCCGCTCCTGTTCGTCCAGATTCTCTACCAGCAGGAGTTCTACACCGCCAACTTGCTCTCGTTCCATCGCTGGATGGCCATCCTGCCGGTGCTCATCGTCGCGTTTTACCTGCTCTACCTCCTCAAGGCCCACCGCATCGAGGGCAAGACCGCCCTGCAAGGCATCTTCGCGATGCTCGTCATGGCCTGCATCCTCTTCGTCGGCTGGTCGTGGGTCGAGAACCACCTGCTCTCGCTAAACAAAGCCGCGTGGCCCACGCAGTACGAGACGCAGGCGATGGTCTACAAGGACCCGGCCATCCTGCCGCGCTTGGGGTTCTGGATCGCCTCGGCGCTGCCGACGGCGTGCCTCCTGCTCGCGTGGCAACTCCGCGCCGGTGCGTCGGGCGTTGCAGCGGAATCGGCCAAGCGTGCGACCCGTCCGCTCGCGTGGCTCGCGCTTATCTCCGTGATCGTCGCCGCAGTCGCCGCGTGGCCCGTGATCCGCGGCGTGCTGCCCGCCGCGGGTGCACCGGCGTCAGAGACCAGCATCAGCATCGGCATGGCCATCGCGGGAATCGGCGTGCTGCTTCAGGTAGTGGGTTGGCTGCCCGCGCTCTCGGGCAAGCCGATCGGCAAGGCCCCGCTCAGTCTTACCTCGGCCGGCGCGGCGCTCTTCTGGCTTGGCATCCTGATGAGCCGCGAGGTCGCCCGGCTCTCGATCATCGGCACCGAGGCCGTCTTCGCTCGCCACGAGCGCGTCGGCACGATCGCCGGATTCGTGATCTTTCTGGCGTTTGCAGTGATTGGGCTGGGCACGATCGGCTGGATCGTGCGATCAACGAGTCGTGCGCTGAGGGCCGAGAGGTAAGTGATAGGTGTTCACCAGGTTCGCGTCGCCGATGGCGCGACTTGCCTATTGACTGAAGCTCGGTAGAGCACCGTTCCTCGCGCCTCCCAGATCCGCCGTGCCGTTCGACGCTGATTCGCGTCAGCCCCCGACCTTCAGGTACCGATTGCGCTCCAACCCACAGCAGTTGGATGACAAAGTTCAAATCCTCGCAACAGTCGGGCAAAACACGTGGAAATCGGAGCACTTTCGCGTGGCCGTTTGAACCGGCAAGTCGTCGCGTAAGTCGCACTGCCACAAAGAGGAAGCCCTTCGATGTGCTCATCGAAGGGCTTGATCTCTCGAAAAGTCGGGGTGACAGGATTTGAACTTCGGCGAAGCCGGAGTCCACAATCCTGGGCGCGTGGAGCGAAGCGACGCGCGCCGGCGGACGCGGCCGCAGGCTGCGGACGCGTCACCCCGACAAAGGCGAGGAAAGCAAAAGCACCCCGGCCCAACGGGCGGGGGTGCTTTCGATGTTCCGAGCAAAGTCGGGGTGACAGGATTTGAACTTCGGCGAAGCCGGAGTCCATAGTCCTGGGGGCCCGGTCCGGCCGAACGCCGTCGGCCCAAGAGCCGCGCGGCGCCTGACGGGCAAGGAGAGGAGACGAAGCTGTATCCGCAGCGATACAGCGAGTCGAACACGACAAGGTCCGTCGGGATGCCGCGCGGCTCGACGCCAGGCGATTGGCCGGACCGGGCCCAGCGTGGAGCGAAGCGACGCGCGCCGGCGGACGCGGCCGCAGGCTGCGGACGCGTCACCCCGACAAAGGCGAGGAAAGCGAAAGCACCCCGGCCCAAAAGGCGGGGGTGCTTTCGATGTTCCGAGCAAAGTCGGGGTGACAGGATTTGAACTTCGGCGAAGCCGGAGTCCACAATCCTGGGCGCACGGAGCGAAGCGACGCGCGCCGGCGGACGCGGCCGCAGGCTGCGGACGCGTCACCCCGACAAAGGCGAGGAAAGCAAAAGCACCCCGGCCCAACGGGCGGGGGTGCTTTCGATGTTCCGAGCAAAGTCGGGGTGACAGGATTTGAACCTGCGGCCTCTTGCTCCCGAAGCAAGCGCTCTACCAAGCTGAGCTACACCCCGGATTGCGGCCTCCGCAGCCGGGCCGAAGAGGATAGCTGAACGGGGGCATCGGCACAACCGCAGCGAGGCACGCGAAAGCCGCGCGGGCTGAGGGCTGAGGGCACAGGGCCAAGGGCAGAGGGCCGAGGCCCGCTCTTCGGAGAGACATGAGGCAGGAGACAAAGCGGGTCGGGTAAACGCCCCCGCCCAGTCGGGGCTCGATGCGCTGATATTCGGATGATCTTGTCCGGATTTAAGTCCCTTTGCCTGATTCACCCGGATGGATGACTAGGATGGGCCCGCCTCGGGATCCCTCAAAGATCCCCGGGCGATCAACACGACCGCTCGCGTCGGTGGCAGCTGGGGGGCCATCTCGCCTCGTCGCGATGCACGTCCTGGGACGGCTCCCGGGCAGTCCAGAAAGGATCTGGGCTGGGTCTCAACAGGGAACGCGAACGCCTGTTTCAAAGGCGTTCGCAAGGAGGCAAGTCACATGAAGAAGAATCTCGTGAATAGGAACATCGTGGTCACGTCCATCGCGGTTGGCGCTGCTGCGCTGCTTGCCAGCACAACCGTCGGACAGTCCGCATCGCTCGCCGCTTCCGGTTCGAAGCGTCGCGTCGCTGCCACAGTCAACACCACCACGAAGGTCGTCTCGGCGCCCGTGGTCGAGAAGAAGGTCGAGGCCACGGGGACGTGGGCCGTCGACACCGTCGCGACCGTCACGACGGCTGTTGTCAACGCGGCCGAGCAGCCCATGCGCCCGATCATCCCAGTCATCGCCGCGCTGACGGTCTTCGACTGCAACGGCAACAACATCCCCGACACCCAGGAAATCGCGAACGGCGCCGCGGACAGCGACAACGACTCCGTGCTCGACAGCTGCGAGTTCGCCATGGGCGATCTCAACCTCAACGGCGTCATCGACATCTCCGACCTCTACATCCTCCTCGGATGGTGGAGCATCCCCAATCCGCTCTACGGCGACCTGAACCGTGACGGCACCGTGGACTCCGCGGACCTTGGCATCATCCTGTCCCGCTACGGCGTGGTCACGTACTGAGCACGTTGCTTCCGCTTGAAACGACCGCGGGCCCGAGTCGAACTCGGGCCCGCGTCGCTTTCTGAGCGCATGCCATCCGCCGCGTCAACGCGGCAGATTCGGCGTCCTCCACGCAGGCTCGACCCCGCGCAGCGGCCCGGACTCGTGGATCTCGGTCCCCTTGAGCTCCCATCGCCACGTCTCGCCGGCGCGGCCACGGAAGAGAATGCCGCGCTGACCATCTCCATCGAGATCAGGGAACGCGGCGATGCTCCAATAGTTGCTCGTCGCACTCCAGATGACGGAGTAGCGCTCGATGCCGCGCTCATGCATGCGCCAGTGCTCGACCGATCCGTTCGGCCCGCGCCACAGGACGTCGTCAATGCCGTCCCCGTCGGTGTCCGCCACGCCCGCGATCACGAACTCCGGCGAGACGATCGGCGCAACCTCGCCTGACATGAACCTGATGCGAGCCGGAGTTCCAAGCGCAGCGCCATTGAACTCGGCCACGTAGATCGCGCCTGCCTCACCCGAGTTCAGGCGACGAAGCAGCATCTCCCCGCCGACGTCGGTATCGAAGTTCCCGACGAAGCACTCCTCGAACTCACCTTCAAGGGTGGTCAGCAGTCCCTCTCGAATCGCGGCGCCATCGAGCAGCCAGACTGCGACATCCGTCTCGCCATCGCGCGTCCTCCGGAACACAACATCGGCGCGACGGTCGCCATCGATGTCCGTGAAGGCGACGGCCGTCCAATCCTCATCGACGTGGCGGTCGATCTGATACGCCGCCTCGGCTCCATCGTCCATGATCCAGATCGAGTAGCGCCGCGCGCTCGGGTCGTGCCAGAGCATGTCCGCTCGTCCGTCGCCGTTGGCGTCACCCGTGCCGACCAGCCGCGAATCCTGCCCGTTCGGCCGCGTAGACACATATCCGCCGCCGATCGAGTCCACGTCGACATGCCACAGCGCCACGAGACGATCAGACTCGTGGAACCACGCAATGTCCGACTTCCCGTCGCCGTTGATGTCGCCGCTTCGACGCCCGATGCCCGACGCGTAGATGCCGGCAATCGATTCCCCCGTCTTCTCATCGGTGCCGGAGGCTGCAATGGCGAACCAACCGTCACGCAGCGACTCGCGCTCGATCGCGAGGGTTGTGATCCGCACGCCTTCACCCGCTGCGGAGTCGATCGCGCTGAACGGACCTCCCGTCTCAAGCAGCGCGGCCGTCTCGCCATCCACCGCCGTATCGCGGAGGTAGATTCCGACCGTGTCGCCGGCAGACGCCTTGAAGGCGACGCGGCAGCCGTTGCCAGATCCGCCGATCCACTTGTCGCTCTCGACCGCGAGGAAGGTGGCGCTGCGCCAACGCGCGAGTTCGCCGTCATCGCCCTCTTCCGCTGCGAGACCGCCTTCGCCTTCACCACCGCCGCCTTCACCACCACCGCCTTCACCACCACCACCGCCGCCGGTGTTCGGCGCGCGACCACTGAAGCTCCAGTAGATGAAGTCGGTGATGTCGCCTTTCTCACTTCCCGTCTGCGCGACCATCGTGGTCTCGCCCGACTGCAGGTCGTGCACGAAGATCCCCTGATGGACGGGCACTTCCACGACGTAGCCTTCAGGGTGCTGCTCGTTGCAGTACGCGATGATGTCGGGGTTTCCATCGGTTGGGCACGAGAGCACGATTGGGCGCATCCCGGTACCCCAGCCTCCCCAGAACGCGACGAAGCGGCCGTTGAACGCAACGCCTTCGCCAAGCCTCGTGAACACATCGCCCTCATTCGCACCAGGAACGGCATCGCCGATCATGGCGAGCTCGGTGAGCGCCGCCTCGCCGCTGACCGGCGCTGCGTAGAGGCCGCCCATCGTCGGGGCTTCCTCGCTGTCCACACCCAGAAACACGACGGTCCCATTCCCAGCGGTCGGTGGCGCGGTCGATCCGAACTTCACCGGATCCTTGAGGTCGGGATTCTGGCCGGGAATCACGGTGTCGCTCGAGGCGATGCGACGCAGCATGCCCTGCGGCTGATGTAAGTCGCGCACGAAGATGCCGGTCTTTCCGATTCCCGTCTCGGGATCGGTCCAGTTCGCCTTTGTGACGACATAGCGACCACTCGAGACGGATGGCGAACCCGGGAACACATCGAAGCGCGTCCCCTCGGGTGCATCGGGCACGGAGAACCATGGAAACACGACCGCGTTTGAGTCTGCGTCGCGCACCGCGCCAAGCAGCGAGAATGCGGTCACTCGCTCGCCATTCCATGCGGCGTACACACCGTTCGTGCCGACGCGCGTCTCGCTGCCATCAGGCAGCGCGTAGATCCACACCGGAGTCGAGTTGCCGCGGGTCGCGATCACCTCGCTATCCGCATCGATCCGCGGAACGCTGGGAAACTCGCGGAACCCCGTGGGCGCGCCGCCAGAGCCCGAGCCGGAATCGGCCTCATCGCTGTTGTTCGGCTCGGGTACTTCGCCGCCGCGCACGAACAGCATCTCGATCGGCTGCCCCTCGGCATTCATGCGCCGACGGAAGACCCCGCTCACCGGTTCGCTTGAACCGACCGACCGCGCACGAAACACGATGACGCCATTTCGGTTCACCGCCGGCTGGTTGAAGCTGCCAAACATTCGATCACTTCCTGGCATGACGTCGGACGACGATGCGATGGTCCGCCACGGCGGCAGTTCCGCGATCCTCCCGCCTCCGGCATGTGCGACGACTCCGACGCCAAGGCATGCCACCGACGCGATGCCAACCCGCAAGGTCTTCGTACAGTTCATCTCTCGATCCCTCCGCCAACGAATCAAGCGCGAGGACGACCACGCGGTCCTTCCCCTCCCGCCGCAATCTCGAGGCTGTGAGAACGTAGGAGTGCGCGCCGCGCAAGTCCGAGCGGAGAATTCCTGCAAAGGCGCTGCGATGCGAACGCATCAACTCGGACCCACGGCCGCCGGCTTGGACCCACGACCGCCGTCTTGGACCCACGACCGCCGTCTTGGACCCACGGCCGCCGTCTTGGACCCACGGCCGCCGGCTTGGACCCACGGCCGCCGTCTGCATCGACCGCGGATTCGTCCCCGCCTCCTTCTCCAAGCCAATCCAGAGTTTGCCGCCTCTTTCCAAGGGAGTCTCGCGTACAAAACAGCGCTCGCGACGCGCACCTCGCTCGGCCGCTTCGGCAGGACATCCGCACATGCAGTTCATCCTCCCACTGACAACCCTCTCGGCGCTTCTTGTTACTCCCGTTTCAGCTCTGTTCGCGGGCGGCAACCGCACTGGCGTCATGCAGGTGCCCGTCGCCACCGCGCCGGCCCCCCGCTTCATCGAGGTTCCGGGCGAACTCGAGTTCTCTGGCGAACTGATCGTGCGGCCGCTCCAGACCCTCGATGGCAAGGCCCGCAAGCGGGCGCTTGCCGCGCTCGCGGCCTATCCCTCCCGACACAACCCCAAGACCGACGAGTTCGTGATCACGGTTGGTGCGGGGCCTGTCGTTCCAGGCGCCGCCGAGAACCGTGCGGCCGACGCACTCCTCGCGACAGGGCTCTTCCAGTACGTCTGCCCGAACTGGACGCTCTACCCTCTCGCGCTTCCGAACGACCCGCGCTTCGGCGAGCAGTGGCATCACGTCACCATGCAGTCGCAGCTCGCGTGGGACCTTCATCGCGCCGATGCCGCCACCGAGGTGATCATCGCCGTCACCGATACGGGCATCGTGACGCACGAGGATCTCCTCAATCGCGTTCCCGGCTTCAATAGCGCCGACGATCTCGCTGAGATCGATGGCGGCAACATGGACGACATCAACGGGCACGGAACACACGTCGCCGGATGCGCGGCTGCCGCGGGCAACAACGGGATCGGCGTGTCCGGCATGGGCTGGAACTTCCGCATCATGCCGATCCGGGTAAGCACCGCGTCGAACGGCGGCGCAAGCTTTGAGAACCTGCTTCAAGGCGTCCAATGGGCCGCAGAGAACGGCGCGAAGGTCATTAGCACCAGCTACTCCGGCATCGGCAATCCGCCCATTGAGACGACCGGCGAGTACGTGCGCTCGCTCGACGCCACCATGATGTGGGCCGCCGGCAACTCGGCCACCGACCATGCCAGCTGGGACTTCAGGAACGTGGTTGTGGTGGGCGCGAGCAGCCAGAGCGACACGCGGGCGAGTTTCTCCGGCTTTGGCCGCGGCGTCGATCTCTTCGCGCCCGGCGTCTCGATCCTCAGTTCCGTCCGCACCGGCGGCTATGGCCTCGCAAGCGGCACCAGCATGGCGACGCCTGTCGCAAACGGCGCGCTCGCGCTCATTCGATCGGCCAACCCATCGCTCTCCGCCGTCCACGCCGAGTATCTGCTGTTCAATAGCTGCGATTTCTGGGGCAGCGCGAACAACCAGACGTTCGGCTGGGGCCGCATCAACCTCCGTCGCGCCCTGGAGTTCGCCTTCGCCGCGAACGTGCCGCAGGCGCCGCTTGCGCGCGCCGACTCGTACCCCACGGTCACGAATGCGTCGATGGTGCTCGACGTGCTTGGCAACGACCTCGACATCAACATGGACCGCCTCGAGATCCAGTCGTTCAGCTCGACCACAAGCGGCGGCAACGCAGTCACGCTGGTCGAAGGACAAGGCGGCGAACTCGACACGCTTTCGATCGCAACCACGGGCAACACCGTGGGATCGCAGACGCTGACCTATACGCTGGTCGAGCCGGCAAGCGGCGCGATCTCGAGCGCCACCGTGACCATCGACTCGACAAGACCGCGGCGCGCCGACAATCCCATTGGCGCCACCCCCGGCCTCGATGCCAAGTACTACGCCCTCGCGAGCCCGACCGTGCTTCCCGATTTCTCGGCACTCGTGAGTTTCGGCGACGAAGTCGTGCCGAACATCAACTATGCCTCGACGAACGGCGACTTCGCAGGAAGCGGACGGAGCGACAACGTGGGCGCCGTCTTCACCGGATGGATCGACATTCCCACGACGGGATTCTGGACGCTGAACACGAACAGCGACGACGGATCGAAGTTGTGGATCGGAAGCGACCTCGTGGTCGACAACGACGGGCTCCACGGCATGACGCTGCGTTCCGGCACTCGGGCGCTCGCCGCCGGAAGGCACGCGATCCGCGTCGAGTTCTTCGAGGCAGGCGGCGGCGCCGGGCTCATCGTGTCGTGGAGCGGACCAGGACAGGGCACGGCAGCCATTCCGGCCTCGCGGTTCTCGAGCGGTGGATTCGCCGAGCCAGCCGACCTGACCGGAGACGGACTCGTCGACTCAGCCGACCTCGGTGTCCTGCTCGCGCAATGGGGAACCGCGAGCACGCAGGCCGACATCAACAACGACGGTGCGGTCGACTCGGGCGACCTCGGCGTCCTGCTCTCGCGTTGGACGAACTAGGTTCTGCCTGATGGATCGACCGGGCTTCAATTCGCACGGCATCCCAGTTGGCGGCGAGATTTCCTACAGAGCCTAGACTTCCGGCGTGACCGGATCAGCGACGTCCGACAGACCTCAGGCCACGTGGCGCCGCGCGGCGCTCCGTGTGGCGCGTTCGCTTGCCCTCCTCTACGCCGCGTGGTGCGCGACGCTGTACCTCATGCAGCCATCGATGCTGTATCTGCCTGTGCTCGCGGGAACAGGTCTGACGAAGGCGGAGATCGACGAGCGCGTCGAGCAAGGCACCATCGAGCGCCACTGGATCGAGCGCGACGGCGCGCGCGTCGAAGCATGGCTTATGCGCTCGCTCCGCGAGGAACCCGCACGCGGGCTTGTGTCGATTTCGCACGGAAACGCGGAACTGATCGATCATCTCGGAGACGACGCGCGCCGCTGGCGAAGGCTCGGCTTCGACGTCGTCCTTCCCGAGTACAGAGGCTACGGCCGCTCGACTGGTTCACCGTCGGAGGAAGCGATCGTCGCCGACACGCTCGACGCGATCGACTGGGCACTTGGCAAGACCGGACACGCGGCGCTCGTCCTGCATGGCCGCTCGCTTGGAACGGGCGTCGTGGCGCAGGTCGCCGCGCGGCTTGGGGAAATCCCGTCGAGACCGACGCTCGAGCTCGTGGCGCTCGAAGCGCCCTTCACCAGCATCGCAAGCTACGCCCCCCGCTACGGCGTGCCGCCATTCCTCGTGCGCGATCCGTATCGGACCGACGAAGTGCTTCCCACGCTGACGTGCCCAGTCATCATCCTGCACACCCGCGACGACGACGTCGTACCGATCGAGCATGGCCGCATGCTCGCCTCGCTCGCGCCGTCGCGCATCTCGCTCGTCGAGTTCGAAGGATCGCACAACTCCGGCATCTCCACGACGAACGAGTACTGGAACGCCATCGCGCGCGCGCTTGAGAGGCGCGACAACTGACTGCCGTCGTCACCGTGTCGGACCAAGCAAGTCCTGCGCCATCTTCCGGTAGATGGGCGCATACTGCCCCGACTGCGCGATGCCCTGTTCGATCAACGCACGCGCATTCGCCGTGCGGCCCGACTTGATGTAGCTCATGGCCAGCGCCTGATCGCAGGCCACGAGATCGGTGCCACCCATCTTGCCGCGCGCGGCCTCGAGGAACGGAATCGCCTCGATCCACTCGCCGCGCAGCTGGTGGAGCCGTCCGACATACCGCTCGGTCATGCCGCTCTCGGAGTTGCCGAAGGCAAGCAGCGCGCGTCCGATCTCGATCCCGCGCGCGGCCTCGGCGCGGTTGAACTCGGTCAGCGTGCCGGTCAGCCGCTCCGTGGCGGCAAGTTCGAAGTAGACGTACTCCAGGAACCACGACGTGTACTCGGGCACCTGCTTCATCGCGATCGCGTAGAGCTTTGCGGCCTCGTCGACGCGTCCCTCGCGCAGCGCGACCCGGGCGACCATGCCCGTCAGCGGCCGCAAGGCGCCAGCGTGCGGCCGCGCCGTCTGCCACTCGAGGAGCACCTCGCGCACGCTCGGGCTCGATCGCTTCTCGAGATCGAGGCACAGTGCGTCGAAGCGCTCGAACGCGGCGGCATTGCCTCGCTTCATGAAGGAGATGTTGAACAGGACGCGCATCGTGTGATGCACGCGGTAGTCGTCGTACTCGTTGGTGCCGAGCCGCCTTGCGTACTCCGACCACTCGGGCAGCGCCGACATGCGCGAGAGATCGACACCGAGCGTGCCATCCGTGTCCACGATCGACTCCGCCATCATCCGCGCGGCCTCGGCCTGGCCACGCACGGTCAGATGCACGTGGTCGTCGAGCAGCTCCCAGCCGGTCGCACCGGACGGGCTCGCCTCGCGGAACACGGACGCGATGTCGCACAGCGCGACGCGCGCATCGCGGGCGGCCATGCGAATCGCATCCTCCGTGCCGCGCGTCGGACGCCACGGCATCGGGTCGAGATCGCGCGCGTCGAGAAACGCCGTGCGCGCGGATTCCCGGTCGCCCGCCGCAGCCAACGCCTGCGCCTCCCTAAAGCGCTTCGCAGACGGTTCGCTGTCGCCGATCGGCGCAAGGCCGCTCTCGTTGGTCGCCGTCGTGCAGACGATGGGAATCGCGCCGGCCGACTTCACCGCCGCGATCATCGCACCGAGGTGCGTCTCGAGATTGCGCGCGGCGGCCTCGCGCAACGGCGAATCGGGCGCGATCGACATCTGCCCGATCATCTGCTCCATCAGCGTGCGATCCTGCGTCGCGCCGCCCTGGAAGAGCGACTCCGTCGCCTGGATGACCGCGAGCCCTCGCACCGTGGCCATCAGGGGCAGCGCCCACGTCGGCAAGGTGCCGACCGAGTTGATCGACGCCGTGCCGTAGGCGCCGAAGAACTCGTTGTTCCCGACGTAGAAGACGACGTAGTCCGGGTCGTACGCAACCACTTCCTTGGTCATCGCAACCAGCGGATAGCTCGCGACAGCGGTCGTGCCGAGGTTGATGACCTCGACCCGCTTCCCCTCGTCCTTCACGAGATCGCCCAGCATTTCCTGCAGGAACGCGCCCATCGACAGGTTCCGCGGCTGCGGATAGCCCTTCGCGGCGGACTCGCCGATGAGGAAGATGCGGATCGTGTCCGCAGGCTTCGGCATCAGGAACGCGGTGTCGTCGGCGAATCCCGGCCTCTCCGGATTCGCAAAGAAGTATGGGCGAGACGCGTCGATTCTGATGCTGTGGAGCATCTTTCCGGGCGCGACCTCGCCGGCGCGGACGATGAACGACGGATAGCCGCCCCAGCCGAACAGCCGAAGTGCAAGCTCGAGCATGGCGACGACCACGATCGGAAGCGCCAGCGTGATCGCGAGGAACAGCCGCCGCTTCCAGGGCGGCAGCGCGTCGTGAGATGCGCGGGGTGATGCGCTGGGCGACGCGCCGGTCGGGGCGCTCCCTTGGCTCGGTCTCGTCGTCTCGCTCGACATCTGGCGTCTCCTACTAGGTTCTGTCTGACGGATCGGCCGGGCTTCAATCCGCGCGGCATCCCGGCTGGCGGCGTCGGGTTCAACTCACTGTATCGCTGCGGATACAGCTTCGTTTCCCCTCCTTGCCAGCCGGGCGCCGATGCGGATTTCGGGCCATCGGCGATCCGTCAGACAGAACCTAAAACTGCCGCTCGGGATCGTGTCGGCCGCCGTTGGCGACTGGCCGCCACATCGAACCGCCGCGCGAGGCGCGCAGCGCAAGACTATCGCGCCCGCGCAGCCGCGCGACCGCGGCCGTCGGCACGACGACGAGGTAGTACACGATCGCGAGCGCCACGGTCCCAATCACCGTGCCGACCACCAGCACGAAGCCCATCCACATCCAGTACGCGGGCATTCCAATGCGCGTGCCCGTGCCGGCGGTCACCAGCGCGAATGCGCCGAAGCCCCACAGGACCAGCGCCATGCCGCGCAGGCGCTCGAAGAACGCAAGATCGACGAAGTGAAACAGCGAACCCACGACCGCAAGAACGCCCGCCGTCAGGAAGGCCCAGCGGCGGAGTTCGGAAGGCGTGGGATGCCAGTGGATCGTGATCATGGCGTGCGGGCGTTCAGAAGATCGAGTAGATGAAGGGAGCCGCCTTCGTGCCGCCGAGGATGATGAGAAGTCCCGCGAGGAGGAGCATCACGATGATGGGAATCAACATGTAGGCCTTGTTTGCCTTCACGAAGGCGAAGAGCTCGGAGAGGAATGATCGTCGTGCCATGCGGTTGTCTCCTGCGCGGTCCTTCGACCGACCGTCGTTCGCTGCTTGATCAATCGGGCTTGAACGAGCGCTTGTATTCCTCGGCTCCTGTCATCTTCGGCTGCCTGTCCTTGCGCATGATGCAATTGCCGACGACGAGCACGTCCATGTCTGTGAACATGAAGCAGCGGTAGGCGTCTGCGGGATCGTGCACGATCGGTTCCCCGCGGATGTTGAAGCTCGTGTTCACGAGCACCGGACAGCCCGTTCGCCGCGCGAACGCGCTGAGAATTCCGTGAAAGCGCGGTGCGCGCGCCGCGCTCACGGTCTGGACCCTCGCGCTGTCGTCGACGTGCGTGACGGCGGGAATCGTGCTGCGCAGGCGCTTGAGCGACTCGAATCCGCCGCCCGCCGCGGCCTCGGTCTCGTGCCCGGCGTCTTGGACGCGCCTCTCCGCCGCGACCGGCGCGACGAGAAGCATGTACGGGCTCTCCGCGCCCAGGTCGAACCACGCGTGTTCGCTGCCTTCGATCACCGCGGGCGCGAACGGGCGAAACGACTCGCGGAACTTGATCGCAACGTTCATGCGCCGCTGCATGGTCGGATCGCGCGGGTCTCCGAGGATCGAGCGGTTTCCAAGCGCGCGCGGCCCGAACTCCGCGCGCCCGTCGAAGTGGCCGACGATGTGGCCGTCCGCAAGCTCCGCGGCGATCTCGTCGCACAGTTCGGCCTCGGCAAGCGTCTCATACACCGCGCCCGCGCGGTCAAGCGCCGCGCGAGTCTCGCTCGCGCCGAAGGACGGCCCGAGGTACGAACCCCGCTGCGCGTCGTGCGGCTCGACCGTGCGCGGCTTCCCGAGATGGTTGTGCCAGTACGCGAGCGCCGCACCAAGCGCGCCTCCGGAGTCCCCGGCCGCCGGTTGAATCCAGAGCCGCTCGAACGGCCCTTCCCGCAGCAGCCGTCCATTCGCGACGCAGTTCAGCGCGACGCCACCAGCGAGACAGAGGTTGCGCTCGCCCGTTCGAGCGTGCACGTGCCGCGCCATGCGCAGCACGATCTCTTCGGTCACGTGCTGGATGCTCGCGGCGAGATCCATCTCGCGCTCGGTGATCGGCGCCTCCGGCTTCCGCGGCGGTCCGACGAGCGCGTCGAAGCGCCGCGACGTCATCGTGAAGCCCTTCATGTAGTCGAAGTATCGCCGGTCGAGCCAGAAGGAACCGTCGTCCGAAACCCGCACCATCTTGTCGAGGATGAGATCGACATACTTTGGCCTGCCGTACGGCGCGAGGCCCATGAGCTTGTATTCGCCCGAATTCACGCGGAATCCGCAGTGGTATGTGAAGGCGCTGTAGAGCAGTCCGGGCGAGTGCGGGAAACGCATCTCCTCGCACAGCTCGATTGCGTTGCCACGGCCGACACCCCAGCTCGCCGTGGTCCACTCGCCGACGCCGTCGAGCGTGAGGATGGCAGCGCGATCGAACGGGCTCGGATAGAAGGCGCTCGCGGCGTGCGACTCGTGATGCGTGGTGAAGAGAATCGGGCCGGTATAGGCCGCGCCGGTCGCAGCGCGCATGCCGGCGTCGATCTCGCGCGGCAGGTGCAGTTTCTTCTGAAGCCAGACCGGCATCGCGGCGAGGAACGAGCGGAACCCGAAGGGCGCGCATGCGATGGCCGTCTCGAGGAGGCGCTCGAACTTGAGGAGCGGCTTCTCGTAGAACACGACCGCGTCGACTTGCGCGGTATCGATGGCCGCTTCGCGCAGGCAGTACTCGACCGCCTTGGCGGGGAACCGCTCGTCGTGCTTTCGACGCGTGAAGCGCTCTTCCTGTGCCGCCGCGACGACGACACCGTCGCGCACGAGTGCCGCGGCGCTGTCGTGGTAGAAGGCCGAGATCCCGAGGACGTTCATGGTGCGGAGGGGACGGACGGTACGGGCGGTGGAGTCATCGGCCCCCATTCATCGGCCCCAAGGGCATCCATACGCCGGGAATCGCGCCATCCGGGGCGCAAAAACAACCCAGGTGCGAACAGCCGCTCGCACCTGGGTCGAATTTCATGTCACCGTGCGGCGGACCGCACGGCGTGTCTGGTCAAGTGACTCAGCCCTTGCGCGAACGACGGCCACGAACGAGGCCGAAGGCGCCGAGCACCGCGAGCGCGGCCGGAGCCGGAACGACGGTGTAGGAGAAGAGGTTCGCACCGGTCGAGGTGTAGGTGTCGTCCCAGTTGGCGACCGACTGACCGGGGTTCGCGAGGGCGTCGATCGCGGTGTCGCCGCCGCCGCCACCCGACGAGTAGGCGTCAAAGTAGAACGTGTCGCCGAGGTTCAGGCCGAGCGAGGACAGCGAGAGCGTGTAGGTGATGTTGTTTCCGGCCAACGCGAAGCCACCGAAGTTGCTGTTGTAGGTGGCGCCAGCGAGGCTCCACGAGCCGCCCGAGAAGGCGCGGTTCTCAGCACCGCCGCCGCCATCGACCCACGAGCCGATCCAGCGGGTCATGCCGCCGTTCGGAGCGTCCATGTTGATCGGACGGCCCCAGCCGTTGCTGTTGCTCGCGGGGGCGCCGCCCTGGGCGATGCCGATCATGAACTTGCCCCAGTCGGTCGAATTCAGGCTGCCGTTGACGGTCAGCGAGAAGACGATGTCGGTGGCGGTGTTCGTGATCTCGAGGCTCACGAGGTCGAGCGTGCCGCCACCCGTCGCGAGGCCCGGATCGATGTCACCGGTGGCGTCGTTGAAGATGTCGGGGTTCGCGTTCAGGTGGCCAGCGACGCCCAACGCAAGGGCGCCAGCGAGCACGGCCGAAGTCGTACGGAACTTCATGTTTCAACTCTCCAAATTGGGGAACAGGGAAGGGACCAGACTCACGTCACACGTGGCACGGAGTCCGACCATCGGGGCGGACCCACACCGGCCGGGCGCGAAAGATCGCGAACGGCCACGGGACCACCTGAAGACGGACCCGTCCGTGTGAGTGTGGCGCAAACCGATGGAGCGGTCTATCGCGATTGTGCAGGAATCGCGAAATTCGGATGATTGGGCTGCGATTTGCCCCGCCCGTGACCGCCCCATACCTTTATGAGACGCGTTGGTGTAGGCCGTCCCCGCGACATGGCCTGGTTCCGGAGGGGATGATCGTCCGCGCAGCGCTGTTTCGCAGATGCGTGATGCCTCGCCGAAGGCCTGACCGTCCTCCAGATCCCGTACAGGACCTCGGGCCCGAGGGGCCCTGCGTGTTGGTTCACAGGTACCGCTCGAACGTCGGCCGCGAGGTGGAGGACCGGGTCTTCAGGACCGGCGAGAGCTTCTCGGTGAGACGGGGGGCGCCGAGCGCCGGACTCGCGCCGACCCGCGCCGACGGCTTCGGGTCGATCGAGGCCGCGGCGCGCGCGACGGGCGCGCTCGACATATGCGGGTTTCGACCAGACTCGGCGGGCTCTTTCGAGTCGGACCACTTCACGCGAGAGGAACACGTCGCGCTGATCGTCGCGGTGCAGGCTCGCGACGTCGCCAGTCCTTGGATTCGCCGCTTCGAGGTCGAGGGCGACCCCTATGTCTGCACGGCTCGAGTCGAGTGCTTTCGCGGCACGCTCGATCGCTTCGCGGAGTTCATCGGCCACGAGGGGCAGGTGACCTTCCGGCGCCCGTGGCAGGAGTCGATCGTGCGGGCACCGACGGGCGAGTATTTCATCGAGGCGTAGAGCGAGCATGCGCTGTCCCGCAAGGTGCTCAGCCTCACAGCGCGGCAGGTGCGCGAGTGGCTTGAGCGCGTTTCGCTTGATCGGCCGGACTGCCATGCGCTGCGGAAGGACGGGCTGATGACCTATGCGCGGCGCATGAAGGACGATGCGCTGCTTTCGGTACTGCGCATGTCGCTCACCGAGTTCGAGCGTTTACCCGCGGAAACGCGCACCTCGAGTGGCTGGAAGCCCGAGATCGCCGCGATCACCGACTTTGAGCAGGACCGCGAGGGCGGCGAATGGGCAGAGTGGTTCGACATGGCGACCGTGCTCGTCGTGGCCGACGTGCGCGTCGCGGCGGAGCGCGTGGGCGCGCAGGCGCGCAGGCGCGCAGGCGGTGATCGACGCCGCACCCGTTCGCGAAGAGAAGCCGTTCCAAGCTCTGCTCTCTCCGCATCGCGAGGAGCAACGCATGTGGCGCGCGCTTCTCCTGCGCTGCGGGCTCGAGCCTGAGGTGTGCGTGGTGACGCTTGAGCCGGCGATGCACGATTTGGCGATGGCGCTTCTTGCAAAGGGCGAGGCAGACGCCAGCGAAGACGGAGACGACGGCGACGGCGACGGCGACGGCGACGGCGACGGCGACGGCGACGGCGACGGCGACGGCGACGGCGACGGCGACGGCGACGGCGACGGCGAACCGGAGATCATGCTGTAGGTTCTGTCTGACGGATCGCCGAAGGCCGAGACTGATGATCCTTGGAATCCGCCTCGGCGCCCAGTTGGCAAGGAGGGGAAACGAAGCTGTATCCCCAATGATCAAACCGAGCGATACAGTGAGTTGAACCCGACGAAGACGAATCATGGCCAGCCGGGATGCCGTGCGGATTGAAGCCCGGCTGATCCGTCAGACAGAACCTAGGGGCTGCGCGAACAGATACCGCTCGGCGGCGGCGTGGTGCGCTGCGCGCGCGCGTTCGACCGCGGCGAGTTCGCAGGCTGAGCGGCACGGTCAGGGTCACGGCCGGGGCATGGATTCCATGCCGTCAGGATCTGTACGCGGTCCTCCGGATGGCGAACCATCGGATCGAGACGCACCCGCGCGCCGGTCGAGGGACGGCGCGCGGGTGCGGGTGCGGGTGCGGTCAGACGGAGCAGCGGCAGCCGGCGTCCGACCCCGCGCAAACTGCCGATTCGGACGGGGCCTCATCCGACGCCTCATCTGACGAGACATCCAGCGCGTCGTCCGGCATCTGATCAGACAATGCGGCGCGAGCCCAGCCGCTGGGATTCCGATCGATTTCGGCAAAGCAGGCAACCAACGCCATCGCCACGCACGCGAGGATGACGAGTGAGGCGAGCGCCACCGAAGTCGCGCTGGTGTTCGGGATGATCCCGAGCCGTGCGGCGCCGGCGGCACCACAGGCAACCGCGATGGTCGCGAGCGCCCCGAGTGCCACACGCGATACGAGGCTCCGACGGCGCGAGGCGCCCTGAGGGCGCGCGACGCCGCCGGTCATCAGTTCGCCGAGGCCGAAAGCCATCTCCGACTCCGGCATCGCCTGCCGAGACTCGGGGTACCAGCGAACTCCAACCGAGCTGCGGTCATGCGGAGCCGTGCGACGCCGCCGCGCGCTCGCGCAGCACGCAGTGTGCGAGCGCGTCGCCGGGTTCACGCCGTTTGCGGCGCTCGTCCGGCTCGTTCGGGTCTGGGGGGGGCTGTTGAGTGTCGCTGTCATGACTGTTTACCTGCGTAGGATCGTCTTCGCCGAATTCAAAGTGGAGGTGAAGACTCCCCTATCTTTCTGTGGGGCAATCAAGGCTCGGAGAGTCCGAGGATGATTGCGGGGTTGATGATTGTGCTTGTCTGCGGGCCCGGCCTTCAAACGCCAGGGTCGAGTCTGTGGCCTCGCGCTGGTTCATTTCGAGCCGACCTCCGGCCCTGTCCGACCGACCCGAGGTGTCGATCTGTGCGGGCTCGCGTCCTGAGGTCCTGAGGTCCTGAGGTCCGGGACTTCGCGTTCGCGACCCGAAACTTCAGTTCTGTCTCATGCGAGTAACTTTGTCCAATCTGTCGCTGTCGCTTACTCGGAGACGTTCGCAGTGAGGGATGTCGGGGCGCTGCACGTCCGTCATCGCTTCGAGCGCATTCCCGAACTTTCCTGCGGTATCGCCGTACTCCCTCCTCCGCCCCAGGTTCGATCGATTCCGCTCATTTTCCGCTCGTCAGTGAATCCAACGCATCGCTCGAGTGTTCGAAACCTCTCTTGCCTCTCTTGTCTCTCTTGCCTCTCTTGCTTCTGTCGCTCCTCGCCATCCTCGTCTTCGTCGTCCTTCTCGTCATCGCAGCACTCGTCGCGATCACTGCGGTCATCGCGTGCGGCGTGGTGGCCATCGCGGCGGCCATCGCAGCGGCCATCGCGGCCGTTCTTCTCTTTCTCCTCGGCAGCACTGCGGTGGCCGTCATCGCGGTCGCCGCCTTCTTTGGCTTTGTCGCGCTCGCATTTCGACTCGCGACCGTCGCGATCGCCCTCGCCACGCTTTCCATTGCGCTGCCGACCCGGCCAACACCCGTCGCCGCGCACGCAAGGCGGGCGTGAAACCCGGCCAGACTCCGCAAAGACCGGCTGAACTCCAGAAGAGGGCACCATAGGCCGCGAGAGTGATGGACGTCCTTGAGAAGGCCTCGGGCGCGCATCTCAACGGCATTGCGATGGTGCGTTGCCGACGCGCTTGCCGAGCACGCCGCCAATGCATGTCGACACTCCTCAGGAGCGCCCGCGACGAGCGGCCGGAGAGTCACCGCGCCGAGGAAGACGCCAGACCGACTGGCGAGCGAGTCATCCGCGCGTTCCGTGCGCGTTCTGTGCGCGTTCTGCGCGTGTCACAAGTGCGTCATGCATGCGTCATGTATGCGTGATGTATCCGTCATGTGTGCGTCACCAAGCCTTCCTGGGCACCCTTTCCTGCTACGACCCGACTCGAACCTGTCTCGGGGATCGAAGGATCACACAAAGCTCTATGCGTATTCAATGAATGCCAGCTTGTGATCCATCCGGTCCCGCGAGAGGGTCCGTCGGCAATGAGCACCCCCACTCACCCACCCGGAAAGGGCAATCGGATCGATCGGGCCGGGCGAGAAATCCAACCCTGCCTCCTCGGGAGCGCGGCTTCAGTCGTCGGCGCCCCTCTCCCGCAGTCGCTGACGCTCCTCGCGCGAGAGAAACGGACCGAAGATCTCTACCGACCACGCCCGCGAGATCGCGGTGTAGCTGTAGCCGAACTCGGCGACGCGTCGCGCAGCCCGCTCCTCCTGCGTGAACTCGGTTCGATTGACGCACCCGAGGTCGAAGCCGTCGTCGAGGAACTCCCTCGGCGACCAGACCGCAAAGCTCAGCATCGCGCAGAGCATGGCGGCCTCCGAGACGTACGCCGTCAGTCCGGGCTGGAGATACGGCGCGACCGCGTAGATGAGCTCGACCGGGCTCGACGACGACGCGATCACGTCGGGCGGCGCACCCGCCATGTACGCGGTCATCGCATAGACGCCGTCACCGACGTAGTCGATCACGACCAGGCAACGCTGATTCGGATCGGGCAACGGGCTCTCGGGACACGGAGGTTGCGACGAACGCCGAGCCCGGGTGAGGGGATCGCGGCCTCGGCCTCCAGACGGGCGGCGGGTCCCCCATGCAGAGCAGCATGAACCGGCGCAAGTTCCGGCGCATGCGTTGCCCCATTCACCCGCCGCCCGCTGGAGACCCTGTTTCGACCGCACGCAGACCTCGCCTGTTCCCGCCACGCCGACGACCACAGCCCACGCCCGAGGACGCGTCGACTGCCATGCGCGGTTGTCGCATGAGGCTCGACTGTCGTCGCGCGGTCGCCAACGGTTCTGGTCGAAGTTGAAGAAGAACTGGCTCATGGGAGTTGCCCTGTGGTCGGATGCGCGATGTGCGACTGAAAGGTGTTCGACTGAGAGGCGTGCGAGTGAGAGGTTTGCGACTAGATGGCGTGCGACTGAAAGGCGTGCGACTGAAAGACGTGCGACTGAAAGACGTGCGACTGAAAGGCGTGCGACTAGATGGTGTGCGACTGATGCGCGTTGCTTCTACTGCGTGCGTTGTGCGAGTTCCCCTACGTCAGCTCGGCCACGCAAGCGCCAGTGCGCCCACCTGAACGTGCGGAGCTGACGCTGCCAAGCTGCTCTCCGGTCTTGCCATCACGAGTTGCTCGAACCGACATCACTTCCATGCCCCGGACCCCATCGCGCCGTTGCGACAGCGCTCGGGCGTTGAACACACCCCCACGCCACAACGCGCGCAGGAATCTCTCCCCCGCCGCCCACGCCGGGCGTAGAGACAGCGCACGGCCGCGCCGCTGCCCTCGCAGCGTCAAAAGGGCCGCTTTACCGCAGCAAAACCGCACTTTCACGAGTGACATCCTCGCGATCACGCGCGCTTCGGCGTCCCACGCCAGGTTGTTCACGACGAGGACTCGCAAAGCCACGAGGCCTCCTCATTTGTACGGTGCCCAACCGCGCGGCACGCGCCATTCGCGCCATCGTCGGCCGCCGCCCCTGCGAATTGCAGCAGATCACGGCAGACCGCCTTTCGGCGTCATCTCTCCACCAATCGAGTTGTGGGTGTTCCCGCAAAAACTTCCGCGGGCCGCGCAAGATACTCGACGTTCCGCAACCCGTCAAGCGTCTCGCGCAAAGATTCTTGAATGTCGCATCACAAAGTGCGCGACGCCTCACTCCGATCTACTGTGCGCGAGCCTCCGCGCTGCCGACAGATGTCGGCGACGTCGGCCCCGGACGCGCAGGCCATGCCGCGACACGTTCGCCGTCAGATGCTCGACGCACGCACCCATCCACCCATCAACGCCATGCCCAGCCGCGACCTCACCAAGACCTACACCCGCGCCCAGTTCGTCGCCAAGCTCCGCCGCCTCGCCGACTCGCTCGAGTCGAAGAAGGCGTTCACCATCCAGGTCGGTGGCGAGCGACTGCACATACCCGCCGATGCGGTGTTCAACATCGAGCACGAGCGCAGCGGGAAGGATGAGGAACTGGAGTTCCAGTTGATCTGGAAGTCGGAAACGAAGGCCAGCGGGAAGTAAGCCACTAGGTTCTGTCTGACAGAACCTAACTGCGTGGGCGCTTCGGGCCGCGCGGATATCCACCGCCGCCACCACTGCCGCCACCGTCGCCGCGCGGATATCCGCCGCCGCCACCGCCGCCACCGTCGCCGCGCGGATATCCGCCGCCGCCACCGCGATAGCCACCGCCACCGCCACCGCCGCCACCGCCACCGCCGCCGGGGCGCGCGCCGCGGTCGATGTTCACCTTCAACTTGCGGCCACGCAGCGTCGCGCCGCGCAGGGCATAGACCACGCGCTCGACATCGCGTGCGGGGAGCTCTACGATCGAGTGCATCTCTGCGATCTCGATGCCGCCGATCCCGCGCGGGTTCACGCGCGCTTCGTTCGCAATCGCGCCCACGATGTCCGCGGGTCGCAGGCCCATGCGCGTGCCGCCCGAGATGTAGATCCGCACCATGTCGTGCTGCTCGGCGCGGCCGGGCGCGCGCTCGGGGCGGGCGAAACTCTCGAACGTGGGGATGTGCACATCGTCCTCGGTGGCGCCCTCGCCCTCGGTCGCTTCGTGGGCGAGGCGAATCGCGGCGGCAGCGACATCCATCGGGTCGAACTCCGAGGCGAGCGCCTCGGCGACCGCGCGGTAGGCGTCGAGGTCGCCCGCTGTGATCGCGTCGCGCACAGATCCCTTCGTGATGTCCATGCGCCGCGCCTTCACATCGCGCGGCGTCGGCACGGTGCAGATCGCGATCTTCTGGCGCGTCGCCTGCTCGATGTTGCGCAAGAGGCGATGCGCGCGCGGGTCGACGAGCGTGATCGCCATGCCTTCGCGCCCCGCGCGGCCCGTGCGGCCGATGCGGTGGACATAGGACTCGGGCGACGACGGCACATCAAAATTAACAACATGCGTCAGGTGATCGATGTCGATCCCGCGCGCGGCGACATCGGTCGCGACAAGAAGATCGACGGTGCCTGCGCGCGCGCGGCCCATCACGCGGTCGCGCTCGGCCTGCGACATGCCGCCGTGGAGCGACGAGACGCGGTAGCCGCGGCCGGTCAGGCGGTCGGCGAGTTCGTCGACATCGAGGCGCGTGCCGCAGAAGACAAGTGCCAGCGTCGGCGATTCGAGGTCGAGCACGCGGCCGAGCGCGGTCACCTTGTGTGCGCGGGGCACGATGTAGGCGACCTGCTTCACCTTCGGCATCGACCCGCTCGTGGCGGCGTCGCGCGCGATCAGGATGCGCTCAGGTTCGCGCAGGTGACGCTCGGCGATCGCGGCGATGCGCGGCGGAAGCGTCGCCGAGAAGAGCGCCGTCTGCCGTGTCTCGGGCGCGGTCTCGAGGATCAGCTCGAGGTCTTCCGCGAAGCCCATGTCGAGCATCTCGTCCGCTTCGTCGAGTGCGACGATCTTGAGGTCGGAGAGGTCGAGCGTCTCGCGACGCAGGTGGTCAAGCGCGCGACCTGGCGTCGCGACCACGACGTGCGCGCCGCGGCGCAGGCCGACGATCTGGCGGTGGAACTCCTGCCCGCCGTAGATCGGCACGACCGAAGTCCCGAGGCGACGGCCGTAGCGATGGAACGCCTCCGACACCTGCACCGCAAGTTCGCGTGTCGGCACAAGGACAAGCGCAAGCGGCTTCCCCGGCGCAGGGCGTTCATCGGCCACGCGCTGCAGGATCGGCAACGCGAACGCAGCGGTCTTGCCCGTGCCCGTCGCAGCTTGCCCCAGGATGTCGCGCCCCGCGAGGAGCGGCGGAATCGCAGCGCGCTGGATCGGCGTCGCTTCTTCGTATCCGAGCGAGGTGAGCTCGACAAGGATCTCGCGCCGCAGACCGAGCGCGGCGAACGAGTCCTCGGCGGGGTCTGGGGCGGGGTCGGAAGTGGGCTCCGAAGCAGGCGCGACGCCGTCGGCAACCTTCTCATCGAGCGTGTCATCAAAGTCGCCTGAAGCGTCCGTCGTCGGGTCCTGCATCGGAGCAGGGTACGCGAAGTGGACGGCGCGAGAGGAGCCAATGCGGTCGCGTGAACCGAGTCCAATTGCCGTTCCCGCGATCACGGGTGCGGCGTGATCGCGAGAATCGTGATCTCCCCCTTCTCCGGCCCATAGCACCAGAACAGCCGATACGCACCCGGAGTCTTGTTCTGGACATACGCCTCGAACACCTTGCCGCGCTCGTCGTGAGGATTCGCGATCGAGTGGTATTCGTGGGTGTTCAGCCCAGGGTGCTTCGGATCCTCAAGCAGCAGCCGCACGCACTTCTCGACCTGCTTGAACAGGCCCTCTGCTCTCGACGCCTTCGCCTTCTTGCGCTTCTGGCGGTTGCGCAGCGAAACGGTGGCCGCCTCAGCCAGTTCGCTGTAGGTCGACGCCGCCTCTTCAGTCCACTTCGGCGAGAAGCGCATCAGTCATCCAGCAGCTGGTCCGCCAGGGCCTTTGCAGCACCGAGGTCGGGAGCGCGCTTGGCGAAAGTCCTCGACCTTGCCTGCTCCAATCCCCGCCGAACGGCGCCCAGCGCCTCCTTGTTGTCGTAGAGCCACGCCTCTCGCTCGGGGATGACCCGCGCGAGCCGCAGCACGATCTCGTCGCCGCGACGCTCGACCAGCACGGTTCGGTTCTTGAACTCCTCGCCGAGCGTGATCCGCCCCTTCGAGTCCGCATGCTTGGTGACGGGAGCACTTCGAGCCATGAATCCAGTATCGCCCACAAACCCCGAGTGGTCAAGTGGGAATGTGGGAAATCTCGACTCTCGGCGTGCTCCCACCCCCTCCATGCCTCACTTCCGCCGCGACGACGGGCGATCCCGCACCGTTGCCTCCGCCGCCCCCTCGGCGCGGAGCCACTTGCGGAACGCTGGGTTCGCGCGCAGCGCGGACTCGAGGCTCTCGGCTGCGTCGATCGCCTCGGTCTTGCCACCGACTTGGATTGCGCTGAAGTCTTCCTTCGGGATCTTCACGGCCCCCGACATGTACCCCAGGGCGTGCGGGTTCTGCGCGACCACCTCGGGCAACAGCTTCGCGGCAGCCGCCTCGCCCTCCGTGATGAATGCAAGCAGCACACGCCCCCACATCATGGAAAGCAATCCGTCGTCCTCGAAGCGCGCGAGAAGCACGCGCGCGTCGTCGTGCCGGCCGCGCCCGAGATACCACCCGATCAGCAGACAGCGGGCTCCAATGTGGTCCTCACCATCCCAGCGCAGCATCTCCTCAGCGACCGCGATGGCGCGGTCGTACGACTCGGGCGTGCCGCCCGCTTCGTACGCGAACGACAGCTCCGACATCGCGCGCAGGGTCGGCCGCGCCTCGAGCTCGAGCCACATGTCGCCCATGTGCTCGGCGAGGAACTTCGCGCCGAACTGCTCGACCAAGTCCTCGACACCGATCTCGACGGCCTTCGTGAAGAGCAACACGCGCTTGTCCGACTGACCGACGAAGTGGTCGATGAGCATCAACTGCGCGTCGACACACCCGCGATGCAAGACGCTCGCGGTCGCGCAGAGCGCGAGCATGAGCTCCTCGTCCCCTTTGGCCCGCGCCTCCATCGCCTCCCACGCGAAATCCTGGGCAGTCTGCCGCGGGTCGAAGTCCGCATCGAGCTCGGCCACGGGGAGCCGCGACATTACGGCAGCGACGGCGCCCGCGGGCCCGCGCGATGCTGGCGCGGCGCTTGAATCCGCCTTCGCTCCCGCCTTCAACTTCGGCATTGACTTTGCGTGACCCGCAGGGGCGCCGGTTGCCTTCTTCGTTGCCATGCGGAGAAGGCTACCACGGGGCGGCAACGACGAAACCACCTGCGATCGAGGATCAGGCAACCTCGCAGCGCTGCACCCCTCACTCGCCCGACCGCGACGCAAAGCGCTCATGCAGCGCCAGCAGCGCGGAGTAGTCGCCCTTGTCAGCGTCTCTGACTGCTTCGAGGTACTCGCCTCTGATCGTGCTCGCCGATCCGATGGTCGTTTCCGGCCACTCGATCGGCGCAGAGCCGTGCAGCTTCAGCCAGATGTTGCCCGCCATTCGAGACCAGCGCCCGTTTCCGTTTGCGAACGGGTGAATCTGCACCGCGACATGGTGCAGCCGAACCGCCTGCTCGAGGAGCGGCATGCGCGAGTCCTCCCACACCTTGAGGTCTTCGAGCAAGGTGTGAAGGCGCACCTCGATGTCATGCGGAGGCGCGCCGATGTTGGTCTCGTGCGTGCGGAAGCTGCCAGCCCAGCGCCAGACATCGCCGAACATCTCGGCGTGCAGTCGGCGCAGCCAGGAGATATCGAAGCGCGCCGATCTCCGCGTGGGGCGCGAAGCGAGGTACTTCAGCGTCGCCTTGCGGATGTTCTCCGCTTCGGCGGCGTTGAGTTCGGCGGTGGTGCGGATGGACCTGATCCGCAATCCCGAGATCCGCAACCCCGGGAGATCGTCGAGCGGAGTCTGTCCCGCAATGGGCGGATCAGGACGCATCACTCAGACCAGAGCCTCCGCCTCGAGCCGGCCATCAACTGGTGGTAGGACCGTTCGAGGAGCTGGCTGTAGGTCGCTGCGTCAACGGCTTGGCTTTCGAGCGCGCTGGTCCCCTGCACGAGGCGAGCGAGCTGCTCCGCCTTTCGGCGAGCCTGCTGCCGGCACAGTTCTTCCGGGGCGACTTCGTCGACGCCGAGCGATGCTCCGAGTGCCTCTGCCACCGCAACGACATTGGCGAAAGACGCCTCGGCGATGTGGCCACCCAGAATCCGCTTGACGGTGGGTTCGGACACCCCGCTCCGCGCGGCGACAACGGCATGGCTCATGCCGAGCGCGACCCGACGACTGTTCAGGCGGTCGGCGGAGATGGGGGCGGGGACAAAGGTGGTCATGGCTGTAACAGTATCGTATCCGATACGCTTTTAAGGTCTAAACGTCTCTCATATGCGTCGAAACCGTTCTCACAATCACGTTATAGGACAAAATGGAGAAGGCCCAACAGTCGGAGGCGACGAGCGATTGCCGAAGCCCCCTGCGATGCAGAGCGCGAGCCCGCCCTCGGGGCCGATCGCGCCGGCGGCGTCGACGGGTTCGGCAAGCGCGACGCTCGTCCCGAAGAAGTCCCCCGCCGTGCCGTTTGCCGCGCGCAGCTGCGCCTCGGCGGTCCACGCGGCAGCGTCGCGGCGGAAGACCCACGCGGAGCCGTTGTCGACCACGCGCGCGATGTCGTCCGAGTTCGAGCCGACGAGGACCGTGACCTGACTTGAGTTCCTCAGCACACTTCGCACTTTGCGCTCGACTTCCAGATGGGTGTCTCGGGAAACTGTGCAGCGCTCCACAGAAACTGAATTCGGTACTCGGTGAAGAGCGGTCAGTCTCTTTCGGTAGCAGCTGATCGACACAGGGAATCCAACTCCGACTGCATGCAATACGGAGTCGAACCGCGCGCGACTGCGAGGGCAACTGATCCTTACTCGGTCGAAGCCGGCAGATACCTCGATGCCTCTACGCCGAGCGCTCCAGGTTGTATGCCAAGTTCCCGAACCGTGTCCAGATACGTCCGCGCATAGGTCGCGGCTGAAGCGGTGTCGCCAACCTGATGCGACAAGCGCGCCAAGGTAACGTTGGCTTCCCTGAGCGCCTCCAAGGTACGCGGCTTGGTTCCTTTGGTCGCCTCGCATGCCTCACGCAGGGCCAGAAGATGCACGGACGCGGATCGGGGTCCATCAAGTAGCGATTGCGCTCGGATGCGTGCAATCTCCGCGATGACTCGGCGCGCAGAGTCTGGCGGGACCTGCGACTTCGCCTCCGACGCCCTCGTGAGCGCGACCTGGGCCAGTGCGGGGTTGCCAGCCTCCGCCGCGACCACAGCCAGTCGAAGCCACTCGTCCATTCGGTCTGCGGCGCTCGCGGTGGTAGAAGCCTGATAGGCATCGGCCTGCGCTTGCGCAAATGGAATCGCGCTCGTCCACTCACCCACAGTCGATAGTGCTCGCACGAGGGTATCGCGGGCCAGCAGTGCCGGCGGAGCCCCTGCACCGTACTTCTGCTCGGCCTCTTCCACGAGCTGGCGTGCGTCGGCGATAAGGCCCGGCGCCCCCTGCTCCACCAGAACGGAGAGCCGGGCCTGGCGAGCGCGCTCGATGCGAAGCTGCGAGCCGCTCCGCTCGGCCGCCAACAGCTCGATCTCTGCCAAACGGCATGACTCAAGGCGATCGGCTTTCGAACCGACGGCGAGTTGCATCATCAACGACTGTCGCAATGTCGAAGTTGTCGAGTCGCCATCACCCAGCGCCGAGGCCGCAAGGCCATATAGGTTCTCCAACTCCGCGCGATGCCTCAAGAATCCATCTCGGCGAACCGCGCCTGCGAGGAACACCGCGCCCGCATAGATCGTGGCCTGGTCTCTTTCGCCGAGCAACCGCTTGCCTTCATCCCACGTCCTCCGCTGAATCTCCTCCGCGCGTTCACTGCGCAGCGCTCCGAGTACCAACGCGAATGACGAGAGTAGTTTGACCCTTTCGCGTGGCGCCAGTGCACGCTCCACACCTCTCTGGTCGGCATCATCAAGCAGGATCGCAACACGCTCATACTGCTCCGCGGCGGCCGAAAGCTCATTGAACCCCTGCAGAGCAGATGCCGCGACCCGTCGCAACTCGATCTCCAAGTCAACATCGTCCTTTGAGAGCTCCTCGATCCGCGCTGTCGCGTTCAGTAGAGCCTGTCGGGCCGTAAGTTCGGGACTACCCGACCTGCTGGGTATCGCCCCAAGCACTTGACTTGAGACGAACTCGAGGGCCGCGGTTCGTGCCTTTGCATCGCTGGCACTCTGCACGAGCGCTGCCTGCAGCTCCGCGGACCGCTGTTCCGCCTCGGCTCTCACGGCTCGCTCCCTTCGGAGCGCCGTCGTCGATACGAACGTCGCAGCGAGCAGCAAACCAAAGAGAGACAAGACGCCAATGGCCGGGATCCAATGCTTGCGGAGAAACCGTTCGGATCGATAGAGCACCGTCTGACGCCGCGCTCCCACGGCATCGCCGCGAAGGAACGCCTCGAGATCCAACGCCATCTCCGTCGCTGACTGAAATCGTAGCGCCGGGTCCCGCTCAAGAGCCTTCATCACGATCGCCTCGAGGTCGCCTCGAAGGTCGGGCTGCAGGACCGACGGACGGATGATCTCGGCCTGCACAACCGCGCGTACCGCCTCAGGCACCCCCTTCGCGTCAAGATCGATCGCCGGCTTCAGCGTCAGCATCTCGTACAGGACCGTCCCAAGAGCATAGATGTCCGAACGCGCATCAACCGTGCGTCCGTCACCTCCGCACTGCTCGGGACTCATATAGGCGAGTGTTCCAAAGAGATCGCCCGCCCGCGTCGCGAGAGTGAGCGGATGCTGGTCCGCACCGAAACTGCGGGCTACTCCGAAGTCGATCACCTTGAGCTGCTTGTTCGAGCCAACAAGAAGGTTCGATGGCTTCAGATCGCGATGCAATACGCCATTCTGATGGCCGTACTGGAGGATCACACACAACTCGATCGCAAGCTTGACGCACTCGTTGCGTGAAAGCGCTGCCGCACGAACATGCTCGATGATCGTGCACGCGCCTTCAATGTGCTCCATCGCGAACCATGGAAGCGGCACTCCGCCGATCGCCTCAACGCCTGCCTCGTAGATATGGGCGATCCCGGGATGACGCAGTCGAGCGAGCACCTCAGCCTCGTACTCGAACCTTCTCCGAGCGCCCCGCGACAGCAAGCCTGCCGACATGATCTTGATAGCCACAAACCGGTCTGGGTTGTGCTGCCGGGCGAGATACACGCGGCCATGTCCACCCTCGCCGATCAGGCTGTAGACCGTGTAGCCGGAGATCTGCCGACCCGGGATGGGGTCTGGCTCGCTGAAGTGATCCTCATCTCGCTGCGGATCCGCCGCTTCAATGAGCGACTCGATCTCACGACGGAGATCGGGGCGCCCGTTGCAGACCTCGTCGAGGTACGCGCGTCGCCGGCCTTCGTCGAGCGAAAGCGCTCGCTCGAAGATAGTCGGAAGATCGTTCAGTTCGGAGTCATCGATCGACATCGGATCTCCCTTCATCTTCAGCGTGCTGGATAGCACCGGTTTGGTGCTTCAGCTCACGCAGGAGAAAGGCGCGCGCAAAGCTCCATTCTCGCTTCACCGTGGCTGACCCGATGCCGAGGACCTCGGACGTGTCCTCGACAGAAAGATCCAGGATGAATCGCATCCGCGTGACCTCCGCTGCCCGCGGTGCGACCTTCTCGAGTTTTGAGAGAGCCGAGATGAGCGCATCGGTATCCGGTGCCATCGCTCGCTCGAACGAGGCGAGTTCCCCAGGTACCACATCAATGGACAATGGCCGGTTTCCATCGCCACGCTTGGTTCGATGCCGCGTCCTCGCACGGTCGAGAAGATACTGCTCTATCGCACGAGAGAGGGTTGCAGTGAAGTAGCGCGGCCCGCGCCAATCAGGAAATCCAGCCTTGAAGATCCGAAGATACGCCTCATGGGCCACTCCGCTGATCTGCAGGTCGGGAGACGGCCGCTCCCGCGCGACGGCGCGGCGCGCCAGTCGATGGAGCTCGGCGTACACGATGCTCCAGAGGCGCTCCTCTGCATCAAGGTCCCCCGCAGCACTGCGTGCAAGCAACGATGGCATGTCGGCAAGTCGATCGTTCATCTGTCGTCACGCGAATGATCGCGCTTCCGAGGGGCCGACGCGGCTCGAACGCACGTGCCCTCGCCGCCCGATGGCCCGTCAATCTTCTCTCAGCGCGAGCCCTCTCGCTTGGCAGAGGATACTCGACTCTCTGCAATCGGATCGCCGTTCGGATGCAGGTTCTGTCCGGCGAGTTCGAGAGTCTCTCGGGGTCTATCTGTTTCATCCGTAGACTGCGTACTTGACGGCTCGGAACTCGGTGGATCGGCTGTCGTGTCGCCAGTGATGGGCTTGGGCGCGCGGACTTTCTGGTACACCGCGCCAGCTACAAACCCCAGAAGGAATGCTGCCACCACCGGCCAACTATCACGTAGCTGTGACCAAACGCGAGACCGACTGACCAGCCCAGCTGGGCCGCCGGCTTGGATCGGCGGCGCCGGGGGAGCTGTAGACTCAGGCACCTCGAGGACGATCAACCGACCTTCCTGCGGTAGACCGACTGCTCTCCTGATGCTCCACCCAGCCGGGGAATCGCTCGCCTTCGGGATCGCATCCAGCCGGGTGGTCTTGAAGAGTCTTCGTGGCGTACGCTGCAAGCCGCGAGCGATCAGCTCGGCGTCGCGAGCGATGTGCGCCGCCTCAACCTCCTCAAGAGGGCCGACGACAAGCCATGCATCCGAGTCACGCGTCGTCACCGGGGAACGCTCGATCAGCGTGCAGACGACATGCAGGCAGCCTTCTCCCCGAACGAGTGCGTCTCGTGGGCTCCCATCCTTCCGCACTCTCTCGACTGCCTCGATGGCCTCGGGTCGCAGGTCCGCGGGATAGTCAGCGGAGCCGATTGCGCCCCAGTAGAGGAACGCGACCCGTTCCCGCGGTTCGGATGTCGCGAGACTCATAGACAGTCCCCCAGAACGAACCACTCGACGATCCTTGCCAGTCCAATGTCAAACTCGGACGGATTCAGCCGTGGAATCCTCGTCCCGCTTGCGCCGATACTCGTCTTGACCGCAGCCACCTCGATGCAAGGTGCGCCAAGCGTCTGTAGGTGATTCCAAAAGGATGGGTGACGGATGCGCATGGTCTCCGCGGCCGACCAGCCCTTTCCGCCTTCCCGAACGGCTAGGTCGATCTCATCACGTTTCGTCACCACGCAGGCAAGCCTCAATCGCCGTCTAACCGAGTGTTGGCCAAGTTCGAGACTTGCAATCGCCGCAAGCGCCCGCTCGGACACCTCAGGAAGTTCGCCTTCAAAGAGCGCACGACCGTCCACCACGAACACAACGCCGCACCCGAGCGCGATGGCCTCCTGCAAGGTTCTCGCTTGCGCCTCGACATCTCTCCCGGCGACCACTTGCGCAGCACCCTTCGAGATGCGCGATGGAGCTTGTGCGCCGGTCTTCGGGAATGCCAGCGCGACGGCCTCACCGCAGTAATCACTTAGGTGAAAGTGATAGGCATGGTCGCCCATGAAGCCGCGGCGCAGCAGCGTCATGATCCCGGAATCCACATCACGAGTCGCTGGCGGCCACTCTCCACGCTCGAGCATCGCATGCAGACCCCGGAGGGATTCCGACGTAGCCTGCGACTCGATGTAGCGACCTTCGGCGTACCAGAGGTCCTTCCGGCGGAAATCCGCAATGTTCCTCAGAGCGTGCAGAGGACTTACCTGCCCGTGCAGCCAGGAACGGATCCGCTGCGCGGGCGCGGTCTCAAGGTCTATCGGCCTGCGCACCAAGTGCCCTTGGAATGCCACCAGCGTAGAGAGGAAATGGCGGAGCCTGATGTAGAGCACCGTCTTTCCGCAGTTCGGTTCGCCAACGAAAATGAGACCCGTCGAACTCATGGTCAACTCGCCTTGCTATCGCGCCAAGCGGCGCTGGAATCTCTCAAACGTTCGTTGCATGACCGCACGACCGTCCTCGTTGAGGCTTGACCTCAGCGCCTCCCACGTTGTCCGCGGCCAGCGAATCTTTCGCATGCGCTCGAGCGCTTCCCCCGTGAGCAGGTAGTCGAGTCCGTGCAGGACGCGAGTTGCGTCCTCCGTCGCGCGCCCCGCAGATGCAAGTTCCGCAGCGATCAATCCAACGAGCGACTCGATTGCGGCGCCTTGCCGCTCCCCACCTCCGCGCCCGGTACGAGCATCGATACAAACCACCCGGGATGCCGGGATTCTTAGCCAGTCCGCGACGCACGCCGCAGGATCGCGCGCCTCGCTCCATTGGTCGGCATACGAGGCCACGACGATTGGACGAAGGGCAGCGCAGTGCGTCGCAAACAGCTTTGCATCGTCGGCGCACTGCAGCATGTCGAGTCGTATGCAGAACAGTACCGCGTGCAGCTCACGCATGGCCGCGAGCGCGCGCTGCCCTTCCGCAAGTAGCTTTCGATCATTGGTGCCGAGCGTCCCGTCCGCGCCCGGAGTGTCGACAAGCGTGCCCGCGATGCGCTTGTTGAACACCGCACTCTTTGCGAAGAAACTAGAAACACTGACGCGCTCCCGCCCTCGAGGCGTCTGGTCGTCCGCCTCCGTTTCCTGCTTGCCGACGCGGGAAGCCACAAGCCGTAGAAACCCTGATGCGTGGGCCAGATCGCCCTGCTCGGGCATCCCGCCCGCGCTGTCGAGAAGGCGGTAGCGGTCGGGCGACGCGACCGCATCGTGGCGAACTTCGATCTCGATGGCCGTCATCGGGGTCTTCATGACGGGAAGCAATGGCACGCCGAGCAGCGTGTTCAGCACGCTGCTCTTGCCTCGCTTCGATGCGCCGAACACACCGATCCGGCGCTCCGCGGCATGGACGCCGCGGGATCGCCGCAATTGCGCGACCTGCGCGACAAGCGACTCGAGCGACCTGCAGAGATCCGCGTGCGCCGGATCAGACTGGAGCCTCGAGGCAAAGTCCGTAAGTGTGACATGCGCGAGCGCGAGCGGATCTGGCGCGTGACGACCTTCCACGGTCAGACCGCCCCACCCGAGCCGGCCGGTAGGCGCGACGAGATGGGCATGAGCCGGCCGACGAGTTCCTCGACCGTTTGTTCACGCTCCCTGAGTCGTGCCTCGAGAGCAGGGTCCTTCCCGCGGACCGCGTCCTCAATCTCCGCGAGTCGCCCTTCGTGATCCTCTCTGGCTTCGTCAAACCGCTGCTTCGATTCCTCGAGGATTCGGTCGCGCACTTCGCCAAGCGAGCCAGAAATACGATCTTCGCCAACCATATGCTTGATCGCATCTTCAGAGGCTTCCTCGACAATCTCCGCCACACGGCCCTTGGCACGACTTGTGATCACCATCGCCGCGATCTTCGTCGCCGCAACGCCTGCGATCACAGCACCACCCGAGTAGATCACCGCCGTCACGGCCGTTGAGATCAACGCGCCGGTCGCGACTGTTACCGCCGCAGGTGCCGCCACGGTCGCAGATGTCGCGCTCGTGCCAGCGAGCCACGCCCACGCTGCCGCCAACGCACCCTGCGAGGTCGTAACCACCTGCGCCGCCGCCGTGGCCTGCGACAGAGCGAGCGCTGCAGCCTGAACCGCACCGATCTGCGTCAGGATCGTCCCAGCCGCACCGACCGCCGAGCCAACCGCGACGAGCGGCGCAACGCCGCCCGCGACTTTGTCTTGCGTATCGGAACCGACCCGAAGAGACGCCATGGGGATGTCACGCGCATCGGCCGCCTCGGCGTTGAAATCCGCAAGGAGCTTCTCCGCCTTCTCCTGGGTTCGCTGCGATTCCATGCTCAACGCCGCACCGAGACGGCGCGCAATCTGCGCGCGAAGGCCACTACTTGCCTTCCACGATCCCGCCACGCCGGACTGGGCGTCGAGCCACTCTTCGACCTCTGCCTCGACCCGGCCTCCGAGACCCTTCGACGATGCTGCGAACTGCTGCATCATCGAGTTCCACTTCGACTTGAAGCGGCTCGACGCGGATGCAAACTCCGACTGGGCCTTCTTGAACTGCACGACCAGTTCCGCGCGCTGCGCTACGACCTCGTCGACGCTCTTCGACGCGATGGCAAGATCTTGATGGATCGACTCCAACGCTCGGTCGAGATAGCGCGACGCATCGAGCGCCGCCTCGCGAAGCCTCGTCGCAAGCGCCTGCTGGCGTATCGACTCCGACCGGATGATGCGCTCCATCTCCTCGACGAGCCGCTTGATGCCCGTGCGGCGATGGACCTGTTCTATGTCACTCCTACCGGACGACTTCAAGGCCTCTTTCGCGCTCAGCTCGATGATCTCGCGAGCCTCCAGCCCGACATTGCGGCATTCATTTCGAATCCGCTGGAGAACAGCGGAACGGTCGCTCGCCTCGAGTTCGTCGCACTTCGTCAAAGCCACCACGAACTGCCGGCGCTCTCGCTCGCTGATCTGCCGTAGGTAGTCAAGTTCCATGCGATCCAGCGGGATCGTTGCTGAGACGAGCAGGACATACACGTCGCACATGCTGAGCGCCTGCGTCGCAGCCAGCGAGTGCTCTTCGAAGATGCTGCCGTTGCCCGGCGTATCGACAAGTGTCGCCGAACTGCCGAGAAGCGGAAAGTTGCCGCGGATACGGATGCGCTCGACGCGCTTCTCGTTGCCAGGGTTACCTTCCTCGGTCGCATACGAGCGAATGTCGTCGAGGCCGATCGTGGTCGAACGGGACGTATCTTCCCGCGTGAACACCTCGACCGTCGTCGGACTTCCAGCATCCACGCCCTCGAACTCGGTGATGACTCCCGTGGCGGGAATCACGGAGACCGGCGCCAGGGTGTCGTTCGCGCTTCCAAGGAGAACATTGATGAGCGTGCTCTTGCCACGCTTCATGCCACCGAGGATGCCGATGCGAAACCGATGGTCCCGAAGCGACTCCGCTCGTTTTCGAGTCTCTGCTGCGAGCGTGGGCTGCTTCGACTTCTCCTGCAGGGCGGCGACCTCTTGGAGCGCGTCGCACAGCTCGAGCCGCGTTCGGTTCATGTCTTCAAGCATGGATTGTGTCTCCTTCGGCTCGACGACGGACGGCCGCCCCGAGCGCATCAAAGCGTTTGGCGATCTCTGCCTCAAGTTCCCCGCGAATGCGCGACAGGCCCACCCGCAAGACTTGCTGATGTGCGTCCTCGAGTCGCCCCCTCTGCAGATGTCCTGCGATGGAACTGATCCCCCGCTCCAGTGCGCTCTTCCCAAGCATTGCAGCGACAAGGGTCGGTATGAAGGTGAAGAGCCCCATTGAGAACCATCCGAGGACCAACCCGCCAACAAGCACTACGCCAGGTGCGGTCTGAAGCAGACCCTGCCGCGGCAGGAGCACGGCATCGAGGCCCTGCGACTGCAGCGAACGCTGGCAGCTATCGAGATCCTCTCGAAACTCCTGCTGCAGACTGGCGAAGGCCTCGTTCATCGCTTTCTGCATCGCGCGTTCGATCGTCAGCTGAATCGAAGGACCGAGGTCAAGACCCGACTGCAGTGCTTCCGTCGATGCGCTGCGGATCGCCTTCTCTCCTTGCACCGAACAGGACCGGAGCGCTGCGTCAAGGTCGAACAGGACAGCCTGTTTGGCCCCCTCGACACGGCGCAGCGCACGCTCGAGGAGCGCATCTGAGGCACTTCGCACGTTGGCGATCGCCGATGCGCGGTGCTCCGCGTCCATCTTGGCGAGTGCCGTGCTTCGCGCAGTATTCGAGCGCACGATCTCGCCAAGCTCGCGCTCGAAACGCGAGATTTCGGCGAGGCGGAATCGCACCGCGTTCCGGCGAGCGGCGTCCAAGAGCTCGCCCGAGAGAAGCTCCTGAAGTCTCGCCCAATCGCCAGAGCGGTCCTTTGCACTCAGGAACAGGACGTCGAGGATGGGAATGTCACGCGCCTGCATTCCTTGTCTGACGAATCGCGCGAGCGTCCTGAGGTCGTCGGCATCCTTTCCATCGCAACGGTTGACGACCACAAGGATCGGACGGCCGGCGCGAAGCGCCCCGACCCGGGCCATCAAGTCCTGTTCGTCCTTTCCGAGCGGCTGACCTGCGTCGAGCACCAGCACGAACCCATCCGCGCGTGCGATGGAGTCAAAGGCAGCGCCCGAGACGCTCTCGCCGTCGGAGAATCCAGGGGTGTCGACCAACCAAGCATCCGACGCAAGCCACGGCAACGGCACACTCACAAGGGCGCTCCGAATCCCATCGATACCAAGTTCGGGCAGCGCAACCACATCGCGGATTCGCGTCGCGCCGCCCGCGGCCCATTCGATGAGCGCTTCGGCGCGCTCCGCGTTCCGAATGAACACGGGATACGTGCTGGTTGGCACGGGGCCGACAGCACTGATCCGCCTTCCGACCAAGGCATTCACGAGGGTGGATTTCCCGGCGTTGAATCGTCCGACGATGGCGATGACCGTTGGACTTCCCATCTCGGCGCGGAGCACCTCCGCCTGCATCGCCTCCTCGCGAAGCCCCTGCTCCGCGTACTGCCGGCGCAGAGCCGAGAGTTGCTCCGATGCCTTGCGCACGTCCGCATCGACGATCAGGTTGCCCACCGCGCCGATATCCGCGACCGAAGGATCCTCGGCAATCGCCATCGGGCTATCGAGCGGATCGAGCTCGGATGGAAGCCGGGGACTAGTCGACGCGCGCACCGCACCCGCCACCCGACCGAGTACCCAAGTCAGGACGGCGATGTCGTCCAACCAGCCAACCACAGGAATCGGGTCGGGGACCGCGTCGAGAGGAAGAACCACATAGAGAAGCGCCGCAACGAGCGGGATCATGCTCGGCGGCGTTGATGTCGCGCCGTCGGAACCATTCGCACCTTGAAGATGGGACAAAGCCGCTGTGGCTAGTTCGCCGACACGCTGCGGCGCTCGCACGAGCACGGCCTGGATCTCCCCCAAGAGATCCGCGACCACTCCGGGCCTTTGAGCGCGGGAGGTCAGCCCAAGACGCTCCAATCTTGATTCCATGGTCTCTTGTGACATGACGCCCTCCAAAGCTGCACTCCGGGAGGGGATCCGCCGCCCAACTCACCGTTGTGCGGTGCTATGCGTCAAATCGCGTCGGTCGGATCAAGTCTGGTGGGTTCGGGCTGGCGGCTTCGACGCAGCGTGGAGCGTCGCGACGCGGCGACCCGCCACATATTCATGCACCAAGTCGGGTGTAAGCCGCCGCAGCAACGACACTTGCGCTCTAGCGCGTCCGTCGGGCGTCGCTCCGCGGCGGCTGCTGATCGAACCCAATCGGCCAGGGCTGCGCAAGCCCTGAGTTGGCGAAACGCTCCAGACCGCGGAAGCACAGCAAGAGGGCCGCCAGCCACACCGCGATTGCCGCCAGCGCCCATGTCCCCGAGATGGTGAAGAACACCGACAGGGCGAGCAAGGCACCAGACAGGATGAAGGCGCTCCGTGCGATCGCGGTCGCCCCTTCGTTCCACGGCGTATCGCGCCACTCCATCTCGCGCGCAAGTGCCCCGAAAGCCGAGGCAGCAAGAAAGTCGGCCGCCAGCACGGTCGCGGACAGAACGAACGGCAGTGCCTCTCCGATCCAGCCGAGGCTTGGAGTGCTAGGAAGAAGCTGAATCGCGATCAACGCTGCCAACGCCGCGACCGCGGCAAATCGAAGTTTGTTCGCCGTTCGCAGCCGTCGCCGCTTCCGCTCGTCGATGGGCTGGCGGGCGACTGTCTCGAGAGCGATTGCGTGAAGGACGAACTGTGCGCATACGAGGACGGCGAATGTCCCCCACAGCGAGATGAGTATCGTGGTGTTAATGGAACCGCTGCCAACTGTCTGAGATGCGAGCATCTCGAAACTCAGCGCCACAATGGCAACGAACGCCAGGCCGCTCAAGGCGACGACCCACTTGGCATGCACGGACGCACGCCGCATGCGCGCAAGCGACCGAGGATTCCACCAGAGCGGGAGTCCAGACACCCCCGCTGCTTCGCACGCCAGACAGCCCGATTCTCGACTCCATGGCGGCAGCCCGCTTCCGCAGCGGAGACAACTCTCACGCATCTCTTCAAGGACCGGGCGGACCGGGCGGACCGGCGGCTTCGGGCGCCGGGCAGGACCATTGCTCGGATTCAACTCAGCCATGCTCGAGATACCTCGAGCGAGGACGCATGATCGCCGGCTTGATGTAGGAACGCCTGCTGGGTTCGAGTGCGCGGGATGAACTGACTGCCAAGCGGCCTTCGCTCCAGAGCTTCGGCCCGCTGCGGCGGAAATGCCGAGGCGATTTCGCAACGGGCGGCGGGCACCGGCTCGCCTCTACCCGTTGGGTCAGCGGGCACCGCTTGGGCTTCGATCGTATTGGGGGCATCGTTGGTGTCGCGACTTCGCCTAGAACCTTGCCCCTCTATGCGTCGTTTCGGGTGGGTGGGATCACGCGCCCCTGTCAGCTTGTCTCACGGCTTCGAGGTAATCGCCTCTGATCGTGCTTGCCGATCCGATGGCCGTTTCCCGCCGGATGAGTTGTGTCGCCCGAACGCTCACAGCACCATCAGCTCCGCCTTCTTCTTCTGGACCTCGTCCTCGAAGAAGAGCTTCTCGCCCTGCGCCACCCTCGTGTCGACAAGTTGCAGCAGCCGAAGCGCCTGCCGGATGACGGCGGTCTTCGACAGGTCCTTGCGTCGCGCGAGCGCCTCGAGGACTTCCATCTCCGCCGCGGTCAGGTTGAGGGTCATGGTTCGCTTGTCTTGCACGGCTGCTCCATCAGCTGTTCCCCGCCGCTTCACCCCAACGATGCCAGAACCCAACAAAGGAGAACGCACTCAGTATACCTTCTATAGCCATTGCTTCCACTTTTTCTGGCTATCTTTTGTACCTTTCTCCTCCCTCCCCGCACATCCCCCAAGCGCTCAACAGCGCGCCGAGGTCTGCGGAGTCGACGATGCCATTGCCATCGAGGTCGGCGGCGGGCGTGCCCCAAGCGCTCAACAGCGCGCCGAGGTCTGCGGAGTCGACGACGCCGTTGCCGTCGAGGTCGCCCGTGCATGGCGCGGGCGCGATCGCGTAGAGGTGCAGCGCGCCCTGGTTGGGCGCCGCGCCGTCGGTGGCATAGGCGCCGACGGCGAGCGTTGCCGAGTCGAGCGCGATCGCGTGGCCGAACGCGTCGCCTGTGCCCGCCGTGGGCGCCGTCAGCGACCACGCGGGAAGCGCCGTGCCTGTGGCGTCGATCGACCAGGCCCACACGCGGCCCGCGTCGGCGGCGCCGGCCGTGTCGTGCTTGAAGCCGCCCACGAGCGCAAGGCTCACGCCCAGCGCGCCGCCCGAGCCGAGCGCGACCGACACGCCGCACTCGTCGCCCGCCGCCGAGTCGGCCGCGACAAGCGTGTCGCGCTCGGTCCACGCGCCCTTGGTGCGGCGGAAGAGCGTGGCGCTGCCGCGCTTCACGAGGCCCTCAGGTGCATCGAAGATGCTGCCGCAGAGCGCGAGCCCGCCCTCGGGGCCGATCGCGCCGGCGGCGTCGACGGGTTCGGCAAGCGCGACGCTCGTCCCGAAGAAGTCCCCCGCCGTGCCGTTTGCCGCGCGCAGCTGCGCCTCGGCGGTCCACGCGCCAGCGTCGCGGCGGAAGACCCACGCGGAGCCGCCGTCGACCACGCCCGCGATGTCGTCCGAGTTCGCGCCGACGAGGAGCGTGCGCCCGTCGAGCGCGACATCGAAGCCGAACTGGTCGTTCAGCGCGGCGTCGGGCGCGACGAGCGTGGCCTCGAGCGCCCATGACGCCTGCGCGCCGCTTCCCGTGCGGCGGAAGACGCTCGCAGACCCCTGGTTCGTGGCGGTCGCGTCGTCAAAGACGGCGCCGATCGCCACCGCGTCGGCGCTTCCGTCGGCCGAGTACCCGAAGGCGTCGTTGTTGGCGCCAACCGCAAGCGTCAGCCGCGACGAAAGCGTCCACACGCCGCCGACGAGCTCGTAGGCGTAGGCGCACCCCTGGTCGGGATGCTGCGCCCCCGCACCCTTCGGCGCCGTGACCACGATGCCGCGCGCGGCACCCTCGCCCACGATCGCGACCGCGAACCCGAACTGGTCGAACGCGGCGCCATCGCCGGCGACAAGCCGCTGCTCAAAACCCCACACACCATCGTTCCCAAGCCGGTAGACCGACGCCGACCCGCGGAAGAGCTGCCCCTCGAGCGAATCGCCATACGCCCCGACCACCGCAAGGTCGCCACGCACATCGACCGCGAAGCCGAAGCGCTCTTCCTGATTCGGCTGCGCGGGAGCCAGCGTGCCGACATGCACGGGAGGCGCGGCGAGGGCGGCGGCGGAAGAGCACGCGAAGAGGGCGAAGGCGGCGAGGGCGTCGAGGCGCGGGAAGCGCGGGAAACGCGGGAAACGCGTGGTGCGGATCCGACCAATCACGGACTGATCACTTGAACGACTCGTGCAAACTGCTCGCATGGGGAGGCCTCTGGCAGTACGGGGCGGGAGATTCGACTCAGGAAGGGTGCGGAGTGTAGGGCGGCGCGAGCCGGACCTCAGTCCGATGGCGTGTCTCAGAAATCGGTGTAGCCAGCCAGCCCCAGGAAGCGGGGGAAGACCAGGCCGGTCGGGAGTCTCATAGCGGATGGATCAGCTTTCGGGGGCAGGCCACCCCCCGCACGCCGCCCACAAGCGCGAGGCTCGCGCCCGGCGCACCGCCCGAGCCGAGCGCGACCGACACGCCGCACTCGTCGCCCGCCGCCGAGTCGGCCGCGACAAGCGTGGCGCGCTCGGTCCACGCGCCCTTCGTGCGGCGGAAGAGCGTGGCGCTGCCGCGCTTCACGAGGTCATCAGGTGGGCCATCGGGTGCGTCGAAGATGCTGCCGCAGAGCGCAAGCCCGCCCTCGGGGCCGATCGCGCCGGCGGCGTCGACGGGTTCGGCGAGCGCGACGCTCGTCCCGAAGAAGTCCCCCGCCGTGCCGTATGCCGCGCGCAGCTGCGCCTCGACGGGCCACGCGCCAGCGTCACGGCGGAAGACCCACGCGGAGCCGTTGTCGACCACGTGCGCGAGGTCGTTCGATTTCACGCCGATGAGAAGCGTGCGTCCGTCGGGCGCCACACAGTGGACGAGGCGACGGACGACTCGCCTTGCGGCGGCGCGGCCAGCCCTCCTTGCTGGCGTGGGCGTCGCCGCCGTAGCGACTGGATGGAACGATCGTTCGGCATGACGGTGGACGCTCCTGGTCGCCGTGATTGTCTGGAGCGATGGGGAGTGCCTGAACATCATTGACACGGAGAGAGCTCCTCAGGTCGATGAAGCGCGTCGGAGAGCTCGGGCTGGTTTGAGTCGGGCGCGCGCGATCGAAACGAGGGCTCCCGCCGTATGATCCGCAGCATGAATCCGACCACGAAGTTCAGGCCCGTCGCCATGCTCGCCAGCGTGCTTGCCTGCTTCATCGCCTCGGGTTGTGCCAACCCGCCCGTGAGCCGTCTCTCTCCCGCCGAGCGCGAAGAGGTCATCGCCATCGGTAAGGGGATCGATGCGTCCATCCTGGCTTCCACCCTGCCCGACGGCCTGAAGTCCGAAGTCGGCGCGATAGAAGACATCGTTGTTCCGTCCGCATCAGGCAGCATTGCCTGCCGCATCTATCGCCCTTCCAAGCAGGCGTCTCTCGGAACCGTGGTGTTCGTCCACGGGGGCGCTTGGGTCGCCGGATCGGTGGACTCTCACGACAACATGGCCCGGCTGCTTTGCTCGACCAGTCAGGCGAATGTGGTTTCGATTGAGTACTCCCGCGCACCAGACGCGATGTACCCCACGCAGCTCGATGAGATCCGATCGGTCATCCGCTGGCTCAACCGCGAGGGGTCCAGCGCGGGGCTCGCGGCTCGCCCCCTGGCTGTTTGCGGTGACAGCGCTGGCGGCAACATGTCCGCCGTCATCGCCCGCGAGTCGGCATCGAACTCGATCGCCCTGGCGGTGCTCATCAACCCTGTCGTCGACATGACGCTCGCGACCATCAAGGACCCCGAAGTTCGCGGCTTCTCGGAGATGATGGTCAACGCGTATCTGCCCAAGGATGCCGACGCCTCGCACCCGAGTCTTTCGCCGCTCCTGAGCGCTGTCCCGGCCAACCACCCCCCAACATTCATCGCGATCGGTGACTCTGACGCTTGGCGCGCCGAACAGGACTTGTACGCCGAGAAACTCAAAGCCGCTGGCGTGAAGCTCGAGATCTTCCGCGCACCGACGGGACACCTCGGGCCCGACGGTGCGGCGGCCAATCCGAATGCTGTTCCGACACTCACCGCCGCGGGGCTGGCCATCAAAGCAGCCTTCGGCGGTTGACATCCAGTGAAGCCGTTCACGGTATCAGCGGGTGATTGCAAAGTCGCCAGACGAACTGTCTGGTGCGCTGCCTTCGCCGCATTCCGATACACCTCGCCGAGCGTCTGTCCGATGCCGCGCTTCCACTCGATCGGACCTGCCGGCGGGCATCCTCGCCATTTTTGGTGTCCGCAGAAGCGAGGCAGGCGTAATCGACTAGGGCCACACGCGGCCCGCGTCGGCGGCGCCGGCCGTGTCGTGCTTGAAGCCGCCCACAAGCGCGAGGCTCGCGCCCGGCGCACCGCCCGAGCCGAGCGCGACCGACACGCCGCACTCGTCGCCCGCCGCCGAGTCGGCCGCGACAAGCGTGGCGCGCTCGGTCCACGCGCCCTTCGTGCGGCGGAAGAGCAACCCGTCGCCGCTGTCGACCACGACCGCGACATCGTCCGAGTTCGCGCCGACGAGGCACGAACCATGACGCGAGTTCCTCATCACGCTGCGCACTGCGCGCCCAACTCCCAGACGGGTATCTCAGGAAACTGTGCAGCGCACAAACGTGTCACCCTCGGCGATCGATCGATACCCGGCCGTCCGGCTCTCAGTCCAACATGCTGAGACTCGCGGACCAGTCCGACCCGCCCAACGCAGTTATCGCCGCACGCCGCGCCTGCCGCCGAGCCGGATCTCAAGTCGCGTATTCAACACGCGGCACTGTGTTTACACTGCACCGAACCAGAGCTCACTATGCCAACGCCGGAAGAGATTCGTAACCAGATCGAGAAGTACGCCAGCGCGTTCTACTCGCAAGCGCTGAACCTCACGCTTTCAAATCCGCTTCTGCGGATTCCAGCGCTGAGCCGGTCCGCCCGCTTTCTCGAGTTCGACGATAGCCATATGGCGCAAGCCATCCGTGCGTTGATCGATACTGAGCGTAGCCTCACCTTCCTGGGCGAAGACGCGACTGCGAGGGAACAGGCGCTCGCCCACGCGTCTATGCACCCTGGGGCAAGATCGACCCTCTGGCTCGACGTAGCGATGAAGCACGAGAGAGCCGAAGCGATCCTCCGCAACCTCGCGAAGCTCCATGATCAGTTGCTTGAGAAGCGAGGGCTCCCGTGCGCCTATGTCGGAATCGGATTCCTTCGCTGGGTCCCTGAAGATGGCAAGGTGACTCGAGCACCGCTGCTCCTTGTTCCCGTTGAGATCGATGCCGTCTCAAACTCGGATCTGCGCAAGACGGTGATCACGCTTCGTCTGTCGGAGCGTGACACCTGCGAGAATCCAGTTCTGCGCGAGTTTCTTCGACTGAAGCACGGGCTCGATCTTCCGAAGTTCGAGTTTCCCTTCGAGCCAACCTCGGCACGAATCCAAGAGTGGATCGAAGAAGCTGAGGCAGTCACCGCCACAAAGCCAAGCTGGACAATCGAAGAGGGTGGAATCTTTGGCTTGTTTGACTGCGGCGCGATCGCCGCAGACTGCGATACGAAGAACTGGTCCTTTCCGCTGCACGAGCGGGAACTGGTTCAGAAGCTGCTGCTTTCGACGCATACCGAGGATTCGAAGCTCCCTCCCGCCCAGTTCATTCCCGACGCGCTGGTCCTACCAGCGGATGGTTCGCAACTGGAGGCACTGCAGCACGCGGCGGCAGGGACGAACATCGTGCTGCACGGGCCGCCTGGTTCAGGCAAGAGCCAGACCATTGTGAATCTCATCGCCCAATCGCTCTCGATGGGCAAAAGCGTTCTGTTTGTCGCGCAGAAGCCCGAGGCGGCGCATGTCGTCCAACGCCGCTTGGCAGAGGTCGGACTCGCTCCATTCTGCAGCGTCCTCGTTCCCGTTGGCGACAGCCGAAATGTGAAGGGTGCCGTTCTCGAAGGCCTTCGCACCCGCGAGTATCTGAATCCCGCAAATGCACCCGAACTCAAGGCCGAGCGCGACTGCCTCAAGCAGCATCTTGAGCTGATCGAGCGATATGCACAGGCATTGCCCATCAACCTGCCCAATCTGGAGATGACGGCTCGCGAGACGCTCGCAGAACTCGCGGTGCATTCCATCAACGAAGTTCCGACGATCGAGAGCCATGACCTCGTCTTCCCCTCAACCGTCGGGAGTTTCAACAGTGCGGTGCAGGCGCTCCGGAACCTGGTCAAGCTCCGCGAGGCTATCCCCGATGCGGCATTCTCGGCGATTGGAGGGCTGCGGCCATCCAACCCAAATGCGCGATCATATGAGGCGGCTTTCGCGATCGTCGACGACCTGCGGAAGATCGCGAACGCCTGCCGCGACATGACGCTTGCGCTCGACGCCGTACAACGACTGGGGCTTGAGCGGTTACCGAGATCGGTTGCCGACTTGCGGGCACTGCTCGCATCCGTGCCGCCGAGCACCCAGCTTGGGAACGAAGCGCTACTTGGTCGCGCCTACCGGCTTCGGCGGAGCAGTGGCACGCACGCGTTACGCGCGCTCGAAGACGCACAGTCGCTGCTCCGGGAAATCAAGAGCGAGATCCCCGACTGCCGCTCCCTTGTCGACTCGCCTGCTATCCCAAAGGATCACCGGCTGTCCGAGATCGACGCCACACTCAAGCGACATGGAGTTCAGGAACTCTCCATCGCTGCGTCAGGGCATCTCGCCACGCAGGTCGACTTCTTGCGCAAGGCCCTCCTGAGTCTCGACAGCGCGGCCAGCCCAGGCCCCGTTGCTCGCGCGCTCGCTCGTGCGGAAAACCTCGGACACTGGCAACGAACCGTTAAGTTTCTCGAGGCAGTATCGCAACCAAACACTGGCCGCGCCTTCCTCATCGCGCGCGCTTCGGAACCAGATCGCGGGCACATTACTCCGCCCACGCTCGAGCAGGTTCTCGAGGCCCACGGCCAAGCCGAGCGTGTCTCGAAGATACGAGAAGCAACGCGTACGATCTGTCTCTCAGAGCGGCTCCCAGGGCTGATTGATTTGCGCGTCACACAGTCCGCGCTCGCTGCTCGCTCGCGGGTAATCAGTCGTGCCGTCGGTTTGCTTGTGGACCCGCGCTATCGACATGCACGCCGCGTTGCGTACAACGCGCTCCTTCCTGGCGTGCCTCGGCGAAACTGGCCGGGGGCTATCCAGTCGTGCATCGAACTCGTCGAGGCGGAGCGCGATTGGCAGCAGACCGCCACCTTGATCGGAAGCAACGCGCACGGCGTCGCAGACCCTGCACGATGGAAGCAAGCCGCCGAGTGGTTCCAGGAAGTCACCGCACTCGCGCGATTCGCCAAGATCCCGAGTCAATCCGCATGGGAAATCGCGGTTGCTTTCGAGTCGAACTGTATCGACGAAGTTGAACTGGCCGCGCTTCAGGCGGCAAGCCGAGTCGCCGATTCGGAGATTCTCTCGCGCGGCCTTTGGGAGTCTTTCACACCGAATCCGTTTACAAACGCCGACCTCTGCGAGTCGCTTGGGAGACTCGTAAGCGCGCTTCGAAGCGCGACTGAACTCGCGGCGCCCCTCCGATGCGACGACGCGGCGATCATTTCGCAGGTTGTGCACCAAGCGCTGCGGGTGGCTCAACTGCGCAAAGCAATCGGCCAGATCGACGACTCCATTGAAGTCCGCGCGCTTCTCGCCGATGAGAACCGAGGAATCGACTCGCAGCTCACCCCGTATCAGCATGCGCGAGACTGGCTGCAAGCGTGGATGACGCCACGCGACCCCGTCTGGACCGACACCCGCGACTGGGTCTTCTCCGACGCCGTGTCGATTGGTCTCCGAGGCGCGACGTTGCTGTCGCTGCTTGATTCGCTCGAAGCCAATCTACCGATCATCAAGGAGCCGCTATCCCGTATCGCGAGTGGCTTTGTCTTCAATGGGGCCGCGAGGCGCATCCCGCTCGGAGACAGGCAGACGCTAGGAGAGAATGCCTTTGGCGCCGCACAGATTCTCAAGTTCGAGGACGCCATCCACAACATCTTTGAGTTTGGCTTGCAGGCCAATGCAGCCGGAAGCCTCGCCGGAGCCGGGCTTATTGACCGCGCACTCCGCGGCGAGTTCGCGGTCGAGCTCTTACCCAGCATCTACAGACGGGGCACGCTCGAGCGCTCGCTACGCGAGTTCGAACGCACGAATCACTTGCTTCAGGCAGATCGCACGGCACTGGAGGCGGCCATGTCCGATCTTCCAAGCCTCGATGAGAAGCTCCGCGCGAGCAACTCGAGGCTTCTCGTTCGGAAACTCATGACACAGGCGATTCCTCGGGGCAACGCGGCGGGTGCCGTACGCAGCTATACGGAGCGAGGCTATATCAAGCACCTCTTGGGTCTTCAGCGCCCGAGATTTGAGGTGCAAGACTTGTACCGCCGCTCCAAGGAGGCGCTGCGACTCATGCAGCCTTGCGTGATCGCGACCCCGTCTACCGTTTCCGAGTATCTCCCTCGGGATTCGGCGATGTTCGACCTCCTCATTATGGACGAGGCGTCGCAAGTCACCCCGGAGTCGGCACTCGGCTCGATCGCAAGAGCGCGGCAAGCCGTCATCGTCGGCGATCCACAACAGCTACCGCCGACGAACTTCTTCATGGGTGCAAATCAATCTGCAGATGATCCTGAGGATGACGACTCCGCCGGGATTACCGACGTCGAGTCGATCCTCGAACGGGCGATCAGCGCACTCCATTCGGTGCATCTCAAAGGCCACTATCGCAGCCGCCACCACTCGCTCATCTCATTCTCAAACAAGCATTTCTACAAGAGCGGACTAGTTACGACACTCAGCGTCGCGCCTCGCGATTCCAAGCTCGGCATCGTGGCTCATCACATTCAAGATGGGCGTTACTCCGCAAGCATTAACGAGAATGAAGCGATCGCTGTCGCGCAGAGTGTCATCAACCACCTGACCTCTGGTTCCAAGGAGTCTATTGGCGTTGTGGCGTTCAACGCTCCTCAGGCGGCGCTGATCGAGACGCACCTCGAGGCAGCCGCACGAACGTCACAGCAGGCATTCAACGCCTACTCGCGCGCACGCCAGAGCAGAGACCCGCTGTTCATCCGAAACCTTGAAAGCGTTCAAGGCGACGAGCGGGATGTCATTTTCATCTCCTACACCTACGGGCCCGAAACCGAGAATGGCGTCGTCGCCCAGCGCTTCGGCCCGATCCTGAGAGAGAAGGGTGAACGGCGGCTGAATGTGCTTGTCACGCGCGCACGGAACCGCGTCGAGGTTTTCCACTCGCTCCTGCCAAGCCAGATCGTGTCTGTTTCCAAGGGCGCGCAGATCATGAGGGCCTACCTTGAATATGCGCGACAAACCCCCGAGTTCGATGTAACACGCGGCGCATTTGAGTCAGATTTTGAGGAGGAAGTTGCCAGAGCAATCGAAAGACTCGATGAAAGGCTACTGGTGACACCCCAGGTCGGCTGCGAAGGATTTAGGATTGATCTTGGCGTGTCCCTCAGAGCGAACCCGCAGCGCTTCATACTTGGCGTCGAGTGCGACGGTGCCACGTTCCACAGTAGCAAGCATGCTCGCGACCGCGACTTGATCCGCCAAACCATTCTCGAACAGCACGGATGGACCATTCACCGAGTGTGGTCAACGGCCTGGTGGAAGAATGCCCCACATGAGCTTGAACGGCTCGCGAATGCCGTTCGCACTGCCACAAGAACTGAAGCGGATGGCGCAGCGACGCCGCAGCTTTTCTAGCTGACTTGGCTCGCTTTCGGCCTTCATGCGCGCGGGCCAGACCTATTGATGCGCGAATCTCGAACTGCACTCGCTCTGACCAAAGCCGAAGACAGACTCTGCGCGCCGGAATCGAACCCCGTGGGCGCCACGCGGGCGGACCTTGGTTGTGGTGCGGATCGTTTTGAGAGGTGGCACGATGTCCGAGAGCGACCACGACCGCGTGAACGACTACGGCTCCGTCAAGATCACCCTTGCGAGCCCGAAAGACATCCGAAGCTGGAGCTTCGGCGAGGTCAAGAAGCCGGAGACCATCAACTACCGCACCTACCGCCTTGAGAAGGACGGTCTGTTCTGCGAGCGCATCTTCGGTCCTGAGAAGGACTACGAGTGCGGCTGCGGCATGTACAAGGGCACCAAGTACAAGGGCATCTTCTGCGACCGCTGCGGCGTCAAGGTCACGCACAGCCGCGTGCGCCGCAAGCGCATGGGCCACATCAACCTGGCCGCGCCGATCGTCCACATCTGGTTCTTCAAGGCGACGCCGTCTCGTCTCGGAAGCCTGCTCCAGATGAAGACCTCGGACCTCGAGAAGATCATCTACTTCAAGGACTATGTCGTCACGAACCCGGGCAACACCGACCTTGACTACAAGAAGGTGCTGACCGAGGACGAGTACCGCCAGGCCGTCGAGAAGCACGGCACCGCGTCGTTCACCGCAATGATGGGCGCGGACGCGATCCGCGAGCTCCTCCAGCAACTCGACCTCGACAGCCTCTCGAACGAGATCCGCGAGGACCTCGGCACGACGAAGTCGAAGCAGAAGCAGGCCATCCTCTCGAAGCGCCTGAAGATCGTCGAGGCGATCCGCGGCTCGAACAACGAGCCAAAGTGGACATTGCTCGACGTGATCCCCGTGATCCCGCCGGACCTGCGCCCGCTCGTCCTGCTCGAGAGCGGCAACTTCGCGACGAGCGATCTCAACGATCTCTACCGCCGCATCATCAACCGCAACAACCGCCTCAAGAAGCTGATGGACCTCAATGCGCCCGAGTGCATCTTGCGCAACGAGAAGCGCATGCTGCAGCAGGCGGTCGATGCGCTGTTCGACAACGGCCGCTGCCGGCGCCCCGTAGTAGGCTTGTCGGGCCGTCCGCTCAAGTCGCTAACCGACATGATCAAGGGCAAGCAGGGTCGCTTCCGCGAGAATCTGCTCGGCAAGCGCGTCGACTATTCGGCGCGTTCGGTCATCGTCGTCGGTCCCGAGCTCAAGCTCTGGCAGTGCGGCCTTCCGAAGAGGATCGCGCTCGAGCTCTACCAGCCGTTCATCATCCGGAAGCTCAAGGAGCACGGACTCGCCGACACGAACAAGAGCGCCACGCGCATGCTTGAGCGTCGCGATCCCGAGGTGTGGGACATCCTCGAGCAGGTGATCCAGAACCACCCGGTCATGCTGAACCGCGCGCCGACCCTGCACCGCATGGGCATCCAGGCGTTCGAGCCGGTGCTCGTCGAGGGCAACGCGATCAAGATCCACCCGCTCGTCTGCACGGGCTACAACGCCGACTTCGACGGCGACCAGATGGCGGTCCACCTGCCGCTGTCGGTCGAGGCGCAGGCCGAGACGCACGTGCTGATGATGTCGACGCACAACATCTTCAGCCCCGCGAACGGCAACCCGGTCGTCAGCCCCTCGCAGGACATCGTCATGGGCGTCTACTTCCTGACGACCGGCCACGGCGACAACACGAAGGCCGTCCGTCGCTTCAAGGACATGGAGGAGGCGCTTCTCTGCGCGCAGCTCCCCCACGGCGACCCGCGCAAGATCTCGTTCCATGATCCGATCGAGGTCCGCCTCGCACGCTTCAGCGAGGTCGTCACCGACCAGAAGAAGGCCGCGGAGGCGATGCCGGCGAATCGCCGCATCGCGACCACGCTCGGGCGCCTGCTCTTCAGCGAGATCCTTCCGGACGACATGCCGTTCTACAACTGCGCCCTTGGCAAGAAGGGCGCGGCGCGCGTGATCGACGACACCTTCGCCCGCAAGGGGAAGGCCGCGACGATCGATCTCCTCGACGCGATGAAGCAGACGGGCTTCCGCTACTCGACGGTGTCGGGCCTCTCGTTCGCCATCACCGACCTGCGCATCCCGGCTGAGAAGAAGACGCTCCTCGATGCCACCCAGAAGAAGGTCGACCGCGTCGAGCGCGACTACGAGATGGGCACGCTCACCGAGAGCAGTCGGTGCAGTGCGAGAGTCGCTCTCTGGAACGAATGCCAAGACAAGTTGACCGCCAGGCTCCTGTACACCCTCAAAAACGATCGTCGCGACATACTTGGCCGCCCAGTTTCGATCGACAAGGCCGAGGGCTCCAAGTACCTCAACCCCGCATTTGTGTTCCTTGACTCAGGCGCGCGAAGCAACCTTTTCCAGATAGGGCAACTCGCAGGAATGCGGGGTATTTCCGCCAATTCGTCTGACGGGGTCATCAGAACGCCGATCCGCGCGAGCTTTCGCGAGGGCTATTCGACGCTCGAGTATTTCTACGCGGGACAAATCGCTCGCCGTTCTATGGCAGCGACAAGCACCCTCACCCCAAGCGCTGGCTACCTCACGCGCAAGCTCTGCGACGTGGCGCAGTCTGTCGTCGTCCTCGAGGACGACTGCGGCGTGCCGAACGGCATTCCGAAGAAGGCGATCTACAAGGGCGACGAGGTCGATGTGCCGCTGCGCGACATCATCCGCGGCCGCACCAGCGTCGAGACGATCATCAACCCGATCACGGAAGAGACGATCGTTCGCCGCAACGAGGTCATCACCGAGTCGATCGCCCGCAGGATCGAGGAGCTCGGCGTCACCAGCATCCACGTCCGATCCCCGCTCACCTGCCAGACGGCCCGTGGCGTCTGCGCGAAGTGCTACGGACAGGACATGTCCACCGGCAAGCCGGTCGAGATCGGCATGGCGGTCGGCATCATCGCGGCTCAGTCGATCGGCGAGCCTGCCTATCAGTGGACATTCGGCGTCCGTCGTGACGCCGGCCATGCCTTCGAATGTTCAGTGATTCAGCGGTTGGCGGCGATATTCGAGGCTCGCGCTCCCAAGGAGGCGGCGGCGATGGCAGAGATCTCGGGCCGCGTCGAGCTGTACTCCGACAAGCGCAAGGGCAAGGTGACGATCCGCGTCGTCAGCGACTCCGGTCTCGAGCACGACCACCATGTCCCGCAGGGCAAGGCGCTGCTCGTCCACACCGACGACCTCATCGAGGCGGGCGACGCCCTCACCGAGGGACCGCTCATCCCTGCCGATGTTTTCCGCATCAACGGCGAGGACGCGCTGCAGGTCTACATACTCGACGAGGTGCAGAAGGTGTACCGCTCCCTAGGCGCGCAAATCTCCGACAAGCACATCGAGGTCATCCTCCGCCAGATGCTGTCGAAGGTTCGCGTCTCAAACCAGGGCGACACCGAGCTGCTCCAGAACGATGTTGTCGACAAGTTCATGTTCCGCGATGTGAACGACGCGCTTGCGCGCAAACTCCGCATTGAGGACGCGGGCGGTACCAGCCTGCCCGTCGGCGCGCTCGTCGACGACGACGAGGTACGAAAGGCGAATGCGATCGCGGAGACCGAAGGCAAGTCTTCGTGCAAGGCGAGAAGGCCGCTGGCGGCGCGCGCCACGACGCTGCTCCTCGGCATCACGAAGGCTTCACTCCAAGCGAAGAGCTTCCTGTCGAGCGCAAGCTTTCAGACGACAACAAAGGTGCTAATCGAAGCCGCGCTCGGCGGAAAGTCAGACGCGCTCCTCGGTCTCAAGGAAAACGTCCTCCTCGGCCGCCTCATCCCCGCCGGCACCGGCTTCGGGGCATTCTCGAAGGCGAAGGTCAAGCGGCTTGTGGAGGAGGCAGCCTACGACGACAAGGCTGCTGCCGCGATGTACGAGGCCGCTGCCGAGGAAGCTCAGACGCTCAGAGCCGAGCGTCGCGGCGAGGGCGCCACAACCACCCGCGACGGCCTGCAGACCATGGAGGCGGACCAGGATGGGGAGCTCAGGCGAGCATCTGCCGATACGGATGAGCCTACCGCGCTGTCGCGAATCGAGGCTGCACTTCGCGATGCTGGGTACGACATCGGCCGCGATTCCCTTGGCGGCGTATTGAGCGTCTTCGATGAGTCGACGATGCTGACAGCGTCCGTACGCGGCATCTCGGATTCCCGAATTGCATTTAGTGTAGCGCTGCGGTTCGATGATCAGGCCTGCGAGACAAACAAACGAATGCTCGCTGAAGCGCTCCATGCCGCAGGAGAGGCAGAGTGCGAGGTTCCCAGCCTTGGGATGCTTCGGCTCGTCCAGTCGCATGATTGCGCCCGGGACAGACCGATTGGTGAGCTCATGCGAACCTTCCGTGCGTTCCTCGGGCTCTGTCGAGCGATACGTGACGGCCCGCGGTATCGAGCGCTGTTCGACCAGACGCCGTGATCCGGCGGGGTCGAACCCGGCAAGATGGCGTGAGCCTCGCCCGCTGACCGGCCCCCAGCCTAGACGGCTACCGCGAACCCGAGCTGGTCGAACGCAACGCCATCCGCGGCGACGAGCCGCCGCTCATGTATCCGATTCTGGAATCCCACACGCCGTCGTTCCCAAGCCGGTAGACCGACGCCGACCCGCGGAAGAGCTGCCCCTCCTGCGAATCGCCATACGCCCCGACCACCGCGAGGTCGCCGCGGACATCGACCGCGAAGCCGAAGCGCTCCTCCTGATTCGGCTGCGCAGGAGCAAGCGTGCCGACATGCACGGGAGGCGCGGCGAGGGCGGCGGCGGAGGAGCACGCGGCGAGGGCGAGGGCGGCGAGGCGCGGGAAGCGCGTGGTGCGGATCCGACCGAACACGGACTGATCGCTGGAACGACTCGTGCAAACTGCTCGCATGGGGCGGCCTCTGGCAGTACGGGGCGGGAGATTCGACTCAGGAACGGCGCGCAGTGTACGCGGCGCGATCCGACCGCTCAGCCGTATGGCGCGTCTCGAAGGTGGGTGCAGCGCACCACGTGCACCTTCGCCTTTGGGCCCGGTGGATGCACGACACGCTTCGGTTACCCGCGCAATACGCGTGGCTGGTAGATTCCTGCAATGGGCACCGTGCTCGCTCGACTCTTTGCTGCTTGGAGGAAATGGAAGTCCCGCGTTGGACCCCGCGATGTACCCACCAGCGACAGCGCTACATTCGCGCCCCCCGCTCCTGCGACAACCGTCGAGAACGAGCGCGCGCCAATGCCCACCGCGGTCGAGCTTGAGCAAGAAGTATTGCGCGCGAAGGCTGCCGTACAGGACGCTGCGCGTAGGCACCAAGATGCCCTAGTGCAGCTTGCAATCGTGCCCGAGCTGGCTGAGGCTGCCGCTGACAAGCATGAAGCTGTCGAGGCTGCGCGCGCGGAGTTCGACAAGCTCTATCTCGAGGCGCTCCGCGACGCCCAATCCACCCGACAGACGGATGGTGGCCTCACCAAATTGACCTCTCGCTTCGGCGAGATCGTGGGGAAGTCGGCGAGTCAAGCGCCAGACCCGACCGAGCCAGACGCCGCATCACGGCTGCGCGAAGCGAACAGGCACCTTAACCGAATCCGCCAAGGATTGATCGAAGGCGCCGTTTCGAAGGTGCGCGCAGAAGTCGACGCATCAAGGGCTGCGGAAGCGATGGCGCAGGCGGCGCTTGCCGAAGCAGAACTCAAGCTTATACGCACGAATGCCCAGAAGCACCGATCACCGGAAACGATCGCAATCGAACGCCTCGCGAGCCAGCGCGGCATCACGAAGCTGGTTCATTTCACGAGAATTGAAAACGCCCCCAGCATCATCCAGCAGGGATTGCTGACCCGCGCAGACATTCGCCGCGACTCACAAAGCAAGATCGCCGTCAACGATCGTCGACGACTCGATCGCCGCCTCGACTTCTCCTCGCTTTCGATCTCTCGTATCAACCATCGGGTGTACTGGGACTTCACCAAGCGATTCCCAGATGCGAATTGGTGCATCCTTACATTTGACGTCTCACTCCTGTGGTCGCAGAAGTGCCTCTTTTGCGCGACGAACGCAGCGAGGTCGGGCGCGGTTGCAGAGGCCGAACGAGCCGGATGGTCCGCCGCCGGCCTTGAAGCTCTATTTGTCGATCCCGCACGAACATCGCGCGGCGAGATCCTTCGGTCGCAGCTCGTTCAAGGCGGGCTTCCAGAAAACGAGACGACCGACCCGCAAGCAGAGGTATTGGTTCACGGCACGGTTCCGTGGCACTTCATTCGTTCGGTCACCGTCGCGACACGCTCGTCGTACTGGGAGATCCGGTCCGCCGTCCAAGGCACAGACATTGATGTCGAGGTTGACGAGGATGCATTCAAACGAAGAGCCGACTATCGCAAGTGGTAGAAACCCACGCGGGTCGGATCGGATCCAGTGTTCAGCCACCGAGAGGCACAGCGCGCACCGCCGTCACGCGCCGACGAGCATTTCCTCTGCGCGATGGAGGCGGTCCGCGCCCGATGGCTTCGATTTGCCAAGGTCAGAGTGGAACCGAAACCGCCGTCGTTAAACGCCGCCCAATCCAGAGCGGTCAATCTGAATTCAATCTCCCTCACGACTTCGTTCCCAAACTCGTAGACCGACGCCGTCCACGGAAGAGCTGCCCCTCGAGCGAATCGCCATACGCCCCGACCACCGCAAGGTCGCCACGCACATCGACCGCGAAGCCAAAGCGCTCCTCCTGATTCGGCTGCGCGGGAGCAAGCGTGCCGACATGCACGGGAGGCGCGGCGAGCGCGGCTGCGGTGAGGTATGCAAGGTGCGCAGTGCGCATCCAACCAATCCCAGACTGATCACCTAAACGACGTGTCCAACGGCTCGCATGGAAGGGTACCTTGTCGCAGGGGCGCGGTACAGTTGTAGCGCCGCAAGCAGCCAAGGCGGCTCGATCCGATTCTGTCATTCTCGCGCAGCGTTCCAGGAAGCCGCCCTTTGAACCACGATGAACCAAGTCGCGTTGTCTCCAATCTGCTTCGTGTTGAAGTGCAAACACCTCTGTGGCGCGTCTTTCCCGTGAGTCGTCTGCTGGAAGTCTGCACGACAAACGAGCTCGCGTTGGTCTCGCCATCGCGATGGGAAGATCCCTACGAGAACTTCCTCTCTCAGTGCACAGTGGCGATTGGGACGGAAGTCGGCTCGCTGGCAAGCCTGACACGTGGAGCCGTGGGACAGTGCTGGACTCGCCAGGAAACGGAGTCCGACGCTACTTGGCGAATCTACGCGCCTCGAGAAGAGCGTGGCATTCGGGTCAGGGTGACGGCGATCGACCTGCTGAAGACCATTTGGGATGAAAATCCACTGGATGCAAACCTTAGTTGCTTTCTGGGAGCGGTTAACTACTGGCCGACCGACCAAATCCACGATTGGGTAAAAAATCTGAAGGTAGGCGACGCCCTTCTTGAGTCGAGCGGCAAAGCTATCGCGGAGACACTCCTCGTGAAGCGAAACGAGTTTGCGCACGAGAACGAAGTCCGCCTCTTGCACTTCAAACACGGCGTTGATGAAGCGCGGGAAACGGTCCGACGATTCCCATGCGATCCGAACTCACTGATCATGGAGATGATGCTGGACCCTCGCCTTAGTAGGACGGAAGCGGACAGCCTCACCAAACTCATCCGGTGCGCCGGATATCAGGGCAAACTCAACCACTCAGCGCTCTATCGTGCGCCGAGTTTCGGTCCATCTTCTCTCTAAGCGTATCGCGTTGTTCAGCTCACATTTTGGGGGTGACCTGCCCCCCGAAAACCGATCCATCCGCTGTGAGAGTCCCGACCGGACTGGTCCTCACCCCGTCTTGATGCCACTCGAGCTGCGAGGAATTCGGGCCATCAACGGCCTGCATTCCTCTGACCGAGTTCAGCGAATCACCTGGGGGTCAGCATGCCCAGGGCGCTGTGTGGACGCACTGCATTGTAATCGCTCCGCCACGAAGTCAAGGTTTCCTCGGCGTCTTCGAGCGATTCGAAGACGTGCGCGTTCAGGCACTCCGCGCGCAGCCGTGCATTGAACGACTCGATGTGCGCGTTGTCCGTCGGCTTCCCGGGGCGGCTGAAGTCGAGCCTCACATCCTCGCGATAGGCCCACGCATCCAGGGCACGCGAAGCGAACTCCGTCCCGTTGTCGACCTGGATCACGGCCGGCTTCCGATGAGACCTCGACAGCCGGTTGAGCACGTCGATCACGTCGTGCGCCGAGAACGAACCGCGCGCCTCGGTCGCCAGCGCCTCGCGCGTGTACTGGTCGACCACGGTCAGCACGCGGAGCCTGCGACCGTCCTGCAGCTGGTCGTGCATGAAGTCCATGCTCCAGCGCTCGTCCTTGCGCGTCGCTGCCACGGATGGGCCACGAGTCACCACCGACTTCCTGCGTCGAGGACGAATTCGCCTCAAATTCAGGCCCTCCAGGCGATACAGGCGCTCGGTGCGCTTGTGATTGACCAGCCACCCCTCGCGGCGCAGCAGCACGTGGATCCGCGGCGAGCCCCAGCTCGGGCGCACCGCGGCGATCTCCTTGATCCGCATCCGAAGCTCCTCCTGACCAGGCTTCACCGACACGTAGCGAATCGTCGCGCGCGAAGCGCACAGCACGCGGCATGCCCGACGCTCCGTCACCCGGTAGGCATCCCGCGCGTACCCGACCAGCCCGCGGCGCTGGCCGGGGGTCAAACTTTTTTTCGGAGCACCCCCTGCAGGATCGCCTTGTCGAGGCTCAGGTCGGCCACGAGCCGCTTCAGCTTGGCATTCTCGTCCTCGAGCTGCTTCAGCCGACGAACTTCCGCGACGCCCATCGAGCCGAACTTCTTCTTCCACCGGTAGAACGTCTGCTCAGACACGCCGAGCTTGCGGCAGATCTCCGCGATCGTCTGGCCCGTCGACTCCTGCGCCAGGGCGTAGGCGATCTGCTCCTCCGTGAAACGCTTCTTCTTCACGCGAACCTCCAAGCTGCTTGGAGGCCGAAGTGTCCCAGATAACTCGCAGCCGATTTGGCTCAGGAATCAGGGGGAAGGCCACCCCACCCCCACGCGACCCGCCGGTCATCGAGCTGGCGTTGTATCTGTCGGGCGTAGGGACGGCGTCGGTTTCGCGTCAGTGGCGGTACCGTCGGGATTGCCCTACGCGAATACGGGCGGCAGGTATCTTGAGTGCATCTTGCGCAGCGCATCCAAGGCCGACTGGTTGTCTACCTTGTATTGGAGCCGTTGCTGGAAGAACTCCATCCGTGCCTTGTTCGCGTCGATGATCTCAGCCCAGGTCTTCGCCCAAACCTGAATGTGCCTGGTCTCGCTCTCATAGCACAGACCGCGCGGACGGTTTGCTTGCTTAGCCTGCTTCCGCCCCGAGTCCGTCATCTTGTTACTGACAACCCAAAAGACCCAACGGGTGGTCGTGTCCTTGAAACGCGGATCGTCGGCAACGGCATCTGCGTAACTCTGGGCTTGCGAAATCACATCGCGGTCAATGGACACGGAGGGCCGCTTCAGTTCGACGACCAAATGCTCCCGCTCGTCGGCCCGCGTCTGCGGGATCAAGCGAGATAGCATTAAGTCCACGATACCGCGTGACCCGTCCTCTCGCAGCACCGTGGAATCGTCGTCCTCCCTTTTTCCTAAAAGATCCAGGTGGGCAACGAGAACATCGTTGAGGCTCTGGTCGCTGGCGCTCAGGGAGAACTCTTCGCCCCACAGCCATGTGTGGTCCTCGAGGATCTTGTGGAGTTGGGTTCGCTCTTTGAGTTGTTCAGTTGACACAGGGTGGAACAGTAACAACTCAAGCCCACGTAGAAAGTCGAGACGTCCCGCGACCAACTTCGCCGCGCTGATGATCGAGGCGAGGGACGTGCGCTTTAGAAGTTCGGCCAAGTCCGCCTGCTTGTCCTGCGGCAGTCCCAGCACCTCGGTGAAGATGTTCTGCACTTCCTCAGGACTCCTCTCGATCGCCTGCTTGAGTAGTCGCATCGAGAGCTTCTTTGATTTGGCGTCGCCCTCGTCGAAGTCCGGCAGCGCCTCGGCGAGCTGCATCGCGACCACGTCGAAGACCTGGCGTTCAGTCTCTTCGAGCAAGTCCTTCGGATTCCCGCCGTAGGGATAGATGCCGTCCTTCTTCCAGCCTTCAACGATGCTCGCGGCTGTCTCCGCGTCGCGCTGCGTGAAGTGCGCCTTCATCTGCCTCTTGGCGAGGTCCAGAAGCTTGCCGTAGTCCGGGTGCAACTCCTTCAACGCGAACGCGCCGCGCTCTTCCAGCACCGGAACGGCATCGGAGGACAGGTACGCCGTGAAGTTCCAGCCCTTTGCGCGGATACCCGGCAGGACTTCCTCCTTGGCGAATCCGCTCGAATCGCAGAGATAGAGCGCGCGGTCGGTCGGGACCGCCCACTCGATCACGTTGAGCTTAACCTTGAAGGTCTGTCCGTCATCAAGCGTCAGGTCCGCGAGGCGGTAGTCCGCCGTGTGTGACTCAACGCGGCGGGGATCGACTGGTACGCCCTCGATATCGATCTTCACCGACGGGTATTTGCGGAGATAGATTGCCAAGCGACGTGCCAACTCATCGGCGACCTTATGTGCATCGCTGATTGAGTCAACACCGTCGCGCACGTCGGAAATCTCGACGACGGTGCCAAGTTGCTCAGTCTTCGCCTTTGCCGCGTCGGTCACTTCGAACTGATTGAGGGCTGGCCGCTTGCCCACGATGCGAAACGACTTGACGCTCCCGTTATCCTTGTACGTACTGTTCCAAACGATGGCGTTGCCGAGGCAAAACGCCTTGAAACGGCCCTTGCCCTCTTGACCGTGCAACGCTCGCTTTTGTTTCTGGGAGACTCGCTTGGCCTTCTTCCACGAGCCGCCAAGTCTGCCGAATGACGCGATCGCGTCTGTATGCTCGATTCCGTGCCCGTCGTCCGCGACAGTGACGCCCTCGATGCCTCCCAGCGCGTTCTTCTTGTACGTCACGCTGACAGTGTTGGCGTCAGCATCGACGGCATTCCAGATCAACTCCGCCAACCCGAGGATTGGCCGCGTCTTTGCGACATCCTCTAAATGGTCAGGTTGGACATCGAGCTTGACCTCCATGGCGAAAACTCCGATGGGAAAGATGGAGCGGACAACTGCCGAACAGGGTAGCTGATGCTCCCGGATCCCGCACGCGGTCCCCGCTCCCGGAGTGCCCGCCCATGGCCGAACGACGCTTCCCCAGGCCCGATGCCGACTTCGCCGCGTACATGAACAACTACTACGACGCCGTGGAGAAGTGGTGGTCGGTCAACGAGTTGGACGAAACCGACTTGAAGCCGTTCACGGACGCCCTGTCAGGGTGGAGCGCTGCGTTCCCCGCGCACGTCGCCGCGCAGCAGCGGGCCGAAGCGGCACGCCAGAACAAAGATGAGGCGCGACGGGGGGTAGAAGCCCAGGCCCGGCCCCTCACCGCGTTCATTCAGGGCTACCCCAAGACCACCCACGCCGACCGCGCCACCATCGGCATCACGATCCGCGCCGTCGGCGGCGGAGCCACTCCCGCGCCGTCGAGCAAACCGCTCATCGTCGTGGAGTCTGCCGCTCGGTACACGCACGAACTCCGCCTCGTGGACGAGTCCACGCCGACTCGCGGCGAAAGCCCGCGGGCGTCGAGCGCGCCGAGGTCTTTGTTGCCTTGACGCCCACGGGCACCCCGCCGCCCGCCGACTTCAACGTGTTCCGCTACGTCCAGAGCATCAGCGACGGCTCGACCGTGCTCTCGTACGAATCGCCGCAGGGCGGGTTGCAGGCGCATTACCTCGCGCGTTGGGTCACGCGGCGCAACGCTTGCGGGCCGTGGAGCGACACAAGTAGCGCCACGGTCGCGGCGTAATCGGCGGTGAGGCGCTTCGATTCGATGAGCCACCCGGCCTCGAAGATGAGTATGGGCGGATGGTGGGCCTTGCGATGGGGGGCGGGAAGTCCTTGCCCGTGCCGGTGTGGGGGGTGGCCACGCCCAGGAGATGGATCGCGGTGCGGTTTGTCCTGCGGGTCGCGGACCCTTCGGCCCGCCAGCGCGGCGTGCAGCGTCACCGCGCCGCAGAACGCCAGCACCGGCTCGAGGTACGGCGCGTTGGCGAGCGTGTAGTCGATGACCTCGTCGATGAACCCGGGCACGCGCAGGAGCGCCGGCGGGACGGGACCGGGATCGATCGGCGCGGCCCTTGTACTCGCGGCAAAGGACCGCCCCGGGTGGCGGAAGCCGCCCGTCCTCTCGCATGTGGATGGGCACGCTCACCACGCTCTCGCCGTTGGTCCAGGGCTCGGGCGCGTCCGACGATTGGGCGCGTGGCGGGCTTTGCCTCAGGTCGGCGTCGTTGGCCAGTTCGCGTACCCACTGGCGGGCGCGCTCGGAGCGGTGTCCGTCGCGGCGGTCACCCGAACAAGGTCCTTTCAGAATCGCCGCAGGCCGGATTGCCAGCTTGGCGGCCCTGAAAGGAAACGGCACTTCGGGGGCCCCGGGGAGGCACTTTCCGCAAGCACCTACGGTGCTCGCGGACGCTGAAGGGCTTCGGTGCTGGCATCCACGATCCGAGAGCCATCAAACCCCACGCGCCCAAGGCCTTCCGGCGTGAACTTGGGCTCGGGCACGATCTGGAATACCCGGGGCCACTCCTTGACCAGTTGCACCACCTGGTCGGTGAAGCCGTCGATCCGTCGAGCGGGGTCGGCAGTTGCCACCGCTACATGTGCGACCAGGCCAGCAGCCACGTCGGCAAGTTGGACGCCCGGCGTAGTGCGCGAATCGGCAAGCCTCACTTCCTGAATGCGTAGAGGCAACCTGATCTCCCGCCCGGCAGCAATCTCTTTCACCTCTGGAAGATCCGGATTGGCGAAGGCCATCAGTGTCTCTAAGGACTCGTTGAGCTCCTTCGATTGGTCAGCGATCACGATGAGTGAACCTGTCAATTCTTGGTTCCACCCTCCGACCAGCGACACCACCGCCGTCACTTGGAGCCTCAGGAGCTTTCGATTCAGGTCCTCGACGCCCGTGGTACGACGCCAACGAACGGCGTCCTGTATCGGTTCACAGAGCACCTTCAGCTCCCGTGAAGCCGCGGACAACGCGGAGGCGCTTGCACCAAGCTTTCCCAGAGTCTCAACCGAAGGCTCTCGACATAGCGACAAGAGAGCGCTCAGCACGGCGCTCTTCAATTCGGGATGGGGCTCGGTGGCGTAGTGCAGCGCATTTAGAAATGCAACGTTTTGGCCTTCGAAGTAAAAGTCCTTCCCTTGCGCGTAGTACAAGGGCTCGACCACGCAGTCCAAGAGCTTCCCGAGCAGGGCGTATCGCTTGTGAACCAGTTGAAAGAGCATCTTCCCTTGGTTCTGCGCGAGAAGCCGACAGAAAGCCGTGATCGCCACCCGACCGCGTGGCGACCGAACCATCTGCGAGAACTTCGGCTCCGCCGCTTCCGTGGCTTGAGTGAGCTCGGCAAGCCATACGGCGATTGTGGCGTCATCGAGTAGCAAGCTGGAAACGACAAAGAACGGCTGCTCGAGGCTGAGCAGATCAGTGCCCGTAAACCCGCTTTCGTCAAGATAGATGCTGCTCATGCGAGAGCAGGATATCGCGGAGAGTCGTGGTTCTGCGACTTCGGTTTCAGCGGCAGGTCACCCATCGTCGTTCGCTCGCCAAATCCGCTGGTACCGCTCCCGGTTCGCCTCAACCCAGGTGCCGGCGAAGAGGTGTGCGCCGCGAAGGGAATGATCCGCGTCGGGATTGGACTTCGGCGCCCCTACTGTCGGGTGGAAGTACGCCGGCGGATAGAGCACGACGTCGTCGTATTGGGTAACCACACGGGCGAGCAGCCCGGGCCCCGCTTGATCGCCGACGTACCGGCGCTTGAACAACGACTCTTCGATCATCGCCATCGCGTGCCACATCGCCAGGTGGTTGGCCGAAAGGCCCATCGCGGCATTGGACACGATGTCGAGCTGCTCGCACGCGGCCCAAGCCCGGACTTCCGGCGAGCACATCTCGTCGAGCGCACGGAGGGCCTCACCTCGGTGTCGAGATAGCCACCACCGACGCGGGCCAGGATCTCAAGCTGCAGGATGTCCGATCGCATCACGCAACCGGGGTGCCCCCGACGTTGCCGCACGCTGACCACGCGTCGCGGTTAAGGATGGGCGCAGGTTGTCATCCGTCCACAGCCGCATTTCCCAGTGCTGGTTCATCTCGGCGAAGCGGCGACGCCAGCACCGCTGGTGCAGGGGCATCTCGCCCCTGCCCAGCCAGATCTGGTGCAGGACCCGCGGGATCGAGGCGGCGGTTGCGGTGGTGCTCAAGCCGCGACCGCCACCGTCTTGCCGGTCACGAACCCGAACGCGCCGCGGAAGGCGTCTTGTGTCGTGGCTTCTTCAAATTGTCGTGCATTGTGCCCTCGGGTCCCAAACGGGTGTCCCAGGAAACTGTGCAGCGCACCACCCGTGCCACGTGGCAGCGGAACGTCACCGTGCGCGCGCCGTCATTCATTCCGCTGCTGATACCCGGAAAATCAGCACAGCACCGACAAGCAACGCGTGTCTATTCGCCGCGCCCCTGATCCATTTCAATCGAACGCCTAATCTGCTCCTCGAGGGCGGCACGCTCCTTCTCAAGAACCTTCGTTCGATCCTTGGCCAAAAATCTGAGGTCGGGATCTGTGTCTCGGATTCGCGCTCTCTCCGCCGCGAACTTGTCGCTGCACGACTGCAGCAGCGCAGTAAGAGCCTGAATGCGCACATTCCGTTCCGCAACAGCGCACTGCTGGATAAGCGTCTTGGATGACTCTGCTTGCGCCTCGGCCGACCTCTTCAGCTCAGCCCGCGTCAGCTCAAGTTCCTTCCGCTGCAACGACAACTCTTCTCTCTGCAGCAAGATAGCGCAGATGACACCCGCGAGGGCGAGTCCAGAGAAGAGCGCATTGACTGCCCCAAACATATCACCGAAGGATCCGCGGTCACTCGGCGAACAAAAGATCAGCACTGGCGCAGACCCAACCAAGGCCCAAACGATGACGATCCCGATGGCGATCCAGAGGATGATTCGACGATTCAAATTGATCCTCCGTTAAACGTATCGAGCACCCGTATCTCGAGCAAAACCAGCCCCCGCCTCCCGTGAGTGGACCTCAGGACCTCGCCCGGCCCAAGCCCCTACCCGACTCTTTCGTAAAGATACCGCTGGAACCCCGCGAACATCTTGCCGACTTCTTCGGCTTCGCCGAGGTCGGCGAGGGCGTCTGAGATGGAGTCGTGGTACTTCAGGCGGAGGAGCGGCGTCAGCTTCTCTTGGTCGAGTTCTTCGACGCCGACTTCGACATAGTGCTGGAGGACGAAGTCGAGGAAGGCCTGTTGCTTGACGCCGAAGCTGCTGTAGACGCGGACTCGCGCGTGGGATGCGCGGACTTCGCGGGTCACGGGGGGCTTGGCGAAGGCGACATGCGCGAGGACATCGAAGAGGTCGCTTGACTCGGCGTCGATGATCCGTTGCATCTCGGTCAGCTGGTCGTATCCGAAGCCGCGGTCGGCGAGGCCTTCGAGCAGCCGGCGCCTGGTGTCGGGGGCGCTCCAGATCTCGCGCAGCTGGTCCTCGTTGCCGAAGAAGTGCGGCAACTTGCCGAACAACAGTTCCATGAACTGCTGGGCGCTCATTGGCTTTCCGTCGGGGTGCCAAAAGCTCGTGCAGGTCATGTGCTGGATGTGTCGTTCCTTGCCGTCGGCGAGCTTGACGCGCGCGCGCTTGCGGCACACGCATGGCCGCTCGCCGCACTTTCGGCATGGCTCGGGCGGGCACACGCATGGCGCTTCACCGCAGACTTGGCATAGCTTCGGCTCGGCGGGCACGCATGTGCACGGCGTGTTCCCGCAGGTTGCGCATGCGCCCTCTGCGTCGGGCGGCGCGGGCTCGCCATCCCACTCGGGGTCGAGGAAGTGCTGGTGCGCTTTCACGAAGTCGAAGATCGTGAAGTAGTCCTTCCCATCGAAGATACGGGTGCCGCGGCCGATGATCTGCTTGAACTCGATCATGGAGTTCACAGGACGCATCAGGACGATATTGCGGACATTTCTCGCATCCACTCCAGTCGAGAGCTTCTGCGAGGTCGTGAGAATGGTCGGGATCGACTTCTCGTTGTCCTGGAACTCGCGCAGGTGCTGCTCGCCGAGCTCGCCGTCATCCGCCGTGACACGCTGACAATAGTTCGGATCGGAACTGCGCTTCATCTGGTTGATGAGGTCGCGGACGGCGAGCGCGTGCTCCTGCGTCGCGCAGAACACCAGCGTCTTCTCGTTCTGGTCGATCTGCGACATGAAGATCTCGACGCGCTTCTTCTCGCGCTCCTTGATCTCGATGATGCGGTTGAAGTCTGACTCGATGTATCGGCGCCCCTCCTCGATCTCGCCCTCCACCACATTGTCGTCGGGGGTGAACACATACTCGTCGAGGGTGGTCGAGATCTGCTTGACCTTGAACGGCGTCAGGAAGCCGTCGTTGATGCCATCCTTCAGCGAGTAGATGAAGACCGGCTCACCGAAGTAGCGGTAGGTATCAGCGTTCTCCTCGCGCTTCGGAGTGGCGGTCAAGCCGAGCTGCACTGCAGGAGCGAAGTACTCAAGGATCCCCCGCCAGTTGCTCTCGTCGTTCGCGCCGCCACGGTGGCATTCGTCGATGATGATGAAGTCGAAGAAGTCGGCCGGGTAGTCGCCGAACCACGGCTTCGACTCGCCGTCCTTCTCGGTGCTGCTCATGAAGGACTGGAAAATGGTGAAGAACACGCTCCCGTTCTTCGGTGCGGCGCCCTTCTTACGCATCTCCTCGGGCTTGATGCGCACAAGCGCGTCCTCGGGAAACGCGGAGAACGCGTTGTAAGCCTGATTCGCCAGGAGATTGCGGTCGGCGAGGAACAAGATCCTTGGCCTGCGGGTGGGCTGGCCCGTCAGGTTCCAACGGGAGTGGTAAAGCTTCCACGCAATCTGGAACGCGATGAAGGTCTTTCCTGTGCCGGTTGCGAGGGTGAGGAGAATGCGGTTCCGCTTCTCCGCGACTGCCTGCAGCACGCGCTCAATCGCAATGTCCTGGTAGTAGCGACCTGGATGCGAGCCGCCCTTGTCTTCGTACGGGACCGCGGCGAACCTGTCGCGCCAGTCATTTGCTTCCGCGAAAGTCCTCGTCCAGAGTTCATCCGGCGTCGGGAACGCCACAACCTCGCCTTCCGCGCCGGTCTGCATGTCGACCGCGTAGATCCGGACCCCGTTCGTCGCGTACGAGTGGCGGATCGCGAGCTTCCCCGCGTAGTGCTTCGCCTGCGCGACGCCGAGCGAGACAGGCTCGTCCCTCGCCTTCGCCTCGATCACGGCGAGCTTCGTGTTGCGGTACTCGAGGACATAGTCGGCCTTGACCGCGCTGCGGGGTCGCCCTCGCCCCTCGATCCGACCTGGAGAAATCGGATACTCACGCCGCACGCGGCTTCCTGAAACCACGCCCCAACCGGCCGCGGCGAGCGCGGGATCGATGAGTTCGGCTCTGGTTTCGGATTCGTTCATGCGCTCCCGCCCCCCTTGCGGCCGCTCTTCTTCTTGCCACGGACCTTCTTGCGCTCCGCTTCCTGCAGCGCATCGACTTGTCGTGCGGTTTCCTCGAGCTCACGGATCGCCTGCTGCTCCATCTCGCGCTGCGAAGCCGCCTCCAACGCCTCTTCATGGGCCGCGCGACGCCTCGCGGCGAACGAGTCGAACTCCGCGCTCGCGCGCTCGATGGCCGCTTCGTGACTCACCTTGCCCGCGCCGCGCAGCACCCGACGCTCGTTGAACGCGAGGAACTCGTCGAGCCTCCGCTTCCAGTCGCTCAGGAAGATCTGCTTCCGCCGCCTTGCGTTGTCCTCTGCGAAGTCGAGGAACATGACGACGATGCGGTTCAACTCGTCGATTTCCTGCGCAGAAAGGTAATTCTTCGCGACGCCGACATCGGTCTTGCGCACCACGCCGCTCTTCCACGAGGTCAGCCCCATGTTTGGCTTGGACGCATCGGCGCGAGCCGCGATGATCTCAGCGGAGGTGTGTCCGGTCGCAGCGTAGGTCAGCTTATTCTGGATGATCTTGAACGCTTCTTGCGTGACCTGCTCGGCGGGGGCATAGTCCGCAGCAAGGGCAAGGATGTCGCGCACGCGCAAGTACATGCGCTTCTCGCTCGCGCGGATGTCGCGGATGCGCTCGAGCAGCTCGTCGAAGTAGTCGGGAACCCCCGGACCTGGCGGGTTTCGAAGGCGCTCGTCGTCCATCGCGAAGCCTTTGCGGAGGTACTCGGCAAGTCGCGCAGTAGCCCACTGGCGAAACTGCGTTCCGCGCGCGCTGCGCACGCGGTAGCCGACGGCGATGATCGCTTCGAGGCTGTAGTGCTTCAGCGAGCGGGAGACCTTGCGGCCGCCCTCGGACCGAACTTGTAAGTGTTCCTTACAAGTTGCCGACTCCAGCAGCTCCCCAGCGTCGTAGATCGCCCTCATGTGGAGCGTGATGTTCTGCGGGGTTGTCTCGAAGAGCTCCGCAATGAGCGCTTGGGTGAGCCAGATCGTCTCGCCCTCGAAGCGACATTCGATGCGAGAGCGACCGTCCTCGGTCACATAGAGGACCAGCGATGAGTTCGGCGGCTCGGGACTCGGGTCGGGCTCGTGCTTTGGCATCGCGTGACTTTCAGAGGGCACCGGAGAAAGCCTGGTGGAGTAGCGACTTCTTCAGCGATACCAGTTCGCCTTGCTTCTGCTCGTAAAGGGCGATGAGACGCTGAGTCTCTGAGTTGAGCTGGTCGAGCGTCTCTGTCATAGGCAGTTGGAGCGCGAGCGGCGGAATAGGCAGCGCCCGTGCTTCCATCGAGCCCTTGCTCACATGCAACATGGTCGTGCCGGTGCCTTGGGCTTGCTTGATCTGTTCAACATCCCACTGAAGCAGATAGAACAAGAACTTCAATTGCACCACTTCGATTCTTGGAAGCACTTTCCAGATGTGGTAGTGATAGATGGACCTCTCGCCGTCCCAGATGCGGGGGCCAAAAGAAGCGGACCACGCATAGAGCAGATCGCCCCGATCGCAGTACTTCTCCGCGTCGAGTTCCAGATCAGAGTAGTACCAGTCACGGTTTGTAAAAAAGTTGCCGACCCGGAGAAGCGGGTACTTTCCAGACTGCAACATTTCGGGCTTCTTGTAAGCCCTACCGTTCACAAGTACGCAAACCTCTTCCAACCGCCGCTCCACCCACCCCTCGCCGCGGCGGTTGAACACCTCGGCGAGATGGCTCTCGAAGAGGTCGCGGGCGTTCTGGAGGTTTCGCGCCGCATTGGCCGCGGCGGTGGCGAGACCCTCAAAGGCTGCGTCGAGCAGAGCGACGATCCGCCGCTGCTCGCTGATCGGAGGGTGGCAGATGTGAAACGCCTTAACCTCCGGGAAATAGATCGTCTGATGTACTGAGCCGCTCGCGAATCGCAGCAAGTCTTCGTCTTCGGCAATCAGGAGATACTTGAGAAAGTTGTGATCCAGCTGCTCTGAGCAAACCCAATTCACGAAGTCTTGGCTCGTCGCCATCGGGCGGCCCATTACCACGACATATCCAACCGAGGCGGTGCGGGAGAGGCAGACGGTGTTCACCGGGAGCACACGGGCGGATGAATTCGCGATCCCGAGCTCGTTCGTCGTTTCCCTGGTGTCCTCAATGCGGCGTCCGTCGTGCGCGCTCGCGTCGCCGATGCTAATCCACGGTATCGTCCCGCCCCAATACTCAGGATGCCTTCGACTCGGCGTGTGCCCTGACTCCAGCCGCGCAAGTTCGGTTAGCGCGGACCACCGCCAGCCTTTCGGTGCAGGCGTTGATGGCATACCGACCGCAAGAGCGTGCTTTGGCGCAATACTGCGCGTCGACGCACTGCGGCCACGGGTCTCCGTCGCTTTCAACACCGCTTTCATCGTAACAGCGCCTTGATATTGACCAGCACTACAGCGCTCTCCGCGTCGAGTGCCGCGATCTCATCCATGATGTCCGCGGGGCTCCGGTGGGCGACTTCCTCGCCCCCGTTCGGGTTCTTCACGGACAGGTCGAAGGTCTCCGCATCGATGTCCTTCACATCGACTGACCAGCTCTTCGGCGAGTCGGCGTGCGACTTCTGCAGCTTCACGAACTCGGCGAGATCGTCGTCGTTGAGCGGGTTCGTCTTGCCGAGGTTGCGGCCCGGGTCGAGCTGGTAGTACCAGACCTTGCGGGTCTTCTTCCCCTTCTCGAAGAAGAGGACGACCGTCTTCACGCCTGCGCCCTGGAAGGTGCCGCTCGGGCAGTCAAGGACCGCATGCAGGTCACAGCTCTCTAGCAGCATCTTCCGCAGGCTCACCGAGGCGTTGTCGGTGTTCGAGAGGAAGGTGTTCTTGATGACGACACCCGCGCGGCCGCCGGCGCGCAGGATCTTGATGAAGTGCTGGAGAAAGAGAAACGCAGTTTCGCCCGAGCGAATCGGGAAGTTCTGCTGGACCTCGGGGCGCTCCTTGCCGCCGAAGGGCGGATTCGCAAGGATGCAGTCGTACCGATCCTTCTCCTGGATGTCGGCGAGATTCTCGGTGAGGGTGTTCGTGTGGACGATGTTCGGCGCCTCGATTCCGTGGAGGACGAGATTCATGATGCCGATGACGTAGGCGAGGCCCTTCTTCTCCTTGCCGTAGAAGGTTGACTCCTGGAGCTTCTTGTCCTGCGCGGTGGTGCGCTTCGGGTTCTGCTCGCGCATGTAGTCGAAGGCCTCGCAAAGGAAGCCGCCTGATCCACATGCGCCGTCGTAGACGGTCTCGCCGATCTTCGGGTTGACGACCTTGATGATGGCGCGGATGAGCGGTCGAGGCGTGTAGTACTCGCCGCCGTTCCTGCCGGCGTTTCCCATCCGCTTGATCTTCTCCTCGTACAGCGCCGAGAGCTCGTGCTTCTCCGCCTGCGAGCGGAAGCGGAGCTGGTCGACCTGATCGATGATCTCCCGCATGTTGTAGCCGGAGGTGATCTTGTTCTTCAGCTCGCCGAAGATCTCGCCAATCTTGTATTCGATGGTGTTGGGGCTTGACGCTTTGTCCTTGAACTCCTGAAGGTACGGAAAGAGCTTGTCGTCGACGAACTCGCGGAGGTCGTCGCCGGTCAGGGCGTTGTTGTGGTCAAGCTTCCCGTCCTTGCCCTTCGGTGCCGCCCATGTGCCCCATCGGTACGGCTTGTCGAGGAGGTAGGTGTACTTCTTGCCCGCAAGCGCCGCCTCGGCTGCCCTGTCCTGCTCGAGGCCATCGAGGTACTTGAGGAAGATGAGCCACGAGGTCTGCTCGGAGTAGTCGAGCTCGGTGGCGCAGCCCGCTTCCTTGCGGAGCGCAGAGTCGATGTTGCGAAATGCTTGCTCGAACATGTGTCCTCATCCCATGACGACGCGAATCGCGCTTGAAACTCGCTGAACACCTCGTTCCACACACCGCTTCAAGCCACGAGGGTCGAGGGTTCCATGCTAGTGGATTCGGGGTGTGATCGGGCATATCGCCGCCGTCGTTCCCAATCGGGCACTCCGCTTCACACCTCCCGCCCGAGCTCCCAGTCCGCAAAGCAGCCGAGCACCGTCTGCGTCTCCGCCGTGATGCGAAACACCGCGACCTGCCTGTACTTCGCGCCAAGCTCGCGGGCGGCGCGGTCGTCGAGGCCCGTGACCGCCCAGCTCTCCTCGACGTGGGGCGAGCTCGGATCGCTGCCAAGCGCGGAAAGCGGCGCGAGCCCCCGTGCCTCGAGGTCGTCGCGCAGCGCGCGGTTCCCGCGGTCGTTCTCCTCGCGCGACGGGCGCTCGTCGCCTGGGTTCCAGGCGGTGATGACATGGAGCGTGCCGAGACGCGCGGCGACCTCGTACGCGGGGTGCCAAGCGCCTTCGTCGTGAACGGTGACGACCGTGACGAGGTAGAGCGACGCGATGTCGGGGTTCGCGGTGTGCGGCGCGGCGTTGCTCGGGGTTGGGTTGCTCGGGGTGGGGTTGCTCGGGGTGGGGTTGCTCGGGGTTCGCTCGCTCATCGCTCTCCTTCATCTGCGCGGCCTTCGCCCGCGCCTTCACCCGCGCCTTCGCCCGCGCGTGCGCGGATCGCGCTGAACCACTTCTCTTCCTCCACCATCGGCGGCAGCCCGGACTTGCTTTCGAAGCCACCTGACTCCGTCTGCGCGACTTCGAAACCCCACGCACGCAGGACGAGCAACTGGTGTCCGTACGGCGTCACCACCACACGGTGCGCGCCGCGTTCGGCTGCTGACTGGATGGCGGCGTGCTCGTCGTCCGGGAGATACGGGCTTTCGCCATCAAGGAGGACGAGGATGTGGCCCTCCGCGGCGGGCAGCACCTCGACGAGGTCCGCTCCGCGGGGCTTCTCGATGAACGGCGCGAGCAGCCAGCCTGCGAAG